>Ga0255048_10001709_pt1 | contig 14810 bp, 4 predicted proteins | sample JV7_2_2_MG_FD_183619 | JGI IMG/M metagenome (GOLD analysis project Ga0255048, IMG submission 183619) | Seawater microbial communities from Jervis Inlet, British Columbia, Canada - JV7_2_2 | ecosystem: Environmental > Aquatic > Marine > Inlet | place: Canada: British Columbia | collected 2016-10-06
CAGTGAGTCCGGCACCACCTACCGAGCTCTCAAGGACAAGGGCCTCCGTCCGGTGGCGATGACGCGGCCGAAGAAAACGATGACGGGAGCTCGCACGGGCGGGAAGGGGCTTGCCAATCTGCCCAAAATCCGCTGGGAGGCCGGCGAGGACGCTGCCGAGGCCAAGTGGGGGCTGCTCGATCTCACGTCGACCGGGTTCAAGACCGAAGGGGGCACGCACGCGCGCTCGATGGAGCACGCGGAGAAGCTGGCAGCGCTCATCCAGGCCGAGGGGCTCAACTACGCGAAGGTGTGGGGCAAGCCGGGCGTGGGCACGCGGGTGTACTTCCCGAACAAGCAATTTCTCCACGTAGGGATGGATGGCAGCGTCAGCGATGACAGCCACCGCCGCGGCCAGACCTACAACCCGAGCGCGCTCTACAAGAAGCAACGCGCTGCCGTTGCGGCGGGCCGCAAGGCTCACCGCAAATGGCACCAGGCGGCTCTCCAGGCCGAGGAGCCGCTGCTCGCCGAAAAAGCCGCCTACGGCCCGCCGCCGGCTTCGGTGACGATCGGCGGGAAGGCGCGCAAGCGGATGGCATCCAATCTCCGCGCGGTGCGCCATGGCCCGGCCGCGCCCAGTGGAGAGCGCTTCCAACGCAAGCTCGCCGAGCGAGCGGTGGACAACCCGGACAACGCGAAGGCGCTCGAGGCCGCGCTCGCTGAGCACTACTACAAGGTGCGCGAGCAGGATCCGACTTTGCCGCAGGCTGGGGTCGAAATGCACGCGGCGCGGAAGGTGTGGGGGCTGATGCAGCTCTCGGGGGTCCGAAAGCGGCTCTTGGCAGGCACAGCGGAGAAGAAGCCCGACGAGCATGGCCAATACGACCTCTTCCGCTCGACGACTATGGCCGAGCTCCGCAAGGCCGCTCCGAAGGGCGGCGGCTGGCAGCGGATCCCCCACCCGAAGGGTGGCGGGATCGCAGGCTACCGCCGAAAGAAGGGCGGGAAGTGGCAGTATTACTACCCCGAGCGCGGGCTCACACGCGGTACGCGGCGTTTCGAATCGGAGCCTCGTCCCGAGGGCGTCGAGGATTTCGAGTCGGTCAAAGAACGCTGGATCGACAAATGGGTGGGTAAGCCCGGTGAGTCGGCCGCGGCCGAGGGTGTGCTGTTGAAGCACTACGGCGAGGCCGTGCGCTCGGTGATTCACGGCACCCCGCTATCAGCAGCGGCGCGCGAGCACCAGGAGTCCCATTTCGGGAAAAACTGGCGGCGGGAAGCGCTACAAATTTATTTCCAGACGCAGCGCAAGCTCCGAGAGCAGGGCATCAAATCGACCAAGCTCTTTCGGGGCGTATCGCTACACCAGGCGCGGACTCACGAACTCCCAGGCGGCGGCGCTGACGTTGAGATCGGCGTCTATGCGCTCTCCTCGTGGACGTCCAACACGAGCGCGGCCAAGCATTTTGCGGGCTGGAGCAAACCGCCGCCGCCCCAGGAGTGGGGCCGGGTCGTCGCTTCGGAGGTCAGCACTGCCGATATCTTCCTCGATCACCGCGTCGAGCGCCGGCTCCACCGCGCCGGCGAACGCGAGGTGATCGTCAGCCCGAAGATCCCGCCGGGGGACCGGGTGCCCGCGAAGGTCTACGCGAAGGGCGAGGACAAGGGGCTCCGCGCCTATCTGCGCAAGGGCGAGGTCTCGATCCACATCGACGAGACGCACGGGACGTGGCTGCGCGAGGTGCGCGCGGCTCGAGGCTCCGACCTCCGCAAGAGCGAGCTGCGCAAGGCGGGTCCGTACGTCGGCCCGAAGGGCGGTCTCTGGGCGGATGCGAAGCACACCATCTCGTGGCGCGAGCACATCGGCCGCAAGGGTCCGCGCACGGGCGCCATCGCAGTATCCGACGCGACGGTGCGCGCGGCCGTCGATGACCTGATGACGAAGCCCGCGCTGAAGCACGGAGTCGTGCCGACGGCGGAGTACGTCACGAAGCAGTGGACCACGGAACTCGAAATCAAGGATGCGTCGGGCAAAGCCCGGCAGGTCACGGTCCGGGTCGAGCCCTCCGAGGAAGCGGCGCGGAGTCCGAAGGGCATCTCCGGTGTGCTCCGGTCGCATCTCTCATGGCGCCGCGGCGGCAAGCGGAACCACGAGATGGAGCACACCATCGTCCTCCGGCCGAAGACCAGTTGGGCAGGCTCCAACACGGAGGAGCGCAAGGCTGCCATCGCGCGGGCGTTCCGCGACGTGCTCTCGCACGAGCTGACGCATCTCGCCGACCCGGGTATCCGAAAGCAGCACGAGCGCATGGTTGAGCGCGCGAACCGAGGCGAGGACGTTCAGGGTGACGAGGGCAAGACGAGGGATAACACGATCGTTGCGTATACCGCCTACCTGAACCAGCCCGTCGAGGTCACCGCGTCCATCCAGCAGATCAAGCGCGACATCACGGACGCGAAGGTCGCGGGTCAGATCAAGGACGACCCCGAGTGGATGCGCCCCGAGGCGCTGCTCCACCATTCCGACCGATGGGAGCAGGTGGGCGAGCACTACACCGAGAAGAACAAGCGCCGCGTGCTGCGGGCGATTTACGACATCCGCGAGTCGCTGCTCGCGGGCACGACGAAGGCGATCCGCAAGAGCGCTTTCTACGTGCCGCTCACGAAGGCCGGCCCGTGCTTCGAGCTCGAGGACGCACTGGCCGACATCAAGAAGAGCCGGCGCGTGCTCAGCTGGGGCGCGTTTCTCCGCAAATCGCCGTTTATCGGCATTAAGGGCGGGCTTTGGGATGACGCGCAGCACACGCGGCCCTGGCGCAAGGGTAAAACGGTTCATCCGAGCCACTGCCCTCGGTGCAAGGGCGTCGCTCACATCGTCTCGAGGCAGTCGGCCATCGGCGGCGATGATGCCGTGAGTTCGGCGCCCTGCCGCACCTGCAATCGCGGCGGCAAGCACAAGTTCGATGAGAAGCGCGCGAAGGCGCTGGGCCTTCCGATCCCGCCGCCGAAGAAGAAGGCGAAGCGCGCCCCGCCAGAGCGCGAGCAGCCGTCGAGGCATCCAGCCGGTCCGGATCCGCGTCAGGCAGGGCTTTTCGACAAACCCGAGCCGAAGGCCACGCCGAAGCGGAAGGCTAAGCCGTACAGATACGGGCAGCCCGGCATAGGCTCGACCAGGAGGAGCCATCGGTCTCCGCACGAGGCGAGACTGTGGCGAGAACGGCGCTCTCGTGAGCGACTAGGGCAGGAGATACTCAAGCTCGCGCACACGATCCCCGCGTCGCTCTTCAAGGCGCGGCCGGGGGGCAAGGGCTGGATGCTAATCCCGAAGGGCCGCCGCGGCGGTTACCGGCGCCGCCAGGGCAAAGGTTGGGAGTATTGGTATCCCCAGAAGAAGGCCACCACGCGCCAGCTGGGCTTGTTTGACACCCCGCCGGATCCCGAGCCCCCGAAGCCTGAGCCGGAGGGGCAGGAGGTCTCTGTTTACCGGGCGGATTGGGCGAAGGGCAAGCAGCCCCCCGGATCCATCATGGATCCGAAGGCTGCGGCCATTGTGGGTGCGCAGTTCCTTGGGAACATCCGGGTGCCCCCGACGGGAGGCGTTCGGCGCACCCCGCTCGGCCATCTCCGAGGGGTTCCGGTTGCGACGCTGGCGATGAAGCCTGGGATCGTTGCCGCCTACCGCGCGGGCAAGGATCTACCCCCGATCGAGATTGAGGTCACTGACGGGCAAGTGCAGCTCGTGGACGGACACCACCGGCTGAGCGCGGCTCGGGAGGCGGGGCTCGAGTCGATCCCCGTCAAATGGCATTTGCGGCATTCTGCGGATCCGGGCTGGGCACCCACAGCGCCGCCTCGGAAGCACAACCCCGAGCATGTCCCCGGCGACGACGCGCCGCCGGACGACGACCGGGCGGCGCGCTGGGACCATGCCAAGGAGATGAGCCGGGATGTCCGGCTCAAACTCGACAAGGCCCGCGAGCGCGGCGTGCATTATTTTCCGAGTGGGTCGAATCTCCCCGGTGAGATCCTCGGCTTGGCCGACGCTGGTTTGCACGTAGGCGTGGCGGTCCAGACTCTCCGCAAAAAGGGCGGGATCGAGGCCATCGCCCAGGCCGTGAGAGAGCACCCCGAGACCCGCGTATTTGTGGACTCCGGCGCGTTCTCCGAGGCTATCGAGCACAAGAACGGCCCGCCGACGCTCTATCCTCCAGACCACCCGAAGGGTATTTCACACGCCGAGTGGATCCGCCGCCTCGGGCGTATGCGCCGGATCGGCGAGGACATCGGCGGGCAGCTCTACGCTGTGGCGCCGGACGCTGTGGCGCACCAGGACAAAACGCTCGAGCGGATGGCGCGCTACGCCGAGCTCGTGCGGAAGATTGCGGCGACTGGCGCCAATATCCTGATCCCCTGCCAGAAGGGCGACCTTGACCTCCCGACGTTCTGGAAGCGAGCCCTCGAGATCCTCGGCATCCCCGAGGCCCAGGCCGTTGCGTCGATCCCGATGATGAAGGACGCCACAAGCGCACAAGACTATGGTGATTTTCTTGAGCGGGCGAAGCCAGCGCGTGTGCATTTGCTGGGCCTCGGCCCGAAGGGCAGGCGGTTTCCTGGGATTCTGAGCATTACAGAGAAGATCGCGCCTACGACGGAGCTCTCATGCGATTCGGTGCTCCTCTCGAGCATCGTGGGGTGGTTCAGCGGGCCAGCGCTCCCCGAAGCGGATGTCTATCTGACGGAGAGCGGCGAAGAGGTGCCGTTCAAGAACGCCGTGCGTCCTTACACCGAGGTCCACGCCGGCGTCCTTGCCGAGCTCCAAGACAATCTCTTTACGCAGCGTCAAGCCGAAATGACGGGATGGGATTGGAGCGAGTCCTCGCATACGCCGAGCACGTGGTTGACCAAGGCCGGGCTCGAGCGGTTTGCGAAGGCTCTTCGGCTCGAGCCGGAGAGCGCCCGCGCGTTCGTAAGGGACCCCGATTCTTGGCTCCAGGTCGAGGCGCGCTACCTAGATCCGCGTGTCGAGCGGGAACTTGAGGCTGCTTGGAAAGGGATGCTCGCCCCTGATCGCCAGCGCACGGCAGGCAAGCCTAGAATGCCGGATGCGCCGGCTTCGGTGGATTACCGGAAGCGGGAGACGATCCGGAGGCTCTTCGCGCCCGAGGCTTACCCGTACGACCCGATCGATCCGGTTCGGCTCCGCGAGATGCAGACGACGGTAGTACCGGCCACCCCTCAACGGCGTGTGCGCCTGCACGTGATCAATGGGGAACGGATGATCACGCCTGAGCAGAAGGCGCAGCCGCCGAGCGCCGGCCTTCTCGCGGTGATGGACAAGGACGCGGGCGATCCCGGCGAGTGGGAGCTCCCCGCCGGTGCGCGGGTCCGCGATCCGTGGGTTCCGAAGGCGCCGAAGCCTGGCGCGACGTGGAGCCATCCTGATTACGGTTCGGGGACGGGCGCGGCGCCCTGGCAGCAGCAGGACGACTGGCACCCTGACCTTCACAGCTACGATCACATCGTCATCAACAGCTCCGCGGGCAAGGACTCCCAGGCGATGCTCACGCGGCTCGTCGAGCTTGCCGACGAGCAGGGCTATCCCCGCGAGAAACTTTTGGTCGTTCACGCAGATCTTGGCCGCGTGGAGTGGGCGGGCACGCTCCCGCTCGCGCAGGAGCAGGCTGAGCATTATGGCATCCGCTTCGAGGTCGTGAAGCGCCAGCAGAATGACCTCATCGAGCAGATCGAGGAGCGCCACGGCGATCTCACCCAGAAGGACGCCGATGTAGGCAAGCTACACGAGGCTGGGTTCACGTCCTGGGACGCGCTCGTTGAGGCGAAGCCCGAGGACGTGCTCGCGGTGATCGGGGAGGGGAACGGCTCCAGCAAGTGGCCGGGCGCCTACCGCGCGAAGGAGCTGGTCAAGCGCGGCGCGGCCAAGCTCGAAGACCTGCGCGGGAGACACGTCAAGAAGCTGGCGAGCCTGCGCAAGAAGGTCGACAAGGCTCACGCGGCGGTCGCCAAGGCCAAGAGCCCCAAGGCGCGTGAGAAGGCAGAAACTCGCGTGGCCCGCTGGACGGGCGAGTTGGCCGAGCTCCGCACGCTCGGCGAGCCAGGGCAGCGCCCGATCAACTTCGGCAAGGCTATCGCCTGGCCCAGTAGCGACGCTCGCTACTGCACCAGCGACCACAAGCGCGTCGAGGTGAACAAGTTGATAACCGCGCTCGCGGACGCACACAAGGCCAAGACCGGCAGCAAGAAGCCCGCTCGGATTTTGAACGCGCTCGGGCTTCGCGCGCAGGAGAGCGCGAGCCGGGCGGCGATGGACGCCTTCGGGCGCCAGACGGACACCAGCAACCAGACGGTCGATCGCTGGTATCCGGTTCACCGATGGCACGAGAGCCGGGTCTGGGACGTGATCGAGGAGAGCGGCGTCCCGTACCACGAGGCCTACGATCTCGGAATGCGCCGGCTATCCTGCGCATTCTGCGTCTTCGCGCAGAAATCAGACCTCATGGTCGCGGCGGCGCATAATCCGGATCTCTTCCACACGTACCTCGAGCTCGAGGAGAAGGTGGGCGCCAGTTTCAAGGCAGATATGAGCCTCGCCGAAGTGCGGGACGAGATCAGCGCTCGTCGTGCAGCCGGCTGGTCGCTCAACGATCTCGCCGAATGGGTCCCCTCCGGTGATCTGGCCAAGGCCGAGACCGAGGTGAGGCCCACGACCGTCGGGCTCGTTCTCGAGGCGGCTATCGAGCGGCTCGAGCAGCGCGGGCAGAAGATCAGGACGCTCACCCTCGATTGGAAGGCTAATGGGCTCTGCGTCCACTTGGACACGGCCGTCGATTCGCATCATGTCGAGCATCTGCCCTACCCTGCGGCTTACAACGCGAGCATGGTGGCTGCGGCCTTCGCACAGGAGCAGCGGCTCCAGGTTGAAGAGCACAACGCGCCGGGGCCCTCGATCCCTGCATCGCTCTCCAAAGCGCAGCGGCCGAAGGGTGGCGGCTGGATGGTCATTCCTGGCGGTCGGCATGGAGGCTTCCGCAAGCGCAAGGGGAAGGGCTGGGAGCACTGGTATCCGCCGAAGACAGCACCGGGGGAGCGCCGAGCGAAGGATCTCGACGCCGACGACGAAAGGAAAGGCGCAGCCCCAGGTAGAGACGCGCGCCCCGAAGTCACCATCTTGTCTATGGGCCTCGGTAGGGACTCAATGACCATGCTCGCCCTGGCCAAAGAGGGAAAGCTGGCGGTGGACGGCGAGGCGCTGTCTGGGGACGACTTGGACGCCGTGGTTTTCAGCGATCCCGGTTGGGAGTGGCCCCACACCTACGCACTGATCCCGAAGGTGAAGAAGATGTGCGCCGAGATGGGTGTACCCTTCTACCAGCTGCTCCACCCGAAGCGAGAAGGGGACACGGGCTGGAAGCGCTACCACGCGCAGCGCTCCGCTCGGACGGAGCGAAGGGCCGACGACAACACGCTCCTTTCGACGCTCACCCTGGGGGAGCTCGCGGGGAAGCCCTCGAGCTTCATCGAGGCGAAGATCCGCAAGGTCCCCGAGGCGGGCCAGCTGTCCCTATTCGCGGCCGAAGGGGAATCAAGCCTCATCGAAGACGCCGGCACTAGGGCTCGTGCCTACCGCAAGACGGTGAAGCGCCTGGCAAAGCAGAAGAAGGGCGAGAGCGATGCGGATTACCGGGAGCGGCTGGCGAAGCCGGTGGATTTCACCATCGGAGCGGTCCGCTTTACGCCTGAATGGGTAGAGGCCTCGAAAGACTTGCCCTCGATCGAGGAGCGAGCTCTGGGCGGCGCCTATCACCGTCGAGCTCCCATCGTCGAAGACTACGAGCGGTTGTGCAGGATCACCCTTCGCGCAAGCGCGGCCTGTACCGCCAACCAGAAGATCCTCCCCATCAACAGCCGGCTCCTCAATGATATGAGCATCGAGAAATTCGGCGTCTCTACGTCTTCGGGGGCCTGGGGTCGGGACGTCAAGAACGGGACTCGGCCGAAGCACCGGATTCTGATTGGCATTGCGGCCGATGAGACGCATCGGATGGCTGGGGCTGAAGCGAAGGCCCAAGAAAGTACTTTCGTGATCCCGAAGCACCCCCTGGTCGATATGGGGATCGCGAAGAAGGGCGAGCAGCCGATCCTCGATAGGCACGGCCTGGGGCACACCCGCAAGAGCGGGTGCGTGGGGTGCCACTTTCAGCCCTTGTCCTGGTATTGGGCGCTGAAGGAATCGCAGCCGGAATCCTACGCTCGAGTGGTGGATTACGAGCGCAAGGCCATCGACCACGCGAAGGAAACGGGCCAGACCGTCAAGTATCTGAAGGGCTCGAAACCGCTAGACGAGCAGGTGTCCAGCTGGCGGGGTAGGAACCCAGACGCCACCGTCGATGCCGTGCTGGATAAGGAGTATGACCGGAAAGCGCCCAAGGGCCGGCGAAGCCTTGTGATCCTCGACGGCGGAGACCTGAAAAAAGCATTTTCCGACCACGGCATCGTGCCCCTGTCCGCGGCCTATGCAGACTGCGGGCATCTCGCCCACAATGCGGATGCGGAGACCGACATGACGAAAGCTCCTCCCCTTTTCTACGTCCCCGGCGAGCTCATGAAGGGCCAGGCTCGAGGAGGCAAGTACATCCGCCGCGTGCCCTACCGGAACCCGAAGACCGGTAAGATGAGCTGGCGCTACTACTACCGCCAGAGCGCCGCCGCGCGCGGGGCGCAGGCGGGCGAGCGCGTGCAGGTGGGCAAGCGCTACCTGGAGGTGCTCGAGGTGGGCGAGGGCGGGACCGTGAAGTTCCGCGACGGGGACAAGACGCTCACGGTCAGCCCTGACGAGTGGGCCGAGAAGATCGCGGCCCACTACGGCAAGCGCTACCACGAGTGGGCCGCGAAGCGAGCTCACCAGAGCATCAATTCGGTGCTCCGGCTCGTGCCTCGCAAGCTCCTGCTAGACCTCAAGGGCGACACCGACCAGGAGCGGCTCGACGATCTCCGGCGCCGCGTGCCGGCCGTCTACGGGAAGCTCCGGGCCGCGTTCAGCCGCGCCGGCATCGACCCGATCCGCGCCAAGCACGTGGTCTCCAAGGCGCTCGAGCGCCGCGGCTGGCAGCCCGAGGCTCGCGCGGCTCTGCTCGGCGGCGTCATCGACAAGAGGATCATCGGCTACCGGGAGGTCATCCGCGGGGCGGAGAACCTCTCAGGCGGAGGCCTGGTGACGGCCGGCCACGTGGCCAGCGCGGCCGAGCTCCGCGCGCCGGGCGGCAAGCCTGGCCGCTTCAAGGCCGAGGCTGACAAGACGGCGAAGAGTGCGGAGGGGGAGCTCGCGATGCTGAGCAAGCTCCTCGCCTCGGCGCACGCCTCCGGCGATCCCAAGGACGCGGCGAAGGTGCTCGAGCACGCGCTCGGCTCCGAGGGGCTCCAGAAGCTCCAGCTGCTCACGCAGGCCTTCCCTGGGCTCAAGGTCGGCCCCGTGGCAGAGGAGAGCCGGGAAGCCCTGCTCGAGGTGCCCAGCGTCGCCCCGCGGCCGCAGACGACCACGGAGGGCGCGGAGACGCTCGTCTACGTGGCCGACGCCAACGGGCAGCCCCGAGCGCTCAAGGCGCGCTACAAGCTCATCGAGGCGAAGGAGGCCATCGCGAGCCACAACGCCCAGCACTTCGGGAAGCGCGCCGACTACCCCACGGGCGTGCAGGAGCGCCAGTACCACACGGACCGCGCCGAGCAGCGCAAGGTGATGAACAACGCGCGACGGATGAACCCGGCCTTCGTGGTGAACACCAACCCGGACAGCGTGAACGGGCCGCCGATGCTGAACGAAGACGGGATCGTGCTCGGCGGGAACAGCCGCGCGATGAGCATGCAGCTCGTCTACCTGAACCATCCCGAGAAGGCCTCTGCGATGCGGACCTATCTCGAGGGCCACGCGCACGAGATGGGCTTCACGCCCGACGACGTGAAAGCTCTCAAGAACCCGATGCTCGTCCGGGTGATCGAGGACCCGCCGAAGGAGAGCGCTGGCGGTCTCTTCGGCGAGGAGCCGGGCGGGACGCGCAAGCGCACCAAGGCCGAGATGGGCGTGCTCGTGCGGCAGATGAACGAGAGCTTCACGCAGTCGATGGACCCGCGCGCGATGCAGGTGGCGATGGGGCGCAAGCTCGACGACGCCACGGTCAAGAGCCTCGCGGAGGGGATGGAGGACGGCGAGACGCTCAATCAGTTTCTCACGTCCGGCCGCGCGCAAGCCTTCGTCGCCAAGCTCAGCGGCGTGGGCATCATCGACAGTCGGAACGAGAACCAATACAAGGACCCGAAGACGCAGCGGCTCAACGCGGATGGGCGCGATCTGGTCTCGAGGATCCTCGTGGGCCGGCTGGTAGGGGATGCGGACGTGCTCAGCAACACCGGAGCTCGGACAGTCGACGCGGTGGCAGCGGCCACGCCCTACATGATGGGGGCGGTCGCGAGCGGCCCCGGCTACGCGCTCGGCGACGACATGGCGGCCGCGATCCGCGATCTCAACGAGCTCCGCCAGCGCGCAGCGGACAAGACGCTCCCGAAGGGTTCCGAGCTCGACCCGAAGCTCTCGAGGGTAGGATTCGATCGGCTCTACGCGCAGCTCGGTCTCGCGAACACGGAGGAGGGCGGTGGAGCCGGAGCCGCGCGCGAGCTCGAGAGCGCGAAGAACGAACGAGCGCGCTCGCTCCTCTGGGCGCTGATCAAGAAGCCCGGCCCCCGCCAGTTCGCCAATATCTTCAAGACCTACGTGGTGCAGGCCGGGCACAACCGGGAGGGCTCGATGGACATGCTCCGCGAGGTCAAGACTCCCGCGCAGGTGCTCAAGGACGTGATCGACCGCGCCACGAGCGCCAAGCCGAAGGCCGCTCCGGCCCCCGAGGAGAAGGCGCCCGAGAAGCCCAGCATGTCCCTCGCACTCAGCCGGACGGCCGACGGGAGCCGCTACCGCGTGCATTCGATGGTGGATTTTTTGGAAAAGCGCCGTCGATCGTGACGATCGACGCCCAGATATGCACTTGCCCTCACTGTGGTGGGGCTGTGTTTCGGAAGAGCGCGTCAGGTTCGCGCTACAAGGCGCGAACCCCGATCGTGATCTTGCACAAGAGCGGCGAGATGGAGATCAACTGCTCGCGCTGCAAGCGCGGCGTTATTCTGCCCGTGGTCCTAAAATCGGATAACCGCAAGCTAAGGAAAGCGGTGCTCACGGCGAGGAAGACTTGACAGGCCCCCGGCCTGCCGGTCATACCTCACCCGTGGCCTGCCCGCGCGCGATGCGGGCGAAGAGGCGTCCCCAGCGAAAGTTGTGGGGCGCTTTTTGTCGTTTCAGACCCCATGCACACCGTCTCCACACCGTTCCGATTCGATATCGATGTCGAGTGCTTCGAGAAGGCGGGGCCTGACTCAAGCAAGGAGCGGAGGATCGGCGGCATCGTCTCGACCGACCATATGGATCGGCAGGGTGAGACACTCCTGGTCGACGGATTGGACCTGGACCCCTTCCTCCAAAAAGGCTGGTTCAATGACAATCACGACAAAAGGACGGGCGCGATGGTCGGCTACCCGGATCTCGCCGAGATTCGGCAGCTGCCGAACGGGCACCGTGGCTGGTACGTCGAGGGTTATTTGCTGAAGGGTCACGCGCCTGCGGATGAGTTGTGGAACATCGCGCAGAGCCTCCAGAAGAGCGGTCGCCGGCTCGGCTTCTCGGTCGAGGGTTCGATTGACGAGCGCGACTCCGCCAACCACAAAATCGTGAAAAAGGCGACCGTGCGCGAGGTCGCGATCACACGCTGCCCCGTCAATGACCACACCGCGCTTGACGTGCTCGTCAAGAGTCTCAGCGCCGGCAGCGCTATTGCGGCGCCGGCCGTCTCGCCCGGCGAGGGCTTTCCGCTCCGTACGGAGTCGCTTGAGGCGCGTGGCGCGCGGCGCTCGCGCAAGAAGAAGAAGAAGAAGATCAGGAAGAGCGAGGCGGTCGCCTTGCTCCAGAGAATGAACCCGGGCGTGTCGCGACTTCTCGCGGAGCGCGTCGTCGATTACGCATTGCGTTGGCATCCCGCCACGTGAGGAGAGAGACCTAATGTCGCACGAAAACGAAGAGCTCGACTTCGACGCCCTCCAGAAGAGCCTCGACGAACTCGTGTCTGTGGCTGATGCCACGGAACTCCACAAGGCCTACGGAGGGACGTCCGTCGAGTTCTCCGGCAGGTACGACGAAGACGGCAAGGGCGGCGGAGGCGGTGCCGATAAGGGCGATATCGGCGGCCTGGACAATATGATGATCGCGAAGATGTCGGAGGCCGGCATCCCGGCGTCCATCATCGGCGATTTCTTGGCGTTCATGGACGACGACGAGGAGGAGGAGGAGGAGCTCGAGGACGCCGAAAAGGGCGGGTGGCACAGCGACGACACGGAGCCGCTCCAGAAGGCGATCGACGATTTCCGGCAAGACCCTGATGTCGCCGACGCTGTAGACGTTTCGCCGTTCCTCGAGGGCCTCGTCGGCAAGGTCGCCGAGCAGATCGATTCGATCCGCAAAAGCGGTTACGACTTCCAGGGGCACCAGAGCCAGGTCAACCGGCATCTCGCGGCAGCCCTCCATCAAATGGGCGGGCTCCTCAAGAGCCAGGAAGCCGTGATCTACGAGCTCGGCTCGCGCCTCGGCATGGTCGAGAGCACGCCGGCACTGCCGGCTCCGCGCGGAGCTACCAGTACCCACCGGGCGCAGGTCATGGCGAAGAGTATGCCCGGCGAGGCCGGCGGTGGTGGTGGTTCGCTCGCCAAGAGCGAGCTCCTCTCGACGCTCACCTATATGAATCTCGAGAAGGGGATCAAGCAGATCAACGGGCAGCCTACCTATGAGCTCGCCTGCATGTACGACGGCGGCGCCCCCATCGATGGCCGCGTGGTCGAGGCCGTCTCCACGTTCCTCGCTACCCATCCCCACGAGGCCGATCAGGCCCGCACCTACGGCTGAGCTCGAGCTTGGTCTAACTGACGACGCGCTCCCCGCGCAACCAACCGGAGAATACAGACATGAGCATCGGCAGCTTCGTTTCGGCGCGGGATTACCGCGACTACGGGGGGCACGGGATCGCGTCTCCCGATGACCTCGCGGATCTCCGCAAGGCCCTGAGCGCCGGCCAAGACGTGAACGACCCTGGGGTGGCCCCTGGTGTCGGTTTTCCGTTGAGGACGGAATCGCTCGAAGCCCAACTGAAGAACTTGACGTTCGAAATGGACGAAATCAAGCTCTTCAAGAGCATCCCGAAGGTGCCAGCGACGAACACGGTTGAGGAATTTAACCGTTTGATCTCGTATGGTAAGGGCGGCACACGCCGCTTCAACCTCGGATTTATGACCGAGGGGGATCTGCCAGAGGAAGAAGACTCGACTTACGAGCGGGTCACAGTCCTGATTAAGTATTTGGGCGTGGTTGGGCGTGTTACGCATGTAGCAAATACGATACGTGCCGCCCACGGCAATGTTATCGCGCTTGAGACCATGAACAAGACGATGGAGCTCTTGAAGAACCTGGAGAATTCCCTGTTCTTCGGCGACTCCACGCTCATCCCCCAGCAGTGGGACGGACTCGAGAAGCTCATCACCGATGGAGCTCCGGACAACGTGGTCGACCTCCGAGGCGCCGCGCTGACCGAAGAGCAGATGAACGACTTTCTGCTCCAGATCCGCGACAACTTCGGAATGGGAACGGACTGCTACTTCAGCACCGGCGCCTTCGCGGACCTCGCCAAGCAGGTGTATGACCGCCAGCGCTTCGCCTACGCTCCGGCTCCGGGCGTGCTCGGCGCGACGATCACCGCCTTCCAGGGCCAGCACGGTCGCGTGAACCTGCATGACCACGTGTTCATCCAAGAGGGTCCCGTCGCGCTCGCGGCTGGGCTCGGGAAGACCGACCGCCGGCCGCTCTCTCCGACGTTCACCTGGACACCGCGGCGGGCGCCGACCCGGCCTCTCTGTTCGTGGCGGCCGACGCAGGCACGTACATTTACCGCGTGGCCGCTGGTAACAGGTTCGGCCTCTCGGCGCCGCTCGACACCTTGGCCGCGGTGGCCGTCGTCGCTGGCGACGCGGTGACCTTCACAGTCTCCGACTCGGGGCAAGGGACGACCTTTTACGAGATCTATCGGACGGCGCCCGGCGCCGCGATTGGGACCGCCCAGCTGATGACTCGAGTGGCCCGCACCGGCGCGACCCAGGTCGTAACCGACCTCAATGGCGACATCCCGGGGACCTCCACCGGCTTCGTCCTCATGCAGAACCAGCGGAGCTTCAGCTGGAGTCAATTGCTCCCGATGACACGTATCCCACTTGCTGCAATTGATACAAGTATCAGGTGGGCTCAAGTTTGCTACGGCGGTGTCAAGATGTACACGCCGGCCAAGAATTTAATCGTCAAAAATGTCGGGCGTGCAGCGGGGTCCCTGTAGCGCGGTCGGTAAGCCGGCGGGCTAGCTCTCACGAGACAGCCCTAGCGGTTGTGCGCTTCTCAGCCCCCCCTAGAGGCGCGCAACCGGGCAGCGGGCGGGCGGGCATCTGCCTGTTCGCTCGTTGCCGTTTTGGGGTGGTAGGCTGACGAGCGAGGAGACCTATGATGCGTATCAAGAATCCCGGCATGTCTGGCCAGGCTATCAGGCTCCGCTTTTCGGGTGAGCGGCTCGAGCTCGATGCGACTGGCTCGGTTGATGTCCCAGAGAAGGACGGGCTATTCCTGTGCGCGACGCCTGGCTGGTTTGAGGTGAAAGAGAAGGGGGGGCGGCAGCCGGCAGCGCCGG
>Ga0255048_10001710_pt1 | contig 14808 bp, 18 predicted proteins | sample JV7_2_2_MG_FD_183619 | JGI IMG/M metagenome (GOLD analysis project Ga0255048, IMG submission 183619) | Seawater microbial communities from Jervis Inlet, British Columbia, Canada - JV7_2_2 | ecosystem: Environmental > Aquatic > Marine > Inlet | place: Canada: British Columbia | collected 2016-10-06
TGTCTAGTGCTAAATCAAGACTACACCCCTCTGTTGGTTATCAACTGGAAGCGTGCTATCTGTTTGCAAATTATAGGTAAAGAAATTCCCGGAGAAGGGATTAGAGTCGAAAAGTATTATGACAACGAGATCATTACCTCCGCAGGAGGAGATCAGTTTCCCGTAGCGGCTGTAGCTGTCTCAGGTAGATATGTAAAACGTCGTCGTAAGATTGCACTTAAGAAACGTAATCTATTAATCCGTGACGAAAAGACCTGTCAATACTGTGGTAAGGAAGTTAATCCTAAAAGCTCCACCATTGACCACGTTAAACCTAAAAGTCATTTCCCCAGGCCAGGACTGGCTCACACCTGGGATAATACTGTAATCGCTTGTATCCGTTGTAATTCTTCAAAGGATAATAAGACGCCTTCACAGGCTAATATGAAATTACTTACGGTTCCAAAGGAGCCAGATTATGGCAGCTTCTATGCAGGAATGTCCCCTTGGGCTTCAAGACCGCCCGAGTGGAAGGAGTATATGCCTGTATGAGTCACAGTAATCGTTGTGATAATTGCAATCGTATTCTCAACGACGGTACTAGGGTAACAGTGATAATTCCAGAAGTGGAGGTCACCGATAGGTATATGAAGGACAATGCCACCGTCCGACTTAAACTATCACCCGATGCCGTCGAGATGCGATCTGCAAAACTGTATTGTAGGAAATGCTTAAACTATTCGGACCACTTTTTAGAGGACAATAAGGATGTTACGTAGAGAATTATTTAAATATTTAGGGGCTTTGCCCTTTTTAGGATTGTTGGAGTCCCCCACACCACAGGTCGAGGTTAAGACTCCACTATTGGATATGGATAAACTTCAAAAGGATCTAAGGGGGCCCGGAAGAGTACTATTTGAATTTAAGGATATTGTTAATTTCAATATTAGTACCACATTTAATTTACAACAAGTGTTTCATCTCGGTCAACTGGGTCTCTATGAAGAGGATTTCCCTGATCCTGAGATCGAGGTAGAACTAGAAATAAGAAAACCTAACGGATTTATTGAAGAGTTTTCTTTCTCATGTAATTCTCATTGCTCCAGGACTAATGAACAACAAAAAACTGAAGATATTATTCCGAGAGACAATCCTTATCTAGAGCAAGGTAAGCGAAATTATTATGCATTAGAGTCGTTAGATATTTTTAAAGATGATAAACGCATTAAGTTTCTCGATGAAATGAATGTTTTAAATGGATATTCTATGATAGGTACTTTTAATAATGATAAGTATTCTTCAAGATTTGAGATTAAGAATCTATCATTGGGTCATATTACATGTTTTAATCCATTTGCGAAGTAAACAATGAATATTAATAGACGAAAATTCTTTCGAGTAGCGGCAGTTGGGGTAGCTGCCGCATCTCTTCCTATCTTCTTGCAGCCGGAAAAGATCCAAGGGAAACCCCTTGAGTTCTATGGTTGGGAAGAACCGGGATTTGATATGCTCGATAATAAGAGTATGCCACTTGCTAGTTTCGATGATCCATTACGTTTACTACTTAGTCGTGAATTAGCGGCAGACAGACTTTATAACCTATACAATACCTGGTGGTAATAAACAAGTAACAAGAATATTACACTATTTATATGGTAATTGTAATATTTATTTAGATAGAAAATATTTAAAATATAAGGAGTGTCATCTTGATTGAATACACTTATCATTGTAGTAAATGTGAAAATAACTTTACTAAGTTCTGGCTTATGGCCGAATACGACAAAAAAAATAAAAACGTAAAATGCCCTAATTGTAAAACAAAAAAGGTGTATAGAGATTACGCTACCGATCAAATTACTAGTAATGTAGTGCCGATGCTATCTGAATGTAATTCTTTACAAAGGTATGCCGAGAAACAATCTAAGCAATACGGTAAAGAAAAATGTGAAAAGATGGCCGAAGGATTTACTGCTTATAAGAAAAATAAAAAAGGAGGCATGGAAAAACTGCCATCCGGTATGCGTCGTTATGATGGAGCAGAAACTATGCCTGCGGAACTTACTAAGCCCGCCGCGAAAAAGAAGAGGCGAGCTTCTAACAAAAGAAAGAAGAAGTAATGAAAAAAGATCAAGTAATATTTCATCAAATAAATAAAGATAAAGAAATTGTATCTGACGAAAGTAGCTTATCTGTATATACCTTTAAGGGTCATGAAGACTTTTTAGGAGACGAAGACTTCCCAATGCTAGACCTAGACGACGCCGAGGAGGCTTTCGTGTCCGCCGACGCTCACGCGATTAAAACAGTGGTAGGTATCCGTACCCGGTATTTTGTAAAACGCGGTAAACACGGGAAACTCTTCAATCCTATTGGTCTTTACTCAGAAGGTTCTCAATACAAACGTGAACGACATGCGGGGAAACCAGCTTGGGAAATCAGAGAAACGACCAAGAAGATTTTTACCTACTATATTAAGTTTCTCCGCAGTAAAAACGTGGCGTGGCTTCACAATGCAGAAAGGGAAGTATAATGCCTAAGGGAAGATTGAGTCAAAATGAAAAATACATCATAGAGGGAATGTTTGACGACGGAAAAAGCTTCGAAGAAATTTCAGTAGCTGTCGAGAGAACCTCCGCAACAGTTGAAAAACATATTCGATCCCTCGCAACAGAGGATAACGAAGAGGAAGCTGCTCCTAAAAAAGGAAAAAATAAGGTTCCCATGTTACGTCGAACAGCCACCGGACAAAAAGGTGTCTCTATAATGACTGACGCCGCTTCATCGATTTCTGACCTAAAACGGAATTCTCAGAGTACAATTAAGAAAAGGTTTAAAGGTACTATTCATAAGATCTCTGACGATTAATGGTAAAACAACAAACAGAAAAAAGTCGATATAAGTCACGGTATTCCCCTCAAGGTTGGGTTCATTGTGGCCAATATGTTACTGAGCTTATCTGCGAAAAGAAAGCTAAAGTAGATAAAAAAGAACTACCTCTAAAGTTCTGGGAGTTACCCGAATGGGCTAAATTCTATCGTAGTCAAATCGGTTCGGCAAATAAACTATTAAAGAAGTACGGCGACCATGCTGTTATTGCGGCTCTCCATGACAATAGGACATGGAAAACATATTCTCTCCGGGCCTCTTGGCTTATTCCGATAATAGAAGAGTATAAAAATAAAGCTGAAACTGCTAAGCTAATTGCGGAAAAGATGTCTTATGATTTTTCAGAGAAGAAAACCTTTGATAGTAATAATAAGAAGAAGTCTGTAATATCAAAACTTAGGGATTTAGAATGACAAAAGAAAAAAAAGAAGTTAAAGACGAATTTGCAAAAGACATAACAAAAGAATTGGGTGATGTCCTACTAGACGCCGCCTATATCATAGATAACCCTCCACCCCTTATTCCACTAACACCGAAACTAGATATTGCGTTAGGTGGTGGGGTTCCGGAGGGTTCTTTGTTTATAATGACAGGGAAAAAGAAGATAGGTAAGACCGCAACATCATTACACTTTTGTAAAAATGCTCAAAAACTCTTATTAGAGGATGGCACACGACGTAAGATAGTTTATGGTAATGTGGAGGGACGAATTAAAAAAAGAGACCTTGAGGGAATTAAGGGGTTGGATTTAGATCCGAACTTTTTTAGATTAGCAGGTTCCACCAAAGGAAATATTCTATCCGGTGAGAAGTATCTGAAGATTTTTGATCACATAGTCCACCACATACCACACTCAGTAGGAGTAATTGATTCTTTTTCAGCATTAGCGTCCGAGAAAGAGCTGTCAGAAGACTTGGAAGACTCCCAGGTCGCAGTTATGCAAAAGTTTATCGCTAAGTTTACTAGAAGATTTGCTAATGTTTTACCCATTAACCGGGTTACCTTGGTAGGCATAACCCATCTTATGGCAAACATAGGAGCTGTGGGTCATGCTTCAAAAACTACTGAGAAATCGGGGAACGCTATACAATATGCTCAAGACGTAAAACTACGAGCAACCCACACCACTCCGTTAAAACAGGGTGAGATGCAGATTGGTCAAGAGATACATTGGATAGTAGAAAATACCGCTACCAATGCAGTTCCAGGTCAGAAGGTTACCAGTATTTTAAAATATGGTCGGGGTATCTGGGAGGAGATGGAAGTAATAGATTTAGCTAAGGACTTTGGTATTATTGAGGGGGGAACTTGGTTGACCTTACCAAATAGTGATAAAAAAATCCAGGGAAAAGTTAACGTTGCTGCTTATTTAGAGGAAAATCGAAACGCATATGATGATATATATGCACAGGTAAAGGAAATGGTGGGGATATAATGGAAAGAAGAAATTTTTTGAAAGGGGCTGTAGCTTCTCTATTCACGCTACCTATAGCCTCACATCATAACCTAATCGCTAAGAATCTAATTGAATTAGATAAGCATGAAGATTTATTAATAGAATATGAGAATAGTATTCCCGTTGCCCCTCTCTATCCTACCCCTGAGACTTCTGTTGATCTTAGAAATCTAACTAACGCGATTAATTCCGGGCCAATATCAGGGCGTGAGGGCCTATATGGTTTTTCCTATGATAAAATCTTTGAAAAATATAAAATAGCGAGTGGTTGTAGCATGGAATTTCCCCTGGATTTTCTTACCAGCCAACAATCAGAAGCAATTATACTAGATACTACTAAGGTTCCCACCCGTATAATCGGCGACTACGTGAGGCTTACTCCGGCTGAATTCAGCCATCAGGGAGAAGCAAATGTTCGGCATTTCCAGAAATCCCAATGGGATGTTATTAAACAATGGATAGACTCTCTAATCTATGGACTACAAGAGAAGATTGCTCGTAGCTCATGGGACTGTTTAATGATAGCTGCGGAAACTAATGTGCCAATTCCAACTAAAGGATTACTTGACTACAATATACATCAAACTATAGGTTTGGCTAAAACAATTTTTCATAGAGATAGACTAAGATGTACAGATATTTTTCTACCAACTCATACTTATATCCCATTTAAATTATGGACAGATCAAAGGTTAGAAGAGTTAAGCGATAGACGAGATATTGGAGTAGAAGAGGCTTGGTTATTTAATTCACATCACAATAACGTTATCGTTCGTGGTGTAAATATTCATCATGCCCCAGAACTATCTTGGTATACCTATGGAAAGGATATAGGTATTGCATGTGACTTAAGTCGTCGAACCATAGGAGTTCATGCATCTTATGACGAGCCAATAATGACACCTCTAATCCCGATTGATCGATATTTTTATCAGGCTTCTATATGGCAAGATTTAGCTATTGGAGTGTTTTCTCCAACTCAGGTAAGACTTATACAATAATGAAAACATATAATCTAGACGGAGATATAGTAGTATGGAAACCTCAGGGAGAAATTGTTACGGCGAATGACAACCGACAGAGATCTAAACTTCACCTCTCTGCAAGACAAATTCTTTATGAGCTTTTCCCTACAACTCCAATATTAGAAGAGGTAACTATTCCTATAAGTCGAGGCACATCTCAGTTCCTCGATTTTTTTATCAATTCAATAAAACTTGCTGTCGAGGTTCACGGGCAACAACACTATAAATTCAATAGTCTGTTCCATTCCTCGGCCCGCGACTTTTTAGAACAGAAGAAAAGAGATGTAAATAAAAGAGAGTGGTGTGAACTAAATAACATTACTATTATTGAACTACCTTATAATGAAGAAAAATTATGGAAAACAATGATAGAGGATCGGTGACCCCTAAAGATCGAATGATAGCGGTCGAGACTGTCTTGAATGAATACGAGGAAGGTCTGGGACTGCCAAAGTTTAATGAGCAGTATGGTGAGGCCGAAGTTACAGGATATTTAGAGATGGATCGGCGATCAATGGAGAAGTTGACTCTTGAAGATTGTGCCGAGATGGCTATTGTACTCGACCAGTTTGCCTTTCATCTACAGAGAGCAGTGAACCGAGAAAATGCCCGTGTTAATTGGGCTACAGAAGTTTTAAAAGATTCTGTTTTCGGTCGTGAGACACAATATCAAGGTTCATGGGATAGTCAGTTTTATCAGGCCGTTAAAGAGGACGGTTTTACACGCGGTGTAGCTAAGATACAACGATATGCACAACAACGATCAGATAGAATTAACTACTTAGCGAATGCTGTAAGAAATAGAAGTAATTTATTTATTAATTTACAGAAAGCAAAGGTAATGAAGGGATGAGTAGTAGAAAAGAAAGAATAGCAGAGTTGTTGTCGAAAATGGACAATGATACACTGGACCAATTAGAGGATGTTTTAAATACACCTAAGGCTGAGCCAAAAAAACAACAAGTACCACAAAAACGTCGCCGGGGTAGAGGTAAAAAAAGGAGACAGCAGGAAGAAGAACAAGAAGAATCATTATCTAGTACTAGAAAGTCTCGTCAAGGAAAAAAGAGACGATCACGGTCCCGTAAGATGACTGAAGGTAGATCAAATAAAGGGCAGCCTTGTAGAGTACAGCAAATAGATACAAGTTCAAAAAGAAAAAATAAGTTCGACAGTTTTATAAAAGGAGCATCACTCGATTCTTCTGAAAAGGCAGAGTTGAAGGCGGCGGAAAAAGAAGATAAGAAACAACAAGGTCGCACAACATTTAAGGCTCCTAGAAGCAATCCTATTGTAGAAATAAAATGTGTGGGTTGTAAAGAATACTTTGATGTATCTTCGGCCCTGATAGGTAATCCAAAAAGATATAAATGTAATGCTTGTTCTGGGAGTGCATGCGGATGATATTGTCTGATCCGGCAGCAGAACGTGCTGTCTTAGCTGGGATATGTCGGCACTCAGCCGATGCATATTTAGATGTGGCCGATCTAATCAATAGTGAATCTTTTACTGTTGAGGCCAACGTCATTATCTATACATGTATCCAGAGGTTCTTAGAGGAGGATAATAGTCGGCAGGTAGATGTAGCATCCATATTATCCGCCGCAAATGAGCTTGGTTTATCCTCCTTTTTTCAAGCCAACTCAGAACTCAGTCATCTATCAGCCATACTAAAATTCCCAGTAGTATTAAATAACGTTCGTAGGTTCGCAGCAAAGATTCGAAAACTACAAATCGCCCGTATGATGTATACGCAGCTTGAGGAAACAAAAAATCAATACCTTAATGTAAAGGGAGATGAGCCTATATCTCATATCCTTGGCCTAGCCGAGGAATCTATTTTTGATTTTACTGCCCTACTCAACGATCAAGATGATTCGCCGGAATTATTATTTGGAGACCTAGATGAATTCTTATTAGATAGAGCCGAGAATCAAGTAGATCAAATAGGTATTTCTACAGGTTTCCCTAAATATGATTTCGCTATCGGTGGTGGACTTAGAAAAGGTACTGTTAATGTAATTGGGGCTAGAACAAAAGCCTTAGCTTATGGCTCTAAAGTTTATACTCCAGCTGGTCCTAAAAACATTGAAGATATTGTTGTCGGCGACATTGTTTTTCATCCTTTTAAAGGAACAACAACCGTAACTAAGATTTGGGACCATAATAATATTGACATTTATCGATTAAGATTTCGTGATGGAGATTTTATTGACTGTTGTGAAGATCATTTATGGCAAGTATATAAAAGATATCCATATACATCTTTAAATAACAAAACCCCCCTAGTTAAATCAACAAAAGAATTAAAAGATGATTTAACGATAGGTAATAAGCAAGAATATAAGTGGGATGTCCCGCTGCCAAATCCAGTTGATTATCCTGAAGTTCCCGTTGCAATAGATCCTTATGTATTAGGGATATTATTGGGAGATGGCTCGGTCCAAAAAGACTGTAGATATCATACAATGGATGATGAAATACATGAGACTCTTAAAGATTATTTTACCAGAGAAGGATTTGAGGTAAAATTTGAAAGAAAAGCAAGTAAAGCCACTACATATAGAGTTAATGGATTTCAAAACAGATTACGAGAGGTTGGTATCTTTGGTCACAACTGTTATTCAAAATTTATTCCTAAAAATTATATATATAATACGCAAGAGATAAGATTAAATACACTAAGAGGATTATTTGATTCTGACGGAAGCTGTTCTATTGATCCATTATCTAAAACATCTAGAACTAAATTTATCTCAGTTTCCAGTCAGTTATGTAAGGACGTAAAAGAGATTGTTCATTCTCTTGGTGGATTATGCTCTATGAATAGGCAAACCACTACCTGTAACGGTAAGAGCTTTAAATCCTATTCATGCGAGATCAGACTTCCTAAGGATATTATTCCATTTTCTCTTTCACGTAAGAGAGATAACTTTACCAACAGAAAAATCGGCGATCTAAAGCGTACAATAACTAAAATTGAATATTTAGGACAGGACAATGCTAGATGTTTAACATTAGAAGAGAACGACGGTCTTTTTATGACAGACCATTTTATAGTCACTCATAACTGTGGGAAGTCGATTTATGGCTTGAACGCAGGAATCTCAATTGCTGAGAGAGACACCCCTATACTTTACCTTGATACGGAAATGACTAAAAAGGATCAGCAAAGTCGAGGCGGGGCTATGATCTCTTATGATACCGCTGGAAAGTCTACAATTAATGATATTGAAACAGGCCAGTTTGCCTCCAATGAGGTCCGTAAAAATGAATTAATTAACCTGGCCAAGACGAAAAAAACCTTACCCTTCTATTATAAAAATATCGGTGGTAGAGCATTTGAAGATCAGTTATCAATTATGAGACGGTGGATTGCGAAGACTGTTGGTCTAAATGATCTAGGCAAAGCTAAGGACTGCGTAATTATATATGACTATCTGAAATTGATGGAGGCATCCGAACTAGCTAAAACAGATATGAAAGAGTTTCAACTGCTAGGCTTTATGATGACTGCTCTCCATAATTTTGCTCTACGTTATGAAGTACCTATCCTTTGTTTTATTCAATTAAATAGAGATGGAATAACCAAGGAGTCTACTGACGCCGCTAGTGGATCAGATAGGATTATGTGGCTCTGTTCTAACTTTGCTATCTATAAAGAAAAATCAGATGAAGAAATAGCTAAGGATGGGACCGAACACGGCAATAGAAAGCTTGTTCCTATTATTGCTCGTCATGGTGAAGGACTAGAGGCGGGAGATTATATTAATGTGCTAATGCAGGGGAAATATGCTAAGCTGATCGAAGGAGCTACTGCCTTAGAGCTTGAGGCTGGAGGATCATACGATGACACAGGATATGATAATGAAGAAGAAGACGTGGCGTTCTAAGTATACTGACCAGCAAAAAATCAATACCTTATGTGATATTACTCTAGATCGAATTGAAAACCTCTATGACTATTTTGATGTCAGGTGGAATCGCGGGTCTAAAGTTATTTTTTCTTCATGCTTTATTCACGGCGGCGACAATAGATCCGCATTAAATTTATATTATAACGCAGATTACAGAGTACACTTTAAGTGTAGGACACATGAATGCGAGTCTCATTTTGGAACATCCATCCTCAGCTTAGTCAGAGGAGGACTATCTCATATAAGACACGACTGGACCACTCCGGGTGACAAAGAAGTTTCTTTAGATGATACTATTGATTTTTTATTGAGACGATTTGAACTTTCTTTTTCTAATTTAAAAAAGGGAGAGAAATATAATACGGATCATCAAGACTTTTGTCGTATTGTAAATATGACAGCGGGACGAGAAGCTCCTAAAGGACTTATTGATGTAGATTTTTACCGGTCAAAAGTGAGTATCCCCTCAGACTACTATTTAAAGAGGGGTTATTCAATAGAGGTTTTAAATGAGTATGGTGTGGGGACTTGTAAAACGTTTGGCAAACCAATGTACAATAGAGCAATGGTTCCTATCCTTACAGAGGACGGATCAAAGATCTTAGGATTTACTGGAAGAAGTATCTTTGAAAAATGTAAGGAATGTAAACAGTATCATAATCCCCAAAAAGACTGCTACTTCTTTCCTAAATGGTGGCATACTAAAGGATTTGAAAAGGAGAAGGTTCTTTATAACTATTGGAAAGCACTTAAGCATATAAAAAAGAGTGGAGTAGTTGTCCTGGTAGAGTCGCCTGGAAATGTTTGGAGATTGGAAGAGGCTGGAATTCATAATGCGGTGGCGATTTTTGGAACGGTTTTAAATGATGATCAAAAACAATTAATAGATGAGTCTGGTGCTCTTTCTATTATTGTACTAACAGATAATGATGGGGCTGGACAAGAAGCCGCTAAAAGGATTAATGATACATGCTGCCGAACATACCGCATGTATTTTCCAACACTGACTAGTAACGATGTTGCTGAACTAAGTGTGGATAGGGTTACAGCTGATATTCAACCCTGGATAGATAAGGCTAAGGAGTTAGATTTATAAGAGCTGTACCGGAAGATGAGATTGAATTGGAAATTGATATTGATACAATAATGAACCGACTCTTAGAAGGAGATGAAGAATGAACGCACGAATTACCCCGTCAACTGCAAGTGAGCACGCTTTAAATTATTTATATAGTAAGGCGGAAATGGATCGGCAAAAGGCGATGACCTCCCTAGCCCTATTATTAGATCACCCTGCTGGAATCGGTGATCACTCTACCGGTGATTATTATAAGAATCTTGATGAGGCTCTAGATGTCCTTGTCGATTCAGAAGACCGTATGGATATACTACATAAGTATTTTTTAAATGAAGGATGGGGGGATGAAGAAGACGAAGATGATGAGGTTTCTAAGAAGTGTCATGCATATTAGAGGAAAAATAATATGACTCAAATAATCGGCTTTGCAGGAAAAAAACAGAGCGGGAAAAATGTCAGTTGTAACTTTGTTATGATGATGAAGATGAAGCAACTGGGTATTTCCGAACGTATTCGTGTTAATAATACCACAGGAGAATTAGAATTCCAAGATATTCTAGGCGAACGTCTTAATGGGTGGTTCACTTTAAACTCAGTGAATATGGAAAGCCTTTATAATTCTGTCGGTCCTTTCTGCAAGATCTATGGTCTAGCTGATGCTCTTAAGGATATCGCTATTAATGTGCTGGGATTGCCGAGAGATAAAGTATATGGAACAGATGAAGATAAGATGTCAGAAACTCATCTGCGGTGGGAGAATATGCCTGGGGTAACTACGGAAGTAACACCACAAGATCCCATTGATAAGGAGATTGCAGGTAGACTTGGTAGATATTATGAAAAGGTGCTTAGCGGAATAGTCTATCACGAGCCAGGACCCATGACAATCCGCGAAGTCCTCCAATATATGGGTACGGAAATTTTTCGTAAGATGTATGAACATGTCTGGGTTGACACCTTACTTCGTAGGATCGAAGAGGATGCACCGGAAATTGCCTTGATTTGTGATGCCCGATTTGATAATGAACTTATTCTTCTTAAGAATCGCGGTGCTATTATTCTCGGTCTTTTACGTGATATTTTTCAGAGTAAAGACACACATGCTAGTGAGCAAATCAATTTTGACTTGTGCAGTGCTGTTATCGATAATAGGGAGCGGACTATTCCAGAGCAGTGTGAGGCTATATATAATATGTTAGTTAAATTAAAGTGTAAACACATACCTCAAATGATAATAGGATAATATGACTATACCAATCGTTTATTTCCGTAGTAGTTCTTTTAACTGTCATAGGTTTTGTCCCCAACAGCACATGGTTGAATATATTTTAGGCATAAGAGGACCGTCAAACAAAAAAGCGGACAAGGGTACTATCTGTCATAAAATATTAGAAATATGTGCTTTATGTAAGTTAGCTATCCAAAAGGGAGAAAAGATTGTTAAGGACAATGATATTGGTGACGTTCTAACTGACAAGTATGATCCCGAGTACCTCAATGATATCATTTCCCGTGTGTACATGTTCTATACTAGCAGGATAACCCATCACACCTGGGACGAGAAGGATTTTAAAGACTGCAAAAAATGGGTTTGGAAAGCCCTGGAATATAATGAAGGCATGTTTGATCCCATGAATCGTGATGTGGTAGCTGCCGAGCCCCATTTCGATTTTGAGCTTCCTTTCGATTGGGCAGAGTATGATTACACTGTCGAAGGCGAGCGACTCCAGGGTCATCTGGCCTTAAAAGGTACGATTGATTTGATCATGGATTGTGGTGATGGCGTGTATGAGATATGTGATTGGAAAGGATTGCCTCTTGATACCCCTCTTCCCACAGCCAAAGGTTGGTCAACTATGGAAGACATTAGTGTCGGTGATCTGGTCTTTGACAAGGACGGACAACTTACTAAAGTTTTAGCTAAATCACAGCCTAGTATGAAGCCATGCTATAAAATTAAATTTGATGATACCAGCACTGTTATTTGCGATAAGGATCACCTATGGACCCTAGAGGATAATAGTGTTGTTAATGTCTTAGATCTAAAAGTAAAAGATAATATTAGTACAGCAAAACCCCTAGATCTTAACGAAGTCGATTTACCTATAGACCCTTATGTCTTTGGGCTATGGCTTGGGGATGGACGAAATAGGGGTGGAGAGATAACCTCTAGTGATGAATTCGTGTTCGAAGAAATTATGAGGCGTGGATATAATGTAGGCGATAATATCGGAGGAAAAGATAGATGTGTAAGTAAGACAGTACATAAAATTACACCCCTATTAAGACAACTAAATGTCATAAATAACAAACATATCCCATTAATGTATTTGAGATCATCCCATAGTCAAAGATTGGATCTATTGAGGGGGTTAATGGATAGTGATGGCGGTGCCAATCCTTACCGACATCAGGCCGTATTCACTAATTGTAATAGAATACTATCAGATAATGTAAAAGAACTATTATTGTCCTTAGGACAAAGACCTAATCAATGTAAGACTACACAGAAAGGGTTCGGACTAGCAGTTAATGCCTATCCTTTACATTTCAGACCAATCAATATTAACCCTTTTTTACTACCAAGAAAAGCAGACAGGATAGATCCTAGCTGGGGACCAGGAAAATCAAATAAAAGACAAATTCGTAGTATTACAAAAATCAAGAATATGATAACACAATGTATTCTGGTAGACAGTCCAACAAATACATATTTGTGTACTAAGGATATGATCCCCACTCATAATACGGGCAAGCGATTGGATTGGGCCACAGGAGCCACTAAAGACCAACACTCGCTTTTTAGTGACGCTCAATTACGCATATATCACTACGCAGCCCATCATCTCTATCCTGAAGCTAAAACCTTCATTGTTACTATATATTTCATTAACTATGGTGGAGCCTTTACTGTTCATTTTCAGGATTCAGACCTAGAAAAAACAGAAGAGATGTTGCGGAAAAGATTCGAGGCGATTAAGAATACAGAACGTCCCGCATTAATTAGAGAAAAGGACATGAAGCAAACTTGGAAGTGCCGCAAGCTGTGTCATGCCGGAATGACCACATTTGAAGATACTCATGTAGAACCTATTGAGGAACATAGGTTTGGACAGGTCAGTCGTTATAAGCAGCCTATGACTAAATGTGAGCAAATCAAATATATGATTGAGCAGCATGGAATTGAATGGGTTACTGAACACTATAAACATCCGGAACATATCCACGGATTTTATCAAGAGCCAGGGAGTGTTGAATAATGACTGAATTTAGACGGTTTGAATGTGATAAGTGTGGGAGGAGAATTAAAGAGAATGAAGATATTCTTGCAGTATCTCTATCAAATAAAACTCCATTTTTAAAAGTTAATTCAGACTATTTTCACTGGTGCGGTGATAGCCTACCCTTAAATACTGTAAAGAGTTATGATCTTTGTCCTGGATGTGCTAGTGGTGTTGAAAAAGCATTAACTAAGAAAAAAGGATTGCTGGGATAATAGATTTTACTAAAATAAAACTAGACCGAATTAGACTAATGGTCGTCACCTATAAGGACCAAATCAAAAATGGACATGAAGCGTAAATATACTCCCCTTCATGTTCATTCTTAAGTGTTTGAATATTCACTTTTGGATGGACTATCTCAGTGCGAAGATATAGCGAAGCGAACCCAAGATATTGGGGCGTCCGCCTGTGCTATATCAGATCACGGCTCTGTGTCAGCCGCAATAGATTTCTTTGGTGAGATGAAAGATGCCGAGCTTAAACCAATACTGGGAGTGGAAGCATACGTATGTCAAGGATCAGTACTAGAGAAGAGTGGAGATAATCGCTCTTTAGATCACCAAGTTATCTTAGCTAAAAATAAAAAAGGATGGGGAGACCTGTTAGACCTTGTTTCCGCTTCTAATAAAAAGGAGCACTTCTACTATCGTCCACGTATAGATATGGAGCTATTGGCTAAGGAAACCACAGGTAATTTCATATCATTTAGTGGGCATCTAGGCTCCATCCTTTCTAACGCTATTACTAACGGAGATGAACTTAAGCCGGACTGGAAATCAGAGGGTATAGTAAAAGCAAAAGAATTAGAGGCGATCTTTGGTAAAGGAAACTTCTTTATCGAAGTACAACTAATTGATTCCCTCATTAATACATTCGCTAAGATTGTCGGTCAATGTATGCGGGAAATTTCAACAGTGACTGGGATACCGTGCGTTGCTACTCCTGACGCCCACTACTGTACTAGAGAGGATGCTGAGGATCAGCGGGTGCTCCTGTGTACTTCGTTTAAAAAAACCATGAGCCAAGTTCAGCGGGAAATTAAAAAGGGGACGGCAAACAGAACTTTGGAGACCTTTTTCAAGTCTAACAACTATCACATCCCATCCTATGAGGATATGATCGAATTTCATACTGAGGAAGAACTGGCTAATACATGTTTAGTGGCCGATATGTGTGAAGA
>Ga0255048_10001714_pt1 | contig 14802 bp, 11 predicted proteins | sample JV7_2_2_MG_FD_183619 | JGI IMG/M metagenome (GOLD analysis project Ga0255048, IMG submission 183619) | Seawater microbial communities from Jervis Inlet, British Columbia, Canada - JV7_2_2 | ecosystem: Environmental > Aquatic > Marine > Inlet | place: Canada: British Columbia | collected 2016-10-06
CTCACCCGGATCACCACACGCGGCCACCGTGCGTGCCACCGACGACGGCAGCCCCAACCTCTACTCAGAAGTGGCCTTCACCTGGACAGTCGCCAACACCAACCGAGCCCCGGTGCTGTCGAGCCCCGGAATGCGATTCTCCGCAGAAAACGACGCAATCAGCCTGCCGATATCGGGTTTCGATCCCGACGGTGACGGCCTCACCTGGACCGCCACCGGACTCCCCGGCGGCCTGTCGATCGACCCCGACACCGGAACCATCACCGGGACCATCACCTACACATCTGAAGGCACGCATGCCGTCGTCGTGGGCGCCACCGATGACGGCACCCCCGATCTGTTCTCAGATGTGGCGTTTGTCTGGACCGTGTCGAACACGAATCGGACCCCGTCGGTGAAATACCCGGGCGGCCAGAACGACGCAGAGAACGACTCCGTGTCGCTGGCGATCGTGGGGTCCGACCCCGACGACAACACCTTGACCTGGACCGCCACCGGCTTGCCCGACGGATTGTCGATCGACCCCGTGTCCGGGGTGATCACTGGGACCCTGACCTACAGCGCGGCCGGCTCGCATGGGGTGACGATCAAGGCCATCGACGATGATCCAGCACCACTGTTCGCCGAAACGGGATTCACCTGGACCGTCCCCAACACCAACCGCGCCCCCAACGTTGCCAGCCCCGGGGACCAGGCCTCAGCCAAGGGCGACGTCATATCACTTTCGATCGGCAGCACCGATCCCGACGGTGACGGGGTCACCTGGTCGGCAACAGGGTTGCCCCCCAGTCTCGGAATCACCGGCGGCACCGGCCTGATCACCGGCACCACGACCACCGCCGGGGCGTTTACCGTCACAGTTACTGCCGAGGACCTGGGCAGCCCGCCGCTCTTGGGCGAAGTCAGTTTCACGTGGACGGTCGAGGCTCCTGCAGGATTCCCAACCATCGCCCCCATCGCGAACCAACACTCTCTCGCGGGGCACTTGGCAACGTTGCACCCCGACGGATCACACCCCGATGGGATCGACCTGCACTGGGCCTCATCCGGTCTGCCGTCGGGCCTGGACATCGACCCCAACAGCGGGGCAATCTCTGGAGTCCCGACGGACACGGGTTCATACCCGGTCGTATTGACTCTGACCGATAGCAACGCTCAGTCGGTCGAGGCCACCTTTGTCTGGCAGGTGCAAGATCCCGACCTCGCACCTACCACAACCGATGACAGGATTCTGCTTTCGATGGAGGACGTGGGAAGCGGTGTAACCGTCGACGTCATCAGCAACGATTTCGATCCGGAAGGCGCGGTGCTCTCGCTGCTGAGCGTGGACCAACCGCAAGTTGGGACTGCTTCGGTCGTCGACGGACTGGTCTTGTTCACGCCCCCTGAGAACTGGTTCGGAATGGTCCGGTTCGGGTATACCGTCGCTGATCAAACAGGGCACCGGGCCACAGCGCTGCTCACCATCACGGTCGAAGAATCGCTCGGCATGCTGCTGGCCGCAGATGCCCTGCAATGGGATCCGGTGACACCGCCGTCGGTGAGCTTCGATGAGATCAGACTCGACGCCAGCGGTGGGGCCGAACTCGTGCTCGGATCCGTGGTCCAGTCTCTATACATCCTTGGGTTCCCTCTCGCCCTGTTGAGCGGGGCCGGGCTTTGGGCGCTTGTGGTCGGCGGGTTCCTCAACCTCGGATTCGCGCTCAAGGGTGGGCTCCCGATGCTCATTCAGCGTACGTTGCGCAGAGTCGCGGTGGTCATGGTGCCTCACGGCAAGAAGCTCACGGCACTCAGCAAGCCGGGAAACGGCGAACCGGTGTGGCAGTTCCTGGCGACCGACAGAGGCCTCGAGGCGACGGGCCGCCGCTCCAAGGATTTCGCCGGCAAGTGGGCTGAGATCGAGACGCCGAAGGGTAAGGCCTGGGTTCCGGCCATCAACCTGGCCGAAGAGGTGGATCGCGACGGATTCGTAAACGATCCGACTCCGGTCCACCTCATCGAGGAACTCGTAGAACGGATTCGAGCCAGCGAGGGCATCTCCGATCTGATATCGGAACACGGGCTGGTGATCGTCCACCACGGCCCGATCAACCGCTACCGCCATTACGAACTCGACTCCCTGATGAACGACGCCTCCATCCGCACATGGCCGGGGCGCAACCCCGCCTATCCGGACTCTGAAGCCACGTTCGACGTAGCCGTAGCGTCCAGCTTCCTCGAGGCATGGAACCACCCCACGCGGGAACTCCTCCACGATGAGCGAACGGTCCCCTCCACCATGGTCCCCGTCGAGTTCACCAACTTCCACGCCATTTCGATCGGCGCCGATGTACACGGGCGCGAGCGGTTCGATCTGCCGGCCTGGCTCGTGATGTTCAGCTACGAAGAGGGCCGGGCCCGAATTGTCGGTCTTGTCAAGGAAGGCTGAGCGGGGAACAGAAGAAGGCCGAGCGACGATGGCTATCGTCAGATCGTGACCTCAACCGCTGCCGTCATTCTCGCCTCCGGATCGTCGATACGGCTCGGTTCCCCCAAGCAACTCGTCGACCTCGATGGAAGACCGGTGTTGGAACGTGTCGTTGGCGACGCCCTCGCCTGGCCCGTCGAAGCCGTGGTGGTCGTGCTCGGAGCATCTGCCGAAGCGATCCTCGAGACCGTGGATTTCGGGGACGCCATCGTCGCCGTCAACGAGGCGTGGGAAGACGGTCTCGCTTCATCGCTGCGGGTGGGCCTCGACGTCCTGGCCCGTGAGTCACATTGGGAAGGTGTCTTCGTAGCCCAAGGCGACCAGCCTGGAATCCCCCAGGCAGTACCGCAAGGACTCCTGGCAGCGGCCGCCGAGACCCAGCGTCCGGCAGTCGTCCCCGTCTACCGCTACGAACGCGGCAACCCAGTCTTATTCGACCGATCGCTTTGGCCACGGCTCATGACGCTCACCGGCGATGCTGGAGTGACGGCCCTGCTGAGCACCCACCCCGAGTTGGTCGAGGAAGTCCGATTCGGCGATCTCCCTCCACGTGAGGTCGGGACCGCCGACGACATCGAAGACTTGACGCCCGAAACCAGGCGCGGAACCGACCGAGCCTCGAATCATTAGGCTCGGGTCGCAATACTCGCGGGGCGCAGATTGAGGACCCCAGACTGGCGAAAGGATTCAGATGGCTTCCATCGACGCAATTGAGGGGATCGGCGTCAAGTACGCGACCAAGCTGCGCAAGGCGCGCGTCAGAACGACCGATGCCCTACTCAAGCGAGGCGCCGACCGCGCCGGACGTAAGCAGCTTGTCGCAGAGACGGGCTTCACCACTCACCAGATCCTGGAGTGGGTCAATCGCGCCGATCTCTTTCGTGTCAAGGGCATCGGAGAGGAGTACAGCGACCTCCTCGAGGCGTCCGGCGTCGACACCGTCAAGGAATTGCGGACCCGCAACGTCGCCAACCTCACCGCCAAGATGGCCGAGGTCAACAGCAAGAAGCGCCTGGTCCGCCGACTTCCCACCGAGTCGATGGTTGGCCGCTGGGTCGCCGAAGCCAAGAAGCTCAACCCGGTCGTCAAGTACTAAAGGGCGCGCAGACCATAGAAGAAGGGCCCCGCAATGCGGGGCCCTTCTCACGTCTATGCGACTAGCTCTCGTCTGACTCCTCGGCCGCTTCGGCCTTGGGAGTAGCGGCCGCCTTTTTGGCGGCCGGCTTTTTGGCTGCGGCCTTCTTGGCCGGTTTCGCCTCAGCCGCGTCCTTGGTCTCAGCTGGCTCGGTCTTCTCACCGGGCTTGAACGTGTCCTTCCAGTTGGTCAGGACATCCTCGAGCTGGTCCTTGAGCTTCTCGACTCGACCCTGCAGGTTCTCGAAGTCGACGCGCTCCTTGATCTCGGAGACCATCTTGCCTTCGCTCACCTCGCCGGAGAGTCGCTCGCCCTCGGCCACCCAAGCCTCGAATTCCTTCTGCAGGCCCTTGCCGACCTTTCCGGCGTAGTCGGCGATCCGTCGCCCGGCCACGACCGGGGCACCCATAGCGGCATAGGCAGCCTTTTTGCTGGTGGCGGCCACGTCATCGGTGCGCTCCTTGGCGGCATCGCGCATCTCAGTGACAGTCTTCATGAGTTCTCCTCTTCGTCCTGCCCGGCCACAAACGATCGATAGATCTCGGCCAGGGCTTGTTTTTGGCGTTCATTCAGCGTCGTATCGGTACGAATCGCCTCTTCGATGTCGACTGTGGCGCGACCCTCCAACAGCCCGGCTCGCTCGAACAGCGTCTCTGCCGAAATCGACAGGGCGCGCGCAATCGACTTGAGAATCTCGGCCGAGGGCTTGCGGAGCCCCCGCTCGATCTGCGATAGGTACGGGTTGGAAATCCCGGCACGTTCGGCCAGCTTGCGAAGCGAAATGGCACTTCGCTCGCGCTGCTGACGAATAAACGATCCGACGTCCGACACTGCGTTCTTCATTGTGCTTGCGATTGTATAGAGCAGTGCTTGCTTTTGCAAGCGTTAGCTGGGAGCAAGCACTCTGAGCACGGCTATCGTCGCCGTGCGGCGAAGGGATTCAGCCTGGCCAAACCAGTCGGCGACGACTCGACAATCATCGTGATGGGGCGCGATGCAACGCGCGCCGACATCGACCACGTCGTCGAACGGCTACACGACATCGGTGCTGAAGCGCATGTATCAGAAGGCCAACTCCGCACCGTGATCGGTGCCATCGGTGACCGATCGACGATCCAACAACTCCCCTGGGAGGCCTTCCCCGGAGTAGAACGGGCGGTTCCCGTTCTCAAGCCGTACCAGTTCGTGAGCCGAGACCACCACTCGTCAGACACAGTCGTGGAAGTTGGTGGGGTTCCGGTAGGCGGAGGCGCGGTGACCGTCATCGCAGGCCCGTGCGCGGTGGAAAGCAGGGATCAGCTGTTTAGTGCGGCGTCTGCCGTCAAGGGGGCAGGAGCGACCATCCTGCGAGGCGATGCCTTCAAGCCGCGCACCTCGCCCTACTCATTCCAGGGCCTTGGAGAAAAGGGGCTCGAAATCCTCGCAGAAGCGCGCCAGGAATTCGAGCTCCCATTTGTTGCAGAGGTAGTCGACCCGCGCGATATCGATCTGGTCTCGTCGTACGCCGATCTGATCCGAATCGGAACCAGGAACATGGCCAATTACCCGCTACTGGCCGAAGTGGGTCGTCAGCCCAAGCCCGTGCTGCTCAAGCGCGGCTTCACAGCGACGATCGAAGAGTGGCTGAACGCAGCCGAATACATCTACAAAGAGGGCAATCACGCGGTGATTCTGTGCGAGCGCGGGATCCGAACATTCGAGACCCAAACCAGAAACACACTCGACATATCAGCGGTGCCTGTCGTCAAAGGGCTTTCCCACCTGCCGGTCATCATCGACCCTTCCCACTCCGGAGGACGACGCCATCTAGTCGCTCCACTGGCGCTTGCCGGGGTGGCCGCCGGGGCCGATGGATTGATCGTCGATGTACATCCGGCACCTGAAACCGCCCTCGTCGACGGAGCCCAAGCGCTGCTCCCCGACGAGTTCGCAGCCCTAATGAAGCAGGTACAGGGGGTGGCGAGCGCGGTGGAACGAAACGCCTGAAACCTCGCTTCGAGAGCGATTCCCGCTCAACCCGAGTGGCCCATCCCGTAGAAGCGCATCTCGACAACACGGCGGGAGCGCCTCGTCAACCGCCGGTAATCCTCCCGCAGAGTTTTCCGAGGTGATCGCGAATAGCCGATAGAGCGGGCGAGTCTGGCCGCTTCGAGAGGATCATCGGGGAGCGAATCGCGTCGCCTCCCGTCGCGCAAAAAGAGCCGGTTCCTCACCTTGACGCAGAACCGATACGCCTCCCCAAGAATCTCTTCCTCCTCGGTATCGAGGACGCCGGCATGGCCGAGTGATCGAATTGCATCGAGCGTTCCCGGTCCGCGTACGTTGGGGTTGGTCAAGCCTTGCTGCAACTGGAGCAACTGCACAGTCCACTCGACGTCGGCGAGGCTGCCCCTTCCCAGTTTGAGATGGAAGTCGGGATCCTCGCCCACCGGAATCCGTTCCGTCTCGACCCGGGCCTTTACGGCCCTGATCTCGCGCTCCCGGTCGGGGCGAGCCGAATACACATACTCAGTAGATGCCTCGACCAGGGATTCACCCAGGTCCAGGGCCCCGGCGGCCGGGCGGGCCCGCAACATGGCCTGCAGCTCCCAGGTCTCGACCCACTGCTGCCAATATGCCTCGAAGGCATCGAGGCTCCTCACCAGCGCCCCTTTCCTCCCCTCGGGTCGAAGCTCCAGGTCGAGCTCCAGCGACGGGAAGCCGGTTGCCGTACCACCGAGTACCGAGATGGCCCTCTCCACGACCGATGTCGCCGCCTCGATGTCGGCAGTCTCGGCTGCGACGACGATTGCGTCCAGATCGCTGGCATAGGTGAGTTCCCTCCCGCCCCACTTCCCCATCGCTACGACGCACAGCACGGGATCGACGCCCAATTCGGTGGAGGCCACAAGTAGGGAACCCTCCACCGTGGCGTCGGCCAGCATGGAGAGCCGACGGCCCACCTCGACCTCGTCGATGAGACCCGCGATGTCGGCGACCACGATTCGAAGCAAGTGCTCGGCGTGGAACCGATGGAGAGCCTCCACCGGACCATCGGAGACAGCGGCGCGACTCCGCACCTCGGCGGCCAACTCGGCGGGGTCGGGCCATGCCACCAGCGAGGAATCATCGCCAAAGACCGGGACCAACGAGGGGAGCCGGTCCACCAGCCGACCCACGAGGCGGGAGGTCCCAAGAACCCGGCAGAGGCGCTCGGCCGCAGCGGGGTCATCTCGGAGCGCTGCGACGATCGTGCTGGTGTCCTCGGTCTCGCCGAACAAGAGCCTCAGTTGAGCCAATCCCAGGTCTGGATCGGGAGCCAAGGACAACCACTCCATGATCAGCGGCAACATGTGACGCATCAGCGAGCTGCGGCGGGACAGGCCGCTGGTGAGATCATCGACGGCTTGGCGAGTCGCAGCCGTGTCGAGGAATCCGAACGCTTCGAGCCGCTGTGCGGCCGCGGTCGCCGACATCGAGGCCGCCTTGCTCTGCGCCAGAGCATCGAGCACCGGCCGATGGAACAGCCGCACGTGGATGGAACGCACCTCCGACCGCCTGTCTTTGAGGTCCGTCTCAAACATCTCCAGAGCGGATGCCTTCGCCGTATTCCTGTATCCCATGGCCCTGGCGACACGCTCCCGCTCTTCCGCGCGCTCAGGCACCGCGTGTGTTTGGCGGAGGTCAAAGAGTTGAATCCGATGCTCCGCATCCCGCAACCACTGATATGCATCCGCCAGAGCGGATGAATCAGCCGGCAGGACATAGCCACCTGTCGCCAACGCCTCGAGCGCGTCGAGAGTGCCCTGAGTGCGCAGAGTCGAATCCCCTCTGCCGTGAACGAGTTGGAGCAGCTGCACGGCGAATTCGACGTCCCGGATACCGCCGACTCCTCGCTTCAATTCTGTCACCGAGGCATCGAGCACTTCCTCGGTCCGCTGCTTCATCGCACGAATCGAACCCACGGCATCGGCTCCAAGTTGCTCGGGATACACGAAATCGACCGATGCAGCCAAGAAGGCGGCTCCAAGATCGGGGTCGCCCGCAACGAAGCGGGCCTTCAGCAAGGCTTGGATCTCCCAGGTTTCGGCCCACCGCTCCCAATAGGCCCGATATGAATCGAGTGACCGGCTCAACGGCCCGGAAACGCCCTCCGGTCGCAGATCGGTGTCCACCCGAAACGGCGACCCGTTGTTCGACCGGCCCGACAGGGTGGCAACGATCTCGGCGGCGGCTGCAACTCCGTTCGTCTCGACACCCTCATGCACAAAAATGAGATCGATGTCCGACGCGTAGTTGAGTTCACGACCACCCCACTTGCCCATTGCGATCACCGCCAGCCGTACCTCCGCGTCTCGCAAGATGCTGCCAACCACGATTTCGGTCGCAGCATCGGCGACCGCAGAGACCCTGTGGCCCGCTTCAGGCATGTCGATCTCGCCGGCAAGGTCGGCTGCGGCGACCGAGGCGAGTGCTTCCCGAACCCATCGAGCCAGGTCATCAACGGACGGATCGGGGATCTCGGTCCGTCGCAACAGCCGAAGCGGGTCCGAGGCCTGTGTAACCGCAGCCGAGAGAGCACGACTCCCGCCGATGAGCGCTACCAGCCGCAACGCGACCCTCTCATCCACCAGAACTGAAGCGAGTAGATCCGGGTGGGCCCGCGCCATGTCGCCGAGACGACGCATCGCCCCGGACGGGTCGGGACCAAGTCGGACCCGATCGAGAAGTTGCCCGGCGACCACCCGGTCACCCACGATCCATCCCGCGTTGCGGAGGGCATCGAGGTCTGCCGGGTCGGTACTAGAAAGCCGCTCCATACCGCGAGGCTAAAGCGCTAGAAGTCTCATCTGGCGGTAGCGACGTCGCCAGGGCGGCCCGACACTATGCTCCGCGCGATGAGGGTGAGCATCGATGGCACTCCGGTGCCCGACGACGAAGCAGCCATCTCGGTCTACGACTGGGGTTTCCTCCGCGGCTACGGAGTATTCGAGGTGGTCCGCGTTTACGACGGCCGCACCTTTCGGGTCCGGCAACACCTCGACCGATTGGAACGAAGCGCCGCCGCGCTGGCCATCGATCTCCCCGACCGCAACCAACTCGAATCGTGGATCGCCGAGTGCGCCGAGGAGGGAGGCAACTGCGAGGTCAGGATCGTCGTAACCGGCGGAGGCCGCGACCCGTTGGTCAAAGCGGCGTCAAGCACCATCGTCATGTGGGAACCGACACCCGCTGCCTCGAAACGGCTCGCAGTGCTTCCGATGAGGGCCCTGTGGCATCCGGGAACCGATGCGGGTGGTTTCGCCGGAGTGAAGTGGACCTCATACGCACCAAACATGGCTTCGACGGACAAGGCGCAACGAGCCGGGTTCGACGACGCACTGCTACTGACTGCCGAGTCGATCGTGTTGGAAGGCCCAACGTTTACGGTTGCGTGGATCTCCGAAGGCAGACTCGAAACCCCCACTCTGGAGCTCGGGATCCTCGCTTCGATCACACGAGATGTGCTGGTGGAGTCGGCACGGCGGCTTGACATCGAAGTAAAGCAAGGCTTCTTCCCCCTGGAACGGCTACTGGGTGCCGACGAAGCCCTGGCACTATCGACTGTCAAACAGGTGACTCCCATCGACAAGGTAGGAGAGCACGAGATTCCGGTCGGAGAAGTCGGCACCGCACTGGCCAACGAGTTCCGCTCGATCGTGGAGATCGAAACGGGGCACGCCGCGGCCACTTCCTAGACTCCGATCCAGCGACCCAGGGACTCCATGGATATTCGAACACGTTCCGCCATCCACAATCCCGGGGCGGACGAGCTACGCGACCTGGCGGCAGCCCAGTCGACCGTCCGCGAGACCGAATATGGCAATCTCAACGTGACCACCGAGGTCACAGCCCGCTCGAAACTCAGCACTTTCATCGTCTCCGACGATCCATCGAGGCACACCGATCCAACCGTCACGCGGGAGGAATACGAGAAGCTGGCCGATGCCCAAACGGCCCATCTCGCGAACCTGGACGTGATCATCCTGGACGGTTACATCGGCGACCACCCCGACGCCCGGGTGAGAACCCGCCTCATCATCGAAAAAGACAACGCCAACATCGCCGCCAAACAGCGACTCCTCTACTTCCCGGCAGACGATGACGCAGAGCCAGAATTCACAGTTATCTACACGCCATCACTCACGGCACCCGGATACCCCGACGACCGGATCATCGCCGTGGACCTTGACGCCGGAGTGACTCGGGTGCTCAACTCCGACTACTTCGGCGAGTCCAAGATGGGAGGCCTGCGCATGTGGGACGCCCTGATGTATCGCCGCGGCGGCTTGGCAATGCACAGCGGACTCAAGGTTGTCGGGGATGGTGCGAATCGCCGGGTCGGTCTCGTGGTCGGGTTGTCGGGCACCGGCAAGACGACAACGACCTTCTCCAAGGCGGGCGGTGGCGCCCCGGTGCAAGACGACTTCGTCGCCCTCTATCCGGCTGGCAAGGTGTACGGGACCGAGGCCGGCACCTTCGCCAAGGTCTTCGGACTCACCCCCGAATCGGAACCGGCCGTCTGGCACGGGACGACCCAGCCGGGGTCGTACCTCGAAAACGTCGCGATGGACGCCGCAGGCATACTGGACTTCGCCGACAAAAGCCACACGGAGAACAGCCGAGCGGTGATTTCGGCCGAGGACATCCCGGGGATGATCTATCCGGCCGATGTCGAGACGGCCGATTTCATGCTGATCCTGAATCGGAACGCAAACATCATTCCTGCGGTCGCCAGATTGACCCCCGACCAGGCCGCCGCCTACTTCATGCTCGGGGAGACCACAGGCACCAGTGCCGGAGGCAAGTCCGAGGCGGGGAAGTTCCTCCGAGTGCCGGGCACGAACCCCTTCTTTGCATATCGTCACGAATGGCAGGCGAACCGCCTGCGTGAGTTGCTCGACAAGACCAACATCGAGGTGTTTCTCCTCAATACCGGACGAGTAGGCGGACCGGAGAGCGACGACCGATCGACCAAGGTGACTCCGGCCATCTCTGCTGCGATCGTGGCCGCCATCGCTCATGGTGGCATCGAGTGGGAGACCGATCCCGATTTCGGATATGAAGTCGCCACTGTGGTGGCGGGAGTCGAAGACACCGCCAGCCTGCGGCCCCGGGTGACGTACGAGTCGCAGGGCCGAGCTGCCGAGTACGCCGAAATGGTTGCCGGCCTCAAAATCGAGAGAGCGGAGCACCTGGCGTCGTACCGGGACCTGCTGCCCGAAATCGCAGCCGCCGTGTGAACGCCGGGTCGATTGCCGGCGATATCGATCAGCTCTACCAACGCGCGGTGGAGCGACCCGGCGAGATAACCGAACCGTTGCTCATCGAATGGTCTGAGGGAGTCGCCGAGGCGACCGGCAGCGATCGAGACCTGGCGCGAGCGATGCGACGCGCTGTTCGGACCGCTCGCAAGCTGGCCAGATACTGGACCGAGCACGACCCCGACCGGCTTCCCGACTGGCACAACGGAGTCGACGAGGCCCTCGGTGGCCAGGGGTGGCAGGCTCAACTCGAAATCCTTCGCGCAGCGCTGGAATCGAATCCCGACTCCGAGCTATTCGAACAGGTGAGGCAACGCCACCGAGCAGTTCACTTCGGTGAGTGGATGGAGGGCGTCAGCTATGAGGAGTGGCTAGCGACTCGCTGAAGCGAGTCGCCAAGTCACCAGTCACCAGTCACCAGCAGATTCCTGCGGCCGCCGTGGGGCAGGGGCCCCACGTTGCGGAGGAGGCCGGACCAGCGTCTGTTCGCCGCCGCAGGCGGCGAAGTCCGGCCGGGCAGAGACTAGAGACGGCCGGGCAGATCAAAGCAATCCGGTGGCTATCGCCAGGAAGCCGCCAAAACCGACCAGGTCGGTGATCATCGTCATAAAGATGTTCGAGGCCAGTGCCGGGTCCTGGCCGAACCTGGCCAGCAGCACCGGGATTCCGCTCCCGGCGAAGTTGGCGACAACCAGGTTGATCAGGGTCGCCAACCCGATGACGAACCCGATCTTGGGCTCGCCGGTCAACCCTCCAGCGATCAGGCCGGAGAGCAATCCGATGGCGAGTCCGTTGGTGAGTCCGATCAGCAACGACCTGCCCAACACCCTCCTGGTCACTTGAGCCGGCACGGTGTCGACGGCCATCGCCCGGATGATGATCGCCTGACTCTGCGCCCCGCTGTTGCCGCCAACCGAGGCAACCACCGGCATATAGGCCACCAGGACAGCAAACTGGCTGATGACCGGTTCAAAACGACTGACTGTGAATGCCACCAAGAAGGCCGTGGCCACATTTACCGCCGTCCAGGGAAGACGACTCCGTACCGACCGCAGGAAGGGCGTGTAGATCGTCTCCTCGGGTCCCGCACCGACCATTGCAGCGATGTCCTCGGTGGCCTCATGCTGGACCGCTTCGATGACCTCATCGACGATCACCGCCCCCAGCAGATGTCCACGGTGATCGACCACGGGCATGGCGAGCAACCCGTATCGCTGGATCAGATCGGCGAGATCTTCCCGGTCGGTTTCGGCTCGCACCGCAACCGGGTTCTGGACCATCACCTCATCGAGAGCCGTTCCCGGTCGGGAGAACACCAACTCACGAAACGAGACCACTCCGATGAGTCGTCTATCGGTGTCGACCACATAGACGTAGTGCAGGTGATCGACATGCTCATGCAGTCGACGCAGGGCCTCGATAGCCTCGCCGGCGCTGATTCCGCCGGGCAGAACCGCAGGCTCCATGGACATGAGGCCGCCAGCAGAGTCCGCCGGGTACTTCAATACATCCAGGATTTCGTCGACAGCGGCGTCGTCGAGCACCTCAAGAATGGAGGTCCGCGCCTCCGCCTCCAGATAACCGACAATGTCGGCCGCCTCATCCGCCGGCAGCTCCGCAACCATCAGCGCTGCGGTTTGTGGGGCAATCTCTTCGAGGAGATCGGCAGCGACCTCGTTGTTCATCTCCTCCAGCAACACCGCAGCCGGCGCCGGGTCGAGATCAATGATGAGCGCTGCAGCGGCCCCCTCATCGATCGCCTCCAGGATGTCGGCCGCATCGTGAGGATCGGCGACGGCGAGATCCGACCACTCAGCTTGGTGCGAGCCCAGGTATTCCTCGGCCTCACGCGGACGGCGTCTGGCCAGGTCGCGCAGTGCGATCGCAAACTCGCGCGGTCGTCGCAGTGGCAGCTTCACACCCCCGATTCAAGCAGCGCAAGGCCGGGCCACCCGACAACCCAGATCGGCCCGCGACCGTTGCCGATCGCGGGCCGATCCCGGTGGGTGTGCAGGTCTCCCAGGGGGGCGGGAGGACCTGCAGGTGGGGTGCCCCAAAGGGCACCGAATCGAGGACGTTAGCCCTCAACCCATGCTGCGCAAATCCTCAGCTCAGTGGTGGCCAATCGGGCGGCGCAGCCGCACCACCAAAGAGACCCAACGTCTTCAGGGTGAGGTCTTGAGGCGAACGTAGCGCGACGAGACCGGCCCCGGCGAGATCGATGGACCCACCAGTCGTTCGACCAGAGCGTCCCAATCGAACTCCTCGGTCACCTCAGATGCCCTGATTGTGATGAGGTCGTCGTCGGCTACGTACTCGGGAACTATCCGGTTCAGGATCGCCTCGATCTCATCGCGGAAGCTGTCATTGACGCTGCGCACCCCATCCGGTTGAAGCGCGAGGTCGGGAAGAAGCCTCACGTAGAGGTCGTACGTACCGGACCAGTTTCGTACCAGCGGCTCAACATCGAACGGATCCTGGCCTTCGGTCACCCGCAGAAAGTACGCGTAGTTGTCGACGACCGCTCGATCGGTCGCAAGAACATCTGCTCGGTTACGCAGCTCGAGCTCCTGTTGGATCTGTTGCATGAGCACCCAGAGCTGCGCCTCAGCCGTGGCCCCTTCGTTGAAGCCGAGCGGATTGAACCGGACGACCTCACGGCCGACCTCGACGCTACGACCACTACGACCGACCGCCCCGGCAAACGAGTGAACGGCGTTCGTCTTGCGAACCGAATGCGAGCCGATGAAGGCGATCTTGGCTGGTGTCGTCGAAGTCATCGCTCGCTTTGGAGAGGTTGACTGCAATGTAGTCGGCGGCTGACTGCCCTTGCCCGGCCGGACTTCGCCGCCTGCAGCGGCGAACAGGCACTGGTCCGGCCTCCTCCGCCATGTGGGGCCCCTGCCCCACGGCGGCCGTCTTCGCTCTTGCCCGGCCGTTGGGTTCTGACTCCTGACTCCTGACTTCGTGACCTCCTTACACTCCACTCTTCGAGGAGGTGATTCCATGTCTGAGATTCGACTCACGTCGTACTCGCACGGCGCAGGCTGAGCTTGCAAGCTCGCCGCCGGCGAGTTGGCGCAGGTCCTGCGCCGCTTGGACAACCTGCCACCCACCACCCATCCCGATCTTCTGGTCGGCATCGATGGGTCGGATGACGCCGGCGTTTTCCGGCTGTCGGATTCTGTCGCGCTGGTTCAGACGGTGGACTTCTTCACGCCGATCGTCGACGAAGCGGCCGACTGGGGCAGGATCGCCGTGGCCAATGCCCTCTCCGACGTCTACGCCATGGGAGGGCGCCCCCTCACCGCGCTGCAGTTGGTCGGTTGGCCCCGTGATGTCCTCCCCTTCGACCTACTCGGGGACGTTCTGGAGGGCGGCGCCGAGATTCTGGAGCTTGCCGGTGTAACCCTCCTCGGTGGCCACTCGATCGACGACCCCGAGCCAAAATTTGGGCTCGCCGTGACCGGGGTGATTCATCCCGACGAGATCCTCACCAACGTAGGTGGCCGTCCGGGCGACGCCCTCGTGCTGACCAAACCGATCGGAACCGGGCTCATTGCTACCGCCATAAAACGCCAACTGTGCGACCGGGAGATGCGGGATAAGGCCGTCGCAGTGATGATCGAATTGAACGACGTAGCATCAACCGCCGCCCAATCTGCCGGAGCCACCGCCATGACCGACGTCACCGGCTATGGACTGCTCGGGCACCTGAGCGAGATGCTCTCAGACGTGGGCGCCGTCATCGAAGCGGATCGGGTGCCCTTGATTTCAGGAGCCGAGGCCCTGGCCGCCGACGGCGTCGTGCCGGGCGGTTCGAAGCGGAACCTCGCCGATGCCCGCACGTTCGCCGATCTGAGCAGCACCTCCGAAACGACGGCGATCCTGCTCACCGATGCCCAAACGAGCGGCGG
>Ga0255048_10001715_pt1 | contig 14794 bp, 14 predicted proteins | sample JV7_2_2_MG_FD_183619 | JGI IMG/M metagenome (GOLD analysis project Ga0255048, IMG submission 183619) | Seawater microbial communities from Jervis Inlet, British Columbia, Canada - JV7_2_2 | ecosystem: Environmental > Aquatic > Marine > Inlet | place: Canada: British Columbia | collected 2016-10-06
CGAGTGTCGCGGATCGCAGTATCCGGCCGTCTGCTGGCACGATATCGCCTGCTTCAAGGTGCACTATGTCTCCGGGCACCAGATCGGTTGCGGGGAGCAGCTCAAGAGAACCATCTCTCACAACACGGGCCTGAGGGATCTGGAGTTGGGCCAGGGCATCGACAGCTGCGCGCGCGGCGAGCTCCTGTCTGGACCCCATCACGACATTCAGCAGTACCAAGCCAGCCACCAGGATCCCAGTCGAGATCTCTCCGAGGACGAAACTCACCACCGCAACGATGAGCAGCATGAGGTTCATGGGATCAAGGACCTGGCCGATGGCGATTTTCAGGCGTGACGGAGGGGACTCAGCGTGGAGTTCGTTGGGGCCGAATTGCTCGAGGCGCTTCGCTGCCTCTGGCCCTGCAAGTCCGTTGGCTTCATCAGTGGACTGACGAGTCAGGGCAGCGGCGGGATCGAGTGCGTACCAGCGCATATCGGAGGACTCATCAGTGGCAAACGTATTCATGGGAGCACTATACCGACCGGAGGCGGAGTGGGTCAGAGGTGCGTGTGAGGCTCAGACTCTGTCGGTCTCATGGGCACCACCGGAGTCGGAGAGGACAGCCGGCGCCTCCGACGGAGCCCGGCCTGCATGGAGTAGTGACGACATCACGCGCATCGGCTCGTCGACATGGCCGAAGAAGGACTTGTAGCTGGGGCACAGATAGTTGAGGCCCTCTTCTCCATCGGGTGTCGACCTGAATCGGTTCCGCGGGCATCCACCATGACAAGCAAACCGGACATCACAGTCCAAGCAGTACTGGGGCAGCGTGTCTCTCTTTGCCTCCCCGAATGCACGCTGTTTGTCGGACGCGATGAGTTCGTCCATTGGCGTCTCTGTGATGTTCCCGAGGAGGAAGTCTGGTTCGACATAGTGGTCACACGAGTAGAGGTCCCCGTTGTGCTCCATGGCAAGCGCGAGTCCACAGGTTTCTGAGAAGATGCACAAGCCGGCAGGTTCTCCGTGCCAGGCAGCCAGCGCCACATCGAACATCTGCACATAGACCTCGCCGATATCGGTCTTGAACCACTCATCGAATACCGTGTTCAAGAACTCTCCATATGCGACTGCGCCGACGCTTCGATCGGTGACGGCGTTTCCTGCCTGGACGTATAGAGGCCTGGCCTCCTTTTTGGATGTGCTCCAGCCGACGTTCGCGAGCGGCAGCAGAGTCTCTGTTGTCCGTTCCACGATTGGGATGAATTGGATGAATTGCACGCCCATCTCGTCCCGAAAGAACCGGTACACATCCAGAGCGTGGTTCTGGTTGCCTGCATGCACCGTGCACAACACGTTGACATCCACATCCGCGGCCTTCAGATGCCCGTATCCGGCCATCACCCGATCGAACGATCCCTCCCCGCGCGTGTCGACGCGGTATTGATCATGCAGCTCACGCGGCCCATCGACGGACAGGCCAACGAGGAAGTTGTTCTCCTTGAAGAACGCAGCCCAACGCTCGTCGATGAGCGTGCCGTTCGTCTGAATTGAGTAGCTGACCTGTTGCCACGGCTTCCGATGCTTGTCGACAAGCTCGACCGATCGCTTGAAGAAGTCGAGACCCATCATCGTTGGCTCGCCTCCCTGCCACGCCACCATCACCTCGGGAGTGTGATGCGCGTCGAGCAGCTGCACGATGTAGGTCTCGAGGAGCTCGTCTGCCATCCTGAACCGGTCGCCCGGGTACAGCATTTCCTTGGACAGGAAGAAGCAGTACTCGCAGTCAAGATTGCAGATCGGTCCCGTCGGCTTTGCGAGCAGATGGAACGAATGTGGCCCGGTCAGCATCAGCGTATCGGTACCTATTGGCGGGACATCGCGATTCTGTAGCGCTCCTCGGCTGTGACCATGTGATCGAAGTCCTCGGCCGCATCTCCAAGATCCATCTGAACCCAAAGGACTTCGCCGGTGAAACTGACGGTTGCATGGTTGAGATCGTCGGTGACACCTGTGGCCGTGTCCGTGCCAAGGTCTGTTGTCTCATCGGCCGAGAACACACCGGGCACGGTTGCATCGACTCTCGTCGAACCGACGGACTCGCCATCGACAAACAGTGTGGCTGTGCCTCCCCTGCCCGGGCCGCCGCCGTCGTAGCCGAACTCGACTCGCACCTGATGCTCACCCTCGGATACCGCTTTGTCGCCGACAACCTTGAACAGGTTCAGACCGAAGAGGTTGTAGCAGTAGGCAGGCATTCCGTTGGTGGTTAGGTACAGCGTCCATCCACCGAACTTGCCGCCCTGGGCAATGATGGTTCCGCTTCCTCCGCCCGCGGGAACGACGACCTGGCCGGTGACGGCGTGGCTCTTGTTCTTGACGTTGACGACGCTGCTCTCGCTGAGTCGACCCATTCCCCCGTAAAGGATCTGGGAGCGTCCTTTGATGAGCTGCGGCCGGCCGGCGCGGTCTGGGTCAAATCGTTGCGCCCTGCGGTCATCGAGCGGGAGAGCGTTGTGGCGAGCTGCCTCAACCAAGAACAGTTCCTTGAGACGTCTCAACTGATCGGGATTGTCAGCAGAAACATCGTTGGACTGAGTCCAATCACCTGGTTCGTACAGTTCCCACACATCGTCGTGATACGCAGGTAGGTCTTCCACCATCTCCCAAGGGATACTGTGGCGTGTTACAGCCGTCCAACCCTTGTGATAGATCCCTCTGTTGACGAACATCTCGAAGTACTGCGTCTCGTGCACTTCATCAGCGGAGGCCATGTTGAATGTGTCATTCAGCGCAAAACCTTCGTACGGGTGCTGGTCAAAACCGTTGACCGTTAGTGGTTCGGGGATTCCAGCAGCCTGCAGGACTGTTGGGGCAATGTCGATTACATGTCCGAACTGATGCCTCGTTTCGCCTGCTGACGTGATGCCTTTCGGCCAGTGAACAATTGTTCCGTTGCGCGTCCCACCCCAATGCGAGGCCACCTGCTTTGTCCACTGGTACGGAGTGCACATCGCGTGCGCCCACCCGACGGCGTAGTGATTGAAGGCCTCAGGAGTTCCGAAGAGTTCGATCCGCTCTGCCATGAACTCGGTAGTTTCCAGTTCCGGAACACCGTTGAGAACCAGCAGCTCGTTGAACGTGCCACGAGGAGTGCCCTCTGCCGATGCACCGTTGTCGCCAATCACGTAGAAGATCAGCGTGTCTTCGAGGACCTCGAGTTCTTCAAGAGCATCGACGAGGCGACCAAGGTGGGAGTCGGTGTGCTCGAGGAATCCGGCGTAGATCTCCATCTGGCGCGTCAGGATGGGTTTGAGATCGTCATCCATCTCATCCCACGACGGGATCTCGTCCGGTCGCTCCGTCAGGACAGCGTCGGGACCGATGACACCGATCTCTTTCTGGTTGGCGAATACCTCATCCCTCAACGCATCCCAACCCGCATCGAATCGACCCTTGTACTTGTCAGACCACTCCGCTGGTACGTGGTGGGGAGCGTGGGTGGCGCCCGGCGCCCAGTACATGAAGAACGGCTTGTCAGGCATGAGCGACTTCTGTTGCCTGACCCAGTCGATGGACTTATCCGTCATATCCTTGGTGAAGTGGTAGCCATCCTCCGGTCCACCGTCAGGCTCAATCGGAACGGTGTCCTGATAGATCGCTGGCACATACTGATTGGTTTCGCCTCCGATGAACCCGTAGAAGTGTTCGAAGCCAGATGATGTCGGCCAGCGATCGTGGGGACCCATGGGTGAGGTCTCCCAAACGGGGACCTCGTGGCACTTACCGAACTGCGCTGTCGAGTAGCCGTTGAGTCGCAACGTCTCGGCGAGAGGCGCACAGTCCTGCGGTCGCATCGAAGTGTTGCCTGGCGCGCTCGTTGCCAACTCTGTGATCGCCCCCATGCCGACAGTGTGATGGTTGCGACCCGTAAGGAGAGCCGCACGAGTCGGGGCACAGAGCGCCGTCGTATGGAACCGGGTGTACCGAAGTCCCGTACCGGCAAGCCGATCAGCCGTCGGCGTGTTGATGAGGCCGCCGAATGCCGAAGAAGCACCAAAGCCGACGTCGTCAAGCAGAACAACAAGCACATTGGGCGCCCCAGCCGGTGGACGAACTGGAACGATCGGCGGAAACACCGCATCGGGATCCTTCGCGTCAACCATGGCAGTTGGCGGACGTGTCCGATCCGGTATCGGAAGTACAACACGGCGCTGGTCTCTGCTTGAACTCACCGAAATCTCCTTGCGTCGACGAACGCGTCAATCATACTGCGACGATCCCACGGCGCTGACGGCTCCGGGCTGGCTATTGCACCCATCGTCTGATCTTCTCCGCTGAGTCCTGTTGTCCAAGCGAACTTCAGCGACGTTGCTCCGCTCCACAGACAGCGCAGCGCAACCACCTTTGCCAAGGCCTCCGCCGTCGTAAGTGAAGTCCATCTGGACTCGCACAACGCCGATGCGATGCGTGTTGAAATCATCGACGATCACGAGTGGCAAAACGTGTCGCAGTCCTTTTGGATCTCCCGCATGGCAGATCGCCCGTAAACTCGTAATTGTCTGCCATGCGTCGAGCGCCGCACCAGCGACAGCGCGGGTCGCCCATGTTTGAAGCCGGTCGAATGAGGAGTCTCACATCGCCGGCTTGACTGTGACCGGCGACTCATTGCGAAAGAACCTTGGACTGTCGGGAGAGCGCGCGGCGGTCGACGCAGTACGTGGCACAGCTCTGATGTTTATGTCGTCTTGCCGACTGGGTACCGATGCTTCCGACAGGCATACATCGAAAGAACCAGGCCCGAGATCAGGACACCGATCGACGATGCGCCGAACACGATCATGGTTCTCCGCTGACGAGTCACCGTTGCCATGGTTTCAGCTTCGCTCGCTCCGATAGCAACACCCCAGGGGGCCATGCGGAGCGGGGCATACGCCATCACGTGGCGCGCAGATCGATCGAGCGATTCCGCGGAAGGCTCGTGAATCACCGTCTGGACAGTCGGGGCGTGGGCACGCGCCACTTGCTCATAGAACCCGGGATGTTCACCGGTGCGCGGGCCGTGCGCCGGATTAATAGCTGCAATGATCGTCCCTTGACTCCCGACGAGGTCTGAATGTCCCGAAGCACCGAGGTCGAGTGCTGGCGCAACGAGATCGGTAATGAGCGGCCCGCCCACGTCAAAGAGACCGATGATTGTCGACTCGCGAGATCCGTCGGAAGCGAACACGGGGAGACTTAGAGCGGTCACGACGTCACCTGTGCGCTCATCGACGAACGGCTCCGAGATCACACGATCATCACTTGCCGCTGCACTCGCTTGCACGTTTGGAGGCAAGCTGCGCCCGAGGTCCGATCCAAGGTCGACGGGCTCCCAGTATCTCGCATTGCCATCTGCGCCCAACACAACAACACCGGACCGAAAACTCGTAGTCTCGCCAAGAACCGATCTCAGGTTCTGCTCCGAAGACTCGGGCGCAAGGACATCGGATTCCGACGGTCGCGTGATTGCCATCAGCTCAATCTCGTAGAACGCCTCAGTCAGGCCCCGATCTGCGTGAGCCGCTGCCAGCGATGCGAGACGGAGACGAGAGATTCCTATTTCGTCTGCCGTATCGGAGAGCACGCGTCTGCCGGCAGATGCGATAGGAATCGCTGCAACCACCATCGCCACAACGAACACAACGATCGCGACCCGACAGGCGTGATAGGGGGAGCCCGGATCGCCAGAGGACGATGGTTCACGAACCGCGCTGGTGTCGCTCACTTCAGAGACCGGTGGAAACGATCGGCATTCATTTCGAGCACCCGCCGCGTACATGGACACAGTAGCTCGGGTTCACTAAAGGCCTGGCTCGCCATCAGGCCGTCGTGCTCTGGTAAATCACAGCCGTGATGAGCGCCAAAAAGGTGGCTCAATTCGTGAGCGAGAACCATCACATCACGTTTCGGTTGATCTGGATGCCGAGCGACGATCGCGAACCGGTCTCCGATTCTGGCATCACCATCCTCGCTGGTGGACACGGCTTGAGCGGTGAGTACCACGGCGATATCTACATCGTCCAACAGGACAGATTCCTCGGCTGCGCCGAGCAGCGCCTGCACTGAACTCATGTCGTCAGGTGATTCCCACTCGACGCTACGCACCACGAGCAGATGAATATGAACCCCCCTGAAGAGGCTTGCGGCCTCGACGATCATTCTTCTTGCGGCCTCCTCGGCACCGACCCCGGCTTGGGTTCGCCATTCCTCGTCCATGGCCACCACAATCCGCGTCGAGTCGACCTCAAATGCTTGGTCATGCTCGGGTAGGGCGAGGGACACACCACACACAAGGGAGACAGCGGAGTCCTCTGGAGGCATCCACGTGGACACGCCGTACGCAGCGGCGACGGCGAACGCCAATCCAGCTGCAGGGAGAAGAAGGAGAAGCGCAAGATACCGACTCCCGCGACCTCGCATAGCTCGTCCTCTTTCTCTTCGCCTCAGTCTCGCCACTGCCGTTGTCCTACGTTAGCTATCGGACTACCGCAGAGAGATTGGCACGCCGTGGGGAACGGTGGATACCGGGGCCATCAGTCCCTGGCTAGGAGTGGCTAGCTCCGTGCATGCACTGTGGAACTGACAGAGGTTGTTTACATGTGGGTTCTCTGAGATGAGAGGGAGAACCAATGACAGAGCGAGATCAACGACGGATAGTGAACCACCGGTTGGCGGTGCTGCAGCATGCAGAGGAAGTGACCGGCAACGTGTCACAAACCTGCCGGTACTACGGGATTACCCGGCCAACGTTCTATAAGTGGCGTAACCGGTACGAAGAGCAGGGACTCCAGGGGCTGCGTGATCGGTCGTCTCGGCCACATCACAGCCCGAGTGCAACGAACGCTGAAGTTGTTGGCAAGATCATCTATCTGCGTCAGAGCTATCACTTCGGGCCAGGGAAGATCTCAATGTATCTCAAGCGGTATCACGAGATCCGGATCAGCCCATCTGGGGTGTGGAGGATCCTGAATCGGCTCGACTTGAACCGATTGCCAGCGTCCCAGAAGCACAAGTCGCACAAGAAACGCTGGAAGCGTTACGAGAAGCAGCAACCCGGTCACGCCGTGCAGGTTGACGTCAAGTTCATCACGCCTGTTGGCGGGACAGGGAAACGGTTCTACCAGTTCACTGCCATTGACGACTGCACACGGCTCCGGGTGCTGCGTATCTATCCCAAGTGCAACCAGAAGACCGCGATCCAGTTCCTCGACTATCTCCTGGAGAAGCTGCCGTTCCGGGTCGACGCAATCCAAACCGACAACGGCGCAGAGTTTCAATCCCAGTTCCACTATCACGTCCTGGATCGAGGGATCAGACACATCTACATCAAACCGGCAACTCCTCGCCTCAACGGCAAAGTCGAACGATCTCACCGGATAGACAACGAAGAGTTCTACCGAATGCTCGAAGGGGTCGTCATCGACGAAGCCGACGTATTCAACGACAAGCTCCAAGAATGGGAGGACTTCTACAACTTCAACCGACCCCACGGCGGCCTCGACGGGCAAACCCCCTACGAACGGTTACGACAAAAGACCAAAACGATGCCAAACTCACAACAAGACGAGGACACCACCTAAGAGCCCTGTGTAAACCACCACCGTCAGTTGCACACGGCTCCGGGGGTGGGACTTGAACCCACGACAAACGGATTAACAGTCCGTGTCACGCACTTGTAGTGTCCCAGCGCTCCCAAGGGATCCCGGCCGATTCTCTTGTGGCACAAGGCTTTTCAACCCCTCACTGGTTGTCAGTGCACCTCATCGCTTCTCGACGTTTCGCGCCCTATACGCGCCCTCAGTGTCGATGCTCCCCCGCGAGGACTACCTGATGGCAGGCTCACAGCCCAACAGGCAGATGCACCGTATTCCTGCACTCCCGGCCTGGTGGCGGGATCGACCCGTCAACTGGGATCGGCTCCTTTGCTGCAATTACGAGATCAGACCGGCACCAGCGGCTTAGAGCGAGGACGGACGCGGCTGATCTCGATACGGGTGAGTCAGGATCTCTTGAGAAGGTGAAGGCCCGAGACCAATCAGGGTTCCAACGATCACAGCTGCTTCTCCGTGAGCACGGACTGCGACAGTTGCGAGCGTGGCGTTCATGTCGTGACCGTGCGCGGTTCGGATCAGGACCGGGCCAGGATTCACATAGCCATCCTCCAGGATCACAGTGCCGCCCCATCCCGAACCTGTCGTGTAGGCCCACAAACTGGCCTCTCCCGTTGCCGACTGGCGGTCTCGTTGACCGACGATTTCTACGTTCACCTCCCATGATCTGGTTGAGCGCTGCCGCAACAGTGCTTCTTGGCCGACCACCTCTTCGACACCACTACCACGGATTATCAAGGTTTCTGGCTCACCGACAGGCACATAATCCAAGATGTCGATCGGCAGGAACGTGAGATCGCTGATCTGCGGGTGCTCCCCTGCCACAATCTTGAAGGTGATGGGCCAGGACAATGATGGATCGCCTCTAGCAAAGGCCTCGTCAGAGTACTTGCGAATCGTCCGGGTCGCCTCGCGAGCTGCGTCAATTCCCATAAGCATCAGAGCCCGTTTCAGCTCTTCCATACAGCCCTGCATTTCCGTGACCAAGGACTGAACATCAAGACTGGCTGTGTCGATATCCGAGTGGCTACCGAACCAACGCTTGAGTTTGTCATCCTTACGCAACGCGGCGACGTCGAAGGTCAGATCAAGGCTCTGCGTGACATCATCCGGCGCGACCTCCGTGGTGGTGACTGTGATGTTCAGGGGGACCGCGGCCGAGTGGAGTGAGTTACGCACTTCGTACAGAAGGTCATAGCCGAGGTGAGAGGAGTGAAGGCGTTGCTTCAGAGTCTTCCACGTGGACCACTGCGAAGAATCCTTCCCGTATCCGCGCTTGATGAAGGTCTCAGTTTGGTTGAGAAACATGCGCGTCGCTTCGAGCCATAGCGTCAGCCTGTTGCCGACGTCAGCTGCATCTCTCCTGTGGGCTTGATTCGGACCGAGCCCTACCGGGAGCATGGCAAGAGAGGAGATCGCTGCCATGACAGACCGATACATCTCGATCTGAAGCACGAACGCTGGTCGGTTCACAAAACCGCGAAGTATTCTCGTCGCCTCCGAGAGCTCAGTCGCCTCCGGCGCGCTCAAGGAACGGATATCTTCGAATCCGCCCTTGGGGTGCCCCTTCGACCAGAAGAGACCGAGGTGTCTTTCAGAGTTCGTCACGACTTGACCGTCCTAATGGTCTTGTTTCGACGTCCGCTCACGCGTCCGCATCCTTCCCTGTGGCTGTCCAGTATGTCGCTGTTTCCGGAGGATCAGAACTCGACGAGATATCGAGGTGTGAACGACTCGTCGAGAATCCGAACTCCAGCAATCCGGTCGACCCGATAGCTACGCAGTTGCCCGCGATCGTTAACCACGAAGAGAAGCAGATCTCCGTCCAGCGTCATCCGGAACGAGTATGGCTCCACGACCCTCACGCCCCGCCGACCCTCCTCCGCTCGGTAGTCGATCTCGACCTTGAGCCTGTTCGCCCCAGCGAACCGAATCAATTCAAGCGGCGCCCCATATCGCCATGCCGTCATTGCTCGGGGCGACTCCCATGTGAGATCGGTCCCGGTTCGCGTTGGCGCTCGATCCAAAGCGTGTGCCGGTTCTCCTCCCAACCAATCGAAAACAGTGTCGAGCTCTCCCCAGAACCCCGCGATGTCCGGCAAATGAGGTAGCTGATGGCCCAACATGTTCTCCCACTCCTGCTCAAGCTCGTCTCGAAAGGGTGAAGCCCTGATGGTGTCCGCATTCGGGACCGGGATGCCAACGTAGGCACTCTTGGCTTCAAGCACTGCAACCACCGGTGCAGGATCACCCACGAGCTCAGGGTGGCGATGAATGTTCACGACGTCGTACAGATCACGCGGTCGGCAGCGCTCAGCGAGAGCCCGCGTCTTCTCTGCCAATAGTTCAACAATGGAATAGGACTTGACCTCGCCCTTCATCTCCTCGGCGTCGCTGTACGAATGAAATATCGGCCGACTGACCGTAGGCCCGACAAGAACCTCATCGCTCGTCAGATCGATCTTGATCTTCGGCAACGTCGGCGGGTTGCTCGGACCGCGGTAAGCGATCCGACCCTGGGTTGTAGGGTTACCTCGGCGGTTCTCGTGGCGCACGAACGCGTTCGCATCGACAACGATCTCCAGACCGATCTGATCGCGAAGCCAATCACCCACTCCCTCGAAGATCGGTACCAGATCCTCGGGTGCCTCCGGTCCTCCTTTGATGACAGTGAAGTCAAGATCCTCGGAGAATCGGTATGTCTCATAGAAGCACTTACGAAGGCACGTGCCTCCCTTGAACACCCACGATTCGGATAGCTCCGGGGTGCAAGCAATGGCAGCCAACATCCATCCGAGTACGTAGTCTTTCTCGATCACATCAGCCCGGAGGCTCCACTCGCCTCGGAGGGCAAGGATCTCCGCGTGAGGAATCATGAGCCGTCGCTCTCTTCAACCCGCACATTCGCTCTTAGCCCCCACCGGCCGACTCGTGGTCCTGTGTGTGGTACGCCTGGGTCGAGCAGGGAGACTCCGCTCGAGAGTCGCTGTTCGCATTCCGCGAGCAGCTCCTGATCTCCGAGCTGGAGTGTCTCCGATAGGTAGCCCAACCGTTTGAAGACGGTGCTGGTACCCAACAGATCGCCGTACTCCACTATCTGACGCCAATCGGAGTCGAACAGATATGTCTCGAGCATTTCGGCAACGTGGCGAATACCTCCTCCAATTCTCGGTTCGTGGAGGACGTCGACGATCGTGCGAGCCTCGTCGGCGAACCGGATCCGGCGCTCCTGCTGCCACGCGGATCGCATCCCCCAGGCCATGGCCGATTTCGGTACGTGACCGACCAGATAGTCCTGGTCGAGAAGTTCCTGGCTGGTTGCTCTCACTCGGCCGGTGGTCTTTACCACGATTGTCCGGAAGATCTGCTCGGTCAGGCCCCAGCGATTTGCAGCAGTCCACCCGGTGAAGTAGCACGGTGACCACACCGCGTCTGCGAGGACAAGAGCGTCCTCAGACCAAAGCTCGGGATGTTCAACGTCAATCGGCACGGGGATGTAGAGTCCTCGCCTCACACGGCGCAACCAGCCCTGTTCCGCCCAACGAGCGAGCTTCTTCGCAGCCACCGCTCGCTCCAAGGAAAGCTCGTTCGCGACATCATCGACCGTAACCAGGCGTCTGCCACGAGCCGTGACAGCCGCCAATTCCTCACGACTTGAACCTGAGATTCCTGCCTTCATGATGACAATGCTAGTCCAGTTGTTCGCATCTAGCGTGAATTAGAGGACTTCTCTTGTCGTGGCATCTTGAGTCCCGCAGATCGCGTCGTGTGTGAACTGATGGATCAACGATATCCGGCGACACCAACTCGAAGTTGAGCGAACGTCGTCATGGTCCGTGACAGCGCTTGTACTTGAGACCTGATCCGCAGGGACACCGCTCGTTGCGTCCCACTTTCACACGAGCGAACGGCGGCTGAGACGCGCGCTTCAACGCCAACTCGAGCCCTCGCTCTCGGGCCCTGATCTCGCCTTCCCGGGCACGCAGTCGATCGTTCCACTCATCCAACCGCTCCTCGGCCACATCTGTCTCACGCTCCCGGGCGGCGACGTTCGCCTCTCGGATCGCCAATTCCTCTGTGGCTCTCTTCTCAAACACAGGTGTTTCGTCGCCAGCATGAGTCTCGAACACGCCCATGAGTTCGCGGTCGATGAGCGTCGTGACAGCTCGACCCATCGAAATCCCCGCAGAATCGCAGTAGCGTTTCCACGTCGACCACTTCGCCGCAGTGGCTGGCACCCTCACCGTCCTCAAGGCCTCATCGTCGCCGAAACTAGCCAGTAACTTGCGGTCGATCCTCGCCAAGGCGCTCCTGTCCGCGCCCATCAGCACCACCTCGCATGTGCACATGTGTATACCGGACAACTTGTTGCACGTGCGTGTGTGATTTGGGGATGTCTGTGCGCGGTCGCGACCTACAGGCCGCTCTCGGTGACATTCTCGGGACGGTGGTTGTCGTGGGTGGCAGTCACAGTGCTCCGATTCGGTTCCGGGGGTTCTTGATCGTGAGATTGCCGTGCCAACCTGGTTCGCATTGGATGCGATGCCTGGTTCTGCGCCCGGGTCATGGCCGATCCAGGCAGGGACTCGACGTTGGGTTCGGACCACGAACGACCGGCTGCATCAACAGGGCCGCCATCAACGGCAAGATCTCTACTGTGAACGATGAGCGTTTTGTGCTTCATATCCAAGAAGGAGACTCGCCAACCCTCTCACCAAAGTGTCCGTAGCCCTCTCATCAGAGTGTCATCGGCCACGGGGACACTGCTAGAAGCCATACGCCACAAGGGCTTCCACGGTATCGGGTCGCTTCTGTCGGCAGCCCGTAGAATCGCCACCTCACAAAGGCCGCCTCGAACTTCGGAGCCGGGTTGACAGGGCTGCTGACACTCTGGTGAGAGGGTTCGGGAGCAAGATTGCGCAATGGAATCCCTCGACCGACTGCTCACCGTTGAAGATCTCGCCGAGTATCTCCACGTACCGCCGGCCACGGTGTATGCGTGGCGGTATCGCAACGTGGGACCCCCGGGGTTTCGTGTCGGGCGGCATCTGCGGTTTCGATGGGGCGATGTCGAGGCCTGGATCGACGGCCGCGTCACGCAGACGCGTCACAGCCGAGTGACACAATGAACGGAGAATCGGACCGCCCACCCTATCGAGCCAGCCACCGACCACGGTGAACGGAGGACTGATGAGCAAGTGGACCACGAAGACGCCCAACGGCCGATGGAAGGCTCGGCTTGCCATCCCCGGCAGAGGGACCCGCAACCGGACGTTCGATCGCAAGATCGACGCTCAGAAGTGGCTGCGCAACGAGCAGGCCAACCTCGATCGAGCAGCATGGACCGACCCTCGTCTCGCTCGCATGTCATTCGGTGAGTGGGCCACAGAGTGGCTCGAGACACGGCGTCACCTCAAGCCCAAGACCCTCGCCGGGTACGAGTCGCTCCTACGCGTTCACCTGCTCCCCCGGTTCGGCGAAATGCCCCTTTCGGGGATTGACCCCTACGTGATCGAGACGTGGGTTGTTGAACTCACCGACTCCGGTCTCTCTCCGAGTCGCATCCGCCAGGCACACCAGCTTCTGTCAATGATCCTCAAAGCCGCAGTCCGAGCTCGCCGCCTCACATCGAATCCTGCCGTGGGCACTCCCCTACCTCGTGCCACGCGGAGGCCGCCGAGGTTCCTCACAGCAGACGAGGTGGACAAACTCGCTGGTGAGGTGCTGGATCGGTACGAGGCGCTCATCCTCGTGCTCGCCTACGGCGGGATACGGTGGGCCGAGGCAGTGGGCCTCAAGATTGGTCGTGTCAACCTGCTCCGCCGTCGGATCGAGATCAGCGAAACGCTATCCGAGGTAAACGGAAAGCTCTATGTCGTGCCGCCAAAGACTTGGGAGAGCAGAACGATCGCGACGCCTCCCTTCGTCGCCGATGCCCTCGGCGCTCACATCGGACGGTTCACCGATGGCGACCCGGACAGCCTCGTGTTCACCACCGACTCGGGGACACCGCTGCGATCATCGAACTTCCGACGCAGTATCTGGCTGCCGGCAATAGCCGAGATCGGCCAGGACGGGCTGCGGCCCCATGACCTCCGCCACACCTGTGCCTCACTGCTGATTGATGCCAACGCACATCCACGCCACATCAAGGAGCACCTCGGTCACTCGAGTATCCGCGTCACGATGGATGTCTACGGTCATCTCTACGAGGACTCGAGGGACGAGATCGTCGAGCGCCTCGACCGGCTGTATTCTGCCCGGTGAAAACCCGTCTCTGCGAGTCGTCTGACCTGGCGACAAATCCGCCTATCCATTTGACTCCCAACCTTTACAATCCTTCTGAGGAATGCCACCATCAGACAAACCCGCCGAAGTGTTACGACGACCACCTGAAACCACACTCAACACGGATGGCAGAATGACGTCATGAGACACGGAATCTTGCTTGGCACCATCTTCGCCATCATCGTGGCGGCATGCACTTCCGGTGGGGCGACGAGCGAGACGGTGTTCGAACCACTCGATGGTCTGGAGTGTTCCACCGACTACTGGTGGGGCGAGTTCGGTTCCATCGCTGTCGACGCCAAAGGCCTACCCACTCAGGAGCAAGCAATCGAATCGGCCTACGACAACTGGACGAACCGACAAGGTGGAGAACTCCAAATCGCCGATGTAGCGGGGTCCACCGTTGGAGTGCTCGTCGTCGACGGTCAAAGAGTTGTGCTCTTCCGACCGTCGCCTGCCCCCGCGGGCGGATTCCTTATCATCCAAACTGTCGGATGCGAAGGCTTTGAGCGACAGTAGCGGGACATCGTCCACCACAGCCCTGGGAACCCTGTGCACATGAACATCCTGCCCTCATCGAGTAGGGCGCCACGTCACGATGGATATCCACCGCGAACTCTACGGGGACTTGAAGAAGGACATCGCGGAGCTTGTGGAGACGAATCGAGAACCGGGAAGCCCACGCCAGATGAGCTGTTGCGCGAATTATCGCGCCCTCTCCGCGCCCCGCGCTTGTAGGAGAAACGAGGGTGATGACCACAACCCTTGTGTCACAGGGGCTAGCTCGGCTCCGGGGGTGGGACTTGAACCCACGACAAACGGATTAACAGACGGATACGACGCTCCAGGCGATGAGGGTGAATCGCCGGAAACC
>Ga0255048_10001716_pt1 | contig 14785 bp, 19 predicted proteins | sample JV7_2_2_MG_FD_183619 | JGI IMG/M metagenome (GOLD analysis project Ga0255048, IMG submission 183619) | Seawater microbial communities from Jervis Inlet, British Columbia, Canada - JV7_2_2 | ecosystem: Environmental > Aquatic > Marine > Inlet | place: Canada: British Columbia | collected 2016-10-06
TGGAATAAATACAGCTGATGCAGGGAATGTAGAAAGCGATGGAAATACAGCAGGTTCAATTCAAGAGCGTTGGTTGGATTCACGTAGAGCTTCTTCAAGTGCTATCTGGAAATTCTGTAGCTTACATCATCCTCCTTATAGTTCTTCAAACCTTTATAGAGATTATACAGAACTTAGATGGGATTTTCGTAACTATGACGCAGTGCTTTGTGGGCATGCGCATTTTTATGAAAGATGGGTCCAAGATAATAAGAATTATATAACAGTGGGAGCTGGCGGAAATGGTTTCCGTTCTGATTATGATAGTCCTTTATCGGTTAATAGTAAAAAACGCTATGGTTTAGATTACAGTTATATAATACTAACTCTTAATGCTAAAGTTGCAAAATTTACAACATATTCATTAAGTGCAGGTATTGTTGATGAAGTTATTTTAAGAAAATAAAATGAAAGATATAATATTATGGGTGGTTTAGGAAGTTTTTTCGGAGAAGATAATCCGCAATCGGACGACATGATGAAAGATGTCGCAAAAGGTTTGCGTAAAGGCTTACCTATTGCACAACAAGCTATTGGTGAAGGTCTTGAACCAATGGAGCAATATCTATTAGATGCTCAAGGTAATATAGAACCGCAACGTATAGATTTACTTGAAAAACTTTACACTCAATTAAACTCAGAAGGTGGTTTAGCAGAACAGGGAAGAGATTTTAACAGAACTGAGAGGGAATTTTCTGCACAAACGGATCTTGATTTATTGCAAGGCGTGGGTGGTGATCGTGCCCGAGCAGCACAACAGCTTATGGATGAATTAAATCCTGAGCAAGCTTCTGCTAGGCGCCAGGCCGGGATTAGTGCGGAGCAGTTGTTGCAATCTCTTGATCCTAATAAATTAAGTGGTGGAGAATTAGCTGAGACAGAAAGATTTGTTAATCGTTCTAATGTAAGTGGGGGTGTTGCAGATAGTGGAAGTAATACAGCAGCAATTAAAAATGCTTTACAATTTTCAGATAGATTACAAGCTAGAAGAGCACAACTAGGATCAGCATTAGGAACTGTTATGCCTGGTATTAATAGTTTAGGTACTAATGCTTTTCAGGGTGGCTCTAGTGGTTTAATAAATAATCAAGGTATTAGTCAATTTCAAGGACTTCAAAATGGTCCTGTAGGACAAAATACAATGGGTATATCTGGTATGTTAACCAATAATAATGTTCCAGTCGGTGCTAAAGATCCTAGTATGTTTCAAACTATTTTAGGAACTTTGCAAGGTTCTGCGCAAGGAGCACAAAAAGGTTTTCAATCTGGTGGTGTTGCAGGTGGAATCGCTGGTGGAATCGCTGGTGGTGCTAACAGTTTTGCTCGTGGTAATGCTGGAGGTTAAACTTTACAATTTAATTTATAACTTAACTTAAAAAGAAAGGTAGAATATTATGGCATTTGGTGGTGGCGGAGGCGGCATGGGTGGAGGAATGATGAAATTCATGCAAATGTTTGGTGGCAAAAGTGGAGGTGGTGGAGGAGGTATGGGTAGTATGATGGGCGGTATGATGGGAGGAGGCGGTGGTGGTGGAGGAGGTAGTGTAGGAGCTGATGGCTTTGATCATAGTGCAGATTGGTCATCACCTGGTGGTGGATTTGCTACTAGTCCTATGGTTGAACAATATTTTGGTGTGTCTAATGCTGATCCTGGCGGGCATAGTGCACCACGTAAAGGATCACCTGTTCAACAACCTTTTCAATCAGATGGTGGAAATGTGTCTGGTTTTGCAGATATGATTCAAGAAATTCGTAAACAAGCTGTTGCTAATAAAATAGGTAGAAACCAAAATCAAGCTGTAGGAGAACTTAATTCTGTACAAAGATTTCCACAAAATAGTCCACAACAAGCATTACCTGCTCCTTCTGGTGGCACAGGTGATTTTAATCCTAGTCAACAACAAATAGATATAGATGATTTAATGCGAGGCAACCAAAACCAATTTATGTCTTAATATTATGAATGATTTCATTGATATAGTAAAACAACGTAAGGATTTAGAACTTTTAAATCCACCATCAAATAGGCAACCATCTACATCTGCTGCACCTGCACTTGTACAGCCTGTACAATCTGCTGCTTCATTATCACCAAAAGAACAAATGATGCAAAGAGGGCTAGATCCTGTTGCTGCTCGAATAGCACAGAATAGAAAATCCGATTTATATAGTGATGCACATGGTTTTCCTGTGCGGTGGTCGAGTCTAACAAAACAAGAAGGTTATTATAAGACAGATAAAGATGGATTTGTACGAAGAACTAAAAAAGGTGAACCGCAAAGATCTTTTAAAACTAAAGCAAAAAGTGGTTTCTTTAATTCTTTACGTGGTATTGGTGCAGCAATGACAGGTGAAGTTATACCTGAATTTGATAGATATCAGCAAAAACAAGACAAAGCAGCACGTGATAAAGCTTTAACTGCTACTGAATTAGAACAAAGTATTGCAAGACGTGAGTTTGAAGGAAAGATGAATGCTGAAGCAGCAAAAACTGCTGCTTATAATAGACGAACTGATGCTGGAGATACTAAAACTATTGAGGCTGAAGATGGTAGTATTTGGCAAAATTCAGGTAAGGGCTTAGAAAAAGTTATTGGTGTTGATGTTGATCCAGAAACTGGTGAAAAAATAACGTATAATGTTAAACAAAGGGAAGCAGATTTAGCTAAAGCACAAGCTGCTTTAGATGTAGATGTAGAGGTTGAAGAGGAAGAAATTACAGAAGAGGGTGAAGAAGAAATTTTTCGTAGAGAATCTGATCCTACTATTGCAGAAAGTATTATAGATTATCCAAGTGAAATTATTAAACCTTTTGCGCAAGCATTAGGTAAAATACAAGGTGGTTTAAAAAGCTTTTTTAATACTCCTGTAGGTTCTCTTGGTGATATTAGCTCACAGCAAGCGCAAAAATTATTTGAGAAAAAATTAGCAGAAAGAAAAGCTGCTATAGCTCGTGGTGCGGGTGTCATACAGCAAAACAAAAGATAATTTATCATGCCAGTTAAAGAAAGAACTAAAGAAGAAGAGGCTAAGTTTTTACGTAAATATAACCTAGATCCGGCACATTATACTGTATATGAGGGTAAGGTTATACGCCGTTCTGAAATATCACCTGGGGCTGCCGAGGATGAAGATGGTGGTTTTTTAGAAGATGCTACAGCTTTCGGAGCTAGTGCTTTGCGTGGTGCTCCAGCAGCAGCAGCTGGCATAGGAACAACTTTAGCAGTAGCAGGATCTGGTGGGTTAGGGTTAATTCCTATAGGTGCTGGTTTGCTTGCAGGTTTGGGAACTTCTTATGGCACAGATAAAGCTATACAGGCAGTGAGTCCAGAACTTTCTGAGAGTTTAGCAGGTTTGCGTGAAAGAAATCCTTATGTTTCTGTTTTAGGAGAGGGAGCTAGTGCTTTAGCTGGAGGGTTTGGTTTTAGTGCGCCTAATGTATTAAGGGCTGGTCGAACTGCTAGCCAAGTATTTAAAAGACAAGCTATTGATAAAGTAGCAAAAGCAAACCTTCTTAATGTAGGAGCAGGTGCTGTTAGTGCCCCGGCGATTCGAGCAGGAATTGATCTAGCTAGTGGTAATCCTCTAGATCCTAAAACACTTGCTTTAGATGCTGTGAGTGGTGCTTTGTATAATAAACCTTTTGGTGGAATTGCAGGGAGATTACAACCACCTGAAGATATTCCTATAACAGCTCGTAATAGATTACTTCCCGAACAAGGAACTCCTGATGTTGTTCCTGGTAAACAACCTTTACCTCCACAACGTCAGGTGCCACGATCTAGTGCTAGTGGAGAAGTACGTGTGGCAGAAGCAAGTTTATTACCAAAGCAAAAATTATTAACAGCAACTTCTGAAGCAACAGAGCAAGCCAGATTAAATAAAGGTCGTAAATTTGATGAAGAAGAATTTGATAGAATTACGACTGAGAATTTTAAGCGTGATGCCGAACAACGCACACAACTAGCTGCAAATGAAATAGAACAATTATCTAGTGAGCCTAGACGTCTTAATCGAGAAGTTCCTTTTAACCCTGCTATTCAACGCCAGCTAGTAGAAGGAACTGAACAACTTAGCCTCGATCAACTAAATCGCCAGCGACTTAATAAAGCTGGCGTCTTACCTAGGGCTGGAATCAAACGTGCATTACCTGGTGAAGTACAACAAAAAGGTCAAGATCTAGCACAGGCCCGTGCTGATGTAATTCGGGAAACAGAACTTAGAACTAGTCTTAGAAATAGATTAAGACAAGCTGAGTCTAATAATGAGCCAGCTTTATTAACAGCCAAAAGAACTGCTAGATTACAAAGAGAAGTAATTTCTGAGAATAGAGCTGCTGCTGAACTTGAAGCTATTGGATTTGTGCCACAGCGTAAAGTTTCAGGTCAGCTTCAACATTTAGCCCCTGCACAACCTAAGCCTTTCCTCGCTCCTAAAATACTCCAGCCACATAATCCTAAAGCTTCTGTTAAAAATCGTGCGGCTGTAAATGGACCTACGAATTTCTTAGAAGATATGGCTGCTAGATTAAAACGAGCAGCACACAAAGAAGATCATTCTCTACCACCAGAAACAACAGATATTCTTATCCCTGCAAACACAGCAGCGAAGGTATTTGCAACAAGAGAAGCAACAAAACGAGGCAAAGCATTTGCTAGCGGAGACGCTTCAAAACTAAAACTGGCAACAAGTGCACAGAAAGCTGAGCAACTTATTAAAGCAGGTCTTAAAGTTAAGGGAATTAAAATCAAAATAAATCCTCAAGCTAGTGAAGCAGGTTTTATTAACATGGAGATTCTTGAACCTATGGTAACATGGACTAAGAATGCTATGGTGAATGGGATTACTTCATTTTCTCGATTCCTACAACATGCTATAGATACTTTTGGTGATGCAATTAAACACTATGCAAAAGCTGCATGGGATGTTGTTAATGGTAAGATATCTTCACCAATTAAACAAACACAAGCTGCGAAAACTAAGATAAGAAAAAACATAGAAGATGCACAAAAAGCATGGGATATAATTGATGATAGGATACCAACACATGAAAACTCAAGACCACCAAAAACAACTAATCTCTGGAATTTACTTGGAGCAGCGCGAAGTGCTACCGAGCAACTCTGGCTTGGAGGTAGAACACACCGCTACTTCTCAAATGTTGCCAATAACTTTTTTAGAACCGCTAGACGTAATGATGGTCGTTACGTTACAGGTCCGCGATCAGATGCAATCAGAATATTACGAACTAATGCAGCAAACACTAAAGGGAGTGTTAGTAAATCTACACACAAAATCAGTTCTCTTTTTCAACAATTAGATGATGATGTTGCAAAGCGTATGCATAATGTTGAAGATCACATATCATACGCCAAAAATAATGATGTTTTTGATCCAATTACAAAAAAGAATCTAGGTAAATTAGATGACGCCGAGCTTGAAGTTTATAGCATATATCGTAAGCAGGTTTTGTTAGCATCTAGGAAAGAACAAAATGAGTTAAATATTCCTGTAATGGATAGAAAGGGTGATTTAAGAGCTGCTAGAACTGATCCACATTATTTCCCTAATCAACCTAACAAAAGATTACAAGATGTTTTTATCAATGGTGAGAAAGGTTCTGAAGAATATAGAGCAGTTCGCAAAGAGTTTATAGACTGGATAGATGAAAGATCACAAATCAAATATGGCAAGCTGGCGAAAGATGATAACACATACAGAAAAAATGCTGCGAAAGGGTTTGATGATGCCAGCGCAAGTTACCGATCCACTAATACATTAAAGCTTGGAGAAAACTTTGGGCCGATTGATAAAGTAGAAGGTCTTGGCTTACCGCCCTCTTTAAGAGAGCAAGATTTCTTTGCAGTGATGGATAAGTTTGGAGGTCGAGTTGGCAAGAGATTGGCTTTCGCAAAAGAAATCGGCAATGATAAGTTGGCGCTGGCGGCTATAGGGCGAAAGTATGTTAATGAATTAGGGGAAGGTAAAAGTAAATTGGTTGGAGATCAATTCTTTCCTGATGACTCTGCTGGTAAGGGTGAACGTGTACAAAATATAGGTAGTGATGCAAACGTACAAGCTATTATGCGAGCAATTGATGGAACTTTTGATCAAACATCTAAGGGATTTGAGACTTTTAATAGATTAGTTAAATCTTTTATTATGGGTGGGTTGACAGGAACCAGAGATACTTTAACATCTCAGGTTTTAAGTATGGCTTATATCACTCCTCAGCAAATTCCTGGAGTTTTAAAAACTATGATGTCTTTTGGTAATATAAAGAAAGCACTTAGTGATTCTCGTTATGCTGGAGTTAATCCACATTCTATTGGGCAAATGGAATCTATTAATTTTCAAGAAAACAATGTATTAGATGCTATAAATAAAATATCTGATGTAGGAAATAAAATACAAGGAAGACAGATGCTGGAAAATCTTGTTAGAGCCACTGAATTAAACAAAGGTGGATTTATAACAAACGATAACTTTCTAGCTGCAATGATGAATGGCTTAGATGAAAAAGGAATTATAAAAGGGATTGGCGGTAAAACAAGAACAAGATTCCTTAATGATTTCGCACCTGGTTGGAGACAACATCTTCCTCAAAAATCTCTAGGTAAACTCACAAAAGCTGAACAAAGTAAAGTAAAACTTCCTGATGATATGGTTTTGGAAGCTTCTGCTAGATATGTAGAAGATATTCAAGGGACTTACCAGCTTGATAATTTGCCGCGCTGGTCGCAAGAAGGTGCTACTGCTGTTTTTGCAAGTCTTGCTAGATGGAGTATTGAGAAATCTAATAATCTTTCCAAAAGAGTAATATCTCCTCTTATGAATGAAGGTGATATGATGCCGCTTATGATGACTTTGGGCTCTGCTACTTTAGGCGGGGCTGCTGTTAATACGATTGTTAATTCTATAACAGGGCGTAAACAAAAAGCTCCCACCATGAAAGAATTACATGCGGCTTATGATCCTGGAAAAGGATTTGTAGAAAACTCTCCACTTCTAGATGATCTCTGGTATAAAGTTGCTTCTCTTGTACAAGCTTCAGGATATGGTGGAATAGTAAGTGATGCTGCATATCAAGCTACTCGAATGATGCAAGGAGATAATAGTTTAGGTTTGTTGGAATCTCCTTTAGTAGAAGCTACTCGTGCTAATGTTTCCTTATTTGTAAATGCAGGAGAAGCCTTAGCAGACGGAGAAGTAGATGTGGGTTTGACTTTCCTTAGTGAATTTTTATCTGCAAATATTCAATCTGCTAGGTTAATAAGAAACAAGGCATCTAAGGAGAGAAGAGAATCTATAGACAGGTCTAATAAATTCCGTGATTTAAAAGTATTTAAACGCTTAGAGGGACAAGATATAGAATCACTTCCTTTTGCTAATGATCCTTTTGAGAACAAAGAAACCAAAAGATTCAAGAGAACTTCCAGCTTACAAGAAGCCCGGCCATTAGCTAGAAAGCTTGTGAAAGATGAAGTGCAAGCTACGAAAGGTAATCCTGAGCTTTTGAGTAGAAGGCTTAGTGGGTTGCGGAGTATTACTGATCGTAGCTTGCCTTCGCCAAACTCTAGTCCCCGTGAATTCAGAAGATATTTTAAATTTCTTAGCGAGACACAAGGCTCGGAGATAGCACAGCAAAGATTTAAAGAGTTTAGATTACAACAAAGAATAAATGAAAGAAAGAAATCTTTGATTCCTAGGTTTTAATTCTTTTCCACTCACCATTTTGCAAACTATAACGAATAGGTGATTTGTTTTTTATAAATTTAGCTACTGAGACATCTTCATAATGTGTTTCTATATACTCATTTAATTCTTTTTCCCGCTTTATTAATTCCATGCTTTCTTTTATCTTAGCTATAGTTAATCCAGGAGGTTTTATAACACTAGTTAATCCAGGAGGTTTTATAACACTAGTTAAAACTCCTAAATTCATAGCAACTCCTGCTACAAATCCTCCACATGTTTTTAAAAAGTTTCTTTTGTTCATAAATTTCCTACACTTTCATATTTAGGTTTACCTGTTCCATTCTTATTACTCTTTATTCTTTCTTGCTCTACCAAAGTATCTAAAATATCTTGAAGTTTTCTATGTTCTAATCTACTGGAAAACTCCAAACTTATCCTTCCCCTCGTAACTCCTCCTTCCCTTCTTATAAATTTAAAAATATCTTCTGTAACATCTGCAAAAACATTCGCAGCTTTTTGCTCTATGGCTTTATGCATACTTCCTTCTATCCCTTCTAATATTTTAATTGCTTTCGTTACATCATCAAGATTAATCTCCATAGATAATTTCTCTGCAAAATGCACCGCAAGACACATTTTAATCAAATGCACTTTTTTTCTAGCATAATATCCATCCAATATCGGATGTTGATTAATTCTAAAAGAGGGATCATTCTCATAATATTCCTTCGCCCTACTAAAAGCCCTGGGTGTGAAGTTCGCCGGGCCGAATAACTCTGTGAGTCCTTTCACATAATCTTTTAGCTCTCCTTGTGCTTGCTTAATATCATCTGTTATAGGTGCTTGGAATTGTCTCTTTTGTGGTTTATCTCCATAAACAAATATACATCTAGAAGCAAATCCATCACTTAGTAATTTTGTTTTAAAACATTCTTTAATACTAACAGGAGTTACACCTGCTATAAAACTCAGACACATGTTTCGAATAAAGATGCCAGTATCATCTCCCATAGTTTCCTTTGCATATTCCCCGCAATCATAAGCTATAAGCATAAAATTACTTAAATCTTCTGTGTCACTTATATTTCTAAATAAAGTTTCAAATTCTTCACTAAGTAATGTATATGAATTATGAAGATATGCTTTAATTCCTCCCTTGTTTGTTTTGCAATCATATTTTGTTATTGATTTTTGTATTTTTTGAACAAGCTTAGGAAATGTTAAGTTTCCTTTATAACTAGGGACTCTAAGTTCTAGTAAATTACTACCATCTTCACGTATAATTCCTGTAGTTTCTTGATCACAATCATTTTTCTTCCAGTGTGTTATAAGATTAAAAATCTCATTAAGCACACGACCTTTACCGGCTCCGGCTGGCCCCGTTAAAACCATATATGTGTTAGAGAATATGGATCTATCTTCAGGCCAGCCGAATTCGGTTAGGTTGCCAAAACACCAAACTCTTCTTTGTAATATACTAGCGATTGAAAAATAATAACCCACATCAATGAAACTTTGTGGACTCTCTAATTCACTACAAATGAGTTTCCATCTTTGCTGATTGTTTTTGAAATCCATTTTTCATTCGTTTCTCTAACAAAATGTTTTGACTTTAATAATAACCCACATGCGACCATCTATCATTTCGAAAGTAAATGGTTTAATGGCAGCAACTGTGACTTTATTTGGAGCTTTACCAAAATATATATGTTCGATTTTTGTTTCGGGATAAAACACATGATGAACATTTGCATCCACACAGTCGATTTCGGTTACATTCGGGCGTTCATTATATTCTCGCAACAATCTTTTGATAATGGGAGTTATAATAGCACCGATCTGATCTTGCGCCAGCGCAATGTGTTCGGTGACGATCTTATGGGTTAAGGGGGTTTTGCTTCTCATTTTGATTCTTTCTGTAGTTCTATTATTGTTTCTTTAAGTCTATCTATAGCATCTAATACCCATATTATTTCATGATCTGCAACATGACCATATAGATGGTTTCTAATTTCTACTAGTGCTTTCGAAGCATCATCTTGTAAAGCACTTTTATAAGCATCTTTTATCACTGTTTCTTTATCTATCATATCGTATTCCTTTTTATAAAAGGTTTAACATGGTTTAGGATTTCTATCTCTACAAACTCTAGTTCACTAGCATCTAAAGTATAAATATTACCGCCGGGAAAAGATTTAGCTTCAATATTAAGTATTTCATCTGGATCATCTCCGCCAGCTTCTGTCGAACCTACATAAAGTTTCCATTCAACTTCTAAGGTGATATCATCATTTAATTTAATTAACATTTTTGGTCCTTTCATTTTTATTTAATCATTCCAACTTCCTACTGTTATAAAAGGTGTCTTACCTCTACTATATTTTTCTTTTGCTATACATGATTCTAGTTTCATTAAGCGGTCATCCATAGTTCTAAGTAGATCAGTTGCATGTTCCAATTCAACTATAATCTCATACGTGCCAAGTAGTTTCTGTATTATATTTAGCATAATCTTTTCATTTCTCATATAACTCCGTTTGTATTTTTAGTATGTGAAGTTTATTAGCTTGAATATCTCCCCAAGCTAATAAACAAATAGTAAGTAATATCGCCAGACCTGCAATGAATGAAATCCAAACAATCCAAGCCGGCGTTTTATCTTGAGGGTTCATAATTTTATGCCATAAACACATGCCAGACAAATGGTGGTTGTTGGAAACTACCTAAAAACATCTCAGCTTCTTTAGGTACAGTAAGACCAGTTCCTACAACATATAATGTATGTTTTTTAATAGGTGCTTTAACATCTATAATAGCCCATAAGTATGGTCTATTGAATGGATCTAAATCAACATTAATAACTTTAGCTTCTTCAGACAATTCAAAATCTTGATGATCTGTTATTGTAAATGGATATTTATATATTTTTTTCATATTCTATTATTTTAGTTTCTTTCATTAGTTTAACTCTCTCCTCTAATGGTATGTTAGGGTAATGTGCTATATCTCCACTTTTTATAGTATCATATTCACTATGAGTAACAAAATTTTGTATATATTGTATATGCTTAGCAACACTAAAATAGTTATTATATAATATTTTTATAGAATCTTGTTCTTCTCTTTTACTCTCATAAGCTAAATCTAATGTTAGTAAGGTATCTAAAAAATTTCTAACCCAACATGTCTTTTCTATTATCATATGCGAACAACATATTCCCCAATTATCTGCTGCTGTTAGTATATTTGTTTCGGGATATCTCATATAAGTATCTATTATATTTGTAAGATTAAAGTTCATATTGCAAACCAAACTATCTATATCAAACCACATAATATATTCTGGTTCATTATATATAAATTCATTTAAAATCAAACGAATTTTATAAAAGGATTTATTTTTTACTTCTTTAGTTATGTTTCTATGTTGGAAGTTATAACCTTGAAATTTAGCCCATTTCTCTAGATTAGGCCTGCTGATATCTTTAAGCGGTGCGTAAACTGCATCACTAGCAGTTAGTATTGTTATTTTTTTCATAATATTTTAAAATCCTTTGCTTTCGTTATGTGCAGTCCAACAAGCCATAGAACAAAACCGGCGTCCTGTAAAGCTTTGCACAATTAATTCATTCTTATAACTACTACTTTTTTTATCACAGAAGTGGCATGTATATTTTAATCTTTGTTGTTTAGTTTTTGTTTTCATAATATTTTAGCATTGAATAATTTTTATTTTCATATTATTTTTAAAAATAACTGTTATTTTATTAGGTGATTTTTCTTTAAGACTTGTAATCCACCCAGCGGTTTTAAGATATTTAAAATATCCCTGCCAAGCTATAATAGAAAAATCGGCACAATATACATCATAACTAAAACTTTTTTCATCAACATAAATATTACCATAAAATGGACAAAATCTTTCTAATAGTTTATCTAATAAAGGTTTATATTTTTCATGTCCTTTAGATATTTTTTCTAAACTTAGCCATAATTCTATATTATTTTCATAAACTTTTTCTAGTTTTTTATTATATTCTCTAAATTTAGTTCGTTTTGTTAATAACATATCTCTAATATCATTTTGTTTTTTCATAGTTTTTTATATAATTAATTTTTTAGTTTATATTGAGTATTTTGTCTGCTAAGATTCTATTATCTAATGTAGCTTTTTGCTGTCTTTCTTTGAATATTGACTCAAAGACATTTGAGCAGATTGTTTTTATATCATCTAATGCTTTCTTTGAGATACTGCCGGTGTCAGCTAAACAAGGTTGCCATTCGTAATTTAGTTTAATATTAGCTCTGTAAGTGTATAGAATAGATTTATCAAAGCCATCCCACTTAAATGTATTAAGATGAATATCAAAATGGTCATTTCCTTTGAATAATGTATAGTCTGCTTCATTATAGGGATTCCAGTGTTTCTCCTTAAGAATTAATTCACCAGACTTTGTAAGTTTAATTAATTGAGCCAGATAACGATGAAATTCTTTTTCTTTTTTATTCATATTTCCAAACCTTTCATTTCACTCCACACAAATCCACATTCTGCACTTGCGCCCATCCGAAACTTTACCCCCCGCAAACCTACAAGATCCACTTCCATAAACTCCATCATTTTCTTCGCAAGCTCTTTCTTCTCCCCGAGTGGACATTGCGCAAGATAACTATCATGGCAGTTATTTAAAATATCCCACTCCCTATTTTCTTTTTCTATATATTCTTGCAATTTTGTAACTGCTATATTTGTTATAGTTCCTACAGTACTTTGAGGAACAAAACTATAAGCATCCCTAAACATAGCTGCATCCCACTTACCACTAAAATATCTTCTATAACCTTGGAGATTAAATAATTCTCTTCCTTCCCTAAGTTTACTTTGCACAAGTAAATGCCATTGTGGGATCTCAGGAAACAGTTCTTTCCTATACATCTCCAAAAACCTCTTACCATCTTTCAAACCCAATGCTACAGTTCCTTGAGATTTTTGCAAAACATTCAAGCAAAATGTAGGAGCTTTGATATCATAGTTGGAGGAATTATGTGAGACACTTATTAACCCATTTCTTCTAACCATAAAATATCCTGTTTGTGTTGTTGGACAGTATACTTTACCTTTATATATTTTTTTATACTTATATTTCGGATTAAATCTAGAGTATTGTCTTTCATTAATACCTAAACTTGTATTATTAATAGTTCCTTGTTTTCCTATAAGATGTAATATTGTTTTAATCCAATCTAAGTTTTCTTTCTTAAAACTATCATATTGATTTCTTTTATGTTGATAACCTTCGCATAAAGAACCATCCCAATATCTAAGTTCTTTGATTAATTGTTCTAAACAATTTCGTTGCCAAGTTAATAACCAAGAACCAAAAACTTTTCTATCCTTCCATAATTTTGTATCATCATAATTTAAACTAAACCATTGTATTATATCAGTATGTTTAAAACTTATACTGGTAGTTCCTTGCACTGTTATGTATTTAGAATAACATATATTTAATAAAACTAAAGCATTTTCAAGCCTTTCTATTTTTCTATGCTTTGCTAAATGAAATCTAACACTTTTACCATATTTAGGTTCTATATAACCATCAGCTTGTATAGCAGCAATTAATGTAATTTCAGCAGTGCTTAAATAAATACCTTTATTTTGTAGAAAACCGCACAAAGGTAAATTACTTTGCTTGACATTAAAATCTTTTGCTTCTTTTATATGTAATTTTCCATTTGTGTAGTAAGGTATTTTATGGTTAGGTGTTATGCATTGCGATATTTGATTGCCACTAATAACATACATATCTCCCTTATAATCATTAATATTCCATTTTTCTGGAATTTCAAATGTTATGTTTTTATTAACATCCCATGTTGCTATTTTTTCATTAGGCTGAATATATTTCATAAGTTTCCAGCCTTCTAGTGTTAAAGCTTCTGTTTTATCATCATGGCAATGACTTACCATCTTTGCTATAAAATAATATCTCTTAGCTGCTGGCCAACTATCACTTTCTTGTATTAGATTTGATAATTCTTTCCACCCGGCTAGCATAGTGAGATTTTCAATGGGGGATTCCAGGAATTCTTGGATCGAGCGGCCTAGGTGGGCCTCCCAGACTTCTTGGAACAGGTTCAGAGCCACGTAGATGTGTGATTTGACTCCACATTCCACCAGCTTTCGATATCGCCCTGAAGGGGCTATGTAGGCGACTATTACGGCCTCCGCTCCGGCCTGATCCACATTCACCAAAATTTTATTCTTATCAGATGAATAGATAGCTTTTGATTTTTTGTTCTGGTTCTGTAAGTTAGATCCTCTACCATCATAGAACTTGCTAGATCCTAGACGAAAAGACTTAGTGCCAGCGAGTTTATATAAAGTGGAGTTGCGGTCTGTGTGGTAGGCACTATTCATAATGCTTGGTATGACTAAACTTTATTGTTAGCTTATCATCTGTGATCGTGTATTTAGGAGCTATGAATGTAATTAAAATATCGTAATCAAGTAGAAAATATTCAGATTGTTCTACAGGATTAAAGTCCCATTTACAACGCCCTACAATATCTATAATACTCCAATCATTATCAAATTTATAATTTAATGCTTGCATTATAATATTTTCTTTATATAGAGCGTAGTTTGTTGCATTTGTTTGTGCATAGGTATCTATTAATTTTTGTGCTTTCATAAAGGTATATCCTCCCCCATTATGGCAACTTCCCACCCATGAGCATATGCTAAGGTTTTGATTATACTGAGTTCTTCTAGAAGGAAAAATGGCGTATAGTCTCTACTTCTTAAATGCTCTAGATAAAGAGTAGAGTGTTGGTTTTGTGTAGTATATTGTTTAATATCTTTCTTATATATAATATCTATAGTTATTGGGTGCGGATCATTCATAGTTTTTCTTCCTTATTAGTTATCAGTGTGGTTTATCATACATTCCATTTTATATAGCAGATATTTTATAGCTTCTTCATAATGTTCTGATGGAATTTCTTCTAGTTTTTCTGTTATCATATCTACAACATCAGGATT
>Ga0255048_10001718_pt1 | contig 14778 bp, 15 predicted proteins | sample JV7_2_2_MG_FD_183619 | JGI IMG/M metagenome (GOLD analysis project Ga0255048, IMG submission 183619) | Seawater microbial communities from Jervis Inlet, British Columbia, Canada - JV7_2_2 | ecosystem: Environmental > Aquatic > Marine > Inlet | place: Canada: British Columbia | collected 2016-10-06
GAAGAAAAGCTCCTAGCCTTTGTTACAATCGGCTCCCGCCGACCCGGGGGGTCGAGGTGGAGCGAGCCCCGATGCCGAGCCCCATTCGACGCATCGGTCTGATCCAGCAGGCCGTGCGGAATGACCCCGAGCGCAGCCTTGCACGCGCGGAGGACGCCATCCGCGCTGCCGCCGCGCACGGGGCGGAGCTCATCTGTCTGCAGGAGCTCTTCCGAACGCCGTATTTTCCCCAGGTCGAGAGCTCAGACCACTTCGATCTCGCAGAGCCCGTTCCCGGCCCCACCAGCGAGCACATGGCCAAGTTGGCCACCGAGCTCGGCGTGGTCCTGATCGTTCCCCTCTTCGAGCGGCGCGCCGCAGGCGTGTACCACAACAGTGCGGTCGTGATCGATGCGGACGGTACGCAGGTCGGCCTGTATCGCAAGATGCACATTCCACACGATCCCGGCTTTTACGAGAAGTTCTACTTCACTCCAGGGGATACGGGATTCCAAGCGCTCGACACGAGCGCGGGGCGCATCGGCGTTCTCATCTGCTGGGACCAGTGGTTTCCGGAGGCAGCGCGACTGCTGGCCCTGGATGGCGCGCAGATCATCTTCTACCCCACCGCGATCGCCTGGCTACAAGGCGAGAGAGAGGATGAGAATGCGGCACAACGCGAATCATGGATCACGGTTCAGCGTGCGCACGCCATCGCCAACGGTGTGTTCGTAGCCGCGGCCAACCGGGTAGGACAAGAGCACAAGCTCGAGTTCTTCGGCAGCTCATTCGTGTGCGACCCGCAGGGACGCATCCTTGCACAGGCTCAAACCGACCACGAGGACGTTCTTGTGGTGGACTGCGCACTGGAAAGGATCGAAGAGCAGCGTCGCGACTGGCCGTTCCTGCGGGACCGCCGGATCGACGCGTACGCCGATCTGCTGGCACGCTTCCGACGCCCCACGTGACGCACGCCATGCGCCCACCAGGGAAGCCTCGCGCGCGAGGTCGACGCATGCCCGCCGAGTGGGAGCCGCACGCCGCGGTCTGGGTCGCGTGGCCCCACGATCCCGAGACCTGGCCTGGCTGCCTGGAGGCCGCGGAGCGGGAGTTTCGTGCTCTGGTCGAGGTCCTTTTCAGCTCCGAGCCGGTGAACATCCTGGTTCAGGGGCACGAGCATGCAAGGCACGTTCACCCACAGCTAGCCTCGCTGGACGGATCGCAGGCTCTACAGCTCCACGAGGTCGTGACCGACGATGCCTGGCTGCGCGACACGGGTCCGACCTTTGTAGAGGACTCGGAGGAGGGACTGCTCGCGCTCGACTGGGCCTTTAACAGTTGGGGCGGGAAGTATCCGCCCTGGGACCGCGACGATGCGGTGGCACGCGAGCTGGCCGCCCTCGCCAAGGTCAAGAGCCAGCGGGTGGGGCTCGTCATCGAGGGCGGCTCGCTCGAGGTGGATGGCGAGGGAACGCTGCTCGCCACGGAGTCCACGCTGCTCAACCCCAACCGCAATCCCGGGATCGCGCGGGAAGAGCTCGAGCAGAAGCTCGAGAACCTGATCGGTGCGCAGCACATCGTTTGGCTCGAGGGTGGGATCCAAGGCGACGACACCGACGGACACGTTGACCAGATTGCGCGCTTCGTCACCCCCGGGCGGGTGGTCTGCGCGCGCGAGCTCGATGCGAGCGATCCCAACCACGAGCCCCTCGAGCACTGCCACGCTCGCTTGAGGGCGGCGCGAGATGCTCGAGGACGCGCATTCGAGGTGATCGACCTACCGTTGCCCCCGCCCCTGGAGGCCAACGGTGCGCGCCTCCCAGCGAGCTACGCGAACTTCTACGTGTCGAACCGGGTCGTGATCGTTCCGCTTTTCGACGCGCCCACGGACGCCGAAGCGCTTCGCCTGCTTGGCGATCTCTTCCCCGGGCGCGCTGTACGCGGCGTGGCTTGCCGCACCCTCGTACGGGGCCTCGGCTCGGTGCACTGCCTGACCCAACAGCAGCCTGCGATCCGACGTGGACTCGACCCCTGACACACACGGCGCGCTCGAGCCCCGCGCCGTAGATTATCTCTCTACGCTGATCGGGGCCCTCGGGATCTCCACCGCACCGATCCTCGTGACGCTCTCGCAGGCACACCCCACGCCGGTTGCGGTCTGGCGGTTCGTTTACGCGCTTCCTCTGCTGGTACCGCTGTGTCTGCTCCGAGGCCGCAGCCGGAATGCCTTCCGCCAGCGCGGCTGGATCGCCATCGCCGGGCTCTCAGGTCTCTTCTTCGCCGCCGACCTCGCGCTCTGGCATCACTCGATTGGCCTGATCGGAGCGGGCCCCGCCACGCTTCTCGCCAACACGGGGATCATATGGATCACACTGACCGGGCTCTTCTTCCTCGGGGAGCGACCGTCTCGCGTGTTCTGGGTCTTCCTTCCCATGACTCTGGCAGGCATGTTCTTGCTCGCAGGCGGCGGCCTCGACGGGATCGCGCAAGCAGCGGATCGGCGCGGGCTGCTCCTGGGGGTCGGCGCGGGCGTCGCCTACGGGGGAATGCTCATCTTCCTGCGCCTGGCGCAGCGCCGCGTAGCGATTCCACCCGAATCAGCCCTGCTCGTGCAGATCACCCTGGCCCTGGCCGCCTTGAGCCTGGTCGGCCTGGCTGAACACTCCCTCCCGGTCTCCCTCGCGGCGGAGCAGCACGTCTGGCTCGCGCTGCTCGGGATCGGTGTCCAGGCGCTGAGCTGGCTGCTGATCTCGCGTGGTATTCGTCGACTGCCCGGTCATCACGGCGGCATGGTCCTGCTCACACAGCCCGTCTGTAGTCTCGTCTGGGGGTGGTGGCTACTGGGCCAGGCGCTCGACACGGGACGCCTCGCCGGCGCGGCGCTCATCCTCATCGGGGTTGCGGTGCCACTGCTGCGCGAGGCGCGATCGCGCTAGCCTGGATTGGCTAGCCCCTCGCAACTACGATCGTCTCGCCTGAAGCGTAGTCGTAGGGACGGCCGTCGAAACCGCCGTAGATCTGTACGTCCTTGAATCCGGCACGGATCAGCAGGTGCTCGAGCTCGTAGCGAAAGAAGTAGCGCATGCGCATCTCTACGATCTCGTTGTTGATCACTTCACCCGCCTCGCTGCGCTCGTAGCGCATGCGGATCTTCATCAGCTGCTGCGCATGATCGAAATCGACCGCCGTGTAGCGAACAGTCTCCTCGCCATCCTGCTCGAAGCGCACATCCTCCCGCTCGGGCTCCCGTAGGAGCCGGATTCGATCGAGCTGGGGTGCAAAGACGTCGAACGCGAAGCAACCGCCGGGAGCGAGGTGGCGCCGCACACATGCGAGGCAGTCAAGCTGCTCTTCCACCGTGTACAGGTGCTGAAAGACACGAAAGCACGCGAAGATCAGCGGGAAGCAATCGGCGCCGAGGTCAAAATTTTGCATGGCCGCGCACACGAGCCGTAGCGTTTGCGGCGGCTCTTTGCGGCGCAGCTCGTTGAGCATGCGGGGGGAGGCGTCCAGGCCGGTGCACGGGATCCCCTCTCTGGCGATTGCGAGCAAGGCGCGGCCCGTCCCACAGCCCAGCTCGAGCACCGGCCCATGCGCGTCACGCGCAAGCTTCCGATAGAATTCTACATCGCCGCTCGGATCCCGGATCTGCTCGTAGACCCGATCGTAGTAGCGCGAGGTCGTAGTCCCATAGACGTCGGCGTCTAGCATTTGCGGCTCCATGTAGAGGGTGCGCGATTCCAGCAAAAATCTTCGGGCCGATCAAGCGGCTCGGTCTCGATCGGGAGCACAGGTACGTGCATCGTGGCGCAGGTGGGCGATCCTGTGGGCGGGAGGTCGGATATGGCGCGAGATCAGAGGGGCAAACTCAAGGCAGGGGAGTTCGCGAAGTACCACGGACTGGGAAACGACTATGTCGTGATCGACGCGGAGACGTTCGGCATACACTTGACCCGGGCCCGGATTCGCAGGCTCTGCAATCGTAATACAGGACTGGGATCGGACGGAATCCTCGCCCTCACCCCCAGTCGCCGCGCCGACTTCGGTCTGCGGATCTTCAACCCCGACGGCTCCGAGGCGGAGAAGAGCGGCAACGGCCTTCGTATTCTCTCGCGCTTTCTCTACGACCTCGGCTACACGCGACGCAAGAGCTTTTCCATCGCTACCAAAGGGGGCCGAGTCATTGCCGAGCTGACCTTGCGCGGAAAAGAGGTCAGCCGCGTGAAGGTGGACATGGGACGGGCTACGTTCTGGAGCGACGAGATTCCGGTGCTAGGACCCAGGCGCGAGGTCATCGACGAGCAGCTGGTCGTCGGCTCGCAGACGCTGCGGATGAGCTGTGTCTCGGTGGGCAATCCCCACTGCGTAATCTTCGTGCCGGAGCTCTCGTCGCGCGAGCTGCAGGAGTTCGGACCGCTGCTCGAGCATCACCCGAGCTTTCCCAGGCGCAGCAATGTGCAGTTCGCGCGCGTGGCCTCGCCCAAGCTGATTGATGTGCTGATCTGGGAGCGAGGCGCAGGCGAGACCGCCGCTTCGGGCTCCTCCGCCTGCGCCGTGGCGGCCGCGGCCCATCGTAGGGAGCTCACCGGGAGGCGGGTGCAGGTCCGAATGCCCGGCGGCAAGCTCTCGATAGAGATCCGCGCTGACTTCGCCCTGCGCATGACCGGTCCCAGCACACCCGTCTACCGCGGCCGCCTGCTGGCTCCGCCCTGAGCTAGCCCCTGATGGCTAGACTTCGGACGTGCGACCTGTGGGGCCGAGCGCGCGCGCGAGATCCGCGGCCAACGGCTCCGCATCGGACGGCTCGAGTGTGGCGGTGGTGATGCGGATGGCGGGCGGACTCTCGATGCGATAGCGCTCGCCGGCTACCACCGCCCAGCCGCACTCGAGCAGGTAGCTCACGACGTTCGCCTCTTCGGGCACGGGGACCCACACGTTCAGCCCTGAGCGTCCCCGCGCCTCGATCCCGTGCTTGCCGAGGGCCGCCAGCAGAGCCTCGCGCCGCTGGCTGTAGCTCCGCTCGGCGCGCTTCAAGCGGTTCGCCATCCCGCGCTCGGTCCAGAGCTCCACCACCAGGCGCTGCAGAAGGTGACTCACCCAGCGGATCCCAAGCAGCTGTCGTCCCTCGACCCGAGCCACCGTCGCCGCGTCTCCCGAGAGGACCGCCAGCCTCAAATCGGGGCCGAGCGACTTCGAGACGGAGCGCACCACGGCCCAGCGTGCACGGCTTGAGTCACACAGGGTGTAGGCCGGCACGCCAGCCACCGGACCCGCGTGATCGTCTTCGATGATCAGCACCTCGGGGTAGGCGCGTAGAACTCGACCTAACGCGCGTACGCGTGCGGGATCGAGCGCGGCGCCCGTGGGGTTCTGAGCGCGCGGCGTCACGATCAGGGCCTGGGCTCCCCGGCGCAGGGTCGTTTCCAGCGCCCCGGGTAACGGTCCCCGCTCATCGATCGCGACGGGCTCGGCGACCAGCCCGAGCGCCGAGAGCAGATCCAGCACACCACTGAAGGCGGGATCCTCCAGCGCCACGCGGTCTCCCCGGCGTAGGTGCGAGCCCAGCACGCGCTCGATTCCATCGAGCGCCCCGCCCACCACTGCGAGCGTATCCGCCGGGATGCCGTCCCGCTCGAAGCCGCGCCGGCTCAGCCGCAAGAGCTGGGGCAGCATGAGCTCCTCGGCGTAGAGGCGAGGCTCGGGATCGAGCCTCTTCAGCGCCGGGGCCAGCCGAGGCAGCAGCGCCGGATCGGGGTTACCAGCCGCCAGGTTGACGGCGTTCTGCGGTACGGGCGCCCGTGTGCGGGTGTAGAGCGGCGGGCGGGGGCTGATACGCGTTCCGCGGCGTCCCTGCGCAACCAGCAGCCCGCGCTCGCGCAGAGTGCGGTAGGCCGAGGCAACCGTCGCGGGGCTGACGCGACGCGCTTGCGAGAGCGCGCGCACGGTCGGCAGAGGGTCCCCCGGCGTGAGCCGACCCTCGCGTAGCGCACTCTCGATGCTGTGGGAGATCTCGACGGCCGTGGATCCCATGATATACTTATGTACTGAAACATTCATATCTTTGTACTATAACAAATTATCACGAATACGACAGGAAGTCGAGCATGTCTACGCTCACCCCTACCCCCCGCACCACGCTCAAGCGCCGACCGGCGCGCGCTAGCTACGAACGCGCCACGGTTCACTCCATTCTGGATGAGGCGCTCGTCTGCTACGTCGCGTTCGCGCTGGACGCTCAGCCCGTGGTCACGCCCATGGCCTATGCACGCGTGGGGAACAAGCTCTACCTGCACGGATCCGCCGCCAACCGCACACTGCGAGCGCTGCGAGAGGGCGCCGAGGCCTGTATCAGTGTCACGCTCGTGGACGGACTGGTGCTGTCGCGCTCGGCCCTGCACCACTCGGTCAATTTTCGCTCGGTGACAGTGTTCGGGACAGCTCGTGAGGTCACGAATGCGGCCGAGAAGCTCGAGGCGTTGCGCGCGATCGTTGAGCACGCCGTACCCGGGCGCTGGCCGGACGTGCGCGAGCCCAGTGCGAAGGAGCTGCATCTGCCGCTGGTGCTCTCGATCCCATTGGATGAGGCTTCGGCCAAGCTGCGCAAGGGCGGACCGGTGGAAGAGGAAGCCGACTACGCACTGCCCGTGTGGGCGGGGGAAATCCCCCTGCGTCTGCTGCCCGCCGCGCCGGTCGACGACGTGCGGCTGGCCGCTGGCCTGCATCCACCCACATACGCCACGACCTACCAACGACCTACCGACAAGGGAGAACGCCCATGGAACCCAGCATCGGAATCCTGATCTACGACGATGTAGAAGAGCTCGACTTCGTAGGTCCCTGGGAGGTACTGACCCCCAAGCCCGGGATCGCCGAGTGCAACCGTGTGCTCACCATCGCCGAGCACGACGCGCCGGTGCGCTGCGCCAAGGGGCTGCGCGTGCTTCCCGACACGAGCTTCGCGGATGCGCCGCGGCTCGATGTGCTGCTCGTGCCTGGGGGAAAGGGGAGCCGCAACGAGCGCCGCGGGGTGCTCGTCGACTGGATTCGTAAGGTTGCCCCCCCGCTCACCTGGCTCACCAGCGTATGCACCGGCGCCTTTCTGCTGCAGGAGGCCCAGCTGCTCGAGGGAAAGCGCGTGACCACGCACTGGGCCTTTATCGACAACCTGCGCCAGCGTGGCAACCTAACCGTGCTCGAGAACCGGCGCTTCGTGCGTGACGGCAAGCTGGTCACGGCCGCGGGCGTCTCAGCAGGGATCGACATGTCCCTCTGGCTGATGGGCCAGCTACACGGCGTGGAGGTCGCACGCAAGGTGCAGCGCCTGATCGAGTACGACCCCGCCCCACCCTACACGGCGGAGGTCTAAGCGCTCCTCTGCGTTCCCGCACCAGCGTCCTGAATCCCGCTCTCTGACTCGGGAGCAATCAGGAGCGTGGCGACGCCATGCGTCTCGGAGCGTACGGTGCACACACGCGTGCCACGCTTCGCGCCCTTGCGAATCTCGGAGAGGTCGAAGCCGGCCGCGCGCAGGCGTGCGTGTGCGGCCTCCAGATCGCGTACGCGGTAGGCGAGGCCCCAGAGGCGGTCGGGCTTGTCCGGCCGAGGGGGTTCGCTCGAGCTCGCCACCACCTCGACCGTCGTACCGCCGACGCGGAAGAAGAGAATGCGCGTGCCGCGCGCATCAAAGGTTCGGTCGAGCGCCAGGCGCAAGCCGAGGATGTCGCCGTAGAGGCGACGCGAAGACTCGAGATCAGAGCTCATCACCACCACATGATCAAGAGCCTCGATCCCCGCCTCTTCGACCGGTGCCGCTGGACGCTGACCCTCCAGCACAGCCAGAGACACACCACGCGCGTCAGGCTTCGGCAGCGTCAGGTAGCGGCTCCCCGCGCCCGCGACTGTACTCGCCTCGACCCCCCACCCTCGCAGGTGCTTCGCAAAGCTCTCCGCGTCCGGGGTCGAGAAGACCAGGGCCAGCAACCCTTCGCCGGCCTCGTCCAGCCGTGCACGCAGTGCAGCGCTCCCCCCCCTGGGCGCGAGCAGCTTGAGCTGGGTGTTGGCGAGCGGGAAGACGGCGCACTCCACGCCATGCTCGGGCAGCTCGACACGACGCAGTGGCGGCAGGCCAAGCAGACTCGTGTACGTGGCCGTTGCGGCCTCGAGGTCGCGCACGAGGACGATGGGGTGCGCGAGTGCCTCGAGCCGGGGAGCGCTCAGAGCTTGCCCGCCACCTGCGCCGAGAGCTCGACCAGGAGCGGAACCTGCTGACCGAGGAACACGAAGCGCTCATCCTGGGTCTGTCCGCGTACGTAGCGGATGTAGATCTGCTGCAGCACCACGGCGGTCTTCCACAGCCCGAAGGCCTCGTAGAAGGGCAGGCTCGAGACGTCGATGTTGCGTTTCTCTGCGTAGCGCTGGGCGATCTCAGCGCGTTTCGGAAACCCCGGCTGGGCGGTGATCGCGTTCGTGGAGCCCCGGGCCGGCGGGTCCCCCACCTCTGCCCAGTAGCAGACCAGGGTACCGAGGTCGACCAGGGGATCCCCGAGCGTAGTCATATCCCAGTCTAGAATCGCCACCACGTGATCCGGGTCGTTGGGATCAAGCATGATGTTGTCGAACTTGAGATCGTTGTGAACGAGTGCGCGCTGAGGGGAGCGTGGCAGGTTGGCCACGAGCCACTTGTACATCTCGTCGAAGATGGGCAGCTCCCGATCCTTGGCGCGCTCCCAGCGCCCGGCCCAGCCGTGCACCTGTCGCTCGACGTAGCCCTCCGGCTTGCCGAGGTCGCCGAGCCCGATCTTCTCGTAGTCGATATCGTGGAAAGCAGCCATCACATCGATCAGCGCGAAGCTGATGCGGCGGTGCGCATCGCTGTGGCGCTCGAGCTCTGGCGGCACGCCGGAGCGCACCACCACCCCCTTGCGTCGCTCCATCACGATGAATGTCGCGCCCATGATGCCCGCGTCCTCGCACAGCAGGTAGGCGTGGGGCGCCGGCGGGAAGTGATCCGCCAGCTTGGAGAGCACGCGATACTCGCGCCCCATGTCGTGGGACTTGGGCGCAACCGGTCCCAGCGGTGGACGCCTCAGCACGAGCTCACGCTCCCCAAAGCGGGCCAGATAGGTGAGGTTGGCATGGCCACCGGGGAACTGGAGCACCTCCATCGGACCGTCCAGATCCGGCAGGTGGGCCTTCAGATAGGCCTCGACCCTGGCGCTGTCGAACCCCTCCCCCGGCCGGATGGGTGCGAGCTCCGGGGGATCACTCAGCGTCGAGTCCGCCATGCGCCGCAGCCTATCACGCGGGAAGCACCAGCCGGAAGGACTAGCCCTGGATTCGCTTCGCCTTCCCGGCCCACTCCTTCTCGCGCAGCTTGAACTTCTGGATCTTTCCCGTCGAGGTCTTGGGCAGCTCGCAAAACTCGATCGCCTTGGGACACTTGAAGTGCGCCAGGCGGTCGCGAGTGAACTCGATGATGGACCGGTCGCTGGGCTGGGTACCCGGTTTGGGCGTCACGAAAGCCTTGGGGACTTCTCCCCATTTCGGGTCCGGCATCGCGACCACTGCGACCTCCTGCACATCCGGGTGCTGGTAGATCGTGTTCTCCACCTCGATCGTCGAGATGTTCTCACCGCCCGAGATGATGATGTCCTTACTTCGGTCGCGGAGCTCGATGTAGCCATCCGGGTGCATCACGCCCAGGTCGCCCGAGTGGAACCAGCCGCCGCGGAAGGCGTGCGCGCTGGCCTCGGAATCCTGGTAGTAGCCAAGCATGACGTTATTCCCGCGCATCACGACCTCACCGATCGTCTCCCCATCGGCTGCAACGTCTTGCATGCTCTCGTCCACCACGCGCAGGTAGACAGCATGCGCGTAGGGCACCCCCTGCCGCGACATGACCTTCGCACGGCCGGCGGTGTCGAGATCTTCCCACCCTGGCTGCATCTCGCACAGCACGTGCGGCCCGTAGGTCTCGGTCAGGCCGTAGAGATGCGTGATGCGCGCGCCCAGCTTCTCCATGCGCTCGAGCAAGGTCGGCGATGGAGGGGCTCCGCCCGTGCAGACATGGACGGGCGGGTCGAAGCGTCGGCCCACGGCCGCGGGATCGCTCGAGAGCATGAGCAGCACGGTGGGCGCGCCGTTGAAGTTCGTGACCCTGTGGCGCTCGATCAGCTCGAACACCTGCGGAGGGTCGATCTTGCGCAGACAGACGTGCGTTCCCCCGGCTGCGGTGATCGCCCAGGGCATGCACCAGCCGTTGCAGTGGAACATCGGGAGCGTCCACAGGAACACCGCGTCCTTGCTGAGGCCGAGCGCAGCGACCTGACCGAGCGCGTTCAGGTAGGCCCCGCGATGAGAGAACATCACGCCCTTCGGCATCCCGGTGGTGCCCGAGGTGTAGTTGATGGAGATCAAAGTATCCTCGTCCTGGATCGGGTTCGCGATGGACAGCACCGGGGCGTCGCTCGAGAACTCCGAATAGCCCTCTGCCCCCGAGCGCACGGGAACATTCTCATCGGAGAACTCGATCACCCTTTCGAGCGTCGAGACCTCGCCACGCACCGGGTCCAGCATCGGTGCCAGCTCGGGATCGACCAGGAGCACGCGGGCCCCCGCGTGCTCGAGGATGTAGGCGATCTCATGCGCCGAGAGACGCGTGTTGATCGAGACCAGCGGCGCGGCCAGCAGAGGCATTGCGAAGTGAGCCACGAGGTGCCAGGGCGTGTTGGGCGCGAGAATCGCCACGCGGTCGCCCGCGCCGATGCCGGCGCGCCGCAGGGCCCCCGCCATGCGGCCCACCTCCTGCGCGAAGCGGGCGTAGCTCCAGTGCAGGTCTCCGTGGATCACTGCCGTACGCTCGGGGAACACGCGACAGGTTCGCTGCAGAAAGACCACCGGCGTGAGGGGATCCTTCCAGACGTCCGTATGCCCGCGCTCGACCACGAGCCCCATCATACGACGCCGCTCCGCCCCGGGCCATCGTCCGTTGCGCCGCCTATCGGGGCATGTAAGGATGGCATCGATCCAGACGGAGGACCCGAGTGACGCTTGCGATCGATCTCTTCTTCTCCTTCCGAAGTCCCTACTCCTATCTCGCAACGCCCAGGCTGCGGGACCTGGCGCTCGCCTACGACCTGGACGTCCACGTGCGGCCCGTCCTACCCCTGGCTGTGCGTAAGGAGAGCTTCTTCAAGACGGTCAACCCGCTCTGGCCTCCCTACGTTCTGCGCGATACGGCGCGCATCGCGGAGCACCTCGGGCTCGAGATTCGCTGGCCCCGCCCGGACCCGATCGTTCAGGACTTCCGCAGCGGAGAGGTTGCCAAGGATCAACCCTACATTCATCGGCTGACTCGGCTCGGTGTTGCAGCCGCCGCGCGCGGCCTCGGGCTGCCGTTCATCTACGAGGTCTCACAGACGATCTGGAATGGCGCGACCGAGAGCTGGCACGAGGGAGACCACCTGGCCCGGGCCAGCGAGCGCGCGGGGCTGGATCTGGCCGAAGTGGAGCACGCGATCACGCTAGATCCCGCACAGCATGACGCGCTCATCGAGGAGAATCAAAAGGCCCTCGAGGTCGCGGGTCACTGGGGCGTGCCCACGATGGTCTACCGGGGCGAGCCATTCTTCGGCCAGGACCGCATCGAGCTGCTCGTCTGGCGCTTGCGCCAGCACGGGCTCACGCCCCGCGCATCCTCCTGAACGGGCGCCGGCCAGGGGGATCTCAGCTCCGGAACTTCTCCGCGAGCCGGTACTTCTCTTCCAGGTCGAGCAGCTCCGTGAACCCGTCGAAGGACAGCAGGACTTCGGAGTTCGTGGGGCTCTCGCCCTTCGCCCGCAGAGCGCGAAAGCTCTGCTCGAGGGCCCTTGCGGAGGCCAGCAGGCCCGTCAGAGGATAGACCACCCACTCAAAGCCCAGCTCGCGCAGGCGCTCGAGCGGGAGCAGGGGCGTCCGTCCGCCCTCAACCATGTTGGCGAGCAGCGGCCCCGGCACCTCACGCCCGACCCGCGCGAGCTCCTCCTCGCTCTCGAGCGCCTCCACGAAGAGAATATCGGCCCCCGCCTCCTTGTACGCGCGCGCTCGGCGGATCGCCTCGTCGAGACCGTGCGGCGCGCGGGCGTCTGTACGTCCGATCAGCCAGAACTCGCGTCCGTCCCGGGCTTCGGCAGCGGCGTGGAGCTTTTGGACGTGTGCCTCGCACGGGATCACTTCCTTGCCACGCATGTGCCCACAGCGTTTGGGCCAGACCTGATCCTCGAGCAAGATGCCGCGGGCTCCCAGCTCAATCAGCTGGCGCACCAGCCGCTGTACATTCAGGGGACCGCCGTGCCCGGTGTCCCCATCGACGAGCACCGGGACCTCGACCGCACGCACCACGCGCCGCGCACTCTCCACGATCTCCGTCTGAGTGAGCAGTCCGAAGTCGGGCTCAGCGATCATCGTGGCCGAGACCGCGAAGCCGCTCAGGAAGATCAGCTCAAATCCCGCGCGCTCGGCCAGCTTGGCAGAGAGCGCGTCGTAGACTCCGACACCGAGCACGACCTCGCGCGACGCATCGGGCCGCAGTGGAGGAGCGTCCAAACCCAAGATCTAGTGTCCGGTTCCGAAACCAAAAACCGCGTGAGGGATCTCGCGCGCATGCTCGACCAGCACATCCACGCCCGCCTCACGCAGCTCGTCGCGGCCGCGCAGCCCCCACGCACACCCGATCGTACGTGCACCCGCCGCTTGCCCCATCTGCACATCGACGGCCGCGTCGCCCACCATCCAGATCTCGTTGGGCACCTGGTCGAGCCGACCCATGAGGTGCACCAGGACGCGATGGTCGGGCTTCTTGACAGGCAAGGAGTCCCCTCCCAGAACCACGCGGAAGTAGGACTTGAGACCGAGCCCCTCCGTCATGTGGTCCAAGAAGCGCGCGGGCTTGTTGCTCGCGATCGCGAGCATGGAGTCCGACAACGCCTCCAGGCACTCGATGATTCCCGGGTAGGTCTCGGTCGTCTCCAGACAGCAACGGTGGTAATGCTCGCGGAAGGCTCTGTACAGCTCCTCGATCCTCTGCGGAGAACGGTGCGCCTCGGGTACCGCGCGCTCCAGGAGCTTCAAAACCCCATCCCCGATCCAGAAGCGCACCTCCGGACCCTCAACCGCGGGCAGCCCTGCTTCGAGCAGGGTGCGGTTGAGCGCGTTGGCGATATCCCGCCAGGTATCCGCAAGGGTCCCGTCGAAGTCGAATACGATCAGGCGAGACAGGCCGCGGCTACGCATGAAGGGCAAGGTAGACGTGCCGCCGTATTTTTCAAACTCCCCCTCCTCGCGCCCCGGCAGGCAAGGGGATTTCTGGGCACACCTGGCGCGAAGGGGTTTCTCTGGATCTACCGCCGGCGCTTCCGGAGCACCTCGAGGCCCGCTTGAATCCGCGGGGCTCCGTCCTTAGACTCCCCCAGCCGTTCCCCGGTAGCTCAGTTGGTAGAGCGGGTGGCTGTTAACCACTAGGTCGGCGGTTCGAGCCCGTCCCGGGGAGCCAGGGCTCTCTCTCTACTCCCACAACCTCAAGAGTACGGCGACCCAGGAGAACCCGGCAGAATACCGCGGTGCTTGCTGATATGCTCCGTGAGGATCATGATGTCGGCTCGAGAACTCATACTCTGTCACGACTGCGACCTGCTGAACCGGGTGGCCGAGGTGCCGAGTGGTGGGTCGGCTCGTTGTCCCCGCTGCGGGGGACTGCTCGATCGGCGTGTTCCCAACAGCATCGACCGCACGCTCGCGCTGGTGCTGGCCGGGCTGGTCCTGTTCCTGGTGGCCAACGCGTTCCCGTTCCTGGCGATGAAGATGCAAGGACAGGTGACCCACACGACACTCGCCTCCGGAGTTCGTGCGCTCTACGCACACGACGAGCGCTTCGTGGGGTCTCTGGTCCTCTTCACCACCATCGTTGCGCCCCTGCTCCAGCTCCTCTTGCTGCTCTCGATCCTCTCGCCCCTTAAGTTTGGCCAGAGAGTTCCGGGTATGATTCCCATGTTCCGGCTGCTGAAGCGGATCGAGAGCTGGAGCATGATGGAGGTCTTTCTGATCGGGATCCTGGTCTCGCTGGTCAAGCTGGCCGATATGGCACAGATCGTTCCGGGCATCGCGATCTGGTCGTTCGCGCTCTTGATTCCGGTGCTGGTGGCGGCGAAGGCCTCGCTCGATTCCCACCTCGTGTGGGAACGCATCGGGAGGCGTGTGTGAGTGAGCCGGCGCAAGCGCTCGCGAGCGGGAGCCTGGCGGGCTGCCACGACTGCGCACTCGTCGTGCGTCTCCCCGCTGGGCAGACGCACGTGGCTGCGCGCTGTCCCCGCTGCGGTGCGAAGGTGCACCGGCGAAAGGTCGACAGCCTCGCCCGAACCTGGGCGCTCGTCATCACCGCAGCCATGCTCTACCTGCCCGCCAACATCTACCCGGTGATGACCGTGACCTCGCTCGGGAAATCGCAGTCGGACACGATCATGAGCGGCGCCATCTATCTGCTCCAGCACGGCATGTGGCCGCTCGCGCTGGTGGTCTTCGTGGCCAGCGTCCTGGTGCCCCTGCTCAAGCTCGTGGCGCTGAGTGGTTTGCTCATCTCTGTGCAGCGAGGCTCGAGCTGGCGACCGCTCGACCGGACCCGTCTCTACCGCATGACCGAGGTGGTGGGCCCCTGGTCGATGGTGGACATCTACGTGGTGACCATCCTGGTGGCGCTGGTAAGCCTGGGGCAGCTGGCGTCGATCGAGGCTGGGCTCGGCGCGGTCTTCTTCGGGGGCGTAGTCGTCG
>Ga0255048_10001720_pt1 | contig 14759 bp, 14 predicted proteins | sample JV7_2_2_MG_FD_183619 | JGI IMG/M metagenome (GOLD analysis project Ga0255048, IMG submission 183619) | Seawater microbial communities from Jervis Inlet, British Columbia, Canada - JV7_2_2 | ecosystem: Environmental > Aquatic > Marine > Inlet | place: Canada: British Columbia | collected 2016-10-06
ATGGTGGCGTGATTGCCCTAGAAAAATTGATGCTATTTGCATGAAGTCTATTAAGCCAGAATTAGTAGCTGCCGTGGCGAATAAAATCAGCAGGCAGCAACTTGAGTTATCGTTATATTGAGGGGGGCGTTATGAGGGGTTATAAAAATAAATTAGCAATGCACATTATCAATATGGATAATTTTGATAATATGGCTAGGTTATTATCTCAGACCGATGGTATATTTGATACCGTCAGGGTATGCGATGGTGGCAGTGAGTCTGAATATGATGTGTGGAAGCTTTATAGGCGCTATGGGTGCGAAACATATTTGCGTGAATGGGATGATGATATGTCGGCGCAGCATAATGAGTTATTAAACCATTCCAAAAAAGGCGAATGGATTTTAATAATGGATTCTGACGAATGCCCTAGCAAGCAGTTGTCCAATAAATTGAGACACTATATTGGTGGTGGGTATGATATATATAAAATTCCTTCTATTATGGCATTTTATGGTATTACCGATTGGACCCCGCGCGGGTTAATGAAGGCTATCAAAAGTGGTGACCAGAAAGATAGATTTGGCAAATGGATATTTTTTAGAAATGATGGTAACATTCGGTTTGAAGGTACATCTCATTATGGCTTGCCGGAAGATGTTACTAAATCATGGCGACATCATGAACTTATACCGGAACCTTATATTCATTATAAAGAGCCGATTGATATTATTAGGTGTGATGTTCAGCAGGCATGGATTAAGCCGGATTTTCAAGGCGTTCCAGAAGAATTCATAAATGAAATGTACCAAGTTTTTGGTTGTTATCCAACCAGTATTGATTTTATAAACTATTTGATTGCGGGAGAACTGACCGAGCGACAGCAGCAATTTCTTGTCGTTCACCGCGATACGCCTATGCTTGATAGATTTTTTCAATTTTATTTTTTATATTTTCATCCAGAGCAATTGGAAGGTTCGGAATTAGATTTGTCTATGCTGCATCAAGAGCCTATAGTTTTGAAGCACCTCCGAGAGTTGGGTGGATATAAATCGCGAGCGTCTTGGGTTACAATGAATGGAGAGTATGGCGAATGGCTGCCGGTATTGCATCTTCCTGTTCATCCACAACTTAATATTTTGCTCAAAGATAAAAGCCACGTTTTGTTACGGAGGTCAGATGATGAATGATACATTTTGGGAAATATTTAATCGTAATATGAATTCTGGTGTGCATCATACTACTGGCGGAACAAGGCGTCGAGATGTTGAGCATCTTATATACTGGCTTTATACTCATAACAAATTTGTGCATAAAGGGCATATATTAAATGTGGGGATCGGTGATGGCGAAGAAGCCAAGTTTTGGCGAGAACACGAATGGTCTGTGGTAGGCATCACGAATAGCCGGGACGAAGTTGAATATGCAAAAAAGCTTGGAATCACCGCGTATAAAATGGATATGCACCAATTAACTTTTGATGATAATGTTTTTGATGTTGTGTATGGTCATGACACTATTGAGCATAGTATATCCCCAGTAATGATGTTTACACAATTTAGAAGGGTACTGAAGCCGGGTGGAATATTGGCATTTCATTACCCCACAAAGGACGATGCCTATAATTGGACTCATTGGTTTATGGAAGACCCAAAAGGTATTGTCGTTTGGCTTTATAAATTTGGGCTTAGATTACTTTATTGGGGATATACACCAGGCGATACTTGTGACCATCTTTATATTGCAGAAAAAACAGACTTTACACCAGAAGAAATTAGTTTAGGGGCAAATGTTATTGATGATATGACAGCAGGGCTAAAGCGATTGGAGGGGCGGAATGGAGAAACATAAAGAATTTTGGTATGATGTGGGTGGTAACGAGCGCAAACCGTGGTCTCAGTGTGTTGAAATAATTGACCAACAAGATGGTGCGGAGTATTGGAATGAACCCGAACAGTTGAAATCAGACAACGCAAAGGCCACAGTGGCCGAGGCCGGCGAATGGTGGCTGCATGGGTTGGATGGAGATTTACCAAGTTTACTAGGGTACTATACTGATTTTTTTATTAAATACAATTTGCCTACCACGTTAAATTTAATGGAGATTGGTTGTGGCGGTGGTAGAAATCTTACGCCGCTATCCGGCAAGTACCATTTTGTTGGCATTGATCATGCTCAAGGCGCGATAGATGTATGTAAGGCCCGTATGCCGGACGATGAATTTCATTGCATTAGTGCAGAACATTTGCCGTTTGATAATAGGCGATTTGATTTAATATTTTCACATACGGCATTGCAACACAATTCAGGCTGGAAGTTGCACCAAGTTATTCCGTCTATTCGCGCAGCCTTAAAATCTGGCGGTTTGTTATGGTTGCAAAATGAACTGACTATCAATAATACTTATTTTGACTATCACGGACAAGCACTACCAATGGTACCGTTTATGACCGACTTGCGCAGTAGCCATGGTACTGCTGCGTGGTGGATAGGTTTGATATGTGATTGTGGTTTTCAGCTATTGGAGTACCATAATTCTGAATATGTATTTGAGGTAATAAAATGAAAAAATCAGACCTACCTTTTGAGTTGGTGGATAGATATGACGGTATTCATTCACGCCCTATTATATCGTGGACTAATGCGCATAGTATGGATTGGGACGAAGCCCGTATTATTTTAACAGAACTCGGTTTTTGTACTGATTGGGTACAGTCAAAAGCATTGTTTGAGTTAGCGCAGTCTGGTGAAGGCGAAGGCAGAATAGTTGAATTAGGTTCGTGGGCATTTTATGGCGCAATAGCTTTGGCCCTAGGCAGTAAGTCTGTTGACAGAGAAAAGGTTATTACAATAGATAACAACCATGGTGGTCGCGGTCAGCATACATTGTATAATGGCCCATATTTTTGGAATAACGATTTAGGCATAAAGTTTCAAGCGTATATGAATATGATTATGTCTGGTACGCAGGATTATATACACCCCATTGGGATGTCAAGCCAAGAAGCATCCGAGGCTTTATCTATTGATATACGACTTTTGCATGTTGATGCTTGTCATAAAAAACCACATCCTGCCGCCGATATTTTAATGTGGGAGGATATGATAGTACCTGGTGGATGGGTAGTGTGCCATGATTACAAACATGATGTTGATGATGTTGAAGAATGCATAAATGAATTTGTTGTACCGAATCCTAAATTTGGTGATGTTATAGAATTGTCACTAAGTACGTGTAAATTTCAAAGACTATAAAACGGGGGCGTTATGCGTAGATTAAGTATAGGCGTAGTTACTACTGGGGCATTTACTGATATGGAATCTTATATGTCTGGCATGGATCGCTGGATGGTGAATTTTGCGCAAGTTTTAACAGAGCGGTTTGATGTTACTGTATATGCGGTTACGGATGATAAGATAGAAAATGGTATTACATTTCGCCCATTAGATACTTTTAATGTAGAGCAGCCAGAGCATGCGGCGTTGATTGCAAATCCTTTTGATATACGCAATACCTTGCTGTTGTGTTACAGAGTATACCGGGAAGCGGGATGTAAAATATATGGTATGGTGTTATGCGAGCCCGACCGGTTTGATCCAATTGGCGTATGTGATAAGTTGTTTACCTTGCGACAAGAATTGGTAAATGCCTGGCAATTTGCATATCCATCAATGCCGATTTATATAGTACCGAATACTGTAGATGATATAGATAATACTGGCGAAAACCTTTTGAATCACATCGTGTCAGGTCGTCACCAAAGCAAACATAAACGTTCATTTATGGTAAAAGATATAAGTGATGAACTTGCAAATGGTGAAGATGCTAATTTTTATTTTGATATAATTGAGGGGAACGTAAGTCGCCGGGCCGTTATGTCTGCAATGAGGTGTGGTGGTATTTTTCTCGCAACTTCCGAACCTAATACAGAAATTGACATGACTATGGGCTTGGAAGCTATCGCCAATGGTTCTTTACTGATTAGTTCTAACAACCTATACCATTGTTTTGAACATATGGTATCTATGATTGAAGTTGAGGAAGGCGCCACGGAGGAAGATACAGTTGAAAATTTTGCAGATGCCGTTTCGTGGGCAGCCAACAACCCTGTTCGCGTATCGCAAATAATTGATAGCGCGCAAGATATTATTAAAAATCAGAAGTCGTTTAACTATATTCGTGAAAATATTATCCCAATCATTGAAGAAGATTTACGGGATAAGTTAGAGCCATTGATCGTTGAGTTAGGTTGTGGGTGGAATAAGCAGGAAGACCGTTATAGTATAGATATTTCGCCACGCGCAAAGCCTGATAAAGTATGGGACTTAGATAAAGGTATTCCATTGCCTGATAATTGCGCTAAAGAGGTGCATTGCTATTTTGTTATCGAGCATCTAAAACGGCCAGACCAGCTTCTTTACGAAATCCGCAGAATTCTAATGGACGACGGCAAGGCGTTTATCGTAACGGATGATTACCGCAACGAATTGAGTTATGCTGGCCCAGGGCACCAACAGCATTTATCTCCTGTGTATTTTCAATTCTTTGATGTTACTAACGATAAAGATAAAAAATACAGGTTACTATATGGGTTACCGCCCTTTACTATTGATAGATTAGAATTGATTGACGGCTTTATTCATGTCGAACTGACCAAAGCATATGAAAAACCGGAAGATGGGTTTGATGATAATTGGCCTGGCATAGCTGGCATTTACTTAGAAAGGGGCAAGTAAAATGAGAAAGCTAAATGTTTATGGTTACGTTATTCGGGGTACTCAATACGACATACCATTTGCCGAAATGATTATGTCGTGTGTACCGTTTGCAGATGGAATTCACATTGTCACTGACCAAAGATTTAATGATGGTACATTGGAAAAGCTAAGAAGTATGGAACAGGTTATACCGTCATTGCATATTCATAGCGTGTCATTGGATTGGGAAAACCCTGCTATTGATGGTGCAACAAAGCAATTAGCTAAAGAATATTGCGATGCGCCTGTATTGATGCAGATGGATGCTGACGAAGTGGTGCGTGAAGAAGATGTGCCTAAAATACAACATCTGAAAGAAAATTGGCCGACTAATCATACCGTTATTGCGACAGGTGTGATTAACTGGTTTAATGGCCATAATATTAAATTAAGCGCGGCCGGTTCGTTAAAGGAGAGATTTCATCTTAATAACTTGGATATTTACCATGGCATACCTACCCATTTAAGAGTGCCAATACATGGCACAGATTACTATTATGCGCAACCGGAATCTACTGACGGGGCAGGGCTTATAGACGGTAGCGGCAATCCTATAGCCTACGATTTGATATTCGCCAATGGTGATGATCCAAGAAAAGATTTTAACAATGATGATTCTATTTGGATTCATCATTGTTCGTGGGTATCCTTGCCAAGAAAATGGGAGATGAAGCAAACTTGGCATTGGATGTGGGGGAGGTTATTTGGTAGGTATGATAATTTGGATGAATACACAAAAGATTTAGATGGAGAGCCGGTAAATTTTTGGGGGCGCAGCCATATAAAACCTAATGAATCATATATTCAGCCAATCAAGGACGAGATGAAAGACAATAGTATAGTGTCGGCTACCTCAATACCAATTCCAATAGTGATGCAGCCGTGGTGGGGTAGGCAACGCATATATGTTTCTAGGCCATGGCCCTTCTCTGATAAAAAGATTAACATGAGTAATGAACCATATAGGTTTAGTAAGACATGAGAGTTATTTTAGATATACTTAAGGTTATAAATAATCGCATATCGTTAGCGCGGCTAACTTATAACCCGCATTACGCATTAACTCTTTATGATTTTTGTACGCATACAGAGCGTGGCCATTTTGGAGATCGTAATGCGCCGGCCGATAGAAATTGAGGTGGCAATAAAATGAGATTGGTAGAGATAAGGGATTTCGCCAAAGACAGAATAGAAGATACTGCTTTTTGGACTGATGTAAAATTAAATGCTTTGGCTAATGATTGTTTGCGTAGCATATTATCATTCTTTAGCATTACTCGGGTAAAGGCTGAGGATTCAATCAATACGGTATCTGGCACTATGAGTTACGAGTTGCCGTCAGATTATATTGAAACTCATTTATTGTATAATGATACGGATAATACGCCATTACAAATGGTCGATGATCCGAATATGATACATAGTCGCGTAAGTGATGTAACCCAATCGGGGCGACCAATACTTGCGTATTTTTGGGGAACTAGCTCTATTGAAGAATTAAGGTTATATCCTGTGCCTGATGCGGCGTATGCTATTCGTCATTTGTATTGGTCGACTGGCGCCAATCTTGTTAATGATGATGATAGCCCAATGATTTCTAGAGAACAGCATCAACATATTGTTGAGTATTTAATTCGCAAAATAAGGTCGGAAGACCAAGAAAGTTTAGCGGCAGATAGGGCGTTTGATTCCTGGTGGGGAGGAATGCTTTTGCAAATGAAAGCAACCAATAACGCGAAGACAGCAGAGCGTAGAGATGCCGCACCAGACGATGGAAGAAATCTGTTCCTTTATAACAGCCCGGACGGATTGCCGATACCATTCGGTTTGTCTAGCACTACTTACAGGTGGTAAAAATGTCTCGTGGTATTATCTATAAAGAAATAAGAAGGTCGGATGGAGGTCGTGTTTCTAGGGACTCGTTGTCCATCGGCCAAGAATCCTTTAATATGATTCGCGATGGTCAAAATATTAGACTTCGTTCAGGCGCACCTAAAGGTAGAAAAGGCGCCATCCTTTATTCTGATTTTTCAGCGACCGCTATAGCCGGACAATCAATCGGCCCTTTATATGAGTACGCTAGAGAATACAATGATGGTGGCGATAGTGCTATCTGGTATGCTATTTTATTTTCTGTCGGTAGTAATTTTTATTACGCCGAGATAGAAGATGACCCAGATACAGTTATTACTATTACTACTTCGATGTCGGGCGGGGATTTTTATGCAGCCAACGCTTTCGATTTCATGTTTGTAGCTACAGGGAAAGACACTATTTATTTGTTTGATGGCAATGTTGGGTTTATAGAGTGTGGCATAGCCCAGCCGTCGTTGCCTGCAATTGTTAGCGTTACGCCAGGAGGCAGTACCCACCAGCGATGGTATAAAATTACAGAGTATAACGATAGCGATCCTATGGTTAGGGAATCAGAAGATAATGCAGCTTTCGCTCAGGCCTTGGGCGTAACAGAAGCCGCCGTGGATGTGGTTATATCCTATACTCAGGCAACAGATACACAAGTCACTCACTATAGAATATGGGGTACAGAGACGTTTGAGCCCGGTGTTGATCCAGACCCTGTGACTTATTATTTACTAGCAACCGTTAGTATTGCTGATGCTGTTGTTGCCGGACATCAATATAATGATACAGTGGAAAATAGTGGTTTATCAGCAGAGGAACTGCCTACTACATATAGAGAACAGCCGCCTAAATTTAAGTATATACTTTGGCACGACAACGTAATGTATGGCGCAGGTATAGAAGACGACCCCAATGCAATAGTTCATTCAGCACCTAATATGCCATTTTATTGGTCGGAGACATTTTACCGAGAAGAGGTATCGAGGGACGATGGTGATATATTAACAGGACTCGGAGCCATTGGCGCAACCCGCTTTATGTTCAAACGCAATAGTATATGGGAATGGAGTGGTGATCCTACCGCAAACACAGCGATTATCGCCGTCGAAAGGCCTAATGCTGCGCAGAACATGACGCGACTTGGCGTTGGTTGTTCCGACCCTCGTTCTTTATGTTCTTGGATGAATACGCTAATTTTTCGTGCATCTGACAATCACGTCTATATGCTAACACAGAGCGACATTATACAACTCACACGCTATGCGCTTGACTGGATGGACAATCTAACTAGCGGAGACTCTATAGCAGTCGTACACGACGATTATTATATCATATCAGAAGGATTATTTACATACGTTTGCGACCTACGCAAGAGAGAATTTGGTTGGCAAGGCAGAGATTTTCCTGTATCGCCCACAAATTTTCTTGTAGATCACAACGGTTTTTGTTTAGGTTCAGATGGAGACGGAATAGTTAGATACTATACAGGCACTACAGATCAAGGCGCAGTTATATCTAAAGAAATCAAATACCCTTTTATAGCTTGTGCGCCGTCACATTTAGATGCACTGGCAAGGCAATTGATTGTAACAGACAAGGATCGAACTGGTAATTATATCTGGGAATTATACGATGAAACAAATACTTTAATCAATACCGGTACGTATTTACCTACCGATCGTTTAGCTTTTATGGGCGGCGGGAGAAGTCATTTCTTTTCACCTAAGTTTTCGTGGACGGATGAAACAGAAATACTATTAGTCGAATTGGGTTTTACTTTATCCAGAAGACATTAAAATATTAGGAGGCGATTTAAGTGGCTGTGCCAGCACACAGAACTAGAAAAGCGTTGCAAGTACAAACTCAGCCAACTATTACCTTATATCAAAAGGTTGGCGCAGAGCGTAACCCCGGATTTTCCAATAGGTTGCCTAATTGGCAGAGATTAGAGCGCAGGGATAAGGAGAACAAAGATGCCGCACGAACCAGGCCATGAGAAACGAGGATTTTTTGGCGATGTATTTGCTGGACTAAAGCGGGGGGTTGAAGGCGTGGTTGTTGATCCCTTGCGACAATTCGGTGTCTTGCCGCCAAGTAATGAAAACCAATTTCCGCTGCCTGTACGTGAACCATTAGGTGCAGAAGCAGATTTGGCCAGACAACGGCATGCTAAATCGGTCGCCTCCTTTATGAACAGGATGCTTACTCAAAATTTAGCGCACGTAAATGCGCAGACTGCCACAACGAACAGGACAGGTGGTATGCGTAATCAGCTCATTAACCAAACAATACAGGATACCAATTTTGCCGCTGCCAATATAGCTGGGCAGGGGTCTTTAGATATTATGAGAACGTTACTAAACGCACAGTTGGTTAGAGAGCAGATGGATGAAGCCAGGTTGTTTAAGCAGGCCGAAATTAATATTGCTGGGCAAGAAGCGCAAGGACAAGGTGTTAGCGATATACTACAACTATTGGCCTTGATAGCATAAAAAAGGATGTGATAGTTATGGGTCAAGCGAGAAAGGGAACACCATTTTTTATCCCTAAGTCTGGCAAAGCTGTAGCCGTTGGCCGCGCATTGTTATCTGGGTTATTAGTAAAGAAACAGGCCGAGATTAAAAAAGAAGAGGCCAAGCAAGCTTTCGCATTAAAAAAAGAATTGATAGAATTTGAGGCTGAGGTAAAGGGGGATCAGGATCGCAGAACAAAGACCTTGGCTAATTTCTTTGCACGCAAAAAATTAGAGAGGGAACAGGAATTCGATACCCCTGGCGAACAGCAGGATATAGCCACTAGTAAAGCCCAAGAAAAAAGTGCGTTGGCGTCCGCAGCTAAGGCGACAGAAGAAACCAAATTTATAGAGAAGGAATTTGGTTTAGACAAAGAACAACAAGTTGAGGTTGCAAGACATAACAAAGCGACCGAAGAATATCAGTCTGCACTGGTCGCTGCCGAAAAAGATAGAAGTGATACTAGCAAAAGGGAGTTCACAATAAATAAGCAGATACAACTTATCGAAATGACCTTTAACGCCAAGGCCGCCATTTCGCTAGAAGAATACAAAAATCAATGGAAGGCTTTATCTAGTGGCGAAGGCGATATGTCTGTAGTTGAACGGCAATTTAGAATGAAGCAAATGGAGTTAGGTTTAGGCGCATTAGCTATTGCTACGCAAACCGACGACCCTAAAATTCAACGACAGATGATTGCTGTTTGGGAAAATTTCTACGTACCGGTGGCGGTAGATACCGCGAAATTAACAGGCGTGCCGTATAAAAAACTAGACGTAGATTGGGATAGAAATCCAATTCTAGGCGTTCCCACTTCGTTGCGCAAGCAGCTTTCTATTTCCAGTGGTGCTGATTTGTCCGATAACGCACGGCAGGCTATTAGTGATATGCAGTCCAGCGGTGTTGAAATGCCTACAACTCAAAAAGATTTGAATACTCTGAAAGAAAAATACCAATTAACTGACAAAGACCTAATACAGATGTCGCAGGGTAATCTTGCTGCGCAAAAAGAACCTGCTGTGTCTGCAAAAACTTTACCTCAAAAACCAACAATAGATGATGAAGATATAAATAAGTTGATGCGTATATTGAAGTCAGAGGTTAAATCTATAGACAACAAAGAGCTTCAATCGGCTACGGACGACCTTGATGAAGCACTTGAAGGATTACAATAATGGCGACAGTACATGATCTTCCTGGCGTTAAAAAGAAAACAGTAGATGATCTTCCTGGCATTAAAAAGAAAACAGTAGATGACCTTCCTGGTATCAAATCTGCCATTGTGCCTGGAGAAACGACATCCGACGAAGAACCCACAAGCATTGCTGACGCCCCTGGTGCTGGAGGTGAAGTCGGCCCGGATTCTTCAGGCACATCCTTACTAGATAAGATAAAACGAAGCTTTGAGATAGCCGGAGAGATGAAGCAAGTAAACTATGCCGCCCACAACTTATCGCAGGAGGCCTTGTTTAAGATTCTTCGCGATGCTGGCCGCATTGATAATGCTATTGCTACTGGTTTTAAACGTAATCAAGAAGTTATAGATCATGTTAAAAGCGGTGGTAAACTTCCTCCCCCAGAAGGCGGTTTTATAAGCGGACTTAGGGCCGGCTTCCTGTACGAAGAAGAAAACACATACAAAAGTTTAGTGGAAAGCGAGGTGCTTGGCCCAGAAATGGCAGAGAAGATAAATGATTATCGAGATTCCCACCTTATAACTCGCGTACCTAATACAATTGCCGAATTAGGTATGGAGATGGTGGCCGGCACACTTGTGGATGGCGCTATTCTACAAACAATAAAACCAATCAAGGCGCTAACTCGGTCTGCCGCAGCAAGAGCTTCCTTTAAGTTTCAAGGCCCTGAAATATATACCAAGAAGTTCTGGAATCAAATGTCCATTCCTGATAGGGTTGTAAAGGAAGGCAGATTCGACAAATATTTAGACCATGCGGCCTTGAAGATGTATGACGATGCTAATAGTGTGGACGAAATACTAAAGGCCAATATGGCCATGGGCGATGAAGTGAGTATAGTTGGTAATGCGTCGCTCGAAGGTCAGGCGACAACAATTAAAAAACTCCGCAAACTCATAGGTCGCAAAAAAGATGTGGTTACAGAGGGCGGCAAGATTGTTGCTACAAAAGCCGACGCGCCTAAAGGTAAGTCGATAAACTTAAAATCTACCAGGGATGCTGTCAAAAAAATAGAAAAGAAAAACGCCAAACTCACTAAAGACCTTACAGAAAATGTGCAGCCAAAGTTGTTGCAACGCGAGGCTGAAGTAAAAGCTTTGGTCGAGAAGTCAGACTCCATACCTGCTGACCTGCGCATTGTTGGTGACAATGATGTTGTTGATTTAACCAAAAGTATGGACGCTCTTTCGGTTAAACAAAAACAGGTATCTAAACTTAGAGCCCGCAAGCGCCATATCATAGATCAGCTATCATCTAACAGTCGCGACATAGACATAGTATATAGACGCGGAGCATTTACACCTAACATAGACTATCAGAAAGCGACAAGAGCTATACGTGAGGACTTTGTTGATCGTGTTGTCAAGTCGCGCAAGCCAGACATAGCAAATAAATCCTTTACCAAAGGGCTAGACGAAGCTGTTAAAGGTGTTACGAATGGCCGTCGTCATTTTACAGCACCAAAAAAAGCTCCGCGCAAAGGCGCGTCCACTTTTGGTAGGCGTAAGGGTAGATTTTTTGACCATAGGGATTTGAATTTGCTATCCGATGATGAATTTATGGCTATCTTTGATTATGTTCCTTACCTAGTCCGTGACCCCAAAACATTCAAGTCCACTTTCTTTGCTAAAGGTGGCGCAATTAGAAGCGGGTTAGAGTTCCTGTTTGATTGGGGCGCGCCAGCAGACAGGTGGTTTGATATTAACAATGCTGGAGAAATCATAAAGTCTGCCAGGCAAGCAGACCTTGACGCCATGCGATCTGCTATACGATACGAGGAAGGTTGGGACGAGCTGCTAAAAAGAAACTTTGGCAAAAAGGCCAGAGGCAATAAGCCGCTACAAGAAGCAATATGGGAAGCTGCCGATGGCAATATGGAAATGGCGTTAGATGTTATTCAAAGAAACAACCTCAGGGTAGTCCTAGCTGAGGTAATTGAAGCTGCTAATTATATCAACAAAACATTCGACGAGATTGCTGATATATTTGAAGCTCAAGGCAGATGGGCAGATGGCTTAAAAAGAGAGCGTACCTATATACGTCATATCGTAAAGCGAGGGGTGGAAGAATCTTCCGGCGATTTTGTGCGTATTAGCAAGATGGTTGAGCCATTTGACCGCGCTCTTAATACCAAAATAGATATAAAGGAATTTATTAACAGAACCAAAGCGGGCGTATCTATAGTTAAAAATGCCGATGCTTCTTTCAGGTCTGGACTTGGACACGAGATTTACAAATTGCATTGGGAGCCATCAATAAATGAAATGAAATCGTTAGCCAATCTTACTGGTAACGATGACATAATAAACTATACGCAAGATTTTATAAAGTACGCCATCAGAGGCGAGGTTACTCCGACAGAGAGATTCTTAGAGCCTTTGTTTGGGAAAGTAGTTGGGCCTACTATAGAAAAGGGCGTTGGTTTTCCACGTAAAGTATCTCGTACTGGGCAGAAAGCAATACAAAAAGTTATTCCGCCATTAAGAACTAACTCTGCCTTCAATAGATTTTACGAAGGGCTTGATGGCTTGCTGTCCACAGTTCCTGGTGCCACCTTCAAGACGGAGCGTAGAGCTACAAGACAAATACTTGCAGGATGGCGAACAGCCACGTTTCATGGCGCATTAGCAGTTAGGCCACAGCCAGCTATTCGTAATGCTTTTCAAGGCTTGTTGTCGATCCCTTTAGCTAGCCACGATTCTTATTTCAAAGGATTGCAATCTCTCTTTACAGATGGCGGGCAGACTTTATCTATCAAGCATAATAACTTGCTAATAGGTAGAACGCCAGGTGATTTTGATATAAGAACTTTCAAAGGCTTTACTCAAGCGGCGCATACAGGGTTTAGGTTTGTAGACAGGGTGCCAAATGTAAAGGGGAACTTTAATACTTATGTGCGCCATCTTATTACTAAAGACAAAGATAAACTAAAAACTTTGGAAAATTATGGTTTTCGTGGACGGCTTAATGATGTGGGTGATTTGGAGCTGGCTGCATCCAAAGCGTTTGATGATGGCGCCTTATTGGGTGTTAAAGAGGCGGCTAATGCGTTGACCAGAATTTCTCAGTATAGCTATAGGCCTATAGCGCAGCCCAAATTCATGACCCACTTTGGCCCATTAGGCAGAACTGTTGGGCAATTTACTACATGGCCATCCAATTATTGGTTTTCATATATGCCTGAATTATCCAAAAGATTTCTGACGGGCACCGATAGTTTTGGCAATCCACTCACTTTAGCAGAACGCTCTGGGTTGGCCACGCACCTTGGCAGAGGTGCTGCTATATTTATAGCTGGACAATCTATGGGCGTCGACCTATACAAATTAACAACAACCGGCGCGGTTCCTACTGGCGTTGGCCCATTTTGGGATTTTATGGTAGGCGGTATTGACGTAGCTTTAAGTTCAGCAAGGCTAGACAAGGACGGGATTAACAAAGGGTTAAGAAGGATGGAAAAAGGGTTGACCTTTATGAAACTACAACCCGTTCCACATCCTTCTTTACTGATCCAAAGGGATATAGAAGCTGTATTGGACGGCGATAAGCCGTTTAAATCTTTACTATTTAAGGTGAAAAAAGAAGAGCCGCTCAAGAAGCCTAAGTCCCTGAGCGGCGGGTTTATTAGACGTAAGGCTCGCTAAGCATCTAGTAGTCGTTTCTCTTTGGCCATTTGGGCAATCTTAGCGGCAACTGTTGCTACCTGGATTGCCTCATTCTCTATCTGCTCTAACACGCCTTCGCTGTTTCGTTCTTCAATTATGGCTCTGTTTAGTTCGCCGACCTCCTCTCCTAGTACTGCGCCCCATACGAATATATCATGATTTTGGTTGCCATATTTTTTTACCTGAGCTTCGTGTTCTTCCGACATCAATACAAAGGTTTCGATCGATAGGTTATTCTTGTCTTTAAGCCTTAACATTACAAACTCTCCTTTACCCAAAATACAAAATCGCTTAATTCGTACGCATATGCCATGTAGTCATTAAACTTTAACTTGGCTTTCAAATGCTGTTGTGCTAAATATTTACCGACACCTCCTTTTCGCAACGGAATATGTTTACCGCTATTACCTGACGGGCCGTAACATACGCTTTGCAATGGCCCGACATTGAGAAAGCTGATTACAAACAATGGGCTGTAGCCGTAGAACGAAATACTTATAGCCGCGGACGCAACTTCCTCACCATCTTGCTGTAAGATGCTTTCTTTGGCCAACTTAGGCAACCAATTACAGTTACAGGATATATCTGTTTTTGATTGCGTTGATTTATGGTCAAACCTAATCAACTTAGATTTATCGCGCAGATGTATGCGAGCCAACACGTCGCCAGAATCCTTCTCTCTATCCCCGTAGTGCTTTAATACCTCCACACCTAGCGATTCTAAGTTTTTAATTAACCTCTCTTCTTGCCGTTTTGAATATTGTAGTACACTCATTGGCCTC
>Ga0255048_10001721_pt1 | contig 14751 bp, 19 predicted proteins | sample JV7_2_2_MG_FD_183619 | JGI IMG/M metagenome (GOLD analysis project Ga0255048, IMG submission 183619) | Seawater microbial communities from Jervis Inlet, British Columbia, Canada - JV7_2_2 | ecosystem: Environmental > Aquatic > Marine > Inlet | place: Canada: British Columbia | collected 2016-10-06
TCGTCGTCTTCGACAACACCACCAGCTTTGAGGAGAAGGTTCCTTACCTCACGGACCCTGATGGTCTCGAAGAGACCGTGGCGAAGTACGAAGTAGCGGGTGAGGAGTTCGGGGGCATTGCCCTGCGAGCCGATCGGATTGGCATCGACGGTACTGACGCAGTGGTCATCTACTCGTTCCTCTTCGCAGGTAGCCCGGCATATGAAGACCTCGAAGGAGACGCAGTGCTGACCGACGCCGGCTGGCAGATCACGCGCGACTTCTTCTGCACCATCATGGCGCTCGCGAGAGTCGGTTGCCCATGAGCTCGCATCCCCAACGACCCTCGGCCGGGCGAGCCGAGTAGCCGTGGTTCGTCGGCGTCGAGCTCGTAGCTCTGCAACCGCCCTCGTGGTGGTCGCAGCGGTCCTGTTTGGCGCCTGCTCTTGGGGCGATGACCAAGGCGAGGATCATGTCAGCAGTGGCCTGTTCGTCGGAGCGGACGGTGTTGCCACCGATGTGTCTGATACCTCGAGGATTGTGTCGCTCACGGGTGACATCACGGAGGTCATCTTCGAACTTGGCCTCGGTGGCCGCATTGTTGCCGTCGATGTCACAACCACGTACCCGCCCGAAGCTGTTGACCTGAGGAGCGACGGCGGGAGTGTGGGGTTCGGCCGGGCGCTGGCTGCCGAAGCGGTCCTGAGACACGAGCCGACGCTCGTCATCGGTGACGAGACCAATGAGCCTTCCGAAGTCATCGAACAGCTCAGGAGCGCGGGAGTGCCGGTCGTCATCCTTCCCTATCGGACAACGTTCGGCGGCGTTGAGACGAAGATCCAGCAGATCTCCGAAATACTTGGTGTGGCAGAGGCGGGGAGAGAGCTGTCACAACGGGTTGCATCCGAAATTGCGTTTGCCCAGGATCGCGCAGCGCAGGCCGACAGACAGCTGCGGGTCGCGTATCTGTATGTGCGGGGACCCACGGTGCTGCTCATCCTTGGAGAGGGATTGCAGACCCAGACCATGATTGAGGGTGCAGGAGCCATCGATGTCGGAGCGGCGATGGGCGAGGGCCCTATTCCGCTCACGCCAGAAGCCCTGATCGCAGGTGCGCCAGACGTGATCGTTCTGCCCGAGGCGGGTTTCGAGGCATTGGGCGGCGTGGAAGCGCTCCTTGAGATTCCTGGTATTGCAGACACGCCTGCCGGGCAGAATCAAGCGTTTCTCGCATACGACGAGGCGTATTTTCTCAACTTTGGCCCAAGGGTCGGGCTGGCGTTCAACGAGTTCGTAACCGACCTCTACCCGGATCTCTCAGATTGAAGGACGACGCCTGGCTCCACTCGTCTGATCCGCACGCCAAGCGTCGGGCATGGTTCTGGCCAGCTGCGGTGGTAGCGAGCCTCGGCATTGCTCTCGCTTCGCTCTCCCTTGGCGCCGTGAACATTCCTTTCGGCGATGTGATATCGGTGTTGCTTTCCAAGGTCGGTATTGGCGAAGCCGATGGCCAATCGGTCGCGGTCGTGTGGGGCATCCGGATGCCGCGTGTGCTCCTCGGCTTCTTGGTCGGGGCAACGCTCGGCCTCGTCGGTGCCGTACTTCAGGGGTTGCTCAGAAACGATCTGGCCGATCCACAATTGCTTGGCATCGCTCCGGGTGCCGCAATCGGTGCTGTGGTCGGATCGATTGCGGGTGGTGTGCGTGGCGCCGTCGCTGGCGGGATAGTCGCAGGCATCGCGACGGCGTTTGTGCTTCTGCGGCTGGTCCGCCGCGCCTCAATCGACCCAACGCGGATCATCCTCTCAGGCGTTGCTCTCGGCATGCTGCTGAGCGCCGTCGTCGGATTCGTGGTGTTTGGCGCTGACCGATCAGGTGTTTCACCAATCGAATTCTGGCTTCTCGGCAGCTTGTCCGGCGCGACCTGGAAGGGGCTTGGCACGGCTGCCGTATTCCTCGTCATCCTCATCGGTGGGCTGTTCACGGCGGCTCGCAATCTCGATCTTCTAGCCCTCGGTGAGGCTGAGGCTCGCCATCTCGGCGTTGACACGAACCTCGTAACGATGGTGACCCTCGTCGGATGTGGGGCTGCTGTTGGTGTGACGGTTGGAGTTGCCGGAGTGATCGCTTTCGTCGGACTGCTCGTTCCGTTTCTGATCAGGCCGATAGTTGGTCCACAACACAGGTACCTGCTGCTGGCTTCGTTGCTTGGCGGTGGCGTATTCGTGATGGTGGCGGATCTTGGTGCTCGCACACTCCTGTCTCCCACCGAGATCCCAGTGGGATTGATTACTGCTCTCGTTGGAGGACCCGTATTCCTCTTCCTTCTTTCACGCAAGGACAGACACGATGCCTGATCCAATCCTCACCGCCAGCGTCGTCACCTATCGCGTGGGAGATGTCTCACTTGTCGAGGGCACCGATCTTGCTGGGCACCGTGGCGAGGTCATTGCGGTTCTTGGCCCCAACGGAGCGGGCAAGTCGACGCTACTGCGGCTGGTCGCAGGTGATCTGCTGCCAGATGTGGGAGCGGTCGTGATCAACGACCTTGACACGCGGTCAGCGACGCCACGGGACTTGGCAAAGATCCGATCGGTGATGCGTCAGGGCGGAGCGAGTGACATTCCGTTCACTGCTCTTGCCGTGGTCGAGATGGGCAGGCACCCGCACCGTGACGACCTCGACGCATCGAGCGAGTCTGATCGAGAGGCCGTGCGGTCGGCGATGGATCGAACGGATACGTTGCACCTTGCCGGTCGTACATTCGCCACGCTCAGCGGAGGTGAGCAGACGAGGGTGAGCATGGCACGCGTATTCGCCCAGGCCGCACCGCTTGTGCTTCTTGACGAGCCAACCACAGCGCTCGATGTGGCACACGCCGAGCGGTTGCTGCGCGAGATGCAGCAGCTTGCGCTTGGTGGCGCGTGTGTTATCGCTGTGCTCCACGACTTGAATGCCGCCGCCTTCCATGCGGACCGAGTCGTCCTGATGGCCGGCGGCTCCATCCGTGCCGAGGGGTCACCCGGCGATGTCCTGCGTGCGGACCTGCTCAGCGACGTATATGCCCAGGCAATGACCGTTGTTGAGCATCCAACGAGGAATTGCCCTCTCGTCCTGGTGACCGATACCACGCGATAGGGCACTCGGTGGAGGGAGCTGACTCGGGGGCCGAACGGTGGGTATCGTGGGCGAAGTGTCTGACGCCCCATCAATAGACAGCGTTCTGGCCCGCTGCCGATCGGTGTTCCCCGAGTGGCGTGCACTGTCGAAGGAGGACTTCGCCAAGGACTTTGAATGGGATGATCCGAAGAGACTCAGACTCTACTTCAAGACCCCAACGACCTCCATCGCCGGAGTCGGAGCCTGATATGGCTAAGAGGTACTTCACTTCCTGATCGAGGACCTGAAACGCAGGGATTTCATAACGTCAAGGCGAATCACACAGGGTACGATTGCGTCTGGGTCGTTCCTTGACGAGTACGACAAGATGTGTCGCGACGCGAAACCGTTCATGGCTTTCTTGTGCGGCGCGGTTGACGTACCTTTCTAAGTCGAAGCCGATCAAGACCGCACATATTGCCTCGGATATGGGCGGGTGCTTCCGGAGGGGATTTGGTGGTTGGTCGCGCCGTTTGGGAGGTGGGTGGATGGAGGCTGTCAGGTTTTCTGTGGTCCGGGGACATAGGGTGTAGAGGGTGCGCAATGCCGGGAGGCGCGTTTGGCACGACAGAGGCGGTTCAACGAGCTGTATGAACGACACAATCGTGCCGTGCTGGCCTTCTGCTTGCGTCGAACGAAAGAGCCTGATGCCTACGACGCTACGTCGGAAGTTTTCAGTGTGGCGTGGCGTCGAATCGACGATGTGCCGAAGGGCGAGATGGAGCTTGCGTGGCTGTTTGGTGTTGCGAAGAAGGTCATGTCGCGCCAATGGCGGAGTGCTCGCCGATTCCAGAAACTTGTGGCTCGAATTGGATCACAGCCGGGCCGCTCTGCGCCAGACACTGCGGCGGTTGTGGTGCAACGTGACGAGTACACCCGTGTCGTTGAGGCGGCGGCTCAACTCAAGCCGAACGACCTGGAGATTCTGCGTCTTGCCGCCTGGGAGGGCCTTCCGCATCTACAGATCTCAGAGGTTCTGGGTATTTCGGTCGCGGCTGTGGACCAACGGCTTCACCGAGCAAAGAAGCGGCTAGCGGCGGTGTACGGGGAGATGGCAGAACCCCGATCGTGGCCTGCCGCCGAGAGAGATATTTCATGACGAATCACGAGCAAATCTACGCGCTCTTTGTTGAAGCGAACCCGTATCCCGATGTGGAGTCACTGCCAGAGTCCCTTGAGGCAGATCGAGTTCCACTCCATGTGGCTGGGTCATTCGATACTAGCGAACAAGGACACCGTGATACAGCACGAGATTCGATCGCGGGTGTCGGAACGAGACTCCGCCGGCCGGGTCGCATTGCCGTTGTTGCGGCGGCACTTGTGATCGTTGCCGCAACGGCGGCGCTGGTTGCGCGAAACCTTGAATCATCTGGCTTGTCTGCTGGCAGCGAAACACATATCAATCTCACATACACCGAACGCGCCGTCGAGTTCATCTCTCTGCTGACGGCAGGAGACCTCGATGAGGCAGAGTCTCTGCTGGCGGAACCCATTGGCACGATCTGGTTCCCTCTGATTGGTCAGGTCAGCGACATACAACAGGTTCGAAACTATCTCGAGTTCTATGTGGCGATCGACGTCGCAACCGAGATTTCCGAGTGCGTGGAACAGACCGTTGGGCCGCTCACCGAAGTGACGTGCTCGGCGACTCAGACGGCAGGCCATCTATCGCGACTCGGACTGAAGCTTCCAAGGTTCGATATGTCGTTCAGTGTTTGGGACTCTGGTATCCAGGAGATCCGTTGGGAACTCAACAACCCACGAGAGTTCGATGTTGCATTCACTCAAAGCCGTTTCTACGTATTTCGCGACCAAGTCCTTCGACCACTCGGTCTGGTCCAGAGCAACGGCGATCCCGTCTGGTCCAAGGAGAACGGTGAACATATGTCTGATCTCATCGACGACTTTCTGGCAGAGAACCCGTAGCGTCCTAGAGACCCACCAATCGTCTGCGTTCTCAATCAGGCAAACACGTGATCCGCGTCGAAGTCCTGTCAGGTTTGAGCCGACCCGGGCATATCAGACATGAGACGTAGACGAGGGAGACTCCGTGTCGCGAACCAATCTGTTCAGAACAACAGTGTTATGTGTTGCAATGACAGCAACAGCGTGCAGCACGAATGGGACATCCAGCGCAACGGAGCCGAGCACCTCGACCATCCATGTGGCCACGACGACAACACTCAGCACGAGCCAGGACGTCACGATTCGGATTCGTCCTGTCTCTGGAGCAGACGTGCCACAGAGAGCCACGCTTCTGATTCCGCCTGGGCTCGACGGCACAGCTCCTGTCGCTGTGTTGCTTCACGGAGCAGCAGCGGACAGAGGAACGCTCGCCCGAATGGCCGAAGCCGTAGCGGAAACTGGAATCCCCGTTCTCAATGCATCATGGGCCTTCGATGTGAAGAACCCGGCAGAAGCCGCAGCTGATGCCGTGTGTGCAGTCGCCTACGCAAACCAACACGCATCATCGTGGGGAGCGGACCCAGACCGAGTCATAGTGATGGGACACTCGGGTGGTGGACACATAGTCATGCTGTCGGCACTGGCACCGGAAGCGTTCCCTGAATGCGCGACAGCATCCGAGGCTCACGTTTGGGCCTACATCGGCATGGCGGGCGACCCAGCAGCAGCGGCTCCAGGGGGGAACGCCCGACGGTTCTTTGAACACGACCCAGAACTGCTCAAACGCATGGACAACTTCAGCCACGTCGGCAGCAACTCGGACTTGATCGCCCGGTTCGTGCATGGAACGGCGGATTTCACCGTACCAATCGAATTGACCCGTGGCTTCCACGACACGTTGGTCGCGGCGGGCTACGACTCAGAACTGATCCCCGTCGCCGCAGCAGACCACTTCGACCCGGCAAACCCGACGACCGACGCCGGACTTGAAACGTTGAACCAACTCCAATCGATCCTCGCAACACTCGAACCTTGAACCCAGCCAAATCGCGACATTGGGCGGCGATACGATGAGCCGTTCCGATTGAGTCTGTAAGGAACTGGGTGTCAGGTTTCTCTCGGTCCGGGGACGTAGACATTGAAAGCAACCCGAATCATGCGAGGAGACATCCATTGAGCAGTGGAACGACTGTTGCCGTCCTTGCGTGTGTCGCGCTAGTCGCAGTGTCCTGTAGTGTCATAGCCACAGAGAACGGGAGTACCTCGACAACCCGGACTCCTTCTCCAACCTCCGCTGCTGTGAGCACCACTGAGGCTTCGTCTATCTCGGAAGTGACGGTAACTCCAACGGCGTCCCCTGCCAGGCCGCTAGGAATCCTCGCTTCCCAAATGTCTACGGACGCCGGTCCCATCGTGTGGGAATGGCTTCCCGACTCCAAACCTGATCCAGTGCACTCGCCAGCGTTCCGGGCAGGCGACTGTTGCTACGGCAACAGCGAGCCACCACCACCGTCGAACAGGGATATGACGTTCCTCGACGGGACTCTCACTGTCTTGGTCGGTAGACACGTTCCTCCAACTGTGTTGTTTGAGGACGAGGATGGAGTTACCGATTTGGGCAACCCATTTGGTGAGGAGGCCTGGCTATGCACCGTGGCATCGGATGGAGAATTTGCTCTTGCGGTCGGGTCGGATGTCTGGTGGAGCAACGATGGCATCACATGGCACATCCTTGAGGCATTCCAAGACATTGGAGGTAGCTACTTCGACGATCCCGGCCTGGATTCCAACTTGGTCTGGGCTGCTGTCGGACCGCTCGGATACGTCGTTCTTGGCCACAGTCGGAGCGATGGCTGGTTCTCACCGGACCTCATGACGTGGTATCCGATCGAGCCAGAGGATGGACCTGATGACACCGAACGTGGATGGTTCGGTCCAGGCAACGTGACAGTCTCCGACAAGATGATCGTTATTGGAGCCGAACTCGGTGGTGCTTGGATTGGAACACCAAGCAACTGACTGCACATAGCACCCGCACATGTGGGCGGGTGTAGCCCGGTCTTGTATCCAGGTACGTCGGACTCAAGAGGCTCAGATTCAGGTTGCCAATAGTTCAACACCAATAGGTGGAGGACTGTGGCCTCTATCGTGGACGATGTGTCCGAGGCCTCACAAGTAGAAGACGTACTGGAAAAGTGCCGGGCTGTGTTCCCGGAATGGCGCTTGTTGTCCGACGATGACTTCCTCTTCGATGGACCCAAGGGATTCTCTTCGTTCACAATGGCGATCCGGTGCCGCGTCCAAGGCGTGGATCCGCCAGCTGTTCTGTACCGCGAACTGGCTGGCAAGGAGAACGCGATCCTCGACTTCGCGACTGAGCGAGACGTCTTTCTTCTCCTCGGTGATCACGGTATTGCGGCGCGTTGCTTGCACTACGACGAGACCTGCAGGATCGAGGCCTTCTATGACGGTCGCACTCTGACGCGGCACGACCTCACAGACCCTGACATCCTGAAGGGGATTGCTGTTGAGCTGCATCGGTTCCACCAACTGGAGCCAGACGGCCTACCGAAGGAGACATTCTTCGAACTGCTCCACCACAAGTGGGCGCCGCTTGCGGGCGCGGTCCTCAGAGACCAACGCCACCTCTTCCCATCCGAAGAGCAGGCGATGTGCGATGAGCTGGTTGAGATTCTCAGCGACGAAACGGCAGCGAAGGTACAGCGCTGCCTGCCGTCGAGTCCGCTCTTGTTCAGTCACAACGACACCTACCACGGGAATGTCATGCTGCTCTCCAGCGGCGAGATCAGATTGCTGGACTTTGAGTTCTCATGCCTAAATCATCCGGCATTCGACTTTGCGAATCTCTTCGCGGAGACGGCGATTCGTCACGGCCATTCAGATCCTCCACACTTCTCGATCGCCGAGCCCGAATACACGCGCAGTGACATCGAGACCCTTGTCGGCCACTACCTCGGCTGCGGGGATCTTGTGGGAGTCGAACGGGATCGCGAGTTCCTGCGGCTCGTTGACGAGACCGAGGATCTCATCATGCTGTCCGACTACATGTACGCGATGGCCGCGATTCCTCTGGCCGTCGAGCCGATGCAGAAGATCCGCTTCATCCCATACGCCCACGCCCGGTGGACCAGATTCAGTGCCAACTATCTGAACCAGTTCGGCAAGCGGTAATGAAGAATCAGGGGTCGCCATTTCGACCTTCACTGCGTTGAATTGGCGTGTGTACCCTGGCAATCGAAGCGACGAGAAGGATGTGAGCCGTGGACCGACCGTTGCGCGTGGGCGTGCAGTTACCCGAAGTCGAGCGCGTGGTCACATGGCCAGAGGTCAGGGAAATGGCCATCACCGCAGAGGATGTCGGGTTCGACTCACTCTGGGTTGGAGACCATCTTCTCTACCGATCCGATGGCGAGACGAAGGGTCCATGGGAAGCATGGTCTGTGCTTGCGGCTATCGCAGCGGTGACGCATCGGGTGCAGCTCGGTCCCCTCGTCGCTGCCACTTCGTTCCATAGCCCAGCGATGCTTGCCAAGAAGGCGGTAACGGTCGACGAGATCTCGGACGGACGCTTGATCCTTGGCATCGGAGCAGGCTGGAACCGCACCGAGTTCGATGCTTTCGGGTTTCCGTTCGACCATCGAGCGAGCAGATTCGAAGAAGCGTTCACAATCATCAGGACGCTGCTCGCGGAGGGCTCGATCGACTTTGACGGCACGTATTACACGCTGAGGGATTGCGAACTCGTCCCGCCCGCCCGTCCGGGTGGCATTCCACTCATGATCGGATCGGAAGGTCCACGAGTTCTGCGTGCGACGCTCCCCCACGTGGACAGTTGGAACGCATGGCACGCCTGGTACGACAACTCACTGGACGGGGCCGAAGCACTGCTGGCACGAATCGATGATGCGTGCGCCGAAGCCGAGCGTGATCCAAAGACGCTCGGCCGGTCCCTGGCGGTCTTCGTACGTGCGCCTGGCGGCGACTCAGGACAGCGGCAGGGGAGTCCGAACCGGAAGTCCTCGCTTGCTATCGAAGGGGATCAGGAGTCAATAGCTGAGCACCTTGTTGGCCTCGCAGCGCTGGGTGTCGACGATGTGCAGCTTGTTGTCGATCCCATCACCGCCGCATCGATCGAGTGGCTGGGCGGAGTTCTTGCAGTTCTCGATTCAGAATGAACGTACCGCTACGACGAGGTTCCAGACTGGTATTCGGGGTGGGTGTCCACAAAGCGCCTGAGCGAACGGTCGGCGGTTCTTCGGATCTTTGACTTTGTTGGACCTGACCAGCCGGTAAGGCTTCCGGAAAAACCGAGGGCCATCCGTGACCACCGCCACAGATCGAAGCTGTCGACATGATTGACGATCCGGCCATCCTCGAACTCGAATGAAGCGTCGATCCGGTTGTGCACAACCCGACCGGTTGGTCCAAAGGTGTACGTCGCATCCCAATGGGCGGTTCCGGTGTCGTCGTCGGCCCTGACCTCGCTGAACTCAACGACGAGATCTGTGCCTTGCTCACACAGCATGTGCCACATGGCCCCGACCTCGGGTCCGTTGAGTTCCTGGAACACGGGGTCAGAGAATCGGATAGCGGGCCGGTAGCAAGCGGCCATAGCTTCTGAGTCTCGTCGCTGGAATGCCTGATAGAACGTTGTGATCAGCTGCTCGTTCTGGTTCATGGGGCTCCCGCAGTTCGTCAGCTCCACCAGTCTGGCACGCGTTCTGGCGTGGTCGCGATATTCGTACACTGCTGCGATGGCATCGTCCACCAATCGGCACGGGGCTCCGCTCCCAAGCACATCCTATGGCTCGCACGCTGACGCCTTCGGCCCCACTGAGTGGGGGTTGCTCAGCGGTGTCGCCCTCATCTGGGGCTCCTCGTTCGTATTCATGGCGATCGGTCTTGATGCGTTCGCCCCTGGCGTGGTCACGTTGGCTCGAGTAAGTCTTGGTGTGGCGGCGCTGGCCCTCGTGCCGAAGGCCCGAAATGCCATCGACCGTGCCGATCGGACACGGGTGTTCACACTGGGCGTCATCTGGATAGGCATACCTCTCACCATCTTTCCGATCGCCCAGCAGTGGATCGATTCTTCGGTAGCTGGCATGCTGAACGGCGCGGTCCCGATCACTTCAGCGATGTTCGCGACCATCTTCCTGAGGAGGCTGCCTGGATGGCGCCAGTTGGTCGGGATCGGCGTCGGGTTCGTCGGGGTGGTTGCGATCTCGGTGCCCGAATTGGCGGATTCCTCAGCGACAGCCGTCGGAGCACTGCTCGTTGTCGGGGCCGTCGTGCTTTACGGCCTATCTACGAATCTCGCTGTTCCCCTCCAACAGAAGTACGGCGCACTGCCTGTCCTGTTCTACGCACAACTGGCAGCCCTCGTCGTTGTAGCGCCAATCGGCCTTGTGCAGATTCCCAGCTCATCGTGGGCATGGCCTTCGGCGCTCGCGATGATTCCGCTTGGCGTTCTGGGCACCGGCCTTGCGTTCGTGCTCATGGCAACGCTTGTCGGCCGCGTTGGTGGACCAAGGGGTTCTATCGCCATCTACTTCGTTCCCATCGTGGCGATTGTCCTTGGGGTGGTCGTGCGTGGCGATTCGGTCGAACCGATAGCGATAGCAGGTGCGACCCTCGTGTTGGTCGGTGCCTGGATCGCCAGTCGCAGGGAATCCTGACGTCAGTATCGTGCGCGCATGATCCCGATCTTCACTGGCTTTGCTGCTGGCGCCCTCCATGTCTTCTCAGGCGTTGACCACCTCGCTGCTCTTGCTCCCGCCGCAGTCGAGAACCCGGAGAGCGCAGCAAAGACAGGCACCTTCTGGGGATTGGGTCACGGCATCGGTGTACTGGTCATCGGTGGTGTCGGTTTGGTGCTCAGGGGGTTCGTAGACATCGATGCATGGTCGAGTTGGGCGGAGTTTCTCGTTGGATTTCTCCTGATCGGGATTGGCGTATGGGCCATCTCAAGATCTCGGAGCGTCGAGGTCCACGGGCACAGCCATCAACACGCCGATACGGCGCACGAACATCTGCACGCCCACGATCCGGGCGACACCTCGCATCACCATGCGGCGCTGGGTGTTGGAATCCTCCATGGGATGGCTGGTGGTGGGCACCTCTTCGGCGTGTTACCTGCGCTTGCCCTGCCGACACCTCAGGCCATCATGTACCTGGTTGCCTATCTGGTGGCGTCCGTGGTTGCAATGGGTGTATTCGCCTTAGGCGTCGGGAAGCTCGCGGCGAAGTCTGGGACGCAGTGGATCACTCGATTGATGGCTGCTTCGGGCATCGTCGCCATTGTCGTAGGCGTCGTGTGGGTCGTCGCGTCTTGGCCGTTCTGACGCGACGCCGGTCTACTCGCTATCGGCTTGGAGATTGAGCGACGCCGAGTTGATGCAGTAACGGAGGCCGGTGGGACCGGGCCCGTCAGGGAACACATGCCCGAGATGTGCGCCACATGAGCCGCAGGTCGTCTCGGTTCGCACCATTCCGAGCGTGGAGTCTGATGTCTCGGTGATGTCTGCTCCATCGACGGGGGCCGTGAAGCTTGGCCACCCAGAGCGGGAGTCGTACTTGGTCTCTGAGGAGAAGAGGGGCTTGCCACAAACGACGCAGCTGTACGTTCCTGCCCGCTTCTCGTTCACGTACTCGCCCGTGAATGGACGTTCGGTGCCTGCCTCTTGGGTAACTCTGTACTGAAGAGGAGTAAGGCGCTTCTCGAGATCTGGCTGGTCGTTGGGATTGGTCATGACTCCAGCGTACCGACCGAGCGACTTTGCGTAGACGATCAGCGTTTCTCTGGGATGTGGCCCCAAGTCACGAGGTCGTTCGCTGTGTCGACGATGGATGAAGCCATGTCCCTGAATTGCAGGCCAAGATCACTCTTGATCTTCGAGTTGTCGACTTGGAGAGTCCGTCCAAGATTGGTTTCGAGGAACGAGCGAGCGCCAGGCCGTTGAAACCGAGCCATCTGTCTGACGATGAACGTCCCGAGTCCAGAGGTGAGTTTCATCTTTGGAAGCTTGTACCCAGAGAACCCCGACTCCTTGAGAATGCCAACCAATTCGTCCATCGTGACGAGTTCGTTCGCACAGATGTAGCGACCCGCAGCGCTTGGGTTCTCTGCGGCAAGCACATGGGCTTGAGCGACGTCTCTCACGTCCACATACACGAACGACAGATCGACAATTGCCGGATACACGCCGCCATTGATCAGATCAGCGACCATCTGACTTGTTGTGTTCACGCCGGATGTGACGGATGGGCCGAGGACACCGGATGGATTGATGACCACCAGGTCGAATGTGGGTGATTCGTCATCGACGAACTGCCATGCAGATCGTTCTGCGAGTGTCTTGCTGTAGTAGTACGGATTCCGAGTGAGGCTCGATTTCTCGTTCCAATCCGCCTCCGTGTAAGGCCGTGCCTCTGGCTCGTCTGTGATTGCAGCTGTCGAAGAAGTCAGAACGACCCTTTGTGCGCCTGCGGCATTGGCAGCCTCGAGAACATTGCGGGTGCCCTTCAGCGCTGGGTCAACGAGATCGATCTGCGCATCCTCGACGTCTATGACGTAGGGACTGGCGACGTGCATCACCATGTCGCACCCCTCAAAGGCAGCATCGAATCCCGAGCGATCGAGCAAATCGGCTCTGAAGAGCCGAAGCCGTTCAGCTGCCCCTTCAAGCTCCTTCAGCGGAGCTACTTTGGCTGCATCGTCAGGGTTCCTGGCGGTGCCATGGACGGCGTGGCCCCTCGTCAGAAGGACCCTGACGACCTCCGACCCGATGAAACCGGTCGCGCCCGTTACCGCAATCTGCATCCCTACCTCTCGACGTAGTGTCTGCAGCCTATTGCTGTCCAGGCGGACCGGTTCGGCGAGCTCGGTATTCAGTGACCCGTGTCGAAGTGGTGGCACGCGTACGGGCCGGACCCGTCGCCACTCAGGTCGTGGTAAGGCTCACCCCCGTCTGTCGCGCACGGCTGTCCGTTGTATACGTCGGCAGAGATCAGGATCTCAGTTCCGAGGTATGTTGAGCCGTCGGCGCTGAGCACTTTGATGTTGGTTGACTTCGCCGAAGGTGACTTCTTGCCCGGCGCAATGCAGTGCGTCCAGTCACTCGGCCCCGCGTTGAAGCAGTTCCACCCCGCTCTGTCGAGCTGGCTGGCTGAGTGGCCACCGCCGTTGCCACCACCCGCGAGGGCGGCTGGAGCGAGTACCAGCATCAGTGCTGCCACGAGGCTCGTCGTTGTAATGAGTCTCTTCATGTATTCATCCTCTCTGTCGAGCCGCTCTTCTCAGCTGTGCTCGCTGACGGGATAGATCGCGTCCGCAACCAATCCGTGTGCTTCCCTGTGGACGGTGTTCGCAGCTTCGGCGTCGTCCGCCTCAACGAGGCAGAAGATCTTTCCCGCCTCCTCGTTCACCCAGTAGCGCAGATAGCTAACGCCGTACTTCGCCTGAGTCTCGAGATCAGCCTGATGAGCCGAGGCCACGTCAGCGGCTGAGACGCCGCCCTCGATCGTGTGCATATCCATGAACAGTGACATTGATCCTCCTTGACTGTTGGTTCGGTCACTGAGGTGAATGTATGTGGACATCACGAATCGGTCGTGAGGGCACACCACCTATGTGTTGAATTGGCCGTACCTAGATTTGTGTGGTGCCACTCGGATCGACGATGCCTTGCTGGAGGGCTGCGGCAACAGCAGCTTCACGACTCGGTACGTCGAGCTTCATGAGTACAGCCGAGACATGGTTTTCGACCGTGCGATGCGATACGAAGAGTTCATCGGCCATTTCAGTGTTCGTCATGCCCCGTGCGAGCAGATCGAGTACTTCAGCCTGACGTGCGGTGAGGCCTGCAGCATGATCACGGGTTGTCTGGGACTTCCCACGCGGCACCTTGACTCCCTGTTGAATGAGTGTCTGCCTCACCCTGTCTGCCGTTGCACGCGCACCGAGATCTTCGAAGATTCGGATCGCTTCGATACTCTCAGTTTCAGTGCCGTGCATGAGGGCAAGACCCTCCTCGTATGGCACGCCACGATCGCGCCAGAACTCGACCGACCTGTGGTACTCGCCCTTGATGATCCATCCATAGAAGTCCGCGGTGCCTTCGGGACATTCCTCGAGCAGCCCGAGCTTCCACATCCAGAATGCAAACGCTCCGCTCGGCCATGGAGTGCCTTTGGCGACGCCTTCGGCCAGAACCCTCTCCAGGCCTCGGAGAAGGTCCGGATCCCGATCGCCCGTCAGCCACATGTACTCGGCAAGTCCAGCTGCTGCGGTATCGAGTACCGTAAGTCCTTCGACCGGAAGTGCGAACTCCCACATCCGAAGCATTGCCGCCCGTGCCTCCTTGCGTCCCCTTCGGGCCTGAATCGTGCCGAGAATGCGCCACGCCTGCGTCTCGATTGTGGGATTCGATCCGAGTATCTCCGCAGCTGTGTCCTCAGCGGCGATCCAATCCCCCGTCCACAGTAGGAACTCCGAGTACATGGACTGACTATTGAGTTCGAGCGTTCGAATCTCATATCGTGCGGCTGTATCGCGGGCTCGCTGCGCAAAGTCGGTCGCTCGCGCAACATCTCGGATATCTCCCGACATGCCAGCCATCGTGATGAGTGCCATGATCTGGCTCCATCGGTCGTTCGCCTGCTGTGCCCGCTCATAGGACTCCTCAATCA
>Ga0255048_10001725_pt1 | contig 14735 bp, 15 predicted proteins | sample JV7_2_2_MG_FD_183619 | JGI IMG/M metagenome (GOLD analysis project Ga0255048, IMG submission 183619) | Seawater microbial communities from Jervis Inlet, British Columbia, Canada - JV7_2_2 | ecosystem: Environmental > Aquatic > Marine > Inlet | place: Canada: British Columbia | collected 2016-10-06
CCAACGCGCTCTTTGGTAATCTGCAGGTCGTCACAGCAACTCGCCTTGGCGAAGATCCGTACATCATGGCGGCAGCCAACTCGGCGGGCGGCGTCATGGGCAAGATGATCAGTCTGCAGAGCCTTGCGGTTGCCGTCGCGGCGACCGGCATGGCACGTTCACAGGAGGGGGACCTGTTCCGCTTCACCATCAAGCACAGCATCTTCCTGGCAAGTGTCCTCGGCGGACTAACCATGCTCTACGCCTGGCTTGCCTAGGGCATGCAAACTTAGCCGGTCCCTTTCGAACGAGGGGGCCCGGCAGGGTATGCATCTTTTGTCAGCAAGGTTCACAATAACGGTTCCTTCAGTTCAGGCTTGCAGAAACACTTCCAGGAGCGTTCAAAATATGGCTGAATGGGCACCTCGGGTACTGACACTCCTCGGGGCCACACTATTTCTCCTGACCCCGACCGGAGGCCAGGTCATCGATTCCGACGGCGCAATACTCTTTGCCCGTTATTGCGCGGCCTGTCATGGGCAGCTCGGAGAAGGCGACGGCCCGGTCGCGAGCGTCATGCTCATCACAGTTCCCAACCTGCGTACGCTGAGCGCCCGTTCTAACGGGTCCTTTCCACGCGACGCCGTGATGCAATACATTGATGGGCGCAACCTCCCGGCCGCGCACGGCGATCGCCTGATGCCGGTCTGGGGTGACGCTTTCGCGAAAACAGCGGTAGATTCCGAATCGGGAGAATCGGTCGCTCGCACGCGCATTACGGCGATCACAGAATTCGTCGAGCGCCTGCAGAACTGAGCGTTGCCTACTTGAGCAACTCGGCGAGACGAACGAGTTCCGCCAGCGAGCGGACTGCCATCTTCTGCATGACACGTGCGCGGTGCAGTTCAACAGTCCGCTGGCTGACGCCAAGGTCCATTGCAATCACTTTGTTGGCGCAACCTTTGACGACCAACTCCATGACCTCACTCTCACGCCGCGTTAACAAATCATATCGAGCGCGAACTTCGCGCTGCTTTTGCTGATCGTCAAAACCTGTCTTGGCCTCATTAAGGCTCACTTTGACACGACTCAGGAAATCCTGATCACGAAACGGCTTGGTCAGAAAGTCGACAGCGCCATCTTTCATGGCATTGACCGCCATGGGTACGTCGCCGTGTCCGGTGATGAAAATAATCGGGATCGCCACTTTTTGCGCGTTGAGCTCCCGTTGCAGCTCCAGCCCGCTCATCCCTGGCATGCGGATGTCGGCGACAAGACAGCTTACGTGATCCGCACGATACCCTTCCAGAAAGGCACTCGCCGAATCGTAGGCTTCGTTTTGTATCCCAACTGATTTGAGCAGCAGGCTAAGCGAGTCCCTGACCGCACCGTCGTCGTCTACGATATAGACCAACGCATTTTCATCAATCGATTGATTCATCGCTCAATTATGGGCAGTGAAACGATAAACACTGACCCCCCCCCTTCTCGTTTCTCATATCTTAGCGTACCTTCGTGCGCCTCGACGATAGAACGGCTAATCGCCAGCCCCACGCCGAGCCCCTCCCGTTTCGTCGTAAAAAATGGATGAAATACAGCTTCTTCGAGACTTGACGAGATGCCAGGCCCTCGATCGGAGACACGGATTTCCACCGTTCCCTGTTCCGATTCCTGGGTTTCGATACGCATTTCCTTCCGTCTCCCCATCGAATAGCGCATGGCATCAACGGCATTTCGTGTCAGATTCAGCAGAACCTGCTGCAGCTGAACGGCGTTACCCGAAACATCTGGCAGGGCATCAGCAAAGTGGGTCTCAATTGCGACACCCTCATGCGCGGCATCGGCATCGACCAGAACCATCGCATCATCAATCAGCCGTTTCAGATTAAGCCTTTCCTTCTCAACTTTTCGCTTGCGCACAAAATTGCGCAGATTCTTTATCACGTCACCGGCACGCTGGGTCTGCTGCGCAATCCCCTCACACACGGTACGTAGGGTCTCGGGCGATCCCTCTCCGCGATCGAGAATATTTCGCATGGCTTGCGAATAATTCGCAACGGCCGTCAGCGGCTGATTGATCTCGTGGGCAATACCAGCAGCCATCTCGCCAAGCAAACTCAGTCTGGCGACATGCGCCAGCCGTGATTCAAGCCCGCGCCGCTCAATCTCGGCCGCATGATACTCGGTCAGGTCGCGGACAGTCCCGACAAAACGGTGGCCTGAGTCCGACTTCGCTTCGCCCACAGACAACCACACCGGGAAAACGCTGCCATCCTTGCGGGTCGCCTGAGCTTCACGACCGCTTCCAATAATGTGTGGTTCACCCGAGGATCGATACCGCTCAACATAGCGAGGATGATCAGATCGATACGGTTCGGGCATTAGTACGCCCACCGGCTGCCCGATTATCTCGTCTGCCGAGTACCCGAACATCTCCTCGGCGGAGCGGCTGAACGCAACGATATTTCCACCCAGTTCGATGACGACGATGGCATCGACGGCTGCCTCCATCAGTGCAGCGAACGCAGTCAGCGCACCCTGTTCATCCTCGATTGCAGCTTGATTAGGCATACGTAGCATCCGTAGTAGCAACGTCGTTTTGGCTCATGGCAGGCTGGAATCCGTTCGCAAGGACATTTCAATGGCGGAAAACGACGCGATTCTGGTCATCGTCGATCCCACGACCAGGCGACAGCCCGCGATATCACGGGCGGCATGGCTCGCTGGAAAGCTTGGGTACCGACTCGAGTTGTTCATCTGTGATTATGACCAATACCTCGCGGGCGAGCGGTTTTTCGATACCAGGGCACTGGAAAAGGCCCGCTCCAGCCTACTCAAGCGCCATCTGAAACACCTAAAAAAGCTTGCTTCCCCCCTACAAGACCAGGGCTTGAACGTCACCGTCGACGCAGCCTGGGACAACCCTCTCCACGAAGGCATCCTCCGCAAAATCGAGCGTACCAGCCCGAAACTCGTCATTAAGGATACACACTTTCATTCGGCCATCCGCCGTTCTTTCTTCTCAAACACTGACTGGAACATCATTCGCGACACCAATACGCTGCTTTGGCTGGTGAAACCGCACAAGAATCCGGCGGTCGGGACACTGCTTGCCGCAGTCGATCCGGTCCACGAGCGTGACAAGCCGGCAAAGCTCGATCATAAGATTCTGGAGACAACCGAGGAAATCCGCGCAGCGATCGACGCAAAATGTCATGTAATCCACGCATTCGACCCGGCACCGGCTTATGCCGTTTCTACCGACGCGATGTCGTTCCCGATAACGGAGCCAATCGATGAAGCAGTTGCTGCCCTCCGATCGCAGCACCAGGCGGCGGTGGATGAGTTGACTGAAAAACATGCGATTGCATCAGAAGCCACGCACGTAATAGATGGAGAAACTCGCGAGGTTCTCATCGGCGCCGTGGATGAGTTTGGTGCCGACGTCGTTGTCATCGGCGCTGTTTCTAGGAACAGGCTGAAGCGCCTCGCACTCGGCAGCACGGCCGAACGTGTTCTCGATTTCGTGCCTTGCGATCTGTTAATCGTCAAACCCGATTAGCGATAAGTCCGAACGTCTGCGGGCACCCGACCTAGATCGAATAGCCTTCCCTGGTCAGTGGCATCGTGCGCACGCGATGCCCGGTCGCGGCATAGATGGCGTTGCAGATCGCCGGTGCCGCCGGCGGGAAAGCCGGTTCACCGACGCCTGTCGGGCTGTTATCCGACTGAATGAAATGCACATCGACAGCCGGCGCCTGGCTCATGCGCAAGATCGGGTAGCGATCGAAATTCCGTTGCTCGACGCGGCCTCCCTCAAAGGTAATCTCAAGCCCCATCAAGGTACTGAGCGCGTCGACAACCGAGCCCTGAACCTGATTCTCCGCGCCGCTCATATTGACGATCGGACCGATGTCCCCGGCGACGGTGACTTGATGCACCGTCAACCGTCGATCGTCGTCGACGCTGACCTCAGCGACCTCCGCAAAATGGCCCTGATGGCTGAAGTAGAAAGCCATCCCAAGACCGCGCCCGGTCGGCATTTGCCGGCCCCAGCCGGCCTCCTCTGCAGCGAGTCGTGTGACGGCCGCCGCACGTTCGGGGTTGAGGCCCGCACCACCAAACCCGCCAAATCCCCCGCCCTGGGGGATGCTGACGTCCTCGAAGAGCTCGAGCAGAAAGTCCAGATGATCGCGACCGGCAGCCACTGAGCATTCGTTGAGAAAGCACTGAATGGCAAACGCCAGTGCATTGGAGCCCGGCGCCCGCCAGGGCCCGGACGGCATACCCGTCGGCAAGAGTGTCTGCGTGATGCGCGCATTTCCGAGCGCATTCACCGGAAACTCCCGGCCGGTCAGATTTGCCGCACTGATTGGACTGCCGTTACGCCCGAACGAAATGAAATGGTCCTGCCATGCGGTCAGCTTGCCTTCATCGCTGATTGCGGCCTTGAATGAATGAAAACCACCGGGACGATAGTAATCAAAGCCCATATCGTCCTCTCGTGACCATTGCGCCTTGACCGGGACTCCCAGCTCCCTCGCAATCCATGCCACTTCACAAACGCTGTCGTTGGCAAGGCGGCGACCAAAACCACCACCACCGCGCAACTGATGCAGCGTAACCTGGTCGACCGCAAGACCGAGCAAGCCGGCAACTGCGGGTACCGCCATCGTCGGCGTCTGCGTCGGTGCCCAGATCTCGATCGAATCACCTTTGAACCATGCCGTGCAGTTTTGCGGCTCCAGATCGGCATGCGACGCAAACTGATAGGTATAAAAGCCCTCGGGTGACGTCCGCGCATTGGCAAAGGCCGCATCGATGTCACCGGTCTCATTCAATGATTCCGCACCCTCTTCGGCGCCAAGCCTGGTCGCTTCGGCCACCGCTTCAGACCAGCTATCACTCGCCGCATTGCTTTCGTCCCAGACGACATCGAGCTCATCCTTGGCCTTGAATGCCGACCAGGTCGAGTTTGCGACGATGGCAACGCCGGGTAACAAAGCAGCCGTATCCAGACCGAATTCAATCGGATTACCTGCGCCCTCGACGATGAACGCGTCGACGATACCCGGTAAGGACTTGACGTGATCCAGGTTGGCACTCACCGGCCTTGCACCGATCGTCGGCGCCTTGACCAGGGTCGCGTAAACCATATCTGGCAGGCGCTGATCGATACCATAAAGTGGCTGGCCCGTAACAATCTTTTCGTTGTCGACGCCGGTAATGCGCCGCCCGAGCAGCTTCCACTCGGACCGGTCCTTGAGCACGAGGGAGCCAGCGTCTGGCACCGGCAGGCCCGAAGCCTGCTCCACAAGCTCCCCGTAGGCGATACGCCGACTCGTCACTTCGTGAACCACGTATCCGGCATCAGTTGAAAGCTCACCCACCTCCACGGCAAGTTCCAAAGCCGCGGCCGAGATGAGCATCGATCGCGCGCTCGCTCCGGCCTGGCGCAACGTCATCCAGTTACTGGGAATGGACGTCGAACCGCCGGCAATCTGTAGGCCGTACCGACTCTCGTCGATATCAGCCTGCTCGACGACGACCTGAGACCAGTCCACGTCGAGTTCCTCAGCGACGATCATTGGCATAGCTGTCTTTACGCCCTGTCCAACGTCAGGATTCTTCGAATAAATGACGACCGTATTGTCTGGCCGAACCTGAACAAACGGGTTCTCTTCCAGTGCATTTCCCAGACTCGGCTCGCCTGCGCCCTGACCATCGCTGCCGCAGCCGGCAAGACTCAACCCCAGCACGAGACCGCCGCCTGTGACACCGGAAATCTTGATGAATCCCCGCCTGCTGAGTGCCATGGCTTGCCGGTGTTCGGCCCGCAGTTGCTGAATGCACTCGGGAACGTACGGGTCGAGCTCGAAATCTGCTGTGTCGCGGCTCATTACACGTCCCCCCCACTATTCAATCCGCCACTTGCAGCGAGACGTTGAGACGCATTGTGAACAGCTCTGCGGATGCGGTTATAGGTACCGCAACGGCAAATATTAGCGGACATGGCCGCGTCGATTTCCGCGTCATTGGGTGAAGGCTTGCTTTCGAGCAGCGCTGTCGCCCGCATGATCTGGCCCGCCTGGCAGTAACCGCACTGCGCTACGTCCTCTTCGATCCAGGCTTGCTGCACAGCCGTCAGCTGGCCATCCTCTGCCAGACCCTCGATCGTCGTGAGTTGCTGACCGACTGCATTTTCGACCGGCAGCTGGCAGGACTGGAGCGGTACTCCGTTGACGTGAACCATACAGGCGCTGCATTGACCGATGCCGCAGCCGTATTTCGTGCCGACAAGACCGAGCGTGTCTCTGAGCACCCAAAGAAGCGGTGTCGACGGATCGACGTCATCGCCAATCTCGACCGTTTGACCGTTGATATTGAGCTCGAGCATCCAGAATCCCCCGATTCACGACAGGCTTTCGTCGCAAGTTTAAGCCAAACAACCGGGTTGCCGGAAGCCACCACAAGGGCCCTTGAGTCGTCGGAATCTGCCCACATATCCAGATCATGGAACAGGAAACCCTGGATGACGCGGCGATCCACGCCTATCTTGAGCTGATCGCACTCAATATGCGGGCCTGGCGGCCCGAGGTGTCGAAGTGGCTCCACAGCGATGAAAGTGCCGCTACCCTGGAGAAACTCCTCGCCATTGTTCCCTGCTCACCTTCGATTCATTAGGGCGCGCTTGACCACAGGCTGGCTTGCAAGCAGTTGCGGGCCTTCGACACCGACCGCTGGTTTCAGCTGAGGTGATAAGCTTCACGGATGGATACCCTAAGGATCAATCGACGACAGATCCTTGCACTGGCCGGTGCTTTCGGTGTCGCCGGTGTTCAGTCGGTGGCCGCTCAAAGCACAATGCCCAGACGCCTGATTCCGGGCAGCAACGAGTCGTTACCGGTTATCGGCCTCGGATCCAGCAAGGTCGTACAGACTATCGCCGCCGACGGACCTGCCCCACTTGCGGCCGTTCTGCGCCAACTGATCGCCAGCGGAGGCAGCGTCGTCGATACCTGGCCCAGAAATCCGTCCAATGATGCGGCTTTTGGCGACGTCATCAATGCGACCGATCTGCGCGACGCGCTCTGGATCACGACCAAGATTGACCAGACCGGTCGCGACGCCGGTATCGCACAGTTCGAGGCAACGCTAAGAAACTATGGCCGTGATCAGGTCGATCTCGTGCAGATCTTCAGTCTGACCGACGTTGACTCGCACTGGCCAAGCCTCCGTTCGTTCAAAGATGAAGGTCGGGCACGATATATTGGTGTCACGGTCGCCGAAACTGGACTTTACGACGCACTGGAGGCGTTTCTGGCACGAGAAACACCGGACTTCGTACAGATAAACTATTCACTGACAGAGCGGGAATCGGAGACTCGTTTTCTGCCGATGCTTGCCGATCGGGGAATCGGCGTCATCATCAATCGGCCATTTATGAATGGCACCTATTTCCAGCGCCTTGAGGGTCAGGCGCTGCCGGAATGGACAGCGGAATTCGACTGCACGAGTTGGGCGCAGTTTTCGCTGAAATACATCATCGCAAACCCAAACCTCTCCTGCGTGCTGACCGAAACCAGCAACCCGGACCACATGGCGGAAAATGCACAAACGGCTTTCGGCCCGCTACCGGATGCCGCAGCCCGGCAACGGATGCGCGAATTCATCGACACCCACTAAGAACCCGAAGGGAGTGATACCCATCATGCAAAGACGTGCAATGCTAAAAGGCCTGCTTAAAGAATCGGATCAGCGCAATCGCAAGCTCATCAAGATTGCGCTCGGTGCTGCGGCACTGTCTCTGGGCGTCGATGTCACTTCGCTGCTCTAGGGCGCGTAGGTGACTGAAACTGTCGAGGTCGCTGGACTCAGAGTCGCCCGAGACCTTTACGACCTCGTCCGGCTGGAAATCGCGCCCGGAACGGGGGTTGCTGCCGAAACGGTCTGGACTGCGCTGGCAGATGTCGTCAATGCACTTGGCCCCCGGAATCGCGCGCTGCTCAAGCGACGCGACGAACTGCAGGCACAGATCGACCAGTGGTTCCGGGAGCACACCAACGAATCCCTCGAGGGTAACGCCTACCGTCACTTTCTCGAGGAGATCGGATATCTCGTTCCCGAAGGCATCCCGTTCCAGGTCACAACGAAGGGGGTCGACGCTGAAATAGCCGAACTCGCCGGCCCGCAACTCGTCGTTCCCGTCGATAAGGCCCGATACGCTCTCAACGCGGCCAATGCGCGCTGGGGCAGTTTGTTTGACGCACTCTACGGGACTGATGTCATTCCATGGACTGAAGCCGGTGCCGCAGCCAGTCAGTACGATCCTGCCCGCGGCGACAAGGTCATCGCCTGGACGAATGCCTTTCTCGATGAGGTTGCACCAGTTGCCCAGGGCGCCTGGTCCGACGTTATCAGGATCGTGCTCGATGGGGCACACTTGTCGCTGACAATCGGCGAACACGGCGAGACAACGCTGGCAGATCCATCGATTTTTGTCGGCTACCGCGGCAGTCCGAATCGTCTCGATGCGGTGCTGCTAAGACATCATGGTTTGCACATCGAACTCGACATCGATCCTGAAGATCGGATAGGCCGGCAACATGCCGCCGGCATCAAGGATGTGGTTCTCGAGAGTGCCGTATCGACGATCATGGACTGCGAAGACTCAGTTTCTGCGGTCGACGCGGCTGACAAAACCCTTGTCTATGCCAACTGGGCCGGGATCATGCGAGGCGACCTGACGACAAGCTTCGAGAAAGCCGGCAAGACAATCGAGCGCAGCCTTGAGCCCGACCGAAACTTTTCAGCCGTTGACGGCAGTGAGCTTTGCCTGCCAGGCCGAAGCTTATTGCTTGTCCGTCACATCGGCGCGCACGTGGAAACCGACGCCGTCACGACGGCTGCCGGCGATGCGATTCCCGAGACCTTTCTCGACTGTATCATCACGACGCTCGCAGCGATGCATGATCTCAATGGAAAGAGTCCGTATCGCAACAGTCGCGCCGGCAGCATCTATGCCGTCAAGCCGAAGCAGCACGGACCGGATGAGGTCGCGTTGTCGGTCGAATTATTTTCCCGCGTCGAGACCGCTCTTGGTCTCCCGCCCAATACGATAAAAATCGGCATCATGGATGAAGAGAGGCGGACGACCGTCAATCTCACCGAGTGCGTTCGGACCGCAAGTGAACGCGTTATCTTTATCAATACCGGTTTCCTTGATCGTACCGGCGACGAAATTCATACGCACATGGAAGCCGGTGCGATGATTCCCAAACCAGAGATCAAGTCTGCACAGTGGATGCTTGCCTACGAAGACTGGAACGTTGACGTCGGGCTCGAGACCGGCCTGCCGGGTCATGCACAAATCGGCAAAGGCATGTGGGCCATGCCAGCAGAGATGGCAGAAATGCTCGATGCCAAGATCGGGCATCCGAATGCGGGTGCGAGCTGCGCCTGGGTGCCGTCACCCACGGCGGCAACGCTGCATGCCGTTCACTACCATCGGATTGATGTCGCTGCCAGGCAGCAAGAGTTAACGAAGCGCAAACGTGCGAGCCTTGCCGATCTTCTGACACCACCGCTTCTTCTCGACCGCCAACTCAGTGCAGATGAGATTCAGCGTGAGCTTGAAAACAATGCACAGGGCATCCTCGGCTATGTCGTTCGCTGGGTTGAACACGGTGTTGGCTGTTCGACCGTTCCTGATATCAATGACGTTGGCCTCATGGAAGACCGTGCGACATTACGTATCTCGTCGCAGCATATCGCCAACTGGCTGCATCATGGTCTGATCAATGAGGCTCAGGTTGTCGATGCACTGAAACGCATGGCTCAAGTCGTAGACCAACAAAACTCAGACGATCCCGTCTATCGAAACATGGCACCCGATTACGACGCGAGTGTCGCGTTTCAGGCCGCACTCGACCTCGTGTTCAAGGGGCGAATGGAACCCAATGGCTACACTGAGCATCAGCTCAGCAAGCGGCGCCGCGAATTTAAATCCATGGAGAAATAACGAGCCGACACCGGCCAGTTGGATGCCCCAAATGCGTCGAATTCTTGTGGGTCTGAAACGTGTCATCGACCACAGCGTCCGCGTACACCTGCGCGTCGACGGCGGTGGCGTTGTAACCGATGGCGTAAAGATGAGCGTCAACCCGTTCTGTGAAATCGCACTCGAGGAGGCGCTGCGCATTCGTGAGCAAGGCCTTGCGGACGAAGTGGTGGCCGTCTCAATCGGTGCAGCGGATGTTGAGCAGCAACTGCGAACCGCGCTCGCTATGGGCGCGGACAGGGCAATCCGTATCGCATCGGATACCACACATGAACCCTTAGTCGTCGCTCGCGCACTACTCGGCATCGTCGAGCAGGAGAACCCCTGTCTCGTCCTCCTCGGAAAACAGGCCATCGATTCCGACAACAATCAGACGGGACAGATGCTGGCGGGTCTCTGGAATCGGCCTCAGGCCACTTTTGCTTCCGAAGTCCGCCTCACAGAGTCAACGGCCACCGTGGCGCGCGAGATTGACCAGGGTATCGAGATTCTGGCGCTTGACCTGCCAGCTGTCATTACGACCGACCTCCGGCTCAATGAGCCACGCTACGTCAGGCTGCCGCAATTGCTCAAAGCAAAAAAGCTGCCGATAGAGACGACGACGCTCACCGAGCTCGGCGTAGAGACTGAAACACAGTTCCAAATACTCGAGATGGAAGCGCCACCGATACGAACTGATGGCGTCCAGGTCGAAACGGTCGACGATCTCATTGCGGCACTCGAACAACGGGGACTGATCTGATGGTCAAAGTTCTCATCATCGCCGACCATGATGAAGTCCAACTCACACCAGGCACACTGAACGTGGTTGGGGCAGCCCGACGCTTGTCGCCCGAGCGCATTGACGTTGCCGTATTGGCCGCCGACGGAGAACGAGTCGCCGCTGCCAGCTCAAGCATCCACGGCGTAGACCGCGTGCTACTCATAGAGCAAAAGGGAAACTCTCCCTATCTGGCGGCTGTCTGGGCGCCGCAGGTTGCAGCCCTCGCTGCCGATTACACGCATATCCTCGCGCCGGCAACGACTCTCGGTAAGGATCTTATTCCAAGGGCAGCCGCTTTACTCGGTGTGGGCGCGCTCAGCGACATTACGGCCATCGATGGGCCGTATCGGTTTCGCCGCTCGCTATATGCCGGCAATGTCATAGCGAAACTCAGCGCGGATCCGAATAAAACGGTCCTTGCAACGGTCCGGGTGACGGCATTTGAGGCACCGGAAACGAATGGTGGCGCAGAAATTGAACCGTTCCATGTCGAGGCTGAGGTACCTACTCACACGCGCCACGTCGAACGACGCGGCGGTGAGCAGTCGGGCCCCGATCTGCAAACAGCAAGCACCGTCGTCGCCGGTGGCCGCGGTCTTGCCGGCCCCCAGGGTGTCGAACTCATCGGCCAGCTTGCTGCAAAGCTCAATGCCGCTATCGGTGCGTCACGTGCCGCTGTCGATTCAGGATGGGTTGCTAACGATCTGCAAGTGGGTCAAACCGGCAAGATCATTGCACCAGAGCTCTATATAGCGGTTGGAATCTCCGGCGCCATTCAGCATCTGACGGGCATCAAGGATGCGGGAACCATCGTCGCAATCAACAAGGATGCACAAGCCCCGATCTGTGCTTTGGCTGATCTCGTGCTTATCGACGACTTGTTCTCGGCACTGCCCGCGCTGATCCACGGCCTCGAAGCCCGGCGAGCGAGTTAACGCCTGCACAAATCAAGATCTGAGCGACTATTGTCGCGGTAACAGCTCCAGATACAGATTGTTCGGATCGCGCACGATCGCAAGAAGCACACCGCCACCGAGATCGACTGGACCACCGCCCGTCGTGATCATTGTCCCGCCCGCGTCGACAAGGCGCTCGACCATGCCAGGGACGTCGTCGACGAAAAGCTGTAGCAATGCGGTTCCCGGATCCTGAACCCGGGTCGCCAGCGGCTTGCGGTAGATATCCTTAAATTCGAGAAACGCCATTCCGACCTCTGTGCCCGGAATCGTGATTGAGCTGCGCCTGAAGGCGCCGCCCGAAGTCGCTACGTTGGCGTTGAGATCGGGTGAGCTGTCGAATTCGGCAGAGACATCGGGATCCACACCGAAGCCGTTTCGATAAAACGATGCATTGGTCTCGGTCGAGTCAATAATCAGCTCAAAGCTTGCACCATAGACATTGGCTTCACCGGACGCAGCACTACTGTCCTCAATGAGTTCGATGAAAATCCCGTCCGGATCCTGAATAAAAATAATGCGGGAAGTCTCACCAAAAGCCACCGGGTCACCGGATGGCGTCCAGATGCGACCGGTCGAACTCTCGAGCCTCGTGAGAATTGAATCCATGTCGTGAACGCGAAGCTGCAGCACGCTCGCACCAGGATCCTGAAAACGGATTTGAGCATGGCCCCGGGCGATGTCCCTGTATTCGATAAGCTCAATGCCAAGCTCGGAGCCAGAAATGGCAAAGACAGCAATTCTTGACTGGGCACCCGGCGTGTCGCCCAGCTGCATTATTGCCGGATTGGGACTGAATTCACCCGGCGGGACGGTATTTTCCAGCTCGAGGACCTCGGAATAGAACGTTACCGCACGGTCGAGATCGGAGACGATATGGCTGAAGTTGCCGACGCCGATGACCTCTGCGGCATGAACTGAAGTCGCCGTTCCCAGAATGCCCCATAAGACCAGAAAGTGCCGCCATCGCATTCGCATAATGCCTCCCAAAGCTTGTTACTGCGTGACCGATCACTATGATAGTCGCTCCGCTCAACGATGCTACCGCGCCCGAATGCCTTCAATCATCTCAATAAAAAATCTTACAAAGACCTATGCAACAGGATTTGAGGCACTCAAGTCGATCAATCTCGAGATCGACCGGGGCGAGATCTTTGCCCTGCTTGGGCCAAACGGAGCGGGCAAAACCACGCTGATTAATATCATCTGCGGAATCGTCAATCCGAGTTCAGGACAGGTCACGGTTGACGGTTTCGATATTGCCGAGAATGCACGCGCTGCACGCGCACTGATTGGTCTCGTGCCGCAGGAATTGACGACGGATGCGTTCGAGACCGTCTGGGCCACCACGAGCTTTACCCGCGGACTCTTCGGTAAACCGAGAAACGACGCCCACATAGAGAAGACACTGCGTGCTTTGAGCCTGACCGACAAGAAGAACGACAAGATGATGACGCTGTCAGGCGGCATGAAGCGCCGGGTTCTGATCGCAAAAGCCCTGTCTCACGAGCCGAGCGTTCTGTTTCTCGACGAGCCAACGGCAGGTGTTGATGTGGAATTACGCCAGGACATGTGGCAACTCGTTCGGAGCCTCAGAGATTCAGGTGTCACCATCATCCTGACAACGCACTACATCGAGGAAGCCGAACACATGGCTGACCGCGTAGGCGTTATCAACAACGGTGAGGTCATTCTCGTAGAAGACAAGGACGTCCTGATGCAGAAGCTGGGCAAGAAACAAATGACTATTCAGTTGACCGAACCAGTCGGGCAACTACCCGCTTCTCTGGCTACTTACAATCTCGAGCTAGCGAATGAAGGGCAGGAAGTGATCTACACCTACGACACACATGCCGAACGAACCGGCATTACCTCCCTGCTTGCCGAGCTGAGTGATAACGGAATATCTTTCAATGATCTGCATACGACACAAAGCTCACTGGAAGATATTTTCGTCGGTCTGGTGTCGACACACACATGAACTGGTACGCAGTAAAAGCCATCTACTTTTATGAGATGGCGAGAACATGGCGCACGTTGGGTCAAAGCGTCGTTTCTCCCGTCCTTTCTACAAGCCTGTATTTCGTCGTTTTTGGCGCCGCGATTGGCTCGCGAATCGAGTCTGTCGAGGGCATAGACTACGGTGCCTTCATCGTGCCCGGTCTGATCATGTTGTCGCTTCTGACTCAGGCTTTGACCAACGCCTCTTTCGGAATTTATTTTCCACGCTTCGTCGGTACGATCTACGAAGTGCTGTCAGCGCCAATCTCCCATGTGGAGATTGTCCTCGGATACGTTGGTGCGGCGGCGAGCAAAGCGATTGTGCTTGGCCTGATTATCCTCATGACAGCAAAGCTGTTCGTCTCCTTCGAGATAGCACATCCGTTGGTGATGCTGTTCTTTCTGGTGTTGACGGGAGTGGCGTTTGCCATGCTCGGTTTCATCATCGGAATCTGGGCTGACAGCTTCGAAAGACTTCAGATCGTGCCACTGTTGATCGTCACGCCACTGGCCTTCCTCGGCGGCAGTTTCTACTCGATCTCCATGCTCCCGCCGGTGTGGCAGAAGATTACGCTCTTCAACCCAGTGGTCTATCTGATCAGCGGATTCCGGTGGAGCTTTTACGAGAGTTCCGATGTCAGCGTCGCCGTCAGCATCGCGATGACTTGCGTGTTTCTCGGGATCTGCCTTGCCATCATCACCTGGATATTCAAGACCGGATACAGATTGCGTAGCTGATGGTCGGCAGGTTCATCACCGTAGCATTGATTTCAGCCCTGGCTCTTGCCGAGGCCACAGCTCAGGAAACCGCCCTCTCGTTTACCAATGCCCAGGCTGAAGACGGTGCAGTACTGTATGGAACTGCCTGCGCCACCTGCCACGGTTTCAACCTGGATGACGGTTCACTCGGTGCGCCGCTCAGGGGCCCCCAATTCATGCAGAAGTACGGCGGTCTGGACGTTGCAGTGCTGTTCGA
>Ga0255048_10001727_pt1 | contig 14727 bp, 12 predicted proteins | sample JV7_2_2_MG_FD_183619 | JGI IMG/M metagenome (GOLD analysis project Ga0255048, IMG submission 183619) | Seawater microbial communities from Jervis Inlet, British Columbia, Canada - JV7_2_2 | ecosystem: Environmental > Aquatic > Marine > Inlet | place: Canada: British Columbia | collected 2016-10-06
ATTAGGTCTTAAACCAGCTTGGCTTGATAAGTTCTTAACAGTTGCATTTAACAAGGGCGAAAATACCACAGGGATATATGGCAATACTGTTATGGATACATACAAAGCATTACTTTATTCAGGACAGATTGATGACAGTACAGAAGAAGGTATGAAAGAAGGAATGGAGTTAGCATTAAAGAAATCCAAACAAATATTTTTATTTAGAGCATTTACTCAAACAATAGGTCCTGCTGGTGTTGTTTCCCCATTATACGAACTTAAGCCAGAGAATATGGATTACTTTTTCTTTGAAACACTTGCTGATGAATATAGAAGTATGAAGATAGGTGCTAATTATGATGATGCTCAAGCTACTGAAGAATTTATAAATACATTTGGATTAAACCCACTTCCTTTAACAGTTGCAAAGTCTGTTTCTATTGAAAAGTTCCCAGTTACAACAGAGAGTTTTAATTGGTACAAAGAAAATAAAGAGTTATATGACCAGTATCCATTGGTTGCTTGGTACTTAGAACCAGCACCAGCTTATGCAGAGTTTAACTGGTCAGCATATAAGAAAGCATTATTAAATAACAAAAGAGCATATAGAACACCTGAACAATGGGCTATTGCTAAGAATAAATTACTCGGTGCTGTTGCATTAAGACAGTATGAAGATGATATAGGTATTGTAAATAATAATACTGATGTAGCAAAGGATTTACGAGGGAAAAAGAAAGCAGAGTTACGAGACAGATATTGGGGTTATACGCAAGAAGGTATCGTTGGATCTCCGACACAACCAACAATAGATAGGCAGATAGAACAATTAGAGAAAATGGTACAAGATACTGCATTAAAAGATAACTCTGTTGTTATAACAACTAAAAAATATTTAGATGCAAGGCAGCAAGTTATAGATGGATTTGTTGATGCAGGTTTAACTGAAACAATTTGGAAAACTTCATCTAAATACATAGGTGTACGACTAGCATTAAGACAGATAGCAGATGAGTTGATGATAGAGAATCCAAAGTTCGGACCTCTATTTGACCAACTGTTATCAAAAGAATTAGAACCAGAGTTTGAAGATGATTTATTGTTAGAATTGAATAAGGCAAACAAATGAACGAAGAAGTAAAAAATTATATTTCAGATATATTGGGGTTGTTAAATAATCCTATCGGTGGAACAAATAAGATTGTTCCTACTGAAAAACAAATAAATGATTTAAATGAACAGACAACAGTACAAGATGCTATTGGGATAACTGCATTATGGGGTTGGACACAATATAACGAGATATGGCTTAAAGAAAATCAAACAGAACAAGTAGATATAAAGGAAAGGGTACGACAAGCTCTTGCAGATCAAGATGCAAGTCCATTTATTGGTGGTCTTAGTTCAGGTTATCCAATTACATACGAAGGTAAGCCAACAACAATAGGTCAGTATGAAGAAAATTTTTATACAGTAGGAGATAATACTTTTGGGTTTGAAGCATTAGTACCAGATGCAATTATGGAACTTCAAGCAGAGTTAATAAATGCAGGTTTGTTAGGTCCTGCTGTTGGTAAACCATTTAGACCTGGTGTATGGCAACCATTAGTTGAAGGAGAAGTAATGTATAATTTAATGACAGAAGCAAATATGTTAAGTCTTGGACAAGCTGAAGGTGGTTGGGAAAATGTATTACAGAGTTATATAGATAATCCTGTTTCAACTGAATTTGAACCAGAGCCATACTTACCACCTGATTACAGATCAGTATCTAATAGTATTGATGGTTTATTTGAAAATGATTTAGGTAGAAAACCAAAACCTTATGAATTAAAGCTATTAGCTGAAACTTATCTAAATGAATCATTAAGTGCATATAAACAAGATGTAGAATTAGGTAAGCCAGTACAGGAAACTGTTACTCCAGAGATGTTGGCAGATTACGGAAACCATTTACAAGAACCTAAAATAAGGGAAGAAACAGATATAGATCCTAGTGCAGCTTTGTTGGATACATTTGATAGAATAACAAAAACAGAACAGGAAAGGTTAGGTAAAAATCGTGATATTCAAGCAGGGAATAATCTTATTCTTAATAGCATTGGAGCTCTTGAAAGGTTATAGTATGGTAGAAAACACACCAGCATACGATATGAATACAGATCCAGCGATAATAGATCAGTATATGAAGGCTTTATTCCAAAAGGAGAGTACAGGAAATTACAATGCCGTTCATAAGCCAAGTACCATACCAGATAGCGTAACAGGTAAACAAATACCAGTTCAGGCACTAGGTGGCTATGGAATATTAGATATTAATTGGTATGGAACAGAAACCCAGAAAGCTTGGACAAAAATGGCAGGACTAGAGGGTGCAGATATAAATGATCCTAAAGCACAAGATGCTGTTGCTAAGTTTATGGTTCAGAAATATTTTAATAGATTTGGTTCTTGGGATTTGGTTTCTATTGCTTGGTTTGCTGGTCCTAATAAGTCTAAAAGACTAAGAGATACAGGAACAATAAATTGGGATGCCCAAGATTCCAAAGGAACTTCTATATCTCAATACATAAGTGAAATGGATAGATTGTTATCAGATGAAATGATGAACATTGAAGTACCTCAAGAGGAGTTTAGTATTCCACAAATCCCTGCTCAAGAAGGTAGAAGTCCTGGCATAGTAGGAAAATTTGGAGTACCACCAGAAGATGAAAAGCAACACGCAGCAAATATACTTGATGCTATGACTAGAGCAAATGCTGGTGGGGAAAGACCAAGTGTAGGTAGATAATGGCTAGAAAAAAAGATTTACTTGAATTTATAAGAAAATATTACGAAGCAGAAGGAAAAGGTGCGTATGTAGATGAAGTCTTATCAAACCTAGAAGCTACTAAACAATTTACAAGCGAACAAAGAATATTAAATGCCTTTAGGGCAGATGTTGAAGCAGGGAATATTAATGTATCCCCTGAAGAAATGGAGAAATTTAATAAGCAAATTGAAATAGATTGGTGGGATCTAAGTCCAACAAATATTGCAAAGATATTAGGACTTAAGGATTTTACCAGGAGTGAAGCAACTGAATATATAAAAGGAATATCTGAAAAAGAAGAAGAAGATGTAGAAGTAAGTTCTAAAATTTCTCTTGAGGACTGGGCTAGGAAAGATAAACTTATAACTTCAATAGAAGATGAAAGAACAGCTATTTATAAATCTTTAGGAATAACTGCTGATATGAACGCAGGAGAAAAACAAGAAATTATTTTGGAAAAAGCATCTTTACAAACACAAGCTAAGTTAAGAGATATATCTTTAGAACTTGCAGAAGTGAGAATTAAAGATCCTCAAGAAATAGCTGAAGAAGAAATAGCTAGAGAGAAAAGGAGATTCGCAAAAAAGAAAACAGAAGTTGGAAGTGTTGATGATATATACAACAAAGCAAAAGAAGGAGATGAAGAAGCACAACAAGTTGTTGAAGAAATTGCTAGTGATGCTAGTAATTTAATAAACACTACCTTTAATGTAGGACAAAAATTAGATGGTGTACCTACGAGTTTAACTGAAGCAGTTAATTTATTAAGAAAGTATGAACAAGGAAAATCATTAGGGTTTGATGAAAAAAAATTGTTGGAAGGAAAAGTATCTAACGCATTTTCTAATGGGGATTTATCAACAGGAGAGTTTAATGCAATAAATAATTTCTTAGGAAATCTCCCAGATGTTAAAACTACTGATGATGATGGAGATGATGATGGAGATGATGATGTAACTGATGTTGTTGTAGAAACTACTGAAATATCTAACGATTGGAATACTGATGGTCCAAACATAATACTTCTTGATGATAAAAGATACGCATTGTTTGAAGATAAAGATGGTTTATTTAGAAGTGCAGGTTCAGAAGAAGAATTTAGAGAATTAATTACAGGGGAAAGATGGAATGAAGAAAAACAAGAGTATGAATATGCTGAGGACTTACAAGGATTTTTACCGATAACAGAACTAGATGAAATATGGAAAACCTTTCGTGATGCAGAAAATCTATCAGGTAGTGTTAAAATTATTGTTGATAGTTCTGTAACTGATGATGAAGAAAGTAATGCAGCTAATTCACAAAGTCAAATTATTTCAGATATACAAACAGAGTTTACTAATGTTCCAGGGGGATCTTGGTTATGGAATGTAGAAGGAAAACTCTATTTAGCTTATGAAGTTCCAGGTTCTGAAGGAGAGATATATTCAGGTAAGCCAATGTATATGGCATACGAAGTAGTAGGAAATGATGCAAAGAAAGCTGGTTTATTAACTGCTGATGCACCAAATGCGACATTAAATGCAGAAGTTAATAAAGCCTTTTTTGATTCAGTTGCTGTACTTGCAGGGAATACAGATCAACTCTCTTCTGAGATAGACCACCCATTCGCTAGTTTTACTGATACATTACAGAAACAGATACAGGTAGCACCTTGGTTAGCTGAAAATGAAGCTATTGCTTTGTTAGCTGAAGCTGCTGTTGAAGGTAGAACAGTAACAAATGCTGAATGGCAGACAACGACTTGGTATAAAGAACATAGTGACTCAGAAAGAAATTGGTTAGAAACTTATAATTCAGATCCAGCAACTGCTTCACAATTAATTAGTGATACACAGTTAGCAGTACAAAATAGCTTACAAGCATCAGGAGTTTCTAATGCACCTGAAGCTCTTACTGATTGGGTTGCTAATAAATTTGTTTCAGGTCAATGGACAGAAGCCTATACATCAGAACAAATAGGTTTATTTGCAGATCCTTATGCAGAAGGTACGAGAGATACACAATTTGAAAATTATTTATCATCAACAGCTATAACAGGAGTTGATAGAACAACTCAGAGAGAACGAGAAGTAGAAGAACTATTCAATACTTGGTTAGGACCAACACTTGGAAAATTAACTGATAATGAAAAAGCAGAGATAGCAGGTAGATTAAGAGATGATCCAGACTATAAAGATACATTAGTTGGTTCACTTAAACAATCACGACTTGCTGCCTTTGGTAGTTACACAAATCCAGAATTAACTTATGAAGATATTGCTAGACCTTGGAGAAACTTAACTACTTCTGTTTGGGGGCAGACAGCAGATGAAACACAGGGTTGGTGGCAGGATATGATTAAATCAAATGATTACGCAACAGCACAAACTACACTAAGAGAAAAAGGTTTGGAGAATAATATTACACAAGTTACACAAGATGCAACTGGGGCATTAACACAGGCACTTGGAGAAGGTTTAGCAACACAAGGAGTTAATCAATAATGGCTACTTACTTAGAATTAGCTAAATCACTTTATCCTAATATGCCTGATAATTTGTTGAATATGTTTGCTGATGAATGGGCAGAAACAGGCGATTCAAATGTTGCAATAGCTAAAGTACGAGGAACAACTGAATATGAAACTTTATTCCCTGGTAATAAAAGAGCTGATGGAACAGTTAAGTTTGATGAAGTAACTTATGTAGGATTAAAAGAATCTTATATGGGTACATTGTCTGAATACGGCATATCAAGAGAGGTTTCAGAATCATTACTTCAAAATAGATTAACAAGTCTTATAGAGGGAGAAGTATCAGCAAGAGAGTTTCAACAAAGAGTTGGTGCTGTATTTCAAGGTGTTCAGGAAAATATACAAGAAGTACAAGATTTTTATTCAACCAATTATAATATAGATTTGACACAGGAATCAATATTTCTTGGTGCAATAGATCCATCAGTAGGAGAAGATATAGTTTCAGGAAAGATAACCACAGCACAGATTGGTGGAGAAGCAGCTAAAGCAGGATTTGATATTGACTTAACCACAGCAGAGAAATTAAAGAGATCTGGATTTAATCAACAACAAGCAAGACAATTCTTCTCTGTTGCAGCAGATCAGATACCACGAATACAAGAGTTACAACAGAGAGGTGGTAAAGCTGTTGCACAAGAAGATGTATTTAACTTAGAGAAGTTTACGGAAGCTATGGTTTTCCAAAGTCCAGATGAAGCAGAGGAATTAAGATTATTAGAATCAGAGGAAGCATCTAGGTTTTCTCCAATCGGTGGACCAGCAAGACAAGGTTCAAGAGTTACAGGTTTAACCGAATACTAAATATAGTATAAACTTTACACAATACCACTATATGTAGTAGTATAAAAGAGAACGCATAGTGGTAGTCTGCGTGAATATAAATTGACTCTGCACTTCCAGCTTATTTCAAGCGTATAAGCTGAGTATTTAAAATCGCTTATGTATCTGGACAGCTAGAAGTGGCTGACAATTCTCATTTGTTCATTATTATAATTTGTCGCCTATCGCATTATTAACCACAGGATAATGTAGCTAGTAGAAAATCTGTGAGGGAGAAAAAATGGAAAACGAAGTAGAAGATATGGTAGAAGAAACGCAAGAAGATAACAATGCTATTAAGCAGATGCGAGATCGCATTAAAGAGCTTGAAGGTGTTGAAAAGGAGTACAAAACTGTGCAGATGGATAACGCTATCCAATCAGCAGGGTTTGATCCTTCTTCTGGACAGGGCAAAGCACTAAAGGACCTTTACAAAGGCGACTTGGAAGTGGATGCGATAAAGGCATTTGCTGCTGAACAATATGGTTGGGGAGAAGATGCTCCAGCAGTTCAGGAACAAGAAGCACAAAAGGCACGAGTAGTAACGAGCCAAAATAGTTTAGATACTGTAATAGAAGCTAGTGTTCCAGTTGAACCAGCCGATATGAATGACCAGATCGCAATAGCTATGCAAGATGGAGATTGGCAGAAGAGTTCAGCTCTCAAAGCTGAAAAGCTAAAAACACTAATGGAAAACAAACTAAAGTAAAGTAAAGGAGAAACGATCTAAATGGCATCAGTATCAGGAATGGGAGATTCATACGATCTTCCCAATTATGTTGGGGAGTTATTCAATGTAACTCCTAGTGATACACCATTTCTATCAATGATGGGTGGATTAACAGGTGGAAAATCTGTTACTTCCAAACAATTTACTTGGCAAACGATTGATAATGCAGCTGCTGCACAAACAGCAGTTGTTGAGGGTGCAGACCCAACCTATGAGGAAAGAACTCGTAGTGAAGTAATAAATGTTACACAAATTATGCAATATGGTGTTAATGTTTCTTACACAAAACAAGCTGCAACAGGTAACCTAAGTGGTCAAGCCATTATAGGAAACCAACCAGTTCAAGATGAATTGGCTTTGCAGTTGGATATGAAAATAAAGAGAGCAGCTAGAGATATAGAGTTTTCTTGTATGCAAGGTACATATGTAGCAGATACAGATGTAACAACAGCAAGAAAAACAAGAGGATTAGGGGCAGCATTAACCACTAACAAAATAAGTGCTGGTAGTGCCGCATTGTCTCAAGCCTTTGTTGACTCTTGTCTTAAGAGTATGGCAGATAACGGAGCTCCATTTGAGCAACCTGTTATCTTTGCTAATGCTTTTAACAAGCAAAAGCTCTCTGGAATATATTCCAGCGCATTATCACTCGCACCAAGAGATAGAAATATAGGTGGTGTAAATATTACGACCATTGAAACTGACTTTGGAGAAATTGGAATTGTCTATGAACGACATATTCCAGCATCTCAGGTCTTTATCGTAGATATGGCATTTGTTAAGCCTGTCTTTCTGGATATTCCAGGAAAAGGACACTTCTTTGTTGAGCCGTTGGCTCAATCAGGAGCAGCTTACAAGTATCAACTCTATGGTGAGTTCGGATTAGAATATGGTCCAGAACAGTTCCACGGAAATATACACACAACATCTACTTCCTAATAAGGAATTAGATATTATAGTTATTAGGGAGAGAGTTTTTCTCTCCCTAGTAATATGGAATATATATGGCAGCAGTAAGCACATTAATAGATAGAATATATAGAGATTTTTTAAATAAACCAGATGATCTATCTGCGTTCTCTAGGTTAGATGGAGCATTATCAGATACAACAGGAACAACAGTTGTATATGAAAGTGGTTTATTTTCTTCAGAGGAAGAAAATCTTTTAGGTAATGGTGCATTAATAGAGATTGACCAAGAGTTAATGTTGGTTACAGCATCTAATACATCTACTAGAACATTAACTGTTGCAAGAGGATACGCAGGTACAACAGCAGCAACACATTTAGACGAAGCAAATCTTTTTATCAACCCAACATTCCCAAGAAAGTCTGTATTTGATGCCGTATCAGATAATATATCAAGACTTTATCCAACTTTATATAATATAACTACAACTAATGTAACTTCTAATTCAACTTATGCAGAAGTTCCAGCAACAACAGTATCCGTAGTTAATTCTTGGATACAGAACGCATCAGGGGCTCAGTACACAAGTGCAGGAATAGAGTTGCTTACTAACTTCCCACCTTCAAGTACTAATACAGCCGTTCAGTTTTCTAATACAACTTCAAATAAAACTGTTTACTTAGTTGTTAAAAGAAAGTTTGCAAGACCTACTGCTGAAACAGATGACTTATCAACTACTTGTTTACTAGAGGATTCATACCACCAGATAATTATGGTTGGTGCAGTAGCTGACATAATGGGAGCAACAGATATAGATGCTTCAACACAGGAATTTATTACAGAGAAATTAGCAGCAGAAAACTATCCTATTGGTTCAGGAGAGAGATTGCGAAATGGTTTGTTAAGACTTAGGTCTTTACTTATTGATGAAGCAAGAGGAGAACTTCGTTCTCTATATCCTCAAGCAGTTGCATTAGGAAATATAAACTATAGTGCGTAATGGCAGTATTACCTTCCCCTGCTAATACATCTGAACCACAAGCACAAGGCTTTGAAGCTAATATTGATGATTTATTTTTAAGATTTGCTGTAGGTCCAGGAAGGCAGATGAATATAAATACTGCTCCACTTCAGGCACAGGCAGTACAAACATCAGAAACTCCAGAGGATTTCCAACAGGAGTTTGGTCAGATTTATTCAAGAGTAGATTTCTCTGGTGGATCTGGATTAGATAAAGCACATCAAAGACAAGCAGGAGAAACAGGGTTCAGTAGATTTTGGGATAGTAACGGAGTTGATGTCTTTAGTGGCAAACAAGTAGGACAGGAATACAATGTTAGTCTGCTTAAATCAACTGAAGAAGTTGTAACAAGTTCAGAAACAAATCTTTTAATGCAGGAGTTAGATGGAACAGTTTACTTTGCTGATGGAGAAGTGCTTAAAAAGATAACAACACCTCTAACAGGTTCTTCCAGCACAGATGGAACTCCTAGTGCAGGTAATGACATTACAGGTTTGGCTGTTCTTGGAACAAGATTGTATATAGTTGCTAATGGTGCAATCGTATATAGAGCTAGTTCTGGAAGTTATAGTGCTTATAATTCAGACCAGACCTATGACAAGATATGGAGTATTAAAGGAAGAATAGTAGCATCAGACACATCTGGTGTTTTATATGATGTTTCAGGTGGTACTGATTCAGCTATTAAAACACTACCGACAGGTAGAACTTGGACAGATATGTGTGATGCTGGAGCAGTAGCATTAGCAACTGCAACAGATGGGTACATTTATTCTTTTGCTGATGAGAGTTCTACCCTTGCTCTGAAAGGACAGACATTTGTAGAAGGAGAAGTACCCAATGCAATAGATGCAGCACAGGGAATAATATTTTATGGAACTTATGAATCAACTGCAAGTGGAAAGATAGGTAGGTTATATAGATCAGAGATTACAAACTCTAATAACTTATATGTATTAGTTAATGCACAGTTGATTAAACAATGGGGAGATGGAACTACTACATTGGATCAAGCACCATACAAAATTGTTTCAACAAGAGATAGTATTTTTACAGGGATAATAGACACAGCTTCTAAGACAAACTTTTGGAGATATTACCTACCAACAGGTGGAATAGCTAGAGATCTGGAGTTCGGAGAAAGTGGTGTTGTAAAAGGAATTGCAGTATATTCGGATAGCTTATTTGCAACTGTAAGTGGTGGTGGTATATATAGAGAAACTACAAACTATGTAACTACTGGATATATCATTACTGCACTTGCTGACTTCTTTACTTCTGAAAAGAAACAATGGGTTGGTGCAAAACTTAACACCAATGATGTTAGTTCAGGTACAGTTAAGCTATCTACTTCAACTATTGCAACAGATATAAATGATAGTTCAGCTACTACTTGGACAGAACAAATAACAATAAACTCTGGTACAGGTGGAGAAGAAGAAGTTATGAGTTTAGTAGATGGCAGATGGATTACAGGAAAGATTGATATAACAACTGATGACCAAGCACAATCTCCAGAACTTTTGTCATTTGCTCTTAGAGGTTTTCAATTAGTTAATGACTTAATTGTTGATATACCAGTAAATATATCTGATCAAATAGAAAGACCATTTAGAAAAAGATTAAAGATAAATGGACAAGGAGAACTTGTGTACCAGGCACTTAGGAACAAAGAAGGAAAGAATGTCCAATTAGAGATATTCAGACCTGATACATTATTAAGAGGTATAATAGAGAATGTTAGCAGTCCTATTGAAGAATTATCTCCAAGAGGTTCTGTAACAACTTATTGTCTAGTAAGATTTAGAGGAAGCAAGGTAATACAAGTATCAGCATCTGGAGAAGGGTTAGGAATAGCTTTACTTGGGGTAGGTAGATTAGGATAGAATGGCAGCACAGGAAACGAAACTTTTTAATGCGTTTGAAACAACGCTAACAGCAACTGCTGGTGCATCAGATTTAACATTTACAGTTAATTCTGTAACTGCACCTACTTCAATTACTTTGGCTGTTCCATTTTATTTAGTTATAAACCCAGATAGTTCAACAAGTAGAGAAGTTGTAGAAATTACCTCAATCAATACTGGAACTAAAACATTAACTTGTAGTGCTATTGGCAAGAGATACCTTGCAGGTTCTGCTGCTGCTTCAGGTTTATCACACGCATCAGGATCAACTGTACGAATGTCGCCAGTACAACAACACATAGAGGACTTAAACGATAGAGTAGATACCATAATCAATGAAGCTGGTACAGCAGTTAATACTTCCTTATTCTTAGATGAAGATGATATGTCCACAGATTCTGCTACTAAAGGTGTAACGCAGCAATCAGTTAAGGCTTATGTAGATACTAAGGTTACTGCTGAAGATTTAGATACAGCAGGTAACGCTGGTACAGGTGCAGTAGATTTAGATTCACAATCCTTAACAGTATCAGGAGATGGTACAATACTTTCTTCCACAGCTAGTGGTGCAGGAATAACATTTGCTATTGCAGATGCAACTACTTCAGCAAAAGGTGCTGCAAGTTTTGCAACAGCAAACTTTTCTGTTTCCTCTGGTGCAGTATCTATTAAATCTGGTGGTGTAGATTTAACAGATGAAGTAACAGGCGTACTTCCAATAGCTAATGGTGGTTCAGGATTAAGTTCTTTTACTGCTGGAGATATAGTATATTACGCTTCTGGAACAACATTAACTAAGTTAGCTAAAGGTTCAGCAGCAGAGGTTCTTACAATGAACTCTGGTGCAACTGCCCCAGAATGGACAGCACCAACAGTAGGAGATATAACAGCAGTTACAGCAGGTGTAGGTTTATCAGGTGGTGGTGCTAGTGGAGATGTAACATTAACTTTGGACCTTTCAGAATTATCAACAGTTACTCCTGCAGATGGAGATTTCTTTTCAACATTAGATTCTGATGGTGCAAATGAACAAAAAACTACAACAACTGCTTTGGCAACATTATTTGCAGGAACAGGACTTACAGCATCTAGTTCAGTAATAGGAGTAGATACTTCACAAAATATTACAGCTTTAACTGGTGGCGATTTAACAATTTATGAAGATGCAAACAATGCAGATGTTTCTGTCAAGATGGGAACAAGTGCTGCTGAATCATTAACAATAGAAGTATTAAATGGTGCTAGTAATAAAACTGCTGAACAAATAAACTTTACAACTGCTACTGCATCAGGAACAACCGACCACGGAAAGATGGTATTTGCAGTAGATGAAGTAACGATAGCAACTATTGATGATGATGGTATAAATCTAGCTTCTGGTATGAACTTTTCAATTAATGATGTTGATCTACCAAGTTCTGACACAACTTATACAGCAGGAACATTATTAGATTTAGCAACTACAACATTTAATGTAGATTTATCTGAAGCAGCAGAAGCAGCTATTGTTGATGGCGATTATGTAATGTTTTTAGATGGTGGTGCAACAGGTACAGCAGCTAAAGAAAACATAGCAGATATAGCAACATTATTTGCAGGAGATGGACTAGCTGCTTCTAGTTCTGTTATAGGTTTAGACTTAAACGAATTAACAGCAGCAGCAGTAAATGTAGCTAATGACAGTATTGCAATAATAGATGCAGATGCTAGTAACGGAACAAGAAAAGAAAGTATCGCAGATTTAGCAACTGCTATGGCAGGTACAGGACTAAGTGCGAGTAGTGGACAGCTTACAGCAAGTGGTAGTGGGCTTACTTATGTAACTGGAGGAACTGTATCAGGTGTAACTGGAATAGATGTTGATAGCTGTTTTACTTCTACATATAGGAATTATGTTCTTTACTTTGACGGAGTGGGAGTAGATTCTGGAGCAGAACAGTTAAGACTTCAGATGAACGCTAGTAGTTCACACGATACAACAGCTAACTCTGACTATGCAGGAACTTTGTCTTATTTTGTTTCAAGTGCAGGACACGGAGCTCAAGCAGCCGTTGATGTTGCATATTTTGAATTAATAGGAAATTTTATAGGTGCTAGTCATTTTTCTTGTGTAGTTGATTTTATAGCACCACAAGCTACTGATGAAACTCAAATTTATAGCAAAGTTGCCAGTCATTACTTAGACGCTGAACAGGGAACAGAATATATGGCTGGAGTTAAAGATGAGACTACAGCTTTTGACGGATTTTATTTATATTGTGATGACACTCAAACAATGACTGGAACTTGGAAACTATACGGATATGCAAACAGTTAGGATTAAATTATGGCAACATTAACAGAACATAAAGCACAAGTAAAACTGGATAAGCCAGAGGGTACTGTAAAAGTAAATAAAAATGGAGTTGATACTCTATTAGAGGGTGCTGATTACACGGCTTGGGTTGAAGCAGTTGCTCAAAGTAGATTATCAGATGAACAAATTGGATATAAAGATGATAGAGCAAAAGAATATCCCTCAATAAAAGACCAATTAGATGACATCTACCACAATGGTATTGATGCTTGGAAAGCTACTATCAAAGTAACTAAAGACAAATATCCTAAACCTTAATTTAGGATTGGTATTATACTTATGACCAATAATGAAGTTCAAAGATTACCTGGCACATCTAATGGCTATACAAATAAGGAAATGCTCTATTTTATCAAGCAAGATGTGGAGAACCTTCACGAGAGGATTGACTTCCTACACGAAAAGATTAACAAAGCACCTTCAAGACAAGAAATAATTGGCTGGTTCGTAGCACTTTCTTCTTCGGCTGCACTCTTAAATACTTTAATGTAATTTATAATACTATTATGCAAGTAAATTTAGCAATGTGTTGCTGTACTATCCCCTGTGGTAACTGTGGTGGATGATGAGTTTTATAAAGAACACAAAAGAATATTATAAAATGTTTGAAGAAGATTTTATGATACCTGATGGTTTTTTAGATGATCTACCTGAAACGCAATTTGAGGATATGAGTAAAGACTTTGAAGATGACGATTGTGGAGATAGCTGTACATTATAACTAAGGGGGAATGTGTTATATAAATTCAATACATTTGCCAGACTTGTTATTGTTGGGCTTTTAATATTCCCTATACCTGTATATGCAGACAGTCATATAGCAACAGAGACAGAAACATTTGATGGTACTAATGGTGCATTAGTTACAGATTTAACAGTTCCTAGTGGTAGTCTTGCTGTTGATAGTGATGATGTCGCTAGTAGGAATGACCAAAACTGTTGTGGTGTAGGTAATCAATACTTCTTTAGCTTAAAAGATAACTATGTAGGTAATGCACAAGCTACTTCTTATACCTTTACACTACCTGATGACCACGACATTATTGAGATTGGTTTCAGAATGGCAGGAGTTAATGAAAGTTATAGTGTCAAATATAATTACTCTGATGATACTGATGAAACAATAAACAAAGGCGCTCAAGGTAATACTTCATACGAGGATTTAACTAAAGCTGTAACAGGAAAATATATAGTTAGTTTTGTTGTTACTGTATCTGACTGGGTTGGTATTGATACTATTTATTGGAAGTATGACTCTACTCCACCTACTACAACAACTACAACTACTCTTAGTCCACTAGATATAGAGAGAAACAATAACTTTACAGAAACAGGTGTACTTGAAACTGATGATGAAAGAGTAGATAGAGAATATCAAAACGCTTTAGATTGGGAGAGAGATAATAACCAGGCAGAAACAGGTCATTGGGAGTTGGACTCTGAACGCAGAGATAGAGAAGCAGCAGAAGAAGAAGCTCGGCTAGAAGCTGAACGCATAGAAGCAGAACGAATAGAAGCTGAAAGGATTGCTGAAGAAGAACGCATAGCTGCTGAATCTGAAGCTAATGAATTAGAAACTGGGTATTACGAAACCAATGTAGAGAGAGCTGATAGAGAAGCTAAAGAATACCAGGAGATGTTAGATAAGAACTTTACTGAAACTGGATATTAT
>Ga0255048_10001728_pt1 | contig 14716 bp, 15 predicted proteins | sample JV7_2_2_MG_FD_183619 | JGI IMG/M metagenome (GOLD analysis project Ga0255048, IMG submission 183619) | Seawater microbial communities from Jervis Inlet, British Columbia, Canada - JV7_2_2 | ecosystem: Environmental > Aquatic > Marine > Inlet | place: Canada: British Columbia | collected 2016-10-06
CAGCCAAGGCCGACCTCGCTTCCCGCGAGCATCGCTTCTATCTCAGGCATGAACCACCGTGTGATGGACGTGATCGGCGAAACCGCGGAGGGTCCGAGCGGGCAGATGGTCGTCATCGCCGGAGGCCATTTCAGCCCTGGGGAGATGTTGTCTGAGATGTCGAGCAGGAGATCGATGTCGGAACGACGACCGTTGCCGTCGAGGATCCGTTTCAGCACAGCTTCCATCCACGATGTGCCCTCGCGACAGGGAGTGCACTGGCCGCAGGATTCGTGGGCGAAGAAGCGAACGATGCGATGTGCGACAGCAACGACGTTCGTTGTCTCGTCCATGACCACAACAGCTCCGGCGCCGATCATGGATCCGTTGGCGGCGACGTCATCGATGCTGACGATCGTGTCGAGGTGCTGCTCAGGCACGAACCATGGCGATGACGCTCCACCCGGAATCCATGCCTTGAGTGCTCTTCCGTCGGGGATGCCTCCGCCGAGGCCGTACAGCAACTCGCGCCATGTCGTTCCCATGACGATCTCGTGGTTGCCCGGGTTGCTGATGTGTCCCGAAATGCTCAACATCTTGGTTCCGGCGGATCGCTCGGGTCCGATCTCGGCGTACGCGGCCCCACCGTTCATGGTGATCCACGGGATGTTCGAGATCGACTCGACGTTGTTGACGATCGTCGGCTTGCCGTACAGGCCCTCGACGGCTGGGAAAGGCGGCTTGAGGCGTGGCTCACCCCTACGACCTTCGAGACTGTTCAACAGCGCAGTCTCCTCGCCACAGATGTAGGCGCCTCCTCCGAGATGCACCGTGACGTCGAGCGAGAACCCGCTTCCGCGGACATCTGCGCCCAGATGACCAACCTCGTATGCCTCATCGATCGCACGCTGGATCCTGCGAGCGGATTTGGCGTATTCGCCCCTGACATATACGAACGCATGGTTCACACCGAGCGCGTAACTCGAGATGATGATGCCCTCGAGCAGTTGATGGGGGTCGCGTTCGGCCAACTGCCTGTCGTTGAAGGTGCCCGGCTCTGATTCATCGCAGTTCACGACGAGGTATCGCGGTTCGGCTGGTGCGAGAAAACCCCATTTGATGCCGGTCGGGAAGCCTGCGCCCCCGCGCCCGCGCATGTTGGACGTCTTGACCTCTTCGATGATCTCGTCGGTTGACATCTCATTGAGTGCCTTGGCGAGCGCCTGGTATCCGCCGGTAGCCACGTAGCGACTCAGTGTGTGGCTGTCGGATGGATGGGCGTCCATGCGGGTGGTGAGGATCTTGTCCGTCATCGTCCCTCCCCAGCGGATCCGAGGAGACCGAATGCCGGAACAGGCCGAATCGCTCCTTCCAATTCCACAGAGCCCCAATCGAATGATCGCCGGCCACCGAACAGCTGCTGCATCTCGTCCGCAAGCACGACGTCCGGCTTGGTATCAACCAACCACTTGATGAGTGCAGCGGCCGCCTCGGGTGTGAGCCCTTCGATCGTCTCGTAGTTGACCTGCACCGCAGGTGCTCCGCCGCACGCACCTATGCACTCGACATGCTCTACCGAAACCGCTCCATCTTCGGACGTCTCGCCACTCGAAGCACCGGCGGCGTCCTCGACCGCACCAAGCACGACGTCTGCCTCGCTCAGGTAGCAGGCAACCGAGGTGCAGACGGAGACCACATAGTCACCCACGCCTTCACCCTTGAACATCGTGTAGAACGAGGCAACGGACTGCACCTGAACGGGGCTGATCCCTGTGAGCGCAGCAACCTCGCGCATTGCGTCCTCTGATACGCAGTCGTGTTCAAGGCTGGCGACGTAGAGAAGAGGCATCAGCGCAGAACGCCTCTCAGGATACGACCCAAGAATCGCCTCGACTCTCGCCTGGTTTTCGCGGCTCCAGTGTCTGATCGCAGGGGTCATCGATCGACATCTCCCAGCACCGGGTCAGTGGATGCGAGCGTGGCGATGACATCGGCGACCATCGAGTCGGTCATCATCGAAGGGAGCGCCTGTACCGCGGCGAAGGAAGGGGCACGCCACCGCATGCGCCACGGCCTGGCCCCGCCTTTCGACACGATGTGGCAGCCGAGCTCGCCCCTGGGACCCTCAACAGCCTGGAATGCCGCCCCCGGAGGCACATTGATGCCTTCGGTGAACAGCTTGAAATGGTGGATGAGCGCCTCCATGGACTCATCGATTCTGGCGCGTGGCGGCGGCGTGACCTTCGGGTCCACTGATCGGTAGTCCCCTGCGGGAATCGTCTCGGTGATCTGGGACGCTATACGGAGGGACTGGCGGATCTCATCGATCCTCATCTTGTATCGGTCGAAGGCGTCGCCGTGTTTGCCGAGAGGTACGTCGAACTCGTACAGCTCGATCCCGCAGTACGGGGTTTGCTTGCGGAGATCCCAATCGACGCCAGAAGCTCGAGCGACCGGACCGGTGACTCCGAACTGCTTGACCTCCTCAGGCGTGAGCACACCAACGCCGAGTGTTCGATCGAGCCAGATCGGGTTCTCGTTCAGTAGCTCCTCATACTCATCGACTCCTCCGTTGACCATCTCGATCAACGTGATGACATCATCGGTCCAGCCGTCGGGAAGGTCGGCCGCGACACCACCCGGCCTGATGTAGTTGTGGTTCATCCGCAGACCGGTGACCTTCTCGAAGAAATCGAGACAGACCTCGCGTTCTCGCCACCCGTAGATCATCATCGACAGAGCGCCGACGTCCATACCCATCGTTGCAGAGGAGAGCAGATGGCTCGCAACACGGTTGAGCTCGGTCATCAGGACACGGATCGCGCTCGCTCTTGGCGGCACCTCGACACCCAGCAGCTGCTCGACGGCCAGTGAGTAGGCAAGCTCGTTTGCGAACGGGCTCACGTAGTCCATTCGCGTCACGTTCGTTGAGCCCTGTGCATAGTTGAGTGTCTCAGCGGTCTTCTCCATGCCGGTGTGGAGGTAGCCGATTATCGGCTTGACACGGCGCACCATCTCGCCTTCGAGTTCCATGTGCAGCCGGAGCACGCCATGGGTCGAAGGATGCTGGGGACCCATGTTGATGATCTGGCGCTCGGCATCGTCAACGTGTTCCGGCACCACGTAGTCGTCGTCGACGACTACACCGCGCTGCATCGCCAAAGCAGGATCTTCATCCCTGGGGAGGAGTTCCTGGGCGCCTTCATCGGTGGATTCGGCGAACGGCATCCGCTCCTCGGTACCCGACACCCAGATCGCATGGTGTGTGCGACGCGACTCAGCAACCGTCTGCTCAGCCTGTTCCTCTGCGGCTTGTTCCATGCTCTCGTCCGTGACGTTGTTCTCCGTCGGGGAGCTTCTGGTCGGATCACTCACAGGTCAGCGCTCCCCGCCTTGAACTGGACAGGGACAGCGCCTATGTCATAGTCCTTGCGCAGAGGGTGGCCCTCCCACTCGTCCGGCATGAGAATGCGGGTGAGATCTGGATGGCCGGGGAATTCGATTCCCATGAGATCGAAGGCCTCGCGTTCGTAGAAGTTCGCGCCGGCGAAGATGCCTGTCAGGGTCGGAACGGTCGGATCGTCATACGGGACGGTTGTCGACACGACGATTCGCTCGTTGGCAATCATCGCCACGAGGTTCAACACGACTTCGAATCGAGGTGCATCGGTGAAGTGATCTATCGCAAACAGATCGCTGAACGTATCGAAGCCGCGTGTTTTGGCCGCCTCGGCAAACGCAACCCAATCCTCAACCGGAATCGAGATCGCGAAGTAGGTTGAGTCACTCGACGCGTACGCACGCTCGGAGACCTGCGCAGACTCGAAGGGTTCCAACAGTGCAGCGATCAGCTTGTTGTCCACGTCTGTCATGTCACAAGATCCCTGTCGAGCGTTGGATCTCACCCGACATGATCTTCTCCTGAAGACTCAAGATGCCGTGCATCAAGGACTGCGGGCCGGGTGGACAACCGGGCACGTATATGTCGACAGGCACGACCTCGTCCACCCCCTGGACGAGGGCATAGTTGTTGAACATTCCTCCGGTCGAGGCACACGCTCCCATCGAGAGCACCCACTTTGGCTCTGCCATCTGGTCGTAGACCTGTCTGAGAACCGGGGCCATCTTTTGGCTGACACGACCCGCGACTATCAACAGGTCTGCCTGGCGCGGAGAGGCGCGGAACACTTCCATCCCAAAACGGGCGAGGTCGTTGTGGGCAGCTCCCGTGCCCATCATCTCGATTGCGCAACAGGCAAGACCGAACGTCGCAGGCCACATCGACCGCGTACGGGCCCAATTGACTCCCTTGCCAACGGTCGTCAGTAAAAAGCCCGGATCGTCAGAGATCCCCGCCATCAGGCAGCTTCCTCGATTTGGCTGTCAGGGGCGACCACGGTGCGATAGCGAGCGCGCCTTTGCACATTCCAGTCAAGCGCTCCGCGCTTCCACGCATAGGCAAGCGTCTCGATGAGCATCACCATGAACACCACCACCGCGGCAACCCCTGCCCAACCGAATTGCTCCATCTGCACCGCCCACAGGAAGAGGAAGATGATCTCGACATCGAAGATGACAAACAGCATGGCCACGAGATAGAACTTCACAGGGAACCGTTCGTTTGGCTCCTGGAGCGGAACGATGCCGCATTCGTACGGAGCGAGCTTCTCAGGCGTCGGGTTGTTCGGCGCCAGCATTCTCGACATGAAAAGGGAGATGCCACCGAACAGGAGACCCAGGATGGTCATCAGAGCGATCGGGAGGTAGTCGGCGAGCTCCATGAACCCTCAGGATACTGCCACGGGTGTCGGCATCGGCTGTGAACTGATTCCGCCCCGCGGAATCACCCTACGCTTCCACCAATGAAGGCCAGTATTCCCGAAGCCACGGTGGCGCGATTGCCCCGCTATCTGCGATGTCTCACAGACATGGCGCATACCGCCAGGACGTGTTCATCTGAAGACCTTGCCGAGGCGGCCGGTGTGAATTCGGCTCAGGTCCGCAAGGACCTCTCGTATCTGGGAGCGCAAGGAACGCGGGGCGTTGGTTACGACCATGAGGACCTGCGTGCACAGATTCGCAAAGCGCTGGGCCTCACTTCACCGCATCCCGTTGTGGTCATCGGCGCAGGGAACATGGGGTCCGCACTCGCCAACTACAAGGGTTTCGGTGTGTGGGGCTTTGAGATCGTTGCCTTGCTCGATGTCGACGAGGAACGCATCGGATCCCGTGTCGATGGCCTGGTCGTCGAGCCGCTGCAGAATCTCGAGGCGATCATTGCGTCGGAGAACATCGAGATCGGAATCCTCGCCACCCCGCCGTCCGCTGCCCAGTCGGTCGCGGACCGACTCACCAGTGCAGGTGTCAACTCCATTCTCAACCTCGCCCCCACGATCCTCAAGACCGGAGACGATGTCTCGGTGCGCAGGGTCGATCTGTCGACCGAACTCGGAATCCTGGCGTTTCACCTCCAGAGTTGAAGGCCGAAAGCCAGATGCCGGACACCGAACACCAGATGGTCTGAATTCTGGCAGCAAGCGCCCTACTCGTTGTCAGCTTCGTAGCGGCTCAGGGCGGTGAGGAACATCAGCAGCAATACCAACGAGACCGCCGTCATGGCGATCGCGGGGAGCCTTGTCTGGATGGAGTTGAGACCCTCCAGATTCCCGGGCCTGATTCCACGGGGTGCGTAGACAACGAACAGGATGCCGTTGACGACGAGCCAGCCGAACGTGCCCGCTCCGGTGAGCAAGAATGCGAGGCGCTTTCCGAGATCGGTCCACAGGAGCAACCAGCCTGAACCGATGAACACGATGATCGCTCCGCCGACGATCGCAAAGCCGCGCATGGCAGTTGAGAAGTCGTTCGGATGCCCCGTCTCAGGGTCCATCTGTCCGAATACCGTACCGATGAGATCGACGACGAACTCGCGGACGGCAGGAACGAGCGAAAGCAGCGAGGCGACGAGTGCAAAGACGCCAAGCGCCTCGAGCTTCGAGAGGCCGGATTCGTCGCCGAGGACGACATTCAAGATGCGTTCCATCACAGCGTCCTTTCGTACTTGACGATGAGCTCGATCTGACTCTCGGACAAGATCTTCCCGAAGGCAGGCATCCGCCCTGAACCAAGTCCGTTGACGCCGAACTTCCTCGCGTTCTCCGAGCCGTCGATCACGAAGGTGATCTGGTCCGCGATGTCGGGAAACTGAAGCACAGACCTGTCATCGACCAGGGATGGACCCCACGCACCCGTGCCCGAGCCCTGATCGAACGTGGCTCCCGCCGAGTAGCCGGCTGTGTGACACCGTGCACAGTTGCCGTTGAAGAGGCCAACCGCGAGTCTGGCTTCGTCCTCCGAGACACCCATCTCAGATGCGAGCTCAGCGAAATCGATGTCCCAGAGCCGTTTTTCGATCGAGTCCATGAGGAAGGCAAGGCCGGAGTTGAGATCGTCGAGGAAGAGGGCCTGTCGTTCGTTGAGAACCGACAGCAGAAGCACATCGGTCTCGACGTGCGACAACAAGGACTCGGCTTCATCGAGATCGGCATGACCGTTTGTGAATGGGTCGAAAGGATCGAACCGTACGTCGTACGCATCCTGTGGTACGAATTCGAACGTGATCTCGCCCGCCACCGGTGCGATGACCGTCAGCTGTTCGTACGACACCGCAGTGATTTCCGTGAGACGCTTCTCTGCTTCGTCCGTCAGGCCGTCTCTGTCGGTATCAACACCGGGCTGATCACATGTCGCACCAACGAGCTCAGCAGATGCCTCCGTGCAGGTACCGGAACCCCCCAACAAGTCCTTGATGTCGTCAGGGAATCCTCCAACCACAGCAAACGTCCCCGGTGCCGCATCGACCTCCTCGATCTGTATCTCCTGGAAGTTGATGAGCCGTTGGGTCGCCTCCTCACCACCATCGATCTGGGTGAGGGCCCTCTCGGTGATTCCCGCTGATCTGGCGAAGGCTTCTTCCTGAGTGACCTGAATCGACCTGAGGAACGCCATCACCTGATCGATCTCCTGCACTGTCATGGCGCCGCCGCCGTCCAGCCCATACGGGGGCATCGGAGTGCCCTCGCGGCCGAAGACGATCCAGTGGCGAACCTCTTCCTCCTCGTATCGGAAGAAGATGTCATCGAGGGAGGGGACAGCCCACACTGTGTTGACTCCGGAACGCGCCTCGGAGAAGGGCGCCGCGCCGCCACCTCCGGCAGGACCATGACAGTCGGCACATTGGAATCCCTCGGTGCTGAACCAGTGTGCGCCTTCTTCGATATCGAATTCGATGGTCTCCTCGGCGAAGGCCTCCTGGCGACCGGGTTCGTTCAATGCATACCAGGGCATGATGATCGCCATGAGTGCAGAACCGAGGAGCGCAGCACGCAGCACACGGGTCAGCCTCTTGTTCTCCAGCTCGTCGTCCGATGCGCCCGGCGAGACGTTCGAAGGCGCCGCTTCCTGAGCTGCCGCCTTTGAGCGCCGAGAGTTGACGAACAGGTACGCCATCCAGACGAGAAGGAGGGCGACGCCGAAAATGAGTGCAAGAGCTCCTATGCCGAGCCCGCCGCCTGAGGCGGCTGGTTCTCCTTCTTCGCCTGCGGCGAGCACGATGTTCAAATAGCGCACTGTGTCATTACCCCACACAGAATGGGCCCTGCGGATAGGCCACCGTCTTGTTCTTTGATCTTGCCGTCTGGACGATCGTGCCTGTATCGATCACGAGTTGACCGGCATTGTCGATGTTGACGCCGAATCGGTCCAGATTGCGCGGCGCAGGTCCGTCCTCATACTCACCGTGGTTGTTGTACTTCGAACCATGGCACGGGCACTCGAACCCCTGAGATGAGAGGCACTCTGGAACACGGCAGCCGAGGTGTACGCAACGCTGCCAGAGGGCCATGAGGCCGATACCGTCTGATTCGCCTCCTGCGATGACGAATGGCGTCGACTCGTATGACGAGCCGGGCAATTCGGAGAGTGGAAACGGGACCACCCACGACTGGGCGGCTGGAATGAACTTCGGAACAACTGTTCCACCCCGAAGTATCTCTGCCTTGATCTCATCGAACGAACCAGCCTTGATCGGTGTACCGAAACCACCTTTGAGTTTCGGCCACATGAAGGCGAGGCTTGCGAGGGTGAACTGGAGCATGAAGAGACCAAAGACAGCGCCGATCGCTCTGTTGAAGAACTTGCGGCGAGTTATGCCGTACTCGTTCTCGGAGATCTCGACACGTGGCTCATCATCGACATACTCAGCCGGTGCATCAACCATCGTGACGGTGGCAACGCTGCTTTCGGCGGCGGCGCCGGCCTGTTCCAAGGCCTTGCGCTTCGCAACGTCTGCCCTTCTGGCCTCGCGGTCGAGCTCGGCCTGGGTAACGGTCCCCTCTGAGTCCTTGCGCCGCATGGCGACGGCGATGATGCCAGAGGCTGCGATCACCCCGGCTGACCCGATGATCAGAATGAAGATGGTTGTCGCGCTCATACAGGCTCACTCATTCGAGAATCGTCTTCAGGTCGTCGAAGAATATCCCGTCTCGCCACGGGAATACGAAGTTGAACCCCGGCCCTCGAAAGAACGATCCGAAGATCGTCACCACCGCTGCGGCCATGAAGAACAGGGTGAAGATGGAGATCGCAAGTTTTCGATCAGATGGCCTCACCGATGGATTCCGGTCGATGTAAGGGATGAACGCAAGTGCGGCCATGCCGAAGCCGGGAATGATGATGCCTGCAACCTGGGGGTCGAAGTACGCAAGCAACTCCTGGAGCCCAAGGAAGTACCACGGCGCCTTCGACGGGTTCGGCTGCTCGTTGAAATTGGCGAACTCGAGAAGCGGCGCATCGACGAACGCCGACAACAACGTCAGGAATGCAAGCATCACGAGGAGAGCAACAAACTCTATCGCCAGCAGGTGCGGCCACACATTGACCTTGTCCTCGGGTTCCTTGCCCGTGCCCTGGATCGCACCGGCTTTGACAACCGTGAGTAGTCGCTGTGTCCGCACCCCGGGTGGCGGCCCTGATGGCGCAACTGGTGCGGGCGCTGGCGGATGAGAGACGTCGGCTGAGGCTGTCGCCGCAAGCGCTCCTGCGCTCACCATGGCCGGAACAGCGCTTCCGTCAGCCTTCGCTCGTGCAAACATCGCCCGTTCGAGTATCGGCCGTGGCACCCCGTACTGTTCCGCCTCGGCGTCGAGATCGCGACCCGGTCCGCCGGCTGAAGGCTGAGAGCTGACGGCCGAAGGCCTGGCTGCCGGCGCAGCCGTGGCCTCACCCTTCATCTCGGCAAGGATCTCGTCAACGGAACGACCCTCTGCCTTGGCGCGGGCCTCTGCGGATCGCCTGAGGAGATTCTCTGGTAGCTGTGCCACGGTGTCTCCTTAGAGGGGTCCTGAGATTCCGCCATCCTTGCGGACCCGCCAGAAGTGGACGGCCATGAAGATGGTGATGATGAACGGAAGGAACAGGACGTGAAGAACATAGAAGCGCAACAGCGTGTCCGCCGTGATCTGGACACCGCCGATCAGAGCAAACGTCACCTGGTCTCCGAAAACGGGTGCATACGCCCCCATATTGGTTCCGACGGTCACAGCCCACAGAGCGAGTTGATCCCATGGCAGCAGATATCCGCTGAACGAGAGAAGGAGCGTCAGCAACAGCAGCACGATCCCAACGACCCAGTTGAATTCGCGTGGTGGTTTGTACGCACCGTGATAGAAGACCCGACTCATGTGGAGGAAGACGGTCAGCACCATGATGTGGGCACCCCACCTGTGCATGTTGCGAACCAGCTGTCCGAACGCAACGTCGGCGCCAAGCGCCTGGAGGTCGAAGTAGGCCTGGGGAGATGTGGGCCGGTAGTAGAACATCAGGAAGATGCCCGTGACGGTCAACAGGATGAAAAGGAAGAAGCTCAACCCACCGAGACAGAGCGTGTAGGACAACTTGACACCGTGTCGCTTCACCTTCACCGGATGAAGGTGGTACATCACGTTGTTCATGATCACGTACGAACGGTTCCTGGGTGAATCGCCGCTGTCTGATCGCATCGGGGAGCCGGGGCGGAAGATCGAATTCCACACCTGCGAGCTGCGCACGTGGTCTCCCATCCCTGCTACGGCTTCCTTGATGCCGCCTCTCCCGTTTCCGTCTGCCAACTTGGTTCTCCCTGCTCTGCTACCAGCGCACGCCGTAGGCGTATCCGCTCTTCGAGTCGCGGTTGTGTGTGTCAAACTCCCACGGCGCCGCCTCGATCTCGTCCGACTGCTCTGCGACCGATCCACCGAACTTGCCGATCGTGATCACGTTCGTCGGGCAGCGATCCACACACAGCTTGCATCGTGTGCACTCCGTATCGTCTATGAGGAACATCGCCTGGTTCTCTGGCTTGGCGTTCGGATCCTCAACCCCGAACGTTTCGGCGATGACCTCGGTGCTGAGGATATGGATGCATTTCCATGGACAAATATCGACGCATCCCGCACAGAGAATGCACTCGGATTGGTCGATGTGGATGAACTGTTTCGGCTTGACGGCAGCCGTCATGTACGCGGTGTCAACGACTGCGAGTTGATAGTCATCACGAATCGGAGGCGTTTCGAGCCAGGCTTCCTTCGCCATCAGAGATCAACCCGCATCGGACGGCCGTAGTTGGACACCGACGTCGGTTTCGGCGCACTTGCCTTGGCCTCACGTCCCTGCCACTTGTACATGATGACGGGGATGACGATGATCATCGTGGTCACGTATCCAGCTGAGATCATGTCCTTGAGCGCCGAGTAGGAGATCGCGACGTCGTTGTTCATGACAGCAACGGCCGGGATCGTGATGAAGATCTTCTGTGGCGTCCACTCGAGCGTTGCCTGAGTGAGCGTGAGGAACTGGTTCGGTATCACGGCGAAGATGATGAACATCAATCCTGTGAAGAGCACCGCGCCGAGCATCGCCCTCGCCCAGGTCAGAGGCCGTTTCCAGATCCACCCCAAAGTGATCCCGGCCATGGCCATGAGCACTCCACCAAGAGCGACGATCTGGGCAATCGTGACGATGACCCACCCACGCGGGACGTTGGGATACAGGACTCGACCAAGCTCATCGACGTCAGGCGCCTCGGTCATATGCACCAGGATCGACCCACCGATGGCGACGACGACACCGATCGCGATGAGCGCGATTCCGGCGATGAGATGCTTGCGTTCGCTCACGTGCCTCCAAGGCGGATTCCGGCAGTGTACGCCGGTGACGACGCCTCCGGTATCCAACTGCAGAAGAATCCAGATGCCACCCCAAACCGTGAACCGCGAACCGTGAACGGCTCCTCAATGAAGGATGCCGTCGTGCGTGTGGCTAGAGTTTCCGCGGCCAACTGATCGAGCCCGCAGAACACCCCAGCAGGAGGACGCTCCAAGCGTGACCGCTGACATTTCATCCTACGAAGCAGCCCAATCGGAGGCTGAGGACAACGGTGCAACTGTGGCCGGCAGATACATGTTGGCTGCAACGGTCCTGTTCGTACTTGGCCTCGTGATCACGGCACTTGCATCCCTACAGCTTGTACTGCCGGACCTCGCCTCCGGCACGGGGTACACAACGTACGGTCGACTTGCTCCGGCAAGCAGGGCATTGCTCTGGGATGGTTGGCTCCCACTCGCGGGACTCGGGCTCGCCATCTACACACTCACCCAGATCACAGGTGGCGGCCTCAAGCGCAGGAGGCTCGCAACCCTGGCGCTCGTCGCGATTGCCTTCGGAGCGTTCGCCAGCGCGGGTGACCTGATCGGCGGACTGTCGTCTGGAATCGCGGGCCAGGAGGCACCGATCTGGACCAGGGCAATCTCCGCCTTTGGATACGCGCTCGCTGCGCTGGTGGTCACACAGACGGCCAAACAGAAGGCCGACAGGCTCGGTCCAACCGGCTGGTATCTCACAGCGGCAGCCTGGTGGTTGGCGGCCTCGGCACTGTTCGGATTGATTCCGCTCATGTCAGGAACCCCGGGATCGATCCAATCTGCATTCACGAACGCTGGCCTTCACCGTTTGTCCATCGTGACCATGGCGGTTGGTCTCCTCTATTTCGCGTTCTCCAGGATCAGCGGCACAGATCTCACCGAGCCTCGGCCGCTTGCAGCCCTCGGATTCTGGTCGCTGACCCTCACATGGGCCTTCATGGGCGGCGTTGACCTTGTGTACTCGGCAACTCCGGATTGGTATGAAACGCTCACGGTCGCCTTCGCCATTGCAACGTTGGTTCCTGCCCTTTCGATCGCCACTGACCTCGGACTTCTGCTCAAAGGCCAGGTACAGAACATCACAGATAGGGCAACGCTTCGCTACGGAGTCGTCGGTGGACTCGCGTTGATCGCTGCAACGATCGTCAACCTGCTCCTCGCCTGGAGGGCAACGAGTGCGGTAGTACAACACACGACGTGGACCACTGGCCTTGACGTGCTCCTTGTTCTCGGTGCAGCGTCCTTCGCGATTTTCGCAGCCAACAGTGTTCGGAAGGGCGGCAGATCCTCTGGCACGAGCTTCCATTTCTCATGGTCTGTGATCGGTGTAGTAGGAGCGTCGGTCGGTCTTCTTGCCGGCGGCATCGTCACAGGGTTCTCATGGATCGCGAGCCCTTCGAGCCGGCTCTTCCCCAATTATGGAGCCGGCTATGAAGTCACCGTCGTATCGCTTGCGCCGTTCTTGGCAGTGGCAGCGTTCTCACTGACGATCTATGCCGTCGCACAGATCGTCTATCTCATACGGATCAACTCCCAATCGGGTGAGGAGCTTGCTCCTCCGGATGGACCTCTCGACTATGGCCTCGAGTTCGAGGGTGCGACACGCTACGTGACGTGGAAGAGGCTTGTATGGGGTGCAGCGGCAGTGTGGATGGCAGCGGCGGTGTTCACAGTTCTCCTGCCCATGATGGACAACTCGGAAACCTCAGCAACGATCACGGCAGACAGGTTCCGGACGAACGAGTCGGGTACGCCTGAGTCGGCAGGCCGTGATCTGTACATCTCGGAGGGATGCGCCGAGTGCCACACGCAGTCCGTCCGGCCGATCGTCACAGACGTCGGCCTCGGTGCTGTGAGTGTTGCAGGCGACTACGCCCATGAGAATCCCGCGCTGATGACCGGCACACGAATAGGACCCGATCTGACGCACATCGCAACCCGTGGCGAGTTCTTCGACAAAGTGCTCGTCAGCGCACATCTCAAGGACCCGCAATCGGTTGTCGAATGGTCGACCATGCCGTCCTACTCCTATCTGTCGGATGAGGACATCAGTGCGATTGTCACCTACATCGAGACGTTGAGGTAGGACGATGGACGAACTGCTCCAGCGAGTGGCCGAAATCAGGGGGATGCCCGCATCCCTCGTGGAGAGATCAGCCCAGGCACGCGCAGAGAAGACGGGAACGACCCTTGAAGCCGTACTCAGGGAGTGGGCGGTGGAAGCTGATTCGGCTCCTGCCGACTCAGCACCATCAACCATCAGCCCTGAGCCATCGCCAGAAGAGCCGGCGGCCGAAAGCGGAGAGCAGAAAGCTGCTGTTACGACCGACCATCTCGTGCAGCTGGCTGCAGACGCAAAGCGCATGCCACCGAAACTGATCCTCTCATCCGCCACAGCTCGCGCCGAGCACTCCGACGCGACGCTCGACGCCGTGCTTGCGGATTGGGCCGGCGTTGATCTTGAAGAACTGAGCTTGCAGGCTGCCGACTCTCGGCCATCAGCAGAAGAGCCTGAAGAACCGAGAACCGAAAGCCGCGAGCCGAAAGCCAAAGAGGAGCCGACAGCCGAGGAGGAGGCGACAGCCGAGGAGGAGGCGACAGCCGACATTGAAGTCATCGAGGCAACCCCTGTGCACGTCGAAGGACCGGCGGAGGACGAGGATGCTCCGCAGGCGCGCAGCGGATATCCGAGGTGGCTTGCAGCTGCCTTCGTGTTGATCCCCCTTCTCGCCGTCACCTACATCCTCGTCGCACCCAACGGACCAGACTGTGGAACCGCAGGTCAGCTTCTTGTGGACCCCGTCACGGGCGAAACCGTCAACTGCGACGGGACAGCGTACGGCGTGAGCGCGGTCGACTACTTCGCCCAAGGTGAGGGTCTCTACAGCCAGTGCGTCGCCTGCCATGCCGCCGACGGATCAGGTGGAGCGGGTCCTGCATTCGCCGGCGGAGCAATTCTCGCAACCTTCCCAGCTGATTCGTGCAACGAGCACATCGAGTGGGTACGAGTGGGGACCGCAGGTTGGCCAGAGGCCACCTATGGGGCAACGGACAAGCCGGTCGGCGGTGCAGGCCTGATGCCCGGCTTCGGAACGATGACTGACGAGCAGCTTGCGTCGGTCAGCCTGTACGAACGCGTTGAGTTCGGCGGTCAGCCGCTCGAGGAAGCTGAGATCGACTGCGGCCTTGTCACTCCCGAGGATGGAGAACCGGTCGACGCAGCCGGATCCTGAAGGCTCCCCAGCCATCCATGCCGGTACGCTCAGCTCCATGGCAAACACTGTTCTCGTCGTCGGTGGTGGTCCTGGTGGTTCCTCAGCTGCATACTGGCTTGCCCGCAACGGGCTTGACGTCCACCTCGTCGAGAAAAAGCACTACCCGCGCGAAAAGACATGTGGGGACGGGCTGACACCAAGAGCCATCAAACAACTTCTCGACATGGGATTCGATTTCGACGAATACGCCATCCACCGTGTTGACGGACTCAGGGCATATGCGGG
>Ga0255048_10001730_pt1 | contig 14702 bp, 10 predicted proteins | sample JV7_2_2_MG_FD_183619 | JGI IMG/M metagenome (GOLD analysis project Ga0255048, IMG submission 183619) | Seawater microbial communities from Jervis Inlet, British Columbia, Canada - JV7_2_2 | ecosystem: Environmental > Aquatic > Marine > Inlet | place: Canada: British Columbia | collected 2016-10-06
CAACGATCTCACGCAGATGACGTTCGGAATCAGTCGCGACGATGCCGAGAAGGCGTTCCTGCTTGGCTACTTGGAGTTGGGCGTTCTTGCGACGAACCCATTCAACACGCTTGACCGCGACGGCGTCGGATCGCTTGTGCGGTCCGCTGTGGAAGCTGGACGTGCCACCCGACCCAATATCCACGTCGGCATCTGCGGCGAACACGGAGGCGATCCGCGATCGATCGCATTGTGTGACGAGATGGGGCTCGACTATGTCAGCTGCTCCCCGCTCAGGGTGCCGGTTGCACGACTTGCTGCAGCCCAAGCGGTCCTGAACCGTCCCAACCCACCGGATCAGGACACAGACGCTCACATGGATCCTGCAAAGGGAGTTGTCACTGACGCAGGTTGAAAACAGAATTACAGATCCAGCCGCACCGTCGACTCGTGCCTTCCCTTGATGCGACGGTGCGGCTGCCTCGTTCAGGCTATGTGACGAACATCGAATAGGTGAGGGGTTGACGACTACGATGCCTATCGCACCCTATGGAAAGGTCGGGACGTCGCGGTGGATGATCAACGCCAGCCCACAGTCAACAAACGAGACGCGACCAACGACGTCATGATCCATGTGGATCCGAAGTCTGTGTGGAAGATCATCGGTGCAATCCTTGTCACGATGCTCGCCCTGTGGGTCATTGAAGCGGCGAGCCACTTGCTCGTGATGCTCGCCCTCTCCTTCTTCTTCAGCCTCGCCCTGCAACCGGCTGTCCTGCGATTGACCAGCCGGTATGGATGGAGGCGCGGGTCAGCTGTGGGCGTCATCTATCTCGCCGGATTCGCCGCTGTGGGTCTCATGCTCTTCGTGCTGATACCCGCGATGGTTGACCTCGCGCAGGCCATTGGCTCTCACGCGTCGGAGTGGGTTACCAACATCGCGACATGGGCCGAAGACACCTTCGGCATCGTCGTGTCTGATTCAGTGACCGGCGGGGAATGGATGGAGGAGATCGATGACAAGGTCATCGAATGGGCACAGGACGGCGGTATCGGAAGCATTCTCGGCATTGCGGGCTCGAGTCTGAGCTTCGTCTTCGACATGGCAACCATTGCCATGTTCACCTTCTACTTCACCGCCGATGCCCAGCGACTCCAGCGAACCGTGCTGAGTCTCGTCAAGCCAGAGAACCAGTACCGGGTCGGGTGGACATGGGACCAAGCAGTGATTCAGACCGGTGGGTACTTCTACTCACGAATGCTATTGATGCTGATCAATGGATTCGGTTTCTTCCTTACGATGGTGGTGGTTGGCGTACCGGTGGCGCTCTCCGTTCCTCTCGCACTGATCGCTGGTTTCATTGCTGCGTTCATCCCGGCCATCGGAACGTACCTCGGCTCGGCAATACCCATCGCTGTCACCCTCGGCATCAGCGGCCTTATACCGGCGCTCATCGTGCTCGCCTATGCGCTCATCTATCAACAGATCGAGAACTACTGGCTCAGTCCGAAGATCTCGTCCAAGACGATGACACTCAACGGCGCAGTGGCATTCGGCGCCGCCCTTGCAGGTGGTGCGATCGCAGGGCCGCTCGGTGCGTTCGTCGCCCTGCCCGTCGCAGCTCTGATCACGGCTCTCATATCGAACTTCGTTACCCACTACAACGTCGAATACAACTTCTCCTATAACGATCCAGAGGACGTCGAAGCCGCAGCAAGGAGCGCGATCGAGAACCCAGACCAGGACTGACACTTGGAACCAGACAGCCGATTACTGTCTTGGTATGTCCTCTTCCTTTCTCGCTCATTTGGCCAATGAAACGTCCGAGATCGAGAAGGCAGGTCTCTTCAAGGAAGAGCGGGTCCTCGCTTCCCCTCAGGACGCGGTCATCGCCCTCGATGACGGCACCGAGGTCATCAACTTCTGTGCCAACAACTATCTCGGTCTCGCCAACAACGCCGTGCTCAAGGATGCAGCGGCACGAGCCATCACTGAGCATGGCTACGGCATGGCGTCTGTTCGATTCATCTGCGGCACCCAGTCGGTGCACAAGAAGCTCGAACACGACATCAGCTCCTTCCTCCAGAAAGAGGACACGATCCTCTACTCATCGTGCTGGGATGCCAACGGCGGCCTGTTTGAGACCATTCTCGGCCCAGAAGATGCGGTCATCTCCGATGCACTCAACCATGCATCGATCATCGACGGTGTGCGACTGTGCAAGGCGAAACGGTTTCGGTATGCGAATAACGACATGGAGGATCTCTCCGCGAAGCTCCACGAGGCGACGGACGCTCGCTTCAAAGTGATCGCGACCGACGGAGTGTTCTCGATGGACGGCGTCATCGCCAACCTTCCTGCGATCTGCGACCTTGCTGAGGAACACAACGCCATAGTCATGGTCGATGACTCCCACGCCGTCGGATTCATCGGCGAACACGGGGGAGGAACACCGGATTACTGGGGTGTGCAGGACCGTGTCGGGATCGTCACCGGCACGTTCGGAAAGGCCCTTGGTGGAGCGTCAGGTGGATACACCTCAGGGCACAGGGAGATCGTTGCACTGCTGAGACAGCGATCGAGACCGTACCTGTTCTCAAACTCCCTCGCACCGATGATCGCGTCCACCACAAGCAAGGCGATCGATCTGCTCAAGACCTCCGCCGATCTCCGAACGAGGCTCCAGGACAACGCAAGCCGATTCCGCGCCGGAATGGACGCCGCGGGTTTCACCCTCGCCGGTGACGGACACCCGATCATCCCAGTGATGCTCGGCGATGCGACTTTGGCAACCGAGATGGCGAACCGCCTTCTCGACGAAGGCGTATATGTGATCGGTTTCTCGTTCCCCGTCGTGCCCGATGGAGAGGCCCGAATTCGAACGCAGATGTCGGCTGCCCACACAGAAGCCCACGTTGACAAGGCGATCGCAGCCTTCGTCAAGGTCGGTCGCAAACTCGGCGTGGTGAGCTGATGCGAGCGCTCGTCAAGGCCATGCCGGAACCGGGGCTGTGGCTCGAGGACGTTCCCGATCCCGAGATTGGACCGAACGATGTCCTCATACAGGTCAAGAAGGCATCGATATGTGGCACCGATCTCCACATCGAGGAATGGGACGAGTGGGCAAGCGAGACGATCCCTGTTCCCATGGCAGTTGGACACGAGTACATGGGCGTCGTTTCCGCAATCGGTGATGAGGTCGAGGGTCTCACGATCGGGCAACGCGTCTCGGGCGAGGGACACGTGATCTGTGGGCGGTGTCGAAACTGCCAGGCGGGCCGGAGGCATCTCTGCATCAATACGGTCGGTGTCGGTGTGAATCGTCCGGGTGCATTTGCCGAGTATGTCGCGATTCCGGGCTCGAACGTACAACCTCTTCCCGACAACGTCTCAGACGACATCGGCAGCATCCTCGATCCACTCGGCAACGCCGTTCACACCGCTCTGCACTTTGACCTCGTCGGCGAGGATGTGCTCATCACCGGAGCAGGGCCGATCGGCATCATGGCGACTGCTATCGCACGCCACGTAGGAGCGCGCTACATCGTTGTCACGGATGTGAACGACTATCGACTGGAACTCGCAGAATCGATGGGTGCCGATCGTGAGTTGAATGTGACAAGGGACACGGTCGCGGACGCAATGGCCGACCTAGGCATGAAGGAGGGATTCGACGTCGGACTCGAGATGTCTGGAAACCCCGCTGCGCTCCACGACATGATCACGACGATGGACAACGGCGGGAAGATTGCCCTCCTCGGCATCCCGCCGAAGCAGGCGCCGATCGACTGGAACGACATTGTGTTCCATGGGCTGACGCTGCAGGGCATATACGGTCGTCGCATGTTCGAAACCTGGTACAAGATGCTTGCCATGCTCGAGACTGGCCTGGACGTATCCAAGGTCATAACCCACCACTTCCCCGCAGAAGACTTCGCAGAAGCGTTTGCCACCGTCCGCTCGGGTGACGCGGGAAAGGTCATCTTGGATTGGGAAGTGTGATCGACATGTTCCGATTCATCGTCATCGCCGACTCACACATTCGACCGCCGGATCAGGAGGTGGATGCGTATCCATCGAACGCTCTGATGGTGCAACGGAACAGGTTCATCGTTGGCATGTGCAACGACATCGATGCAGCCTTCGTCGTCCACCTCGGCGACATTGTCCACCCCCTGCCGGTGGATGACACGCATGAGGAAGCCATCGAACTTGCCAAAGAGATGTATTCCGAGCTCCGCCATGCCATTCACTACGTCGCAGGCAACCACGACGTCGGCGACAAACCCAATGCCCTTGTGGCTGTTCCTGCGGTGGCCGAGGAGAACTACGGCGTCTATGAGAAAGCGTGGGGGCCATCGTTCCTCTCCTTCGATCACGACGACTGCCACTTTGTCCTCATCGACACCCAGTTGCTGAATTCCGGGCTGGAGAGGGAGCGCAACCAGAAGATCTGGCTCGAGTCCGACCTCGCTGGTGCGACAGCAGCAGGCCAGCGCGTCTTCCTCTTCACCCACTACCCACCGTTCATCCAAGACCACAACGAACGCGAGCACTATGACAACATCGGAGAGCCCGCTCGATCGTGGCTCCTGGACCTTCTCGTGCGACACGACGTCGAGGCACTCTTCGCCGGTCATGTGCACAGCTTCCAATACAACAGGCACGAGGGCACCGACATATATGTGGCGCCATCCACAGCATTCGTTCGTCCCGACTATTCGGAACTCGCGTCGATCGCACCTCTAGCCGAGAATGGCAGGGACGATCCGTCGAAGCTCGGTGTGCTCGTTGTGGAAGTCACGGCGGACGGTCATGCGACCAGGCCGATTCGCTCCTTTGGGTCGACCGTGGGCGTCGAGGCGCCACCGGTCTCCCTCGACGTATCCCTTGCACCCGCATGGCAAAGCCCGATCGGTGTCACACTGCGCCACGGCTGGGCCGACATCCATGACTTCCCGACCGCTGGCTTGGATGAGTTCAGGCGGAAGCGGGTGCGAAACGATGGACCGCTCCTCGCGTTGTGGGAGGCGAGGATCAACAACGTGCGTGTTCCAATCAGTGACCTACACGAGCCAGCGAAATTGGAGAGAATCCGACACCTGACAGACAGAGGCATGCGCTTCAGCATCACCTCAGCTGGGGTTCCCGACCAAGGGGATTTCAACGCGGTCCAATCGAACGCGATGCACATCAGTCGATGGGATGTCCTGGTCCCTCCCGAGTTGATGGATCACGCTCAGATCGCAGTCGCTGGAGCACGAATCAGGGACGTCGTCCACATGGCTGTTGCACCAGTGGTACCGATCGGATCGACGGGGGCAGAGACACACCACTTCGTTGCCGCTGGGTTCCGTGTCGAGGATGACCCGCATCTTCAGCGTTGGCTCGAGATCGACAGAGATTCTGTGTTTGGCTCGCTCGTGTTTCGAGTGCCGTGGCGCGATGAGCTGGACGATGGCCTCCTCCGAGCGAAGACCCTCGCAGGACGGTTCGGGCGAATGGCTGTGGTGATCGTCGACATGCCGAGAGCAAGCGAAGGCTCCGCGTTCACAGACGATGAAGCCGTGTGCCGCCGAGTCACCCACACGGTGAGAGCCGCGATAAAAGAGCCTGATGTTTCGGTGTTCCTCGACGGCTTCATGGATCACGATCGTGGTTACTACCCGCGTCACGGCCTGATCGATCGAGGCTTCAATCCGAGACCGGCACTGTACAGCCTGATCGCAGAGTCAGCGGGCGCCACCACCGGTTGAGGCTGGTCAGCACGATATCGACATGTCAGCAGTCGGCGTACCATCCGCATATGAACCGAAGGTTCCTTGTTCGCGAGGCTGAGACCGTCGGACCGGACATCGTTCGACTGGTCGTTGAGGCACCAAGAGTGGCCGCTCACGCACGTCCCGGACAGTTCGTCATCGTTCGGCCAAGTGAGTCTGGCGAGCGTATTCCCCTCACCATCTGCGAGGCAGACGCCGACCGAGGCACCATCACGCTCGTTGTTCAGGCAGTCGGTGCAACGACAATGCAGATCAACGCCAAGTCAGTAGGGGAACACCTCGAAGATGTGCTCGGTCCCCTCGGCACACCAACCGAAATCGAAGCGTTCGGAACCTGCGTCGTTGTAGCTGGCGGCGTCGGCGCTGCAATCGTGTTGCCCGTCGCAGCGGCACTGACCCATGCCGGAAACAGCGTCATTGCCGTCGTTGGAGCACGGGATGCTGATCACCTCATACTCCTCGACGAGATGACAGCTGCAACCGCAGAGGTCGTTGTCACCACCGACGACGGCTCAGCGGGCGTGCACGGATTCGTGACCGACGCCCTTTCGGAACTCATTCGCGAGCGGCGCATTCACTACGTGTTCACGGCAGGTCCGATTCCGATGATGAATGCGGTTGCGCATGCGACCAAGGATGACTCCATCCCGACGGTTGCAAGCCTGAACCCGCTGATGGTTGATGGCACGGGAATGTGCGGTGGTTGTCGCGTCTCGGTGGGTGGGCAATCACAGTTCGCCTGCATCGATGGACCGGAGTTCGACGCTCACATGGTCGACTTCGCCGCCCTCTCCAAGCGCAACACGGCCTATCTCGCCTTCGAGGCCTGCAGGCTCGACAAAGCCAGGGAGATCCTTGATGCCTGAGCTCACCAAGCGAGAGCGCATGAAGATGGATCGGACAGACATGCCAATGCGCAACTCGGATGTCAGGGCCACAGACTTCGCAGAGGTGAACCTTGGATACACGAGCGCCATGGCGGTGCTCGAAGCCTCCCGATGCCTCGAATGCAAGCATCCCGTGTGCGTGGATGGGTGTCCAGTCGGGATACAGATCGATGACTTCATCAAGCACGTCGCCGACGGAGACATCAGCAGTGCCGCGGCGGTCATTCAAGCCGACAATCTCTTCCCTGCGATCTGCGGAAGGGTCTGTCCCCAGGAGAGCCAGTGCGAAGGGGCATGTGTCCTCGACAAGAAGGGCAGACCTATCGCCATCGGTCATCTCGAGCGGTTCGTTGCCGATCAGGAGCGGATTCGCGCCCTCGCCGAACCCACGCAATCCGCGCCCCCGACAGGTCATGCCGTTGCAGTCGTCGGGTCGGGACCCGCAGGCCTTGCTTGCGCTGGAGACCTCGCGCAGGAGGGTCATGCGGTCACGGTGTTCGAGGCGCTCCACGAACTTGGCGGGGTCCTCGTCTATGGGATACCGGAGTTCCGCCTTCCGAAGGACATTGTGGCCGCGGAGATCAACAGCCTTGAGGACCGGGGCGTCACGTTCGAGACCAACGTCCTCATCGGTTCGGGTACAACCCTCGATGAACTCATGGAGGACGAAGGGTTCGATGCCGTGTTCATCGGGACAGGGGCAGGACTCCCCCGTTTCCCCGGTATCGGTGGCGAGGACCTGATCGGCGTCTATTCAGCCAACGAGTTCCTGACCCGCGTCAATCTCATGAAGGCTCACGATCCGAGGAGCGAAACGCCTGTCTACGACCTCGAGAATCGTCCTGTGGTCGTGATCGGTGGCGGCAACACCGCCGTCGATGGTGCCCGGACTGCTCTCAGACTCGGGGCCAAACCTGTACAGATGCTGTACCGACGCTCTGACGAGGAGATGCCTGCACGTGATGAGGAGATCGAGCATGCCATCGAGGAAGGAGTCGAAATCGCATACCTTGTCGCGCCAACATCGTTCAACGGCGCGGACGGTTGGCTCAAGAGCGTCACGATCCAACAGATGCAGCTCGGTGAACCGGATGAGAACGGAAGGGCTCGACCGGAGCCCATCGACGGGGCGTTCGAGACAATCGAGGCCGACGTTGCCATTGTTGCGATAGGTAACGCGCCGAACCCTGTGCTCACACGATCAACCCCTGACCTGGCAACCACTCGATGGGGCACCATCGAGGCAGATGAGGACACCGGTCAAACCTCGATTCCCGGCGTCTTTGCTGGTGGGGACATCACGACCGGCGGTGCCACCGTCATCCTCGCTCTCGCCGCAGGCCGCAAGGCCGCTGCAGCAATCAACGACTATCTCAACGCCTAAGTGGACCAGGCCTGAAGGAAGGACTCGAGACGGGGGAACGCGACGTCGTAGTAGTCCGACGGGTCGTTCTGGAGATTGGCTACGTAGTTGATGAACATGATCGTCCTCGCGGCCATGAAGTGCTCCAACTCACCCTCGTACGTCACCGGCCATGGCGCGACCGTTCGGTACCCCTCCTCGAACGCAACCCTGAAGTCGTTGTAGCCGATATGGCCTCGTTCATAGAACAGCGTGATCGCGACATCCTGAACACGGTGGCCCCATGAGACATCCTCGAAGTCAAACCCGATCAACCGGTTGCGGTACACGTGGACATTGTCAGGGTGGAGGTCACCGTGAATGACGTGCGCTTCAGAGGGATCGAGTGTGGCGAACGCCGGTTCCACCTGCGCAATGGCTCGGTCAAGCACCGCGCGGCGGCCGCCTTCAAGAAAGTGCGCTCGGGCGTCATCGAAGACCACGACCGGGTCGACGTCCTCTGGCCAGTAGAAGACCCTGTCCCAGGTCAGAGGTGGGTGGGGTGGCTTGAACCCGGCTCCATGGACGTGCAGCCCTGCCGAGAGTTGCCCAAGCTTGTGATAGCCGTCCTCTGTGGGGGCATCACCAAGGCACCGACCCGGAACCCACTCGAACAGAACACACCGCCTCTTCTGGGGGATGCCTGTTGCACCCGCATACACACTCCGGTTGCCGTCGACAGCAGACACGAACCGCGCCACATCCAGCTCGGTGTTCGATCTGAGATCCTCCAACCACGCAAGCTCGTTCTCTACGTCACCATCCGAGTGGTCCTGATGGAGATCAACACGCAACGCGTAGGGCCCGTCTGCGGTACCGACACGGAACAGGACATTGGTGAATCCACCGATCAGTGTGAGGCGATCCGGCTGAATCGGATAGCGCTCGAGCGCTGACATGGCGAGCGGACGGAGCCTCCGAATCTGCCCCGCTTCAGAGAGCGACTCCCAGTCCAAGCCCACGTAGCGACCTACGCAGCGGCGGCGACGTTGGTGTCCTTCGCCTGACCTCTACGCCAGACGAGCATCGAGATGCCACCGATGATCACCTGTGGGAAGTACGTCGCAGCACGCCAGATCATGGTCGCGGCGAGGGCGTCGTTGTTGGGCAACCCGAATGAGGTGAGGATGCTCGTAATGATGGCGTCCGTCGTACCGAGACCACCTGGTGGGACAGGGATGAATGTGGCAAGCCTTCCAAAGGAGAACGCCACGAACGCTTCCATCAGCGTCACGGGACCATCGAACCCGCCTTGGAGTGCAACGACAGCAAGGTAGAGGATCGAGAACTGCGCGAGCTGCTGACCAACGTTCGCAAGAGTGATCAATAGCCAGCGGTCCCGGACAACGTCGACAATCGAGGACCGAAACTCGACAACGGCATCGACGGCATCGAAGTCGATGTCCTTCTTGACGACACCTGCGCCCCACCGGACGATCCCATTGGTCCACCGACCGAGCTTCCGAGCGAACTCCTCGCTCCGCAATATGAGCGCGAGGAGGACGATCATCACTATCACTGCGGCGGCAGCAATAAATGTCACCGTCGCGGCTTCGGCGTTGCTCTGGCCGGTCGCAGTGAGAATGACGAGTCCAACGACCGGAAGCGACAGCGTGACGAGTGTGTTCCACACGCTCGTGATCCCAATCACCGAGGTGACCGGTGCCGGCTTGTAGCCGTAGCTGGTGAGCATTCCGTACTGGGCGGCGAGGCCGAACGCTCCCCCACCCGGTACGACATTCGAGATCATGAACGAGGTCTGGCGCGTCACGAACGCAGGTTTGTACTTCAGGCCGGGAAGCGCTGCGATGTGCGGGAACACGTAGATAATGATCAAACCGACCGTAGCGAGGGCGATGAGCCCAAGCTCCCACGCCTCCATGGACTGGATAGCGGCCCACGCTTTGTCGTAATCACCCAGTTGTGGGAGAACCACGACCACCATGATGAGCAGAATGAGGACAGTGAGGACTGTCGCTATGATCTGCTGCTTGCCGAACTTTGGCTTCTCCGGAACAGCTGGGTCAGGCATCGTTTCGCTCACGCGTGGTCCTTGATTGTCGGGGGCGCATTCTTCCACATGCTACGACCTGGCGGATGCGTGCGTTGGTACGAGAAACGCGCAGGCAAGTGGCGGGATCGTGAGTTCGATCGATTGGTCATAGCCGTGTGTCGAAATGTCATCTGCAGCCAGAGAGCCGTTCACGATTCCGCTGCCGCCGTACCTGGGAGAATCGCTCGTGATTGCTTCCTCCCACGTACCGGCTACTGGTACGCCGATTCGGTACTGCTCCCGTACGACGGGTGTGAAGTTGGCCACGAACAGGACCGGCGATCCGTCGGCCGCGAATCGCAAGAAGGCGTAGACACTGTTCGCCGCATCATCGCCTACCACCCATCGGAATCCGGCCGAGTCGTTGTCGAGCTCTGAGAGCGCTGGCGTCGACACCAAGAACTGATTGAGGTCCCCGACCCACTCCTTGACTCCTTTGTGATCGTCGAAGGCAAGAAGACCCCAGTCGAGCTCTTGTTCGTGGTTCCACTCATCGGGGACAGCGAACTCACCGCCCATGAACAGCAGTTTCTTCCCTGGTTGGGCCCACTGGTATCCGAACAGCAGTCGCAGGCCGGCCAGTTGCTGCCAGCGATCACCGGGTTGCTTGGCAAGGAGAGAACCCTTGCCATGCACGACTTCGTCGTGGCTGAGGGGCAGCGTGTAGTTCTCACTGAATGCGTACACCATGCGAAAGCTGAGCTCTGAGTGGTGATGGGTGCGGTGCACAGGCTCGCGGGCCACGTACGCAAGAGTGTCGTTCATCCATCCCATATCCCACTTCTCGCCAAACCCCAGTCCACCGGCGTCGACTGGGGCGGTCACGTTGGCGAAGGCCGTGGATTCCTCTGCGTACATCTGGATGTCCGGGTGCATTCCGTACGCCGTCGTGTTGAGTAGCTGGAGGAAGGAGATGGCTTCGAGATTCTCCCTCCCACCGTGGATGTTCGGAACCCACTCACCCTCCTTCCTGGAGTAGTCGCGATAGAGCATGGACGCCACCGCATCGACTCGAATTCCGTCCGCGTGAAAGGTGTCGAGCCAATGGATGGCACTCGAGAGGAGGAACGCTCGCACTTCGTGACGTCCATAGTTGAAGATGAGGCTGTCCCAGTCCTGGTGGTAGCCCTCCTTCGGATCAGAATGCTCATAGAGGTGTGTGCCATCGAATTGCGACAATCCGTGGGCATCGGATGGGAAGTGGGACGGCACCCAATCAAGGATGACCCCGATCCCTCTGCTGTGGAGATGGTCAACAAGGAACATGAGGTCCTGTGGATCGCCGAACCGCGATGTCGCAGCGAAGTAGCCGGTGCCTTGATAGCCCCACGATCCATAGAAGGGATGCTCCATGACAGGAAGCAGTTCGACATGGGTGAAACCGAGATCGACGACATAGTCCGCAAGCTGGACGGCGATCGACCGATATCCACCCGGGTCATATCGCCACGAACCGAGATGTAGTTCGTAGATGGAGATCGGCGCATCGAGAGCGTTCTTTTCTGCCCTCGACCTCATCCACTCGGAGTCATCCCACTCAAACGCGAGATCCCAAACGATCGACCCGGTGCGAGGGGGTTCCTCGGCCTTGAAGGCGACCGGATCAGCTTTGTCGAATGTTGTCCCGTTCGGTCCGGTGATCCGGTACTTGTACACATCCCCATGCACCACTCCAGCGACCTTCCCGCTCCATACGCCCGAACCATCCGGGTGCAGATCCGTGCCCCCGTCCCATCCAGAAAAGTCGCCGACGACTTCAACGCGTTCCGCCGACGGTGCCCACACCCTGAAGGTGGTTCCTTCGAGATCCACATGGGCACCGAGCACCGTGTGAAGAGCTGAGTGGGTTCCCTCGTTGAAGGCCCAGCGGTCCTCTTCACTGATCGGTGCTGGCGTAGCGTTCACGCTCACAAGTTACATGACATCGAACCGGCACAGACCTGTCGAATGTCACCAACCGATTCTGCTGTGAGACAATGGCCACATGATCACACGTCTAACACGCGAGCCACGGGTGCTTTCCGTCGTTCTGGCGGGTGGCGCAGGCAAACGTCTCATGCCGCTCACGACCGTCAGGGCGAAGCCCGCTGTACCTCATGCCGGCCAGTACCGGTTGATCGACTTTGCGCTGTCGAACCTCGTCAACGGAGGTTTCAGACGGATCGTTGTACTCACGCAATACAAGAGCCACAGCCTGGACGTACACATCTCACGGACATGGCGCATGTCGACAGTCCTCGGGAACTATGTAACGACGGTGCCAGCACAGATGCGCCTCGGTCCGCAGTGGTTCGCAGGATCAGCTGACGCTCTCTTTCAGAACATGAATCTCATCCGCGACGAGCGGCCGACACACATGTTCGTGTTCGGTGCGGATCACATCTATCGAATGGACCCGAACCAGATGCTCGAACATCACTTGGAGACCGGGGCAGGCGTTACGGTTGCTGGAATCCGTGTACCAATCGAGGAAGCGCCCCAATTCGGCGTCATCGAGACTGAACCGGGTTCGACGATGATCTCCGCGTTCCGCGAGAAGCCCGACGATCCCAAAGGCCTGTCCGACTCCCCAGAGGAGGCGTTCGTTTCGATGGGGAACTACATCTTCACGACGGAGGTGTTGACCGACATCCTCCAGGCCGACGCTGCGTCCTCAGGATCGGGACGAGATCTCGGAGGCGACATCATCCCAGCACTTGTTGCTTCTGGCGAGGCGCACGTGTACGACTTCACACACAATCTCGTACCGGGAGAAACACCAAGAGACAGCCACTACTGGCGCGATGTCGGAACGTTGGACTCCTATTACGACGCCAACATGGATCTGGTCGACCCGCATCCCATCTTCAATCTCTACAACGACCGATGGCCAGTACACACGTCCTATCACAAGACACTCCCACCCGCCAAGATCGTGGCCCACGGCGAGTTCGGTGCTGGCAGAGTGCTCAATTCGATGATCTCACCAGGGGTGATCATCACAGGCGCCACGGTGGATCACTCGATCCTCTCGCCGAACGTGAGGATCGAGCCAGGTGCCACAGTGGAGAATTCCATTCTCTTCGACAACGTCATTGTCAGTGCAGGGGCGGTCGTGAAGGACGCCATTCTCGACAAGAATCTGGTTGTCCCACGCAACAGAGCGATCGGTGTCGACAAGGAGAGGGACACCGAGGACTTCACCGTGTCCGATGGCGGTGTCACCGCCGTTGGCAAGCACGACGAGATCAGCTACGGCTGAGGATCCTCGCCGACTCGTAGACGCCAATGTGCTGACGGGCCGGTTCTGTCCATGACCAGTCTGTCGTCATGCCGCGTTGCTGTATGGCAAGCCTGACCTCTGGGTCCGACCAAGCTCGGACCGCTCGGTGAAGAGCGTCCACCACGCCAGCGACGTCAACCGATGTGGACACGAACCCTGTGCCGGACCCCTGATCGACATCGAAGTCCGACACCGTATCGACAAGGCCACCGACCGCTGTGACCACCGGGATGGTTCCGTACTCCATGGCCTGCATTTGGGCCAGACCGCACGGTTCGAACCTGCTGGGCATCAACATCAGATCGGCACCGGCGAAGATCTTGTGTCCGAGCTCGACGTCATAGCCATCGCTGAACCACACATCGTCTGGGTCCGCTTCGGTGGCTTTCCTCGCACGGTCTGCCAGCCACCTCTCACCCGACCCAAGCATGACCAGCCGGAACGGCATCGTCGCCGCGAAACGCGACGCGTCGAGCGCGAGATCGATCCCCTTCTGCTCCACGAGTCGTGACACAATCCCGACGATCGGTGCGCCTGTGTCCTGCCAGCCAACCGACTCAAGGAGTTCCGCGCGAGACGCGCCTTTACCAGCCATCGCATCGAACGTGTACCGCCGAGCGATGTGAGTATCGGTCGAGGGATTCCATTGCGTTGTGTCGATGCCGTTCCGGATCCCAACGAGTCGAGCTCCGAGGTCGTTCAATTGCTCATGAAGTCCAGAGCCTGTCTCCGGGCGACGAATCTCGTTGGCATAGTTCTCGCTGACGGCGATGACGATGTCAGCAAGCTCGATACCGCCGGCCATCGGATTCGTTCCGCCGTGCGACTCGAAGGCCGAGGAGCGAACCGGGATCCTGTCCAGCCACCCACCGGAAGTCCAACCCTGATATCCCAGTGTGTGAATCGTCAGAACCTTCGGGAGTGAATCATCGACGAACCCGAACGCAGCCGCGGTGTGCCAATCATTGCAGTGCAGCACATCGGGCTGGCGCAGCTCAGAGAGTGCCGCCACCGCTGCCGAGAATGCGAAGAATCGGTCGGCGTTGTCAGGCCACCCGCGCCCGTCTTCGTCGACATATGGGTTCGGTCGCGCAATACCGGGCACGTCAATGAGCGTTACCTGGCCGACATCAGCTGCGAGCCCGCTCCTTGCGGTCGCTGGACCGGCCCAACGCGGAACATCGAGAACAACGGAGGTTTCATCCGCCAGCCGCGCTCCGAAATAGTCGGGGAGGACAACCTCGACGTCAACAGCCGTGGAGCGAAGGGCCCTGACCAGGCCAGCAGTTGCCTCTGCCAGTCCTCCGACTCGCGCAAGCGGTGCGAACTCCGCTGTCG
>Ga0255048_10001731_pt1 | contig 14700 bp, 17 predicted proteins | sample JV7_2_2_MG_FD_183619 | JGI IMG/M metagenome (GOLD analysis project Ga0255048, IMG submission 183619) | Seawater microbial communities from Jervis Inlet, British Columbia, Canada - JV7_2_2 | ecosystem: Environmental > Aquatic > Marine > Inlet | place: Canada: British Columbia | collected 2016-10-06
ACGCCGTGCAAGCTGTCTGTCTGCCACATCGTCGGCCGTGGTGATATCCCGGCACCAAGGCATGTCCAACTGTGACACATATTCTTTGCCAAATGCCGTGGCTTGCGTGCTATCATCAACCGATCCATTTTTTGACCAATTGCCTTGCGGGTAATTGTAAGCAAAGGAATAGTTAAGCGTGGTCACAAGGTCATCGATCGATGGCCTGACCGTGACATTAGATATTAAATTATCATTATCTGTGAATGTATCGCCCATGCTACCCCAAAAACTTTATAGTTAACTTTCCGTCGTTATCGTATGCCACCGTCAAGCCAAATGATCTCGCCATGCCCTCGATTATCTGCCGCCCTGTCAAGTCACTTGCAAGTTCTACCGTACCGGCTGCCACATATGATCGACTCGTTGCCGTTGTCTCGGCCGTGCCGAAAGTTGTGGTGTTATATTCCGCGCTTGTGAATCCCATATAATTTATTAAGAAATGTTCCATCATTTCAATTGGATTCTCAATCAATCCGCTGTCCCACATGCCCTCGACGTTACACCAAACCGAATCCGTAACCGCGGGTAAATCTGTTGTAAATGTTATGATGGCAATTTTGCCATCAAAGCCCCCGGCGTAACTGTGAGCAAGCGTGATTGTATAATCTGCCGTGTCTCTAAGCTTGGGTTGATTATCGTCGTCAAGCGTATCGGTCGTATATACATTATTGATTGCGTTGCATCGATGCCCTGCCACAAGCCAAACCCCTGTTGACACATCCAAACAATGACAATTGACACCGGATAGCATATCAAACGCGGTGTATCCGGTGGAGGATAGCACGCCCGGATCATCCTGGCCCCCGGCCCCCGCGGCGGAATAACCGTCAACGTCTATATGATTGGTATAACCGGCGGACTCGGTCGAATTGCTATGGCTAACGATAACCTTGGTTGCTATCGGATCGAATGTCATTCCGAACCGTCCGACATTATCGGTGTTAATCGTGACAAGATTTGATGTTGGAAAAGAGATGCTGCTACCGGCAATCTTCCCAACGATGGCATACATGCCATCCCCGGCCGACCCGGAACCCCTTGAATACCCGACGTAAATAGCCTTATTGATAGTGTCAAATAAACATCTTGACTCCTCACTTTCGATATTGACAACCTCCACCGGTGAACCAACGACCGATGGGTCCCCCGCCACAATCTCACACAATATGCAATCTACCCTGGTTGTGGAATTCGCCCTGGCTGCGATAGCAAATTTATCGGCGTTGCTGTCATAACACACATCCCACGTTACCCAAACATCACTAGACATTACGATCTCGGTGCCATAGGAAACTGTGCTCCCGGATATGGTCGCCACGCGTCCGCGCATGTTCGTCTGATCTGTATATACTACAAGTATTTTTTGGTCGACTGTACTATATGCGCCCCTACCATACCGCCATGTTGCGCCTGAAATCGCCGTTTCGGACCCTACGCTAATGCCGGATGATATATCTATTACATTAGACACAACCTCGCCACTGGTCTTGCGATAAATTGCCAAAAACTTATCGGCATTTGTGTCATATACGACCTCGACGGTGATATCAGCGTGCGCGGTTGATACCGATGTGTCCGAACTTTTTGTTATCACGGACCCTGACAGTGAAACAGTGAACGCGTATAGTGTCCCGGAATTATTATATAGACATAAAAACTTATTATCGGATGTGCTGTATGCCATGCCGATACCATATTCCCCGGCATTGAAAGACACCGCTGTACCATATGTTATTACCCCGGCGCCATCAATATCACCCGCTACAACGTACCCATACCACGCGGATTTGGTGACGTAAGTGTACATTACCAAGTGCCTGTCTTGATCGTCATCATATACGACTCGCACGGTGGCCGGGTTAGTTGGTGGTCCGAAATCCGCCATTATTAACCCCCCACCGGTAGGTCTGATGGTACGGTCGGCGATCCGGCCACCGTACCGTAAATTATCGGCATCCGGGCGCCTATGACTCCCTCGGCTGCCCTCGGCCAATCTGCCTCAACGACATAATGCCCGTAGTCTTTTTCAAGCAAGGTTGCCGTGTAGTCTTCAACACTCAAGATCAATTGGCTGTCTGAATACTCAAAGTCGTATATCTTGCCGGTAAATATATTTTTAAAATTCGCTATTGTGTCGCCCAGGAATCCAAGCTTATAATTTACAATTCGGTTTACAAATTCTTCAAGGTCGTATGTGGAAAATTTGTTATCTGTATTAGATAATGTTAGCGTGACTTCGGATATTTGAAAACTGCCTGTAATATCGGATGTGCTTTTTGTTAATGTTCCAAATGAAATAACCCGCCCGGAATAGAACTCACTCGGTGCCGGTGCCTCAAAATCCACACTGCAATAATACTCTGTGCCACCATCAAACGCTAACTCCGCAATAACAACCGGCGTGCTTGTAAATAATTCTGCGTTGGCGTCAAAGGTCACGATATACCCCTTGTTTCCTCGGTTAGTTCAAACCCTGATACGCCATATTCAAGCGGAAAGCTTGTTTCAAATCCCGACTCTAGCGTGTCAATTGGCATCGGCCGTGCCGTGCCATATGTGGCCAATGCCCTGACGTAATACGGCACACCTTCTATTATAACGCTGAATGGATAAGCGTTACCCGTGGAATTATCAACCATCGCCTTTACAAGCGTATTTTGAGCGGCCAATAGCTCATTAAATGACATTACCCAGGACTTGGGGTTGTAAAGCGCATAGGACCACTTGTTGCCGCCGTTCGTGACCTGTTGTATATTATTATATGCTGTAGTTTCTGCAAGATTCCAATCGAAATTACGCGTCAACTCTATAGCCACACCTAACACCATTTCGCCGATCTTGATATCACTTAGCGACCGCCCCGCGTCTGATACTGATAGACGCCAATATCTCTTGGATGCCGACGTAAATTCCTCAATCATATCATTTTCAGCATAGACAATTGTTTCGTCAACGTCCGGCGCCCCCCAGGAATCCGCCGTGTGTCCCTGGATTTTTACGGTCGCACCGCTTGAAAAATTGTGATTGAATAGCAAACAAGTATCGATTGACACCGCACTGCCCATGTCAAAAACAAGCTCCCCGGCCTTTGCCGTATCAAATCCGGCACGTTTAGACATGCGCCAATTTGTCAAGTTGGCCTTTGGGTAATCTGCATCCATGCCCCATGATCCGGATAGGGTTGGAGTAACTGCCTGGATCAAGTTATTTGTTATATATTTTAATCTCGTAATAGCCATTATAAGCCCCTGATAACCGATGCAATCGACCCGGTATTCCGCCTCATTGCTTTATTTAATTCAGGTATGATTGATAATCGGAATAATTCGTCCATGCCCGATCCTGTTGCTGTGATCGGTGCGGAAAAATTGAAAGTATTGTTTTGGCCGTTCGATGGAACAACACCGCCGTCGGCAAATTTCATGCGACCGCTATTGATATCGTTAAGTTTTCCTACCCCTATGCTTCTAACTGCTTCTTTTCTAATGACGTACTCACCGGCCTCAAGCAGTGCGCGTATTTTATCGCCGCCGCCGTACCCGCCCAGGAATCCCCCGGCCCGTTTCTTGACTGGTGGTGCGCCTGTGCCGCCTCCGCTTGATTTCTTTTTTCCTCCGCCGGTTACTGCTCGGAATGCTGCTTTTAATGCTGCAATAGTGCTTAATATAACGGCTTTGATACCGTTGAAGGTGGCCTTGACCCAACCAAGCAACGTGGTGAATACCTCCGGCTTTTCAAACGATTGCCAAAACGCCTCAAGCGCCAAGCCTATAGTTTCAAAAGACGACATTATGAAGTCGGCAAACGTATTTATAAGACCCCACAATTTATCAAATACACCACCTATGGCATCCGGCAACCCGGCGAATGCTGCGCTTAATGCATCTATAGCACCCTGCAAATCTCCGTGTATTATGGCAATAAAAGCATCGACAAACGCCACGACTATTTCACCAAGCTTATCAAAAAGCACAAAATACGCCTCGGCAAATTTATCAAAGGCGATTTTAACGTCAAGGAATAGTAATTTTATTTGATCGAATGCGGCCATAAAATACCCGGCGAATGCTTCAAATATTTCCGGGTGTTGCATTGCTAAGTATATTGCTGTAAATCCGATGCCAAGCACGGACAACGCACCTATGACGCCGCCTATAGTTATGGTTAAACCACTGAATAACCCCGCTATCATTGGTAAGAACTGGATAAGCGGATTTATAATTGTGATAAAAGCCAAGCCAAACGCAGTCAATCCCGCAATAATTGGGATAAATACAGGCGCCATTGGTATTAAAATCTCAAGTAACCTTTGTAACAATGGCACAAGCGGCAACAATTTGTTGGCCATTTCTTCCAATGCCGGTGCCGACTTTAGCAATGCGCTTTGTAATGCTACACCTATAGACCCGGTTAGCGTGGCGATTGCGTCATTTGCTGCCTCAGACCCCCTTAATAGATCCTCTTTGACAATCTGCCCGGTATCCCTTGCCGATTGCCTATACTGGTCCAATCCATCCTTGCCATTGCGCACCATATTGACCATCGCCGCGCCTTCTGAATCGAAGGCCTTGAACGCCAGCAATAGTTTTTCCTGATCGGTCTTGGCGCCCTGAATTACATTAGCGTAATCTCCAAGAATAGCCTCCAATGACCGCATATTTCCTGCGGAATCCTTGGTCTTAATATTATATTCTTCAAATACTTTTGCGAGTACGCCCGTGCCTTTGGCCGCTTCGCCAACACGCCTTGAAAATCTTTGCATTGCCATATCAAGCGTTTTAGATTCAACGCCAGATAGACCGGCGGCAAATCTTAACTCTTGCAAGGCGTCTGTGGTCAACCCTATTTTGTCGGCTGTTTTTGCTATTTTATCGGCGGATGATAATGCTTTTGTAGTTGCTGCGGCAAAGCCTACTGTAAGCGCGGTTAATCCGGCAACGGCGGGCGCTATCCCTGCCGCCATTTTGCTTGACGCCCCGGCAAAAGCCTTTAAGCTTTTCGTTACTGTATTGGTTTTTTTATTGAGTTTGGTAAAGGATTCGGACGCCTTATCAAGCGTTTTTATGCCATTGGTTTCAATGTCAACAAGCAAATCCAATATTTTTTTTGCTGCCATTTCAACTCCTTAAAAACTTTGCAAATTTATCGCGGTCGGCATGATGCCCTGCCCTGACCGCCACTGCCATTGACTTTTGGTGTTCTCTCTTTTCGCGCATCATTTCATCAAGCGCGATTATAAAGAAGGACCACCCGTATCGTTCTGGCTGCCGGTGTCCTGATTGAATAAGTTGGCAAACGTTGCGCCATACTCCGTCATAAAACTTTTTATCAGCGGTTGTGTTATCTCTTTGACTTCCGGCCGCCGCATTATCCCCGTCAGTCTCTTTAAAAAAGCCTGGTTAACTTCTTTTAACTTTTCAAACATCAACTCCTGATCGGACGGCCACATCTTAATCAATTCGTCTTTTGATGCGTCCGTGAGCAACGGCAAAAGATTGTCAACCGCGATTTTTAAAAACGCGTTGTCATCCGCTCCGCCATCCCACGTTTTAGCCGTGTGATAAACATCAAGAATATCTTTCGGGCGTATTTCAAAAATCTTATACACCCGTTTATCAATCGTGATTTCCGCTTCTTTACGCATTTACGACGCCTCAACTGCGTTGAAATAAGGTGAATTTGGATGGTTGCTTGAATCGGAAAGTACTTCAACATCAAGCGTAATTTGTCCGGCCTCTTCGGTGATAAAACTTACCGGCCCGGATATATTTAATTTGCATGTCCACAAGTTAACGCGCCATCTCGGCCCACGTTTCGGGTTGCCGATAAACAGCAACTCGCCCTCGGCCTCGCCGCCTTCTAATGCCTGGATTGTTTTGTTTGTTTTTGCTGCGTAATCTGCAGATACATACACGCCGTTGGCAACGATACTGCCGGTTGATAGTTCGCGTAACAGCCCACCCACAGGATCAATTGTGTAATCCGTACCCTCGACCCAAATATTTGCTGCCACTGCGGCATCTGCTACAACTGCGCCATTGAAAGTTTCAACCGCGGAACAAACGGCATTAGCACCACCGGCGCCCGTGATTGTCTCCCCGGCAACAAATGTCCCGGCGACATTAACAACCAATAAAAAGCTTGTATCAAGCATCGAAACAATTTTAGCGGTTGCGCTCGACGTCCCGCCGGTCAATACTTCGGCATCAACAAAAGGACTGCTTGTGATAGCACCGTGACTCAATTTAAGATAAGTCAAATCGGTGTAACCCAGGTCAACATATTGATCCGCCACCGTTGCCGTGGATACATCTGTAAGATACGACGCCGCTTGATTGCCTAATGACTGCACACCGTCACCCGATAGAACAATATTGAGATTCTCGGCGGAATATTCCTCAAGTGTAATGGCGGATTTAACCGACCAACTCAGGATATCGGAAACGTCTTTTAGTTTTTTGTTCGTTTGACTTTCCCAATGTTCAATTTGTTCCTCTGGTTCCATCATGACCTCAAAAACCGGGACATTCCCAATTTCAAGATAACCGGTGTCTCCTGTGGCTTTAAAATAAAGTTTCCCTGCTCCATACAAATAATTATTGGCACTCGGTGCTAAAGTCATAACTCCCCCTTATATGCTATCGATTCCGTGTTCATAAGTTACATTAATATTTATATCAAATAGCACATATGGATGTACTAATTTTGTTTCTAATTCTGGTTTGACTTCTGTCATCAAGGCAACGCCGCCGCGTGTCAAATCTTCATGCAATCCAACCCAAACGTCATCGACCAATGATGATATTAACAAATCCGGGTTGGCGGTTGCGTCGGCGTAAACCGTGACCCCTATGCCCAACTGGCTTGTAAAAAAAACATAATTTGCCGGTGTGCCGGATGATAGCTTGCCATCTGGATCGGGCAATTGTCCAACGACGGCGGCAAGTGGCAGATTTGCACTTGCAAGATCAATAAACTCCTGGCCATTGAATGCCGGTCTTGTCCGTGATACTGTCGTAATGCTCGACACACTTTCAAGCGTCGATATCACATTTAATATGATCTGTTCTCTCAAGCTATTCGCGGCCATTATTTTAAATGCCTCTTGATTTGTTTCTCGACATTTTTTGTCATTCGGACTGATCCGGAAAGCAAAACAAGTTTTGAGATATCTTCATTGCCCAAAACCTCGGCAACATTTGATGAAAAAATTTCTTTTAGTTTCCGATCCTCGCGGATAAAAATACCAACATGTCCGCTTTTCATTTTCGCCGGGAATGCGCCCGGAAAAATCTTTCGCCCTTTGTCCTTTTTGAACATGAACGAATATTTATAAGCTTTGCCTTTCATCGGTTTGCCGGTAACTTTGCTTTTTGCCCTCGGCCGGTTTGTTCTTCGCCCTTGGAAATTCATTCCCGGCTTTGCCGTACCTCCGGCCCAACCTTTGTCTTTATTATATGCCGGGATTGGTTCCCCGACTACCGTTACAACGCCGTTTAAGACCCTGGCTTTTGCCAACTTCAATGATATAGATTTATTTACTACCTTCTTTGTAACGTTTAATTCTTTTCTGACGCCTGTTTTATCACTGCCAATGTCGGTCCTTAGACCGCGCACTGTGTCATTGATAGCCGGGACCAACCATTTCGGGTTTTCTTTCAGGATATTTTTAATAGCCCTTGAAACCCGCTTATCGAATTCAACACCGGCCATTTATATCACCTTAAAAACTGCAAAAGTATATTCAAGCTCGCTCGCTTCGAGTAACGCCGAGTTATCATAACTTGTACTTTCGAAAACCCAAACGTCCGACTTCGCGATCCCCAAAGGGGCGAGTGCATCAAGTACGGATTTTTGAATATTAATAACGGCGTCGGATATTGCCGTCTGCGCCCGTTTCTCTGCCTCCGTCATAACCTCCACGGCGCATTCAATAGCGGTGCCTTTGAACGTTGCCGCGTCACCTAATAAACTATAGGTGTCATCAAGCATTGAATTAAAAAATGTCTTATCAATTGCCATTAGTGCGCCGGTTCCCCATCAATAACATTGCCATATTCGTCAATGACATCGTTGCCATATTCGTCTAAGATCGGTTGACTGTCTGCCTCGGCATAGTCAACCGATCTTGTGAACACATCCTTGACAATTGGGTCTTGTCCGGCTGGGTGGTTTTCAGTTGTCATTTTGACACCAGTATCGCATTATAAGTCTTTCCGGCGTCAAACCCGGTCGGCGTGATCTTAATTGCCTCCGCCAATACGTCAATCTGTACTATCTTTGCATTGGTGGCGGTCAAAACGGTCATATCTATAGTACTATCAAGCACTGAAAACACCGTGCCGCCGGGTGACTTGGCCGCAATGGCCAAGGTCCCGACGGTAGGTTGTGCCGATACTTCAATCTGTAGTTGCTGCGTGGCGAAAGCGTTTTCCTCTTTTAAATCAAAAGTTTCTGCGCCGTCCGCCTGTGTCAATCCTGTTTTAGTCAATATATTCATAGTGACCCCTTAATTTGCATCCGCCCAGGCATCCGCATTGCCAATGGTATTATTCGATGCTGTAACAACCCAGGCACTCGCACCAACGGCCATCAAGCAAACATAATCACCCGCACCGGCGGACTGTATCGAATCGCCCGCGGCATTTGTAAGCCCCAAGATTTGATCCGTGCCATCTGCCGGGTTGATATTGAATAACTGTGCTGCGATTGTAGCAAAACATAGTTCACAACCAATGGCGGTTGACGCCTCCGGCAATGTCTGAATTATGGTGCCACTGGCGCCTGTGTTAGTAAGCGTCTTGCCACACTCGGCAATTGCTATTGTATTGGCGCCGGTTACATCCTCAGTGCTTGCAAGTAATCCAATTGCTGCACCTGTGCCGTCACCTGTGATTGAATCCGTTGTCAATGCTGTGGCTGTTAATGTGGTAGTTGTTAACGTGGTAATCGATGCCACGCCCGCCAACGACTCAACGACGATCGGTGTTCTGGTGCCGGAATCACTTATTAACACAACCCTGTCTGAACTTGAGGCGTACATACCGACTGCGCCGGATGGTGGTGTAATTCTCGCAATTGGTTCCGTTTTAAATCTGATACCATAACGCATTTCTGTTGGCGTGGCGGCCCAAACAAGCGACGCCAAAACCAACAATGAAGCAAATGCTATGGCCAAATATTTTTTAGTAAACATTTTGACCCCCTCTTTTATTCGTCAAAAGGTGCTGTGCTAGCATTTAGATTCTGAACTACATACGCATAATCCCTGGCGCCAACTTCAACATCCCAAGCAACGCGGAATTGAGCGGCAACGCGGGAATCAAGATAAGCCTGGGTGTCCATGCCTAAATTAACGAACTCAAAACGGAGTTTCCATTTGCGAGTGAATTGACGTTTAAAATCGCCCATATACCAAGCTGTCGTTGAAAGGTCGTCCAATTTCGGACTTGATTTAATGCGGTCTAATGGAATAGAAAAAGCCCCATCCGGACCCCAGTTTGACATTTCATTCGCAACGCCGCCAACCATTTGACTGTTTGCAATTGCAAGCATAATAGCGAGTTTATTATCTGGCACCAAAATATTGACGTTTGACCATGCAATATTAATACGTTTGCCGCGCTCGTTTTTCATTGCGCGTAAAACTGCCCTGGCATTGTCAAGATCGGTATAATCAACCAATCCGTTGCTTGTGACTCTTGTTCCACTCGGTGCGCGGACCCCTGGATTATTGGCGGTCTCATTATATAATTGCGTACCTGACCCATTAGGTCGATAAACATATGTCTCGGCCGGAGTTGCGGCGCTGCCGTAATGATCGGTGATCCGTTTTAAAGTCAATTCCTCGATATGCTCTGCGGCAATTTCACCAAGTGCGTTGATCTTTGTAACGATATCTGAAACATTATTTTCCTCAATTGCTTCGGCGGAAATCTTTAAAGACCGGCCGTTTCTGCGGTGTCTGATTTCGACTGTTTCTTCACTCGTTCCTATTTCAGGAAATACGCCAAGTTCTTTAACTTCGTCCACATCCTTGTCAAGTGTGTTGATCTGGCCAATGGTTGTAACTTTTTTATTGTCTTCCATCTCAGTTACAAGGTCTTGGCCAATGGTAGGCACTGCCTCATAAGATTCATTAATGGCGGCAATGGCAAGTGTTCCTGTCAGTACAGGAAAAGCATTAGCAGATACAGTTCGCTTGATCCCCATAGTCTCAACCTGTACCGGAATCTGTACATCGTGCAATGCCCGATATAGATGATCCCATCGTTGAATGTCGGAAAATTTAAGCTTCTTCTCATCAACGCCTTTTTGCAATTTTCGTGCAAATTCTGCCGGGTTGCCTTTGGCCAATTGCCTCAAATCATATGGACTGGCCGCGGAATCCACCGGAATTATTGTGCTTCTAAATTTACTCATTTGATCCTCCCTGTTATGATCCGTCTGTCCATTGTCCCGGCACTGACAAACAAGTAAACCCTGCCGCGCCTTCGGTGATTAACTGGCATGTAAAAGCCACTGTGGTCTGTGTGATACTGTCGCCGTCGTCAAGCAACGCCCCGTCAAGCCTGATAAGGTCGTTATCATCCGGGTTGATTGACTGCGTGGCGCCATCAATATTAATAAAAATGGCATCCATACCGGATTTGACCGGTGGCAAGGAAATTGTTGTTGTTCCGCTAATGAGAATAAGCGAATTATACATTTGATTCTCAAGCATTGTCGCGGTTGCTGTGATAGCAATTGTTTTTCGTCCGGTTCTGGTAGTCTGCGACTTTCTGAATCCGTACCAAGTACATGCCGGATTGAATGTCACGCGTGCAAAACTCTGTGACCGGATCGTTGTGTCTTCTTCCTGCGGGTAATGATCGTCCGTAACCGCGATTGCAACGGCAAATGTACCGGCGCCATATGTCAGTGTTTGCGAATCTGACGCGGTCAAGGTAAACGGATCGCCTGGTGCAACGCTTCTTGCTGCTGCAAGTTCAAACTCAAAAACGTCATCCGGTGATAGCGAGTAAAAGCGCATATACCGTGATCCGGTTAACTCACTTCTACCGCTTGCTTTTTGTTCCTCGGCACTTAATGCCATCGGATACGACTGTGCATCCGCAACGGCGCTTGCCGGTACGAAATACCCTGTTGTCTTGTTAAATACGCATAATTCACCGGCTTTAATTGCCTGTGTTGCGCCCGCCTGTACTAGCCCCAAGAACGTGTCCGCGCCCTTAGAACTCTTACTGTGTGCAAATTGATCCTTGTTAACTGGCATTTTCTACCCCCCTCAACCTATAATTCCATTAAAAAATTTGTCTGCGTCCATATCGATTTTGTTATCTGCGTCATCGGCTTTGGTAACAGTCTTACGGTCCGACATTGCTTGCTGAATAATGAAACTTGAAATCTCTGTTTCTGTATCCCCGGCAATAATCATATCTGTTACGCCACATTTACATTTGTCGCTTACTATGCCCGCCCGTTTGATAAGTTCTTGATTATCAATTAATGGGTTGGCCTCGGTTTCTACCGACCCTGTGTCGGTGCTATCCATGCTTCTTTCGATTGCTGCATCGACCGCCGAATTAATCATGCTTTTCAAGCTGTCGTCCGCTAGCATTGCCTTTGCAACGTCTTTCGGTTCCATATTTTCCCCCTGGTTTCTGTTTACTCCGACTGTAATATCCGCCGGAATCGGTGTTAAAGATATTTCGTGCGGTCGCCAATGTGTATATATTTTTACTGGTCCGGATATCGTTTGCCCGTCCCTATATTCAAAGTCGCCTTGTTCTATTAATAAAACGTCATCGTCTGTGATCGGGTTGCCGCCGACTGATATGCCAGTCAGTGAACGGTTTAATACTTTCTGATAATACTTTTCGGCTTCGTCGTCGGCGTCAAAAACTATATCTACCTTGCCGCGCCGGTCTTCAATCCTGGGATTCTCTGTTCTGCCCAGGACAACATTAGGGTTGTGATTGAATAGGATTGACGCGCCGGATGATAACAACGACAAATCAACGCTATCGGCGTCATGCATCAATAGTGTTTTATAATATCCGGTGTTAATCGGTGTCTCGGATGAAAAAGAAACGGTTACTTTTCGCGAATCTTCGTCAATGTCTGCTCTTTGTATCTCAAAATATTGTTTAATCATTGGTTGTTTCCCCTTCAATGATTGCGTTTATTTCATTTATTTTTTTCATGCGTTCCGCGTCACGTTCGATTTGGTCAAAAACTTCGTCCGGATCTTGGCCTCGGCTTGCTATAATTGCGGATGTCGAATCGAAATTGTTGTTGACTTCCTCCGCCTTGCCGCGTGCCTCTTTTAATGGATCAATCCACTGCCACCCTGGCGGAATCCAAGTATGTCTTAATGCGTCGTCAAGATCGACAACCCGGCCCAATTTGCCGTGTATGATAAGATTTTGGACAAACCGATTAAAAATAGGTATGCAAGCATGGTCGATTAGATACCGTTGCCTGATCCGCATTGAGTGCTGAAATTGTAATAATACGGTCCTGGCGTTACTGTAATTCATGCCCTGCCAATTTTGGGAAAGTACTTCCGGCGGAATATCCAAGGAATTTGCCGGACCTCTTAACAATTGATTTATCATTTCGCCAAGCTGATTGTTCGGCCTGGTCGGCGTATGCATTGTTATATCTTCATTCGGATTCAAATAAACAATTTGATTGACGCCGAATTCGTGAATCCTGGCGTCGGCCTGGGGCATGTCCTCAACCGTAAAATTTTGTTGGAAGTCATCCGGGTTTTCGCTTTTAACGAATCCGGTCAAGCAAGCGTCCTCAATAGCGGCGTAAATCTCGGCATCAGTATATTTATTAAGATTTTCAAAATTTTCCAATGACGACGCAAACTCTGAAAAGCCGCGTGACTGTTCCGGGCGGACCGGATTGAAAAGATGCATCACCCGCTTTTCGCCGGTGTCATATTCTGCCCGTATCACTTCGTAGGCGTCCATGTTATCGCCAGTAGAAATAGACGGAATCAGATTTGATCCTGGATGCTTTTTTAAAATATAGTATTCCGATGGGGCGTCATCATCATCATACCTGATTCCGTTTTTTACTTTCGGATCGTTTCTATATTTGTAAGGTGTTGTAAGGCGGTCAACTTCCAATACTTCAAGGCAATAAGGCGTTGATCTGTGGATATATCCGGATTCGCGGCCAATTAAAAGTACCTCTCCATCTCGGACCATTGTTGCCTGTGCCGTCCTTAGTATATCTGATAGGGTATTTATTCGGCGGATATCGGCAATTAAGGACCACTTTTTGAATAGACCTTCGATTTGTTTTGATAATCCTTCGGCCTCGGCTTTGCTCTGCAAGATAAAACCAGTTCCGACAACATTGTTTGCAATGCGCTTAATGGGTCCGCGGACAAATGCCTCTTCCGTTTCTAACATGCGGACCTTACGGCGCCACGTTCCGCGTGATTTTGCAATGGCTGAATCCGGCGACGTTAACGGATTTCTGAAATCAATATTGCGACGGTTCCGGGTTGTTGATTCGTAGTTCGTGCGCTTGATTTCTGATTCCGTAATCCGGTTTAATCGGTTGCGTGCGATTGCTCGTTTAAGCGCGTATTGCGGCGCTATTTTTTGAAGGAATGACATTAATAGCGCCTATACCTACCGTAAGAAACACGCGTCGAGCGATTGCCGCCGTTCGTTAATGCTTCCATTTGGTATGTTATTTTAATGAGATTTGTTATTTCGGAGGCGTTTTTATATTGTAACGTCCGGCCATTGATAACAGCCATGCCAACAAGCGTTTTGCCCTCGGTTACATGCGCCTCAAGCGCATCTTGCAAGCTGTCTCTAAGTGCCGACCATGATGTAAAAGCCATTCAACCCCCGTACAATCTTACATATTTGTAGTTATTTCAATAATAAACTACAATATTGTAATATGTCAAGAAAAAGTTAACATATGTTAACTTTTTGGTTAAAAGACTTTATTCCTTCCAAAATTTCCAAACGGATTTTTATTGCGCGTGCTTGGCTTTTGTGCGGGTTGCGTGCGCTCGATTCTCGGCGGCCGGACGACTCCGACGGTATGCAACCCGGCCCGGATAGCGGCGGCGTAAGAATAAACATAACAATCAAGGACTTCATTCCGGCGATTAACTTTGATCCATTCCTCGACCGGAAATCCTTTGACATAGCGGGTGATTGCTTTCTCCGCTGTCAACTGAATGTAAAATTCGTTGTCCAGGCCAACCGGGAAATGAAATTTTTGATCTGATTTGTTGTTGTGAAGCCGGGTGTAAATTGTTTTCTTAGCTGTATCGGTGCCAATCGGCCATAATAGTACACCTTTTTTTAATGTCTTACCTATATAACTAACATCTTTTTTGCTCGGCTTGCCCAATATTGCCTTGTTTTTTGCCGGTGTTCCGGCCGTTGCCATCACCCTTGGCGCCCTGGTGCGGCAATAATTATATGCTTCTTGTGTCCTGTGACCGCCGGTATCAACCGCCACCGATGCAACGCGGAGGATTCGCCCATCGGGGCGGCGGATATCGGTGTTAATCAGGCGGTCAAGCTCTGCCCATTGGTCCCCTTCGTAAATCTCTGTCCAATATAATAGCCAATTTTCCTCTTGTGCGCCCCAACCATGAATACAAAT
>Ga0255048_10001736_pt1 | contig 14669 bp, 15 predicted proteins | sample JV7_2_2_MG_FD_183619 | JGI IMG/M metagenome (GOLD analysis project Ga0255048, IMG submission 183619) | Seawater microbial communities from Jervis Inlet, British Columbia, Canada - JV7_2_2 | ecosystem: Environmental > Aquatic > Marine > Inlet | place: Canada: British Columbia | collected 2016-10-06
ACTTGAATACAGGATCGGCGGGGCGTGGGTTCCGGTGACGACTATCCAACTATTCCGCGAATTTAATTTCTCTAGAAACGGGCACACGATCCGCCCCCTGGGCGGCGATTCGGGTGGATTTTACGCCTATTACAACGAATTCAAGGGGCTAAAATTCGAATTTAACCCGGACGGGCAAAGTTCCGAGGTTGCCACGATAGCCCGAAATTCTGAAGGGGTGGCGTATACCGGCACGAACGCCAAGCCGGCCACAATTTTTATAGACCCGGAAACGTTCGACCACACCACCGCCCCGGCTTCGGGCGTTGCTCATATTTGGTTTCGAAATATTACCGTTTTGGTCCCCCGGTCTGAAACGCCGTTTGAGGGTATCCGCTTGAACCTATGCCCCACGGGTACACTACCCCCCGAAGCGTACTATGAGGCGGGGCAAATCATCCCCGGACCCGTTGCGGTGTTTGGTTGGGATTATTCCCGCGAGCGAAACATAACAAAAACCCCCAACGTTGAAATAAACACCCTACGCGACGGAACCCGGCACGCCTACAAGGCGGGCGAACCCCGCCGGCGGGTCCGTTTTTCCTGGGCGGAAGGGGTGGATATCACCCAACTACGGACGGAATGGGGCGGCGGGGCTGATCCGGATTATGTGAAAATCGCCGCTACTGGCACCCCCGCCGCCCTACGGTCCGACGGGGAGCTTTTAATGTGGGGGCTTTTAGACCGGATCGACGGTCCCGGGCTTCCGGTGGTGTACATTCCGAAGATCGATTTTTCCCAAAATGGGGATCCAAGTTACGACCCTCGCCAATACGCGCGCGGGGCTATCTACGGGCGGACTATGACGCCGGTGACGATGGAAACCGTGCTAGGTTCTGAAGAGGTTGACGAGGTTTATCGGCTAAATTCCGTCACCATTGAAGAGGAGTTATGAGCTATCAACGCCCGTTAAGGTGGCTTGAAATGATCGACGATCTAACGTCGGTTGAATTCCTGCTATCGATCCGTTTTGCGGGGCGGGATTTCTATTTCTCAACCCGCCCGCGCGTGTTGCTAGATGAACGCGGGGAGCCTATCCAATACGACGGGGGGCTAGAGGCGAATTGGACGGACGCCCTTAACCTTTTCAACGAAAGCCCGACGCTTTTAGCGGTCCCCCTCGCGCTATTTTTCCCGGCGGATATCGCGGAATTGATCGCCGCCGGTCACGGTTTATGGAGGGGCACCGGGGAGTTATCCCTATGGATCGAAGGGCGCCCCTATGAAGACCGGGTAATTTTGATAGACGGCTCTATGGTTGATCCGAGTTACGGCGCCGCCGGGGAGCCGGTTAAATTTTCCCTTGAAGCGAACGGATTTCAAGATACCGGAATAACGCATACCCCCACCCAAAAAGTTACGCGCGAAACCTGGACCAGCCCGGACGATAGCGCCCTTAATCTGTATTACCCGATCGTTTTCGGCACCCCCGGCGTCTATAAAGAACCGGACGGAACCGCCGCCACCACCTACGGATCGCCGGCGGTGGTTGTTAAAGGCGGATTTGCTCCTATTGCGGTCATAGCCGGGCATGAAGTCCAGGCGTCAACGGTGACGGCTACAAACGTATCTGTAGATCCGATCGTATCGGGGGTGTTGCCCGTATTAAAAACCGTGGATCTTTTAGGCCAACCGGTTTCAGTTATAGGGATAGCCACCCTCAATTATAACGCCGGTGATGAAATATGGATAACGTGGGATCAACCGTCCGGGGGCGGTCTATGGAATGAACGCCGGACAACCGCACGAACGGGCGCCGGGGAGCTAATACAATTTTTTCTTCGGCTTTCAACCCTAAAATTTGACGCCGGGATATGGCGGGCGGCTCAAATATCCCTGGATCAAGCGTTCAATTTTTCGGGCTACATAAACGAGGCGGTACAGCCGTGGAAATACATAGAGCAAAACTTTTTGCCCTTGCTCCCTATTAGCGTTTTTTCCACCGCTTCCGGGGTTGCGTGCGTCGTTTGGCGTAAAGACGCGCAAAAATCCGACGCCATAGGGACGATCACCACCGGCGGGGGCGTTTTCCGCGTTGGTCCAGTGCAATACGAAAAGCAAAACATAGCGAATGATATCCGTTTAAGTTTCGCGCTAAACGCGGAAGAGGGGCACCCGATCCGCACCGTGGGCGTTATAGGGGACCGGGAACCAGACCCGGCGACGGAGCGGGATCTATTTTCAACCGAATACTCGCGCGCGTCTTTTTTTCGGTACGGTCCCGCCGCCGCGTCAATTAAAACGGACGTCATCTATGAAACCGCCACGGCGATCAACGTCCTACAATGGAAACACCGGGTCCAGGCGCTCCCCTATCGCGTGGTAAAATATAACGTACCGATCCGTTTGGGCTTTTTGCGCCGTGGGGATCTTGTGTTGGTTACCGATCCTGAAATTTATTTGGCCGACTATCTAGGGTTTGTTCGGAATATTGATTGGAAAGACGGAAAACCCACCCTTTCTATTGTTCTGGTAGATGACCCGCCCCGGGAAGACCGTTAAAATGAGGCGGGGGTCCAATGTCCGAAGAAATAAACCAAAAATTGCGGGAAGATAGAAAGCGTATAATTGTGTTGGAAGGCGAAGTTTCCACCTTAAAAGTCGACGTGGGGAAAATTTCCGTGACCCTTGACCAATCCGAAAAGCGCGCAAGTGATCGCCACGAAGCCACAAAAACCGCTCAAATTGAAATCAAAGAGCTATTGAAACGCCGTATCGAGGTTGACGAAGAACGCGAAAAAGACGCGCGCGAATATCGACAAGAGCGGGAAAAACAGGAAAGGGAGGCGCAACTAACGCGTCAAAAATGGGCGCAAAGTCTCCTAAACCCCCAAACGCTGATCATTATTTTAGCGGTGGTTTTATCCTTATTCGGTATTCAGGCGGCGGATCTTTGGGGTCTAGCGTCCCCGGCGCCCACCACGGCCCAACCGCCCCAAAACCCATAAACCAAGCCCGATCGCGTCGATCGTGTTGTGGTTTTTTATGGACACCACCGCCAGAATTTCCTCTTTCGTTAGCTCGTTAAAAATTCGGTTTCCGTGGATGTTTTTGGGTACTTGCCCCTTCCATTCCGCCGGTGAAACCCCCCGCGCTTGCACCGCTAGCGCCTTGATCTTGCTCACCACCGCGAGTAAATCCCCCACGTCTTTGTGTTGTTTCCGTTTCGTCGGATACAAAACCGGCGATTCAATCACTAGACGCACCGCCCCCACGCGGTCAACCACGCGGAAAACTTCGGGGTTTTTTAAGTCGTCGGCGAATAAAAGACGCCCGCCGCCCCACAACGCGATCGCGCTTTTATGCACGCCGGGATCTATGGTGACTAAGTCTATTTCCACGAAACAACCTCTAATTCTGTGGGTCCATTGTGGAGCGCATCCCACCAAAAAAAGCCGTATGCTGAAGAGTCTGTTTTTCCGCCGGTGAAGCTAGGACGTTCAGACAAAACGAAAACCTTCCGGCACGGGTTAGCTTTCCAAAACCCCGCGCGGCGTTTGCTTTCTAAAAATCCCAACCGCAGCAAAAAACAAACGTGTTGATCGGTGCATTTTAGCGCGTGTTCTACATGAGCCTGGGCGTTGAAATAGGGGGGGTTTCCAACTATCCAATCCGGGGCGTTAGGGGGTAATACGCCCAGAAAATTGCACACGGCGGAACCCACCATTTTTAAGGCCGGCGCCGCCGGGTTTAAATCGATCGCTACAACCTGATCACTTTTACGGACCAACGCGCAAACGAACGCTCCGCCACCGGCGGACGGCTCTAAAACTAGATCGTTTGGTTGTATCGGTAGCAAATCCACTAGAAACGACGCGAGTTCAAACGGCGTATAATACGCGTCTAAAAGGATCGGCGGTTTGTTCAACGTTCCCACGGTAGCAACCCCCCGCCGGCGTCGTAAACCGGCCCTGCTTTTTTGCTCCAAACACGCGATAAATACGCGGAAGCGCCGATCTTAACATCGGGGATCCATTCGGTCATAGTGTCGATCATGACCCGGCTTAGTTCCTGGGCGGCTCCGGCGGCTTTTTCTTCGGGCGCCTCGATTATTATTTCGTCGTGTAAAAACGCGACGGGGCGCGAGCCGTATAGGGGGCTTTTTTTGTCGGTGTAGCAAGCGCGCGACACGTTGAAAAGCGCGTGGAGCGCGCCATCGGCGGTCAACCCTTGAAACAGCGTGTTAGCGGCCTGGGTGTAGGTGCACCCGCCGCGCACCCGCCCGGATTTAAATTGGGTAATTTCGCACGGTCCCCACGTTGTTTTGTTTGAGATATGCGCAAAGTATTTTGCCATTTCCGGCCACGTTTTCAGCCACGCCGCGCGGATCTCTTTGGCGTCATCGTTGGAAACCTCTAAACCATACCCCCGCGCGTAATCCCGAAACACGCCGGCGCTTAGCCCGCCGGGGAACCCGTAATTCGCGACCTTGCTAAACTGCCGGTACGCTGGCGGGTCTTCCGGGTTCAACCGCGCGGCAACCTCTAGATGCAGATCGCGCCCCTCGTTTACGGCGTCGGCTATCGCGGATGTCTTGAACATCCAAAGGTGGATCTGGCCTAATGCAACTAACTCGATTTGATCGTAGTCGCATAGAGCGTAAACGAAGCCCGGGCGGGGTTCGAAAACCTCGCGGAAACCACCACCGCGCGGGGGGTTTTGCATGTTTGGTTTCCGGCAAGATGTCCGCCCCGTCTTAACCAAAACGTTGTATTGAGGGTGAACCGTCGCCCCGCCCTGTAAAATTGGGGCGTAGGTGGTGGCTAGTTTATCCGCAAAACGACTATCGGCGTAGGCGACTAGCGCCGGGTTGCCTGAATTTTTGAGGGTTTCCCCGTCGGTTTTGGTGGCGCCTTTATCGGTCCTGGGCGGGGTTCCGTCGTAGGCGCCTAGCACGATTTCCCGAAGTTTTTTAACGTTGCGGGTTCCGTTATCCCGCAAAATGCCTAGCCCCCGCGCCAATTCCCGGCCTTTTTCAACATCCACCGCCACCGCCGCCAACCAATCCGCCGCGCGTTGGGGGTTGATCCGCATCCCGTAGATACTGATCAGGTGAAGCGCCCAGGCGGCGCAATTTCGGGCGGCGGTCCTTTCTATCGGGTAGTTTTGTTTCTTAAACACCGCGCGGGTGTAAACGACGTCGTTTAGCGCGTATTCCCGGGCGTCCGTAGGCCAGTCCCCCGGATCTATTCCGTCCAATTCGGCGTAACGAAGCCGCCAAATATCCTCACCTTGTTTGCCCGACATATCCGTTTTAAGGTATTTTTTGACCAACGCGGCAAGCGAAAACCGCCGCCGGTCAAGATCCCCCGCTTCAATAGCGATCAATTTTTCCGTCGTCATAGTGTCCGCGATCCGCCCGTCGGCGTATGCCTGGAAAATTTCGGGGATTAATTCGGGGAATTCCGCCGCCAAACACCCGAAATCGTAGGCGGGATTATGCCCAATGATTAGATCCTGACTTCTAAATAGGTCCACGAACGCCGGCAAGCCCCGCCGGCCTAACAAAATGGGCCGGGTATCATCTACCGCGTAGCAAACCGACACCACGCGCGGCGCCAACCGGCGCCCTATTTTATACGTTTCTAAGTCAAAAAAGAGCACCTGACCCCCCAAAGACCGGGGCGGGGGCGACCCACCCCGGCGGAAAAAAGTTATTCGGTTGCGGCGTACCCGATTTTCGTGAAATCGTGCCCTTGATTCGTTTTGATCGTCGTTGCGGTGATCTTTAATTGCGCACCTTTTAGGGGCTGTTCCGTCCATTCGGAAACGTCGAACGCTTCGGAAGTTTCGCCCAGGTGAAAACACGCTTTTTCAGTGAATTCAATCCATTTAGCGGCGGAAATTTCCGCCGCTTGGGCGGGGGTGATTTTACCGGCGGCACACAAAAACGCTTTCATGTATTGATCCCACTTGCTCCACGCTAATTTGATGCAAATAGTAGCGGTTTCGCCGGCTTGCGTTGATGAAACTTGTTCACCGCGTCCGTTCGTCCACGTCCCTTTATCAACCAAAACCTCTAAAACGTTAGTTTCAATGAAGATCATTTTTTGGCCGATCGTGTTCGGGTGGGTTGAATCAACTAGTTTTACGTCCGTAACTTCGGCGAGGTAATCCCCGTCAAAGTAGTATTTGGTTTCGTTGCGGGCTATTTCCGCGTCACCGATGGTAAGAAACGGGCTTTTTGATATGTCTAGGTTCATTTTTTTACTGTCCTTTTCTGGTTTTGGGGCTATCCCCGGTGGTTAAAAACGTGGCTACGTTAAGTTTTTGAGGCGTCCCCTGGGTTTGTTCGATGTATTCCGCGTGGGTTTTGGCGCGCTTCACCGCGTCCCCGAAATCGAAAAATTCCCACCACGCCGCGTCCCCCGTGAATCCCGCGCGGTGGTTTCTTCCGATCAGTTGTTCCCACGTTGCGCCGTTTGCGGGGGGTTCTATCACGAAACACCGGCTAAACGCCTGGAGGTTTCGCCCCTTCCCGTGGACCGCTATAGAAGCCGCGCGGGTTTTGTCGGGGGTGGGTGGTAGCGATCCGGCGCCGTGGGTTTCTAATCCCACGCTGGCGAGGGCTAACTCTACAGCGCGGGACGAATACCAAACGATCGCCGGATCGGTCAGATCATATATCCAATCGATCACAAATTGTATTTTTTCGGTGCAAATCCAGACCGGGGACGGTTGCGGGTTCGCGCGGTGTTTTATTTCGTCCCATAGACGCACCGCGCGGCGTAGTTCATCGTTCCCGCCGCCCTTCCGGCTCCAATCCATTACCAGTTTAGGGCTATCCCGCCCTTCCCTGGGCGAATACCTCAAAATTTTACTGACACGGCGGTTTAAATCCCGGCGCACTTCTAACCATTCGAGATCTTCACCGCCCGGTCCCCAGTCCCACCGGTAAAAAAATCCGGTGGATAGGTTTTTAAATGCGCGGCTTTTCGTGGAAGCGTCGGCGAGGGGTTCACCGTCGGGGGTTTCCCATTTGTCGCGTAGGGTCTTTAAAGCCCGTGACACCGCGTCAGAGTGGGGCGGGCGGTGTTTTATGAGGTAAAGGGAGGCGTCGCACGAACCCCGCCGGGTGGACACCACGCCGGGGGTTGTGGTGAGCCGCTCCCGAAACGCGCGGCGGATCGTTTCACGGTTGGCCGGCGTTAATTTGTGTTGGCTGGACCACCGGACCAAATAGGCCAAACGGTTTAGATCGCTCTGGTTTGGCTCCCCGTCCGGGTCGATACACGCCGCCCAACGCTCCAATTCGTAACGGTTTAGGGGGATCGGGGTCCGTTCCCGTAGAGCTAACTCTAAAAGGTGGGCGTAATCGAGTAGACTTTTAGACGTTATGGTCCCCGATAGGGCTACAAAACTGCACCGGTTGTTATGGAAGTAGCGCAAAAATCGACGCGTGCGGGCGGCGGTTTTATGTCTCAAATAATGGGCTTCGTCGGCGATGATTAGATCGGGTTTGATCCGATCTAAAATGTCCGTTTGAGTGGATAAAATCCCATATGAAAGCACCCGGGGCGGGGTAAAGCGGAAAAATTCCGCCCAGGTTTCCGCCTCGTTTTCCATTTGTTGGACCAATGCGGGTGGGACTATTATCAACGGGTTTTTCGCGTTGGCGGCGCCGGCGGCGAGCAACGCAACCAACGTTTTTCCTGAACCAACGTTCATTGAACAAAACGCACCGCCGAAAAGGCTAATCGTTTCCAGCGCCGCGCCCTGGATAGGCCGAAGAACCCCGCCGGTGGATAACTCGCGCGTCCATTTTTCGGCAAGTTCCGGCGAGCCGCTCGAAACCACGCGGGGAAGAGCTAGTATCCGTTCCAAATCCGACGGAATAGCGCGCCGGGGAAGGTTGGCTAAATGTTGATCAAGGTCCATTTAAAACCGCCCCCCATTGCCTCGCCATAGCGCGGGCAATTCCTTCGTATGTTTTGCTCCTTTCTTTCCAACGTTCCGGGCTTGGGCCGAGCCTATTTTGTCCGGAATCCGTTTGATTACTCCATCGGTTTTTTCCGTTCACTATTCGCGGCGGGGCGTATTTAGTCCCTACCAAAACCGGAAGGTTTTTTAGCCAAAGGCCCGTTTTTTTGCTCGCGTCGTCCCCGAAATCGTACGGTTGTATGTATTGATCGGCTTTTCGTATGCGGGTGGATATACAACCCACGGGATTTTCGATCGCTATGTAGGGGACCGGCGCCGACATTAACCGCCGCACGAATTTAAGGGCTTTTTCTGTTTTTTCCGCCCGTCCAGGTACTCGTTTATTCCAATGAAGGCCGGAACTACATAAATAAGTGCAGGGCGGGTGGGCGATCATGAGATCCCAACCGTCTGCCATTACCTCTAAAATATCACCCTTGATATGGTAGGGGCTTCCGATATCGCTCCCCTGTAAATCGCAGGAATACGCGGAAAAGCCTAGTTTCCTGAATTCGGACATAACGGCGCCCGACGATTCGCAGCCGATTAAAACCCGCCTCATTAGATCCCCCTCATATTTAGCCAACGCAACCCCGCGCGGGTGATTTTCCACCCCTCGCGGCGGTTACCCTCTACGAAGCCCTTTTTTTGTAGCCGCTCCAATGATGACCGGGGCAAGCGCGCGCGGCGCCCGCTTTGCAAATTTTGCATAATCGTCGTTTGGATCGGCGTTAGTTTTTTCCGCTTCCACGTCATTTACGCGCCCGCATTTTGCCGATCTTTTCGATAGACGCCGCCGCGTCGGGTAGCGCCGCAAGCCCGCGAGTCAACACCACCGCCCGATCTAACATATCGACCAAAAACGCGTGACCCGTGGCGGCGTGTATATCGTCCGGTGGGACGACTCGAAATTCCCCGGCTAACCGTTCGAATTCCCGCGCGAGGGCGTTTATATCGAGCGTATCCGGGTAGCCGTCACCCCGGCAACCCTTCCCGATACGCGCAAAAACGCGCTCTAACGTAATGTTTTGGTGTCGTGTATAGGTCATAGCGCCGCCTGGATGCGTCCGTGGACCACGAAAAAAAGATAAACATAGACCATGATCGCCACACTAATCCCATAGAACCAAACCTTTGCACGGTTCGACATAATGACCCCCTAGCCCCGCCGAAGCGGGGGGAAAATTTTAGCGTCTACCGTAAACGATTAAAGCGCCGGCCTTTTCAAAAAGGGGCAACACCCGGGACGCGAGGGGGTCCAGCGCGCTCATTGTAATCAACCCTACCGGGGGATCTTGATGCCACGCGGCGGCGATAACGCCCGTGAGCAATTTCGGGCCTTTTCCGTGGTCAAGATCTAGAATATAGAACGGTTTTTGTTCCCGGGCTTCAAGGGCTGCAATATACGGGGCTAGAAAAACGCTCAGGTGGAAAGCGTGGGCGGGCGTGCGGGAAAAATGCGCGTCAACCATAACAACCAAACGGTTACCAATCGCCGGGGCGCCCTTCGTGAGGTTTTTGATCCTAGTTTCCTCTTCCGTCGCGGGCGCTTTTTTGCCCGCCTGGATTTTATAGGCGGCAATTTGTGGCGCGTAGTCCGGCGGATGTCCATTGGTTTTATGGTCAAAGACGGGGGCTTTTTTGCCGGTCTTTTTCTCATATGCCGCCCGATCGGCTTCGGCGCCGGTTAGGGGTTCCGGTTCTTCGGTGTAGCCGTTAGCGTCGGGGGATGTGAACCAGCAACCGTCAAGCGTCAAGCCGGAAAACTCAACTAAGCGGTTCCAACGAAGGGTAGTTATTTTCTTCGGGGCGATTTCGCCGGCAAACCACGCGCGGATCGTATCTTCCGCGATCCCGCCGTCGGCGGCTTCCACCTTTTTAGCGAGTTCCGACGCGAGGGCTTTAAGGGTGTCCACGGTGCAACCATTCGATCGTTGCGCCTGAAATTCTGGCGCGGCGGGGGCGGGCGTGGGCGTGGGCGCTTTTTCTACGATAGCTGCCACCGTTTGCCCGGATATCTCTACGCCGGCGGCTTTCAAAACGTCCGGCCAGCTGGTTTCCGCGACCCCCTGACGGATCAAAAAGTCCTTAACGGTTTGGGCGGGGACCGCACCGCCAAAAAGATCAACCATTTCCGCTAATTTTTTGGAGGTTTCGGCTTCCAGGGTGGCAGTCTGATCCTCTTCCGGCGCAACGTCCGGGGGTAAAATGCCGAAGATGTCTTGTATTTTTTTGGTTTTATTGTCCATTTTTTTGATTTCCTTTTTCGGTGCGGTGGCTTCCGCGCTCATATTGTTATCATGACTGGCAATATTATCAAGGGCTTTATTTGTCGCCGCCCGGTTTTGCGGGGAAAAGGGGCATTTCGGGGCGTGATAACATCCCCCATAGTCGCCGCACGCGGAAGGGTTTCCGGCGCACGATCCCCCGTCGGGGTCGGCTTTTTTCGGTGCCATTTCTTCCGCTATTTCCCCCATGTTTTCCCAATTTTTCTCAATAGTCGCCCAGGGCAATTTGCAGCCCACCACCATAGACACCGGAAGCCCCCGCGTACGGTAATAGAGCAATTCCGCGTCTACCGTGGGGGGTTTTTCTTCGTGGTATGCGGCATATGCATAGGTGAGCAATTGGACGTCGGTGTCAAGTTCCGCCCGGGTTTTCGCCCATTTGAAATCAGAGGTGGTTTTATGGTCCCCGACGTATGCCCGATCGGTCCCTAACATATCGATCCGACATAAAATTTTTGAGTTTTCGGATAGTGGAAGGGTGATCGATTTTTCAATTTCAAGGCCGGCGGGGTCTGGTAGGTTGTGAAGACCGCACGCGGCGATCCGCCCCGCTTTCGTGTCGGGGGGTTGTATGCCGTCGGTTTGATATTTTTCTAATATATTGTGCACGTCCGTCCCTAATTTTGCCGACGGTTTAGAGGGGCTTTTATCCTGTAAGGGTCCGTATTCGTACCACCACGATCGCGCGCACCGTTTATATTTTCGGATTTGTGTAATTGATACTCGGATCTGCTCTTTCATTTGTCTCTTCGGGGGTGTTGGGGTTTAAAAGGTTTTCGAATTTTTCGACGTCGCCGATCTGCAATGCCTCGCCGCGTCTTATCACATCCGACAATTCTAACCGATAGCAACGGAGCCGGGAAGCCCCGAAATACCGTCGCACCTGGGCACCGCCGGCGAGGGTTTTTAGGGCGTTGGCTAGCGTCCCCTCGCGTGGTGGTTGATCCCCCATTAGTAGCCCCCATTGGCCCCGAAGAGCGGGGACGTTCACAAAAATATATTTCCCCGCAACCTCTACCCCGGCGATCTCCTTTTCGCGGTCTATGTAGTGGGCGAGCGCGGCGAGGGTTGCGCCTTGAATTCCGCTGTTACCCATTAGATCCCGGTGCCAATCGGCGATCTCGCCCTGGACCAAAAAGCGCGCCCCGGTGGCTACGTTTCTGGTTTGCGCCAAAAATTTCGCGTGTTGGGCTATTGCGCCGGGGCGTCCGTATTCGTCCAACACCCAACCGGCGGTGAAATCCCGCCCCCCCATGTAGCCCAGGAAATCGCGTGGGGCGGTGTTGTGTTTCACATGTAGGATCCGCTCCGCGATGGCTAGCAAGTCATCCCGGCCTAAATTTTCAGTCAGTTTGAGCGCGTCCCCGTTGTTTGCGGCGATGATCAAGCGTGGACACCCCCGAAGGGTTGCCGATGGTAGATTTTTTCGACGTAGTTGGCGGGTGCTTTCACCGATTAGGGTGCGAAAACCGCCCGAAAAACCGTCGCCGCCGTCGAAACTTTGGAACATTTCATCCACCAAAACCACGGGGTTTCGCGTCAGGGCGTCGTTAAATTTGCCCGTCGCATCGGCGTAGGACGTGGCGCCGGAACCCCAAAGGGACGCGATGCCCGAGGCAAACAATCCTTTACCAGACGATGGTGGTCCCTCTATGTATAGGGCGCACGTTGGATGATCCAAACGGGCGGAAGTGGCTATCCAATCCAACATTTTTTCGTGATAGGCGCCGGAAAACTCTTTAAGCCACGCCGCGACGTCTTTATTTTCACGCGCGGGGATATCCACGGGGATACAACACCCGTCTATCAACGTCCCCCCGTTTATTTCGGAATGAAAAACGCTTTTTTTCCGGCCCATTTCCACGATTACATCCACCGCTTGCCGCCCGTAGTCGGCTAGATATTCGCTGATCCCCCTGGGTTTGCGTTGGGGGTTTCGGGTTTCCATCCCGGGAATTTTGCACCATTGCTCCAGGGCTTGACATACCGCCGGGGACGTCACCGGCGGGCGGTAGGTCTGCCCTTCGGTGTCTTGAATATAGTAGCTGGAACCGTGGTAGACGATCGGGGGTTGATCGCTCTGGACCCGTTGGGAAATTTCGGCGCGTGCGTTTCGTTTCGCGCGGTCAATATCGACCAAATAACAACACCGATCCCATAGATCCTCTAAGGTAATTTTTGACCCCTCGCGCCCGCCGGCGATAACCGACGGCGCCAACGCTTGGTAGACTAGTTCCGGATCTTCCATTTCCAGGCGTGCGACTATGACCGCCGCCGCCCGAAACATTGCGGTCTGACGGGCGCCCTTTTTGGCTATCGGTTCACCCGCGCGGAGCTTTTCTAATTTGCCCCCTAACGCGTCGGACGTGTTGGCAAGGGTTCCCCATTCAAGGCGGCTTAGTTTACGCAAGGCGGGCCTTTCTACGGACGCCCCGGCGGCATGTTTTGGGGGGATATGGTTTTTTAGGGGCAGCGGTGGCGCCCAGGACACCGGGGCTAGTCTCGAAAAATCGACAAAACTAGATAATTTCTCCCCGTCGCGTGTCACCCGGGGCAAGCGAAAAAGGGTATTCCAACGTTCGACGCAATGAGGATCAACCGGCACCCCTTCCGCGCGTAGATAGTTATAGAATTGCTCTATGTAGTGGCTCGCTACGGACGCGGGGATCGGTTTTTTTGGGATAAAAACAAGCCGATAGCCGCCGCGCGTGGAATAGAAGCCCGCTTTTTTTAAGGCCGGCAAGTCTTGAAGGTTTAGCCACGCGCTTTCCGCCTCATCGGTTGACCACCGCCGGTGATCGAGGTTGTCCACATCCACGAATAGCCAACGGATCACCGGCTCGCGGTTTTGCTCGATTAGCTCGCCTAGATGACCTAATTTTAGGCGGGGCGTCGGGGAACCGTCGGGGAAACTATACCCCACCGCGTGCGCGTCCGTTGGGTGGGCGGTGGTAAGCGTTTCTAGTCCGTTGGTGGGCGGGAATTTTTGAGTGTTTGAGGATACGCGGGCGTGGGGTAGGACTATTAGGGGAATTTTCACGGTTAGATCTCCAAAGTAAAAGCCGCCGGTGAACGCCTTTGGAACACGCTCACCGGCGGCGGTGTTGCAAGGGGAGCGACCCCCAACGGGTTGTATCACATGACAGATGGCGGCGGGTAGGATATGATCACACCTGACAACATTAGGGGATGCAATGAGCCTAACAAGTTTGACCGCGCGCGCCGTCTATGACCCGGCGGGATGTCTTGAAGAAATTTTAACCGAAGCGGATCGCCTGGATTTCGAAACCCGCCCGCTTTCGGTGGCGTTGGGTGTTTCGTACCCCACCCTATTAAGAGTCCTACGCCGCCTGGACATCCATAAAGAGATCCGGGAAAAGTGGATCGCCCGCCGGGGTGAGAAAAAAGCGGCGGGCAAATGAGATCGATCGAAGAGGTTGTAGACGACCTAACGGGCGCCGATGATACCCCGCCGGACCTACTGAACGAATTGTTCTGGTGCGCTATGGCGCGTGGGTTGGCGTCGGGGACGGGCGCGTGGGGGCGGTTGTTTGCTGATGTCCGGGGGTGGACTAAGAGTGGCGGCGATAACGCCGAAAAAGAGCCAGAGCGTATAAGCGACGCCGACGCCGCCGCCCTGGTTCGTGAGGTATTAGGCGCCGACGAATAATTTAAGGCAACACCGGACCGGGGCGCGTAGACCATCGAGTTAGATCCGTGCGTCGTGGACCACCTGACCGGCTCGAATACTCCACTCTATACATATAGATCTTTCTTTTCTTCTCTCTCTCTAGGGTGAGTTTTAGAGGTGGTCAGTGGGTCTTTAGCGAAAAATGTAGGTGCGCCGGTGAAAAAAATGGGTTGCTTAAGGTGGTACATTAACCTTTTTGCCGGTCAGGGTGGATCATTCGCCCCGGTGAAGCACTCGATACAATACAGTTAGCTTGCATACCTAAACTGGTACTCTGCAACCTGGAAAAGATCCCCCCGGTGAAAAAAAAAAAAATCGAGCCGCCTGGTCCGGCGATCGCGAAAAAAATTTTGCGGGGTCATGTCGAAAATTCCGGCGGCGGGGTCTGGTCCCTCACTTTCGACCACCCGAAAAGCAAGGTGATAACTTATCAATGGTGATACCTCATTTGCACCGTTCGCCCTAAAAAAGATCCTTTTTAAAAAAAAGATCCCCCCCAAAAGATCCCCCCGGCGATCCCCTAAAAAAAGGATCTTTTCGTCAAAAAAGGATCTTTTTAAAGAAAAAAGGATCTTTTTTTGCTAAAAAACACGATTTCCCTTGACGGGGAAAACCTCGCGGCGAAAAAAATGCTAAAAAAACGTGTCAAGTGAAAAATTTTTTATTTTTATTTTTATTGACTTCCGAAAAGTACTAAAATTTTGACAAAAACACCGGAAATACTGACAATT
>Ga0255048_10001737_pt1 | contig 14664 bp, 12 predicted proteins | sample JV7_2_2_MG_FD_183619 | JGI IMG/M metagenome (GOLD analysis project Ga0255048, IMG submission 183619) | Seawater microbial communities from Jervis Inlet, British Columbia, Canada - JV7_2_2 | ecosystem: Environmental > Aquatic > Marine > Inlet | place: Canada: British Columbia | collected 2016-10-06
GGATTCTTTGGCAAGCTGGCTGATCCGCTGGTGACCCGCATGTACGCCAAGGACGTGAAGTCGAACCTGGAGAAACTCAAGGAGCTACTCGAGGCCTGAACATGCCTCGCGTGGGGACAGCGCAGCCGAAATAAGGCTGCGGCAATGTCGCGCCCTCTCGCGATTTCCGGATCATTGGGGGGACAACACCGCCAGCACTTCGTCGATGTCGGCGTGATCACCGGCGTAGTCCTCGAAGTCCTCATAAAGCAGCACATCACCGGGACCGACCACCAGGGTGGCGCCCAATTGCAGGGGTCGTCGACCGGTCTTGCGCTGCCGATGCCCCCTGGCAACTGAGCGCAGACCGGCGGTGTAGGCGGATGGTCGCAGAGCGGCGGTCACGCCCAGTGAGTTGGTTCCGACGATTTCGGCCGCCGCACCATCCTCGTCCAGGAGGACGGGAAAAGGCACCGACTCGTCCTCGATGAAGGCCATGGCATACCGCTTGCCGCCGGTCCCGATAGCGGTCACTCCTACACCGGCCTCGAGGAACTCCCCGTACCGGTCGCGAACCTGACCGGCTCGCTCACGACACGTCATTCACCCGAAGTGGCGAAGGAAGAGGACTACCTCGGGGCGGTCGGCCCACAGATCGCCCAGGCGGTGCGGGTTCTCCGCCGCATCAAGCAACACCTGGTCGGCCAGCGCGGCCACATCAAAAGGCACGGGTTCCTCGCTAGTCCTCGAGCGCATCGGCGAAGAAGTCGCCGACGGCTGCTCTGAACGCTATCCGGCTCTCTTCCCAGGCATAGAACATGTGCCCTCCCCGATAGTGCTCAACGGTGAGCCGGGCCGCGACGTCGGGATCGAGACGCATGAGGTTGCGAATGCGATCAGTAGTGAAGTACGGCGTGACCAGGTCATAGCGCCCATGGGCGATGAACGCGTTCATATGAGGATTGAGGCTCATCCCGTAGCGCAGGTCATCGGTAGCACCCACATTGCTGTCCAGCGCGTGTTGCTCCATGTCGAGCTTCCAGGAAGTGAAAACCTCGTAACTCAACAAGTGATAGTCGCGCTCGGTCTCAACTCCGATTTCCTGACGCAGCTGCTGATTGACCGCCGAGGTATAGGCAGACTCGATGCCGGCCAGGGTCGGATCGGGCCCGGCAAAAGCCTCCCGATCCGGAAACGGGTCGTGGGCGGTGACAGTGGAGTCATAGAGACCCAGCACCTTGCGCTCGGATCTCAACAGCTCACGAACGAAAACCTGCATCGTGATCCGGCCTTCCGCCCTCTCCACCAGATCAACCGGCAGCCCGAGCAAATCTGCCAATCGAGCGGCGATGGCTCCCCGCTCCTTATCCCCCAGGCTGGCACCGCGGGTGAGGTAGGCAACGTACTGGGTGGTAGCAAACTGCTCGGCGGCAGCCAGCACCTCGTTCAACGGCGTGCCCTCTTCGAAGGCCCGAGAGCGACCGTGGAATACGGCGGCAGCGGCCATGGTGGGAAGCTTGTCGATCCACGGCAGGGCGTCGTAGTCCGACGGATTGAGGGGAGCGAACTCGAGGGCCGGCGAAATCAACACGGCGCCGCTCAGCCCGATGCCATACGACTCGGGGAGGAGCCGGGCCAGCCTGGCGGCTCTGAAGCCGCCGTAGCTCTCACCGGCAATGAACACCGGCGACCCCCAGCGATCGCGAGCAGACAGCCAGCGACTCATGAACTCGCCAAGCGCCTCCAGGTCCCGCTTCAGCCCAAAGAACGCGGAAGGATCGTGCTTCTCCTCTGGCTTGGACTCCTTGTCCGTCTTCTCCGGCTCAATGGCCCGGCTGAAGCCGGTCCCGACCGGGTCCACGAAGACCAGGTCCGTGAAGGCCAGCCACGATTCGGCGTTGTCCACCAGTCGGGCGGGCGGAGCAGGCAAGGTCCCATCGGGCGGGAAATCGATCCGGCGCGGCCCCACCGCTCCCATGTGCAGGTAGGCCGAGGCGGCGCCCGGCCCACCGTTGAACACGAAAGTCACAGGACGGTCCTCACCCCCGTCGTCGGCAACGTAGGCGGTGGAGAAGATCTCGGCGACCGGCTTCTCCTTCTTCCGAAGCACGATCCACCCGGATCGAACGGCGTAAGCCACCGACTGCTCCCCCGGCCAAACGGCAGAATGCTCAGCCGGATCGGGAACCTGATGGTCGGATTTGGTGTCTTCTGCTGTGTCGGTCATCCGAGAACGGTAGCCACGCGAGGCAGGTGTAGCGAAGGGGATTGACTGTCTCGTGATCCGACCCCTTGAGTTTCGCGGCGGGTGGTGCGCACCGGCGACTGTCGTCCGGTGGCAGCAAGCAATAGGCAATAAGCGCGTTCCAGTGCTCTCGAGTAGATTTGCCTGCGGCTCACTGCCTACTGCCTGTTGCCAATACAAGGAAGCCAGCGCAGGCCTACTCCTCCGCCTTTCCCCGCTCATGCATCAGCGGATGCCGGAACGGCGTTGGCCACAGCCGGAGGGGCCCGGTGAAGTAGTCGTGGGGATCGAAGTCGACCCATTTGGCGGCGTCCTGCGCCAGCCGGTCGAGAATCGCCAGTATCACGAAGGGATTGACTGCCATCCCGGTGTGTGAGGCCACAATCGGGATGTTCTCGCGCGGCGCCTTCTTGCTGCTCTTGTCGATGACTGCCTGGGGTATGGCGGCCAGGTCGACGGGTACGACCCGGTCGACCGGGCTGTAGATCGAGACCAAAGGCATCGGCGGATGGTTGGCCTCCCAATGCGGCATCGCCTGGTCGGGCTGCAGGTCGATCAAGCGGACACGGGCAACCCGACGGCCGACCAGTCGCAGCAGCTTGTTGAGATCGTGAGCTCGCTCCGGATCGATGGCGGGCGAGCCGAATGTGATCACTCGCTCGACGTGATCGGGCAAACGCTCCGCCAGTTCCCTGGCATAGACGCCTCCCAAACTTTGGCCAACGAGTGCCACCGGGTGCTCGTACTCGTCGGCCAACTGGCGGATCTCGCCGCCCAGTTCCTCTTCCACTTCTTCGACGTGCTCGAAGATCGACATGCCCCGCGGCCCGAGGTTGACGCCGAGGCCCCAGCTGCGGGCCGGAAAGCCATGCTCACCGAGGGTGCGGTTGAGGCGGTTGAGGCTTAGCTCGGGCGCCAGGAACCCGGGGAGCGTCAGCACCGGCATAGTGCCGTCGCCGCGTGGCAGAACGTGGTCGCGCATTGGCCGTCCGAGCAGTCCGGCCAGACGTTCGCCACCGCCCCAGAGAAAGTCGAGGTTGAGCCGGATCAGATCGGTGGTGGTGGATTTCGACACCGACTGCCTCAGATGGCCCGACGGGGGTTGGGGTACTGGCTCACTTCAACACCTAAGGCTAGGAGCTGAGGCCGCAAACCCGGCCCTCACCAGTCAGTGGAATTGATCAGAGAGCTGAGCACTCCGGGAAGGATGGCCACTCATCGCCCACCTCGATGAGCCGGAAGCACTCCCCCGTCACTTCGACCACAGCTCCGGCGAGAACTTGGCCGCCGGGGGTTATGCCGGCGGCCTCGCCGACCAGACCATCAGGGCCCTGACAGGAACCGAGCCCCGACGTACCAGAGGGCGGGATGCAATCGTCGCCCCCCAGATAGCGAACCTCCAGCGAGTATGACGGAGAGATCACCCTCAACCCCGCCAGCTTGAGACCGCCCTCGGCCCGGCGGGTAGCCACCAGGGCGGTCTCGGTGCTGAGCGATGAGTCGCGTGGCAACTCATCATCGATTGAACCGGTCCGGGAACTACCGGGCCATGCGGCCGCCACAACAACTGCCACCAGAGCCAACGAGGCCCCCAGCGTCCAGCCGTTCCGTGAGTCCCTTACGCCTGTCATCCGCCGTCCCCGTGCGCTAGCTGGTCCGCGCCAGTGATCTCTTCTTCAACGATGAGACGCCGCAGGCTCGTCGATTGGGTGACACGACTTCAGCCGCGCGGGGAGGAATACGAGAGCCCCGGCTCGGCCACCGGCCTACTCCAGTCAGTCGAGCGGGCCTAACCGGCCGCCGACTGACGCGACTCGACCGGAAGTCCTTCGGCCCAGAGCGAACGGAGAGTCTCCGTGCCGGTACGGGTCAGCCATTCGTCGGCATCCTGGGCAGCCTGGGCCGCGGCCGGGTCATCCTGGCCGACCAGCATTGCGAAGGTTGCCCGAACCTGGGTGAGGTGAGAGCCGAGCAGCTTGCGGGATTGACTCTCAATGAGGGCCGTGAACCTGGCGCTGCCCCCGGCGGCATCGCCGGCCAGGACAGAACGGACCGCGTCGATGTAACCGCGCAGAGCCACGCTGGGAATCGGACAATCCTCCAGCCTTTCTGCAACCTGCTCGAGCCGGTCGGCGTTCCGGGTCCAGGCGGCAGCTTGAGCGGCGATGTACAGCCCCGTGTTGTCGAAGTCGGGATCGACCTGGAGTCCCAGGTCGAAGGCTTCTTCCCACTTGTTGAGGTCTGCCTGCAATTGGGCTTTGGAACCGGCATAGAAAGCCTGCAACTGGGGATCCGGATCATCGCGGAAGTAATCGAGGGTCTCCATGAGGCCGTCGACCACCTCCGGGGATGTCGGTCCAATCAGATGCTTGATCAACCCGCGCTGGAAGTCGGCTGTCGCCTGGAACCCGGGGCTTCTCTCCTCGTCGGTGAAAGACTCGATTGACCTGGTTGCATCTGCATATCGCCCGTCCAAGATATACGGCCAGGCCAGGTCGTGGGCGTTGCGGATCATCCAGCCAAAATCGCCGATTCGCTTGCTGAGATCTCGCAGCATCTCCGCAACCTCGAGCGCTTCGACCGGGTTCTCGTAGAAGAGGGTGGCGGCCAGATTGTTGAGCGCCCGGCCGGCCGGCCGAATGTGACCCCTTCGTTCAGCCTCCTCGACCACACCCCGAAACAGAGCACCGGACTCGACGAAGCGGCCGGCGAAGGCGAGCGCCGTCGCCTTGGTTACCAGTGCATCGAGAATCACATCCATCGAGTCGAAGTCAGCCGCAGCCGGCAGCAGTCGATCGACTGCCTCTATTGATCGGTCCATGTCGTTGGTCAGCGAGAAGCTGCGGGCCGCTTCGGCGGCAACTCCGACTGTGACCGGATCGTTGACCGTCTCGAGCTGCTCGTATACATCCTCGATAGCCACCCGAGCTTCAGGCGAGCGGTAGTAGCTATTCAGGATGCTGCTCTTAGCGGTGGCCGACTTTCGGCTCCCCTCCAGATCGTCGGCATCGAGGTAGTGGCCGAGGGCAGCCTCGATGTATTCGAGGCCCCGGTCGACCTCGCCGTGCAGATCGGCCGAATGCGCCGCCTTGAGCTGAAGCTCAGCCCGGACGCCGGCATTCTCGGCTAGATCGATCGCGTCGTCGAGGAGCTCCATGGCTTGCAGGTGCGAGTGCAGCTCGAGGGCGCGACCGGCCGCGTCAGTCAAGCTGCCGATGGCGCTCTCAATCAGGGCATCTCGTTCGGGTCCGGCCGGAGTGGCTTCATAGGCCCCCATGAAGTGGCCGGCAATCACCCCTGCCAGCTCGGGATCTCCACGCGATTCCAGGTACTCGGCGGCCGCTACGTGCTTGGCGCGACGCTCCTGACGCGGAACCCGGTTGTAGGCCACCTCCCGAATCAAGGACTGCACGAACCCGTATTGACCGCGTTCCGGCGACCGGGGATCGTCCTCGAGATCAAGCAACTCCAGCTGGATAAGCCGGCCCAGCTTGCCTTCCAGGTCGCCGGCCGTCCCGCCCCGCAGGCGAGCGATGCCGTCGAGTGTGAACGTCTGGCCTAGGACCGCTCCATCCTGCAGCAGACTCTGTTCTTCGGGTTCGAGCCGGTCGAGCCGGGCGCCGATGACCGCCTGCAGCGAATCCGGGAATGCGAGCTCTGTTGAGTTCCCCTCGAAACGGAACTGCCCGTCGTGGGAGGCCAGTTCGCCGGAGGCCGTCAGCATCCGCACCATCTCCACCGCGTAGAGCGGGAAACCGGCCGCCCGCCCGGCGATCCGCTCGATGACATCGCTGTCAAGCCCTGGCAAGTACTCGGTGAGCATCTGCAGCATCTCCGACTCCGGCATGGGAGGCAACCGGACCGCCATCGAACTGCGGTGCTGAGAGCCCCAGTTCACATGCCGATCAAGTATGTCGGGCCGGGCCAGGGTGATTACCAGGATGGGCGACCTGGTCGAGCGCTCCACCAACTCGGCGATGAACTCCACCATGCCCGAGTCGGCCCAGTGCAGATCCTCGAACACCAGCACCGTCGGACCCCGCTCTGCAATGTGCTGGAAGAACGCTCGTAGGGCGGCGAACAACTCAGACCTGGCTCCGGCCGGCATTTCCGCAAGGCCGAGTAGGCCTGCCAGCCGCGGCTCAATCCACTCGCGGTCGTCCTCTGTGGGCACGAAATCGGCGACCACGGTGCGAAGGCGAGTTCGGGCCCGCGCCGTTTCTTCACCTTCGAGGATTCCGGCACGCTGGCGAACCATCTCACCAAGAGCCCAGAACGTAACCCCGTCGCCATATGAGGGGGACCGGCCCTGGTGCCAGTACATAGCTTCGGTGTAGCCGTCGATGTGGTTCTTGAATTCTTCGGCCAGGCGCGTCTTGCCGATCCCACCTTCGCCGATGATGGCGACATGCTGGGCGCGCTTCTCGGACCCCACCGCCGCCAGCGTGTCTTTCAGCAGTCGCAGCTCGCGCTCACGTCCCACGAAAGGAGGCGGGCGCACATCGTGGTCGGACTTGCCTCGCACCATGCTGGCCACCCGCAGCGCCCTCCAGGCCGCCACCGGTTCCGTCTTGCCCTTGACCGTGTGCTCACCCATCGACTCGTAGTCGATGGCCCGGCTGGTAACCGACTCAGTCGCGCTGCCGACGAATACGGTGCCCGGCTCGGCAATCGACTGGAGCCGGGAAGCGACGTTGACCAGGTCGCCAACCACCAGGCCCTTCTCGTTCCCTCCGGGACCTACTGAGGTTGAACCGGAGTTGACACCTGCCCGCAGTGCCAGCTCCGGGATCCCCAGCTCCTCACCGAGGGAAGAAACCATGCCCACCAATTCGAGACCGGCTCGCACTGTGCGCTGGGCGTCGTCCTCCCGGACCACCGTCGCCCCCCACACCCCCATGACGGCATCGCCGATGAATTTGTCGACGGTGCCACCGAACCGCTCGATGATCTCGCGCGCCCGCTCGAAATACACCGTCAGCATGTCGCGGATCTCTTCTGAGTCGCGGCTTTCGGAGAACGTGGTGTAACTGACGATGTCGGCAAAGAGAACCGAAACAAAGCGCTTACCCTCAACCAGCACTGCTTCCTCCGCCGGCGGACGGGCTGCGGGGGCCGCGGGAGAAGCCTCCGGCGTGAGACCGGACCCACAATTGCCACAGAACTTGTCGCCCGGCTCGTTGCCGGTCCCACAGATCTGACAAACAGCCTGGAGTGCCGTCCCGCATTCCTTACAGAACTTCCGGTCAGCCTGGTTCTCAGTTCCGCAGTTAGTGCATTGCATTGGCGACGCCCATAAGGAGAACAACATTAATGGATGCGGCCCAGGCGAGCCGACCGCTAGACGCGCGCCACGAAGCGGCCGCGGCCCGGCCGGGTGGCATTGACTCCTTCACCCACGATGATCTCCCCGGCGGATATGACGGTGTGGGACCGCCCGGCCAACTGCCTGCCTTCGTACGGCGAGTAGCCGACGTTGTCGTGCAAATCCTCCCACCTGACGGTGAACTGCTCGGTGTCCCAGACCAGCAAATCTGCATCGGCTCCCGTCCGCAGTGACCCCTTCCGCGGGTACATGCCACAAGCCATGGCCGGGTTGGTGGAGACGAGGTCGACAAAACCGGTCATGTCGAGCGGACCTTCGACGACTGCTGCGGTGTAGAGGAGCGACAACCGGAGCTCGACACCGGGCAGTCCGTTGGCTGCCTCAGTGAAGCTGGTGTCGGATCCGCGCGGAAGCTTCTGGTCGATGGTGTATGGCGAGTGGTCAGAAGAGACGATGTCGACGAGGGCAAGGTTCTCGCGCAGTCCCTTTCGCTCGGCGTGGCCTCGCAGCGGCGGGCTGCACAGATACGGGGCTGCTTCGCTCATCGGCAGTTCCAGCATCGACTCATCCAGCAGCAGATAGTGAGGGCACGTCTCGGCGATAACGCCCACTCCCCGCGATCTGGCCGCGGCCGCAAGATCTATCGCCTCCGGCGTCGAGATGTGGGCCAGGTAGACCGTCGCATCAACCGTCTCGGCCAGAGCGATCGCATTGGCTACTCCCGACCACTCGGCAGCACGGCTGTGCGAGACGGCGTGCGACATCGCACCAAACTCCCCTGCCGCAATCTGTTTATCCCGCCCCCACATCACCAGCGAGTCGCTTTCGGCGTGAACCATCACAGGGAGCCCGACATCCCGGGCGGCGGCCATCACCTCCAACGCGGCCGACCCCAGCAGCTTGAGCCGGTCATAGGTCAGGTAGATCTTCACGCCGGCAATTCCATCGGCTGCCGCCGACCGCAACTCGTCGGCGGCGTCGCCGCCAAAATCGGTCACAATCACGTGCAGTCCGTAGTCCACCGTCATCTGCTCTCGGGCCCGGCGCAGCGCATCGTCCACCACCGCCCTGATGGACTGGCCGCGGTGCTGGGCCGCGAACGGGACCACTGTGCTGGTTCCCCCGAATGCGGCCGAGCGAGACCCCGTCCAGAAATCGTCGGCCGTGACGTCACCCTTGGAGGACACCTGACCCATGTGAACGTGGCTGTCGACGCCGCCGGGCATGACGAAACGCCCGGCCGCATCCAGCTCGACGTCGCCAGCGGGAAGGTCCATGCCGGTGGTAACGATCCGGCCATCTTTGATCCCGATATCGCCGGTCCTGATCAGCCCCGCGTCAACCAACGCACCCCCGCGGATTACGAGATCGAAGGTCACGCGGTGCGGATTTCCGCGATAGGCAATCCGGTGAGGCCTTGCAGCCGGGCCAACAGATTGTCGAGCTCCGCCAGGTCCAGATCGTCAAGCGGTCCGGCCGGATAACGAGCCATCGCGGTCCGGAGGGCACCTCGCCGCCGCAGGATCTCCTTGCGGACACTGATCCCGGTCCGCAGCTCGTGGCGGTTGATCGGCAGGTACTGGTCGAAGAGGTCCTCAGCCTCCGAAGCCCGTCCCGCTGAGTACAGGTCAATGACCCGTACCAGCACGTCGGGGAAGGCAAAGCCGGTCATTGCACCATCTGAGCCGCGGCCCAGTTCCTGCACCAGATGGATCCCGTTGTTGCCGGTGAAGATGGTGACCCGGCGAAGGTCTTCCCTTTCAGCCGCTCTGATTGCAGACAACTTGCCGAGACCGGGCTCGTCCTCCAGTTTGAGCATCACGACGCTCGGGCACTCTTCGACAATCATGCGCCAGGCATCGAGAGACAGATGCACGTTGTTGGCCTTAGGAAAGTCCTGCACACAGATGGGAATGTAGGGGCCGAGCGCGTCGGCGGCCGCCCGGAAGTAGCCAGCCACCGCCCGGTCCCCTTTCAGACCCGCCAGCGGCTGCAACAGCACCCCGGCGCATCCCAGACCTGCCGAGAACTCACCAAGCGACCGCACCCGTTGCAGAGAAGGATCGGAGACGCCGACGATGACCGGCACCTGCCCGTCGATGGCAGTCACCGCGTGTTCCACCACGATGCGGGCATCGGCATCGGTCATCCGGTTCGCCTCGCCCATCACTCCCAGTAAGGCAACACCGTCGACACCGCAATCCAGATAGAACCGCATCAGAGCAGCCAGATCGTCGTAATCCACGTCACCCGATTCATCGAGCGGGGTCACCGAGATGGCAACGAATCCGCCGGTCGGCAAGGTCATACCAGTTCTCCGGAAAGGCTGTCGCGAGCGTCGCGGACGGCCGCCAGACAAGGGTCGACGACTGGAACCCCGAGCGAGTCCTCGAGGCGACCCTGCATGTGAGTCATGCCGGTGCATCCCAGCACGACGACATCGGCGCCGGCCGCCACCAGCTCGCGTCCGGCTTGCTCGGCGCGGTTCAACGCCTCCTCAGTGTCCAGCTCCAGCACACCCAGGCCCAGCGCTATATCGGCCACGATCTTCTCTTGCATTCCGAGTTTGGCCCAGTAACGCTCGTGCCGCGGGAGAGAGTCTTCGACACTGGAGATGATCCCCACGCTGTGTCCCACCTGGAGTGCTCGCTGCACGGCCGACTCGGCGATTCCAAAGGCCGGAACCCTGCTTTCGGCCTTCAATTCATCGAGACCGGGATCCGAAAAACAGGCGACCACCACGGCTCCCACCTCGCGGCGGCGAGCCGTGTCGAGCATGGGTCCAATCGCGGCAACGACGTCGGCGTCTGACTCGATGGCCGGAGGCCCGCCGGACGAGGTGACCACTTGTACGATTTCCCCGTCACCGATGGCATCGCGGATCTGGTCAGTGATGCTCTCGGAGCTGTTTGGATTGATCACCAGAATCTGCTGGATATTGCACTCCCTTGCGGTCCGTGGATAACACTACGCAGCGGGTCGGGTGCGTTCGACTCGGCACTGGAACGCGTAGTCTCGGAGGAGAGACGCCAGGCGACCGGAGGTAGACGACGTGACAAAGGTGTCGGACCGTAGCTGGGCGGCCCTCGAGCCACCCCCACCACTTACCCAGGACGAAGCGCTCGCCGAAGCCAACCGCTGCCTCATGTGCTGGGACGCCCCCTGCACCAGAGCCTGCCCCACTCACATCGATGTTCCCCGCTTCATCAAGCAAATCGCCACCGATGACCTGCTGGGCTCCGCCCGCACCATCCTCGGTGCCAACATCCTCGGCGCCTCGTGCGCCCGGGTCTGCCCCACCGAGGTGTTGTGCGAAGGCGCCTGCGTGCTGCACGACCTGCACGAGCGACCGATCCAGATCGGCGGCCTGCAGGGCTACGCCACCGACCCCATCGTCTTCGGAGGCGGGCCCATCTTCTCCCCCGCTCCCGCCACCGGGTTTCGGATTGCGATCGTAGGGGCAGGTCCGGCCGGTCTCAGCTGCGCGGCCGAGCTTGCCCGCCAGGGGCACGGGTCCGTCATCCTCGACGCGGCGGAGACTCCGGGTGGATTGAACACCCACGGCGTGGCGGACTACAAGATGGCGCCCGCCACCGCCCTGGCCGAGGTCGACTGGGTCCTCTCCCACGGCGGCGAGCTTCGGAGGGAGGTCCGGGTGGGTGAAGACGTCAGCGTCGACTCCCTGCTGGACGAATACGACGCCGTGTTCCTCGGAACCGGCCTGGCGCGGTCGGCCCCCCTTGGAATCCCAGGCGAGGACCTACCCGGCGTCGCTGCCGCCCTCGACTTCATTGAAGACCTGAAGGGGCGCCCGAGGGAAGAGATGTCGCTGGACGGGGAACGAGTGGCCGTGATCGGAGCCGGAAACACCGCCATCGACGCCGCCACCCAGTCGGTGCGGCTGGGCGCAGACAAGGTCTACCTGATCTTCCGCCGGGCACGGCCCCACATGCGTGCCTATCCGCACGAGATCGAAAAGGCCATGTCCGACGGTGTGGAACTGGTCTCCCAGGCGGTTCCGGTCGCGATCAACGGAGCGGGGCGGGTGGCGGGATTGACCTGCCGGCGCACGGAACTCGGTGAGCCGGGCAACGACGGGCGCCCCTCCGTGCAAGTCCTGGAGGCCACCGACTTCGATCTCGACGTGAGTCGGGTGCTCAGGGCCACCGGACAGGTCGCCCACCGGGCTTTCTACGCCGGTATCGATGGAGTCGAACTCGATTCAACCGGCCGGGTGGTGGTCGACGAGGGCTTCCGGACCGGCCACGATCGCATCTGGGCGGGCGGTGATTGCATCAACGGCGGCAAGGAAGTGGTCAACGCTGTCGAGCACGGCAAACAAGCCGCCCGCGGCATCGACGCTGCCCTGCTCGCCACCACAGGAACAGGAGGCAACTGACATGGCAGACCTGACGGCAAATCTGGCCGGAATCACGTCGCCCAACCCCTTCTGGCTGGCTTCCGGCCCGCCTACCAACACCGGCGACCAGGTCGCCCGGGCGTTCGAGGCCGGCTGGGGTGGAGCGGTGTGGAAGACGATCGGCGAGCCTATCGAGAACACGTGGTCCCGATATAGCTCCGTCGACCTCAACGGCTCGCGGATGATGGGTCTCAGCAACATCGAGTTGATCACCGACCGCTCGCTCGAAGTCAACCTGAAGGAGATCCGCGAGGTCAAGCGCCGCTACCCGGACCACGCGGTGGTGGTCAGCGCCATGGTCGAGTCCAAGCGCGAAGCCTGGCACACCGTCGTCAAGCAAATCGAGGACACCGGCGCCGACGGCGTGGAACTCAACTTTGGATGTCCGCACGGAATGTCCGAGCGAGGCATGGGGAGTGCCATCGGCCAGGTGCCAGAGTATTGCTCGCAGATCACGGAGTGGGCCAAAGAGGTGGCCGAGACGCCGGTCATCGTGAAGCTGACCCCCAACATCACCGATATCCGGTCGGCGGCGCGGGCGGCCGAGACCGGGGGCGCCGACGCCATCAGCCTCATCAATACGGTCAACAGCATCACCGGGGTTGACCTGGACACGATGACGCCTCGCCCGATAGTCGGCAACAGGTCGAGCCACGGCGGCTATTGCGGACCGGCGGTCAAACCCATCGCCTTGAATATGGTGGCAGCCATCGCCGGCGACCCCGCTACTGCGAAGGTTCCCCTCAGCGGCATCGGCGGGGTCACCACCTGGCGGGATGCAGCCGAGTTCATCCTGTTGGGAGCCACCAACGTGCAGGTATGTACGGCGGTCATGCACTACGGGTTTCGCATCGTCGAAGGCATGATCGACGGGCTCAGCAACTACCTGGACGGCAAAGGCATGAGCAGCGTCGCCGAACTGCGGGGCCAAAGTGTCGGGCGGGTCACCGAGTGGCAGCACCTGGACCTCAACTACATCATCAAGGCCGAGATCGACCAGGAAGCCTGCATCGGCTGTGCCCTTTGCTACATCGCCTGCAACGACGGCGCCCATCAGGCGATCGGTGCCGAGCGGTCTGACGACGGTCGCACCCGGGTGTGGATCAAGTACGACGACTGCGTCGGCTGCAACCTTTGCAGCCTGATCTGCCCGGTGGAGGGCTGTATCACCATGGTGGAGCAAGACACCGAGTTCCCGGCCCTCACCTGGGCAGAGGTGGAAGATGGCGCCGACGTGGCAACACTCGCCCCCCGGCCCAAGCACGATCTGACTCTCGAGGTCTGAGAACTACCGGCGATCGGCTATCAGCTGTCAGCTAGCGGCAATCGGCGTCAGGGAGCCGTGATCGGGGTGAAATCGGAGAGTGGGCGGAAGGTTGTCTCAACCGTGGCATCCGCCCCGTCTTGCGCTGACGCGTACCCGGCCTTCGTCAGGCGTCCGCTCTCGATGGTGAGGGTGACCTGCAGATCATCGCCGGCGATCTCGAAGGCAGAAGCCGGGTAGGTGGCCTCGACCACGACCTCAGAGGAGTTGTCGGTCACAATCTCGACCGTAGCCGGCGACTTCAAAGGCCGGAGTGGCGGTTGCGAAGCCTCGCCCTCGGAAACCACGTCCCAATCGCCGCCCGATGTCCGCGCCCACTGGGAACCGCCGATGATCAAGTACTCGACTTCGCCGTCACCGGATCTGATCGTCATATGCGATGACCCCGAGACGTGCCGACCATCGACGTCGACTGCCACCGCGCCATTCACCAAAACCCGGGAAGAGAACTCGTAACCGGCGTCATATTGGGCCAGAGCCGATTGCAGAACAGCATCGGCCTGTAGCGCCGTTGTGGTCTGGGAGGGCAACTGAGGGGTAGTAGTCGCCTCGACCACCGTGTCGTTGCCACGGCTGCAACCGGCGAGGACGAGGGCAAACGCGACAGCGGCCCCCAGTAGGGGCCGCTGTCCGAAACGCACGAACCGATCAGTCGTCGTCTTCGTCGTGGTCCTTGTCTTCATGGTCGTCGCCATCGCGATCGTGCCGTTGAGCCTTCTCAGGCTTGTCCTTCTTGCCCCGGTTGGGGTTGTGCTTGCACTTCTCGGTCGTCTTGGCATCGACCTTGAGATCCCAGGTCCCGTCATCGGTTTCACCGAACTTCACGTGCAGGCGAGCCTTGCTGCCGTCGAAAGTGACCTGGAACCCACGCTCCTGGTTCTTGACCGATTGGCCCTCGGCCGGTGTGACGGTCAAGTCTCCGTCCAGCCCGATGGTGTAAACCACGCTCACCTCAGGCCCCTCACAAAGGAGCCCGGTCCAGGTGTGCGGGCCGACGAATTCTCCAATGGGCCCCCGCATCCGCTGGCGGTCCTTGGCCCTCAACTCAATCTTGAGGACCGCTGATGGACCGTCATCGTCACCCTCGTCGTCATCGACGTCGACCTTGACCTTGAGGATCTTGGTGTAGCCGTTCCAGCTGAAGGTGATGACCACCATGGCATCTTCATCGTCCTCGTCATCGCCTTCCGACACGGAGTACATGACCTCGGGATCATCCTCCGCAGAGCCGGTGACTATTACGTCGGTGATTGACGGGCCGCCGTCATCCTTGACGGTGAAAGCCACCGTTGTCGGATCCTCGGAGTGTTCCGGGAACAGCACCGCCGACCACACGTGCTCGCCGAGAAGATCCTCGAGCGCGCCGGCCT
>Ga0255048_10001739_pt1 | contig 14655 bp, 17 predicted proteins | sample JV7_2_2_MG_FD_183619 | JGI IMG/M metagenome (GOLD analysis project Ga0255048, IMG submission 183619) | Seawater microbial communities from Jervis Inlet, British Columbia, Canada - JV7_2_2 | ecosystem: Environmental > Aquatic > Marine > Inlet | place: Canada: British Columbia | collected 2016-10-06
CTTCTTCCGCCTCCCGGGGCGGATTCAACATCGGAGACGACGCCTGGAGGGGCGGGTGTTGGGCGGGCTGAGCCTGACGCTGTCTTCGGTGTTCTACCACCTTCAAGGAGAAAATCCGATGACCCGTGACGAAATCCGAGCCGCGCTCGACTCCCTCGGGGTCAAGTACCCCAAGGGCGGCAAAGGCTCCGGGCGGGCTGACCTGCTCGCGCTGCTTCAGAGCAGTCAGGCTCTATTGCTTCCATCGAGCGCTGTCGTTTCTTTGGCGTCAGAGCTGCTCGGTAAGCCCCCGGCGCCCAAGGCGGCCCCGAAGGCGTGGATGCCTGCTTGGATCCGCAACGCAACCCGCGTACCGCCCAACACCACCAAGGCTTTGATCTGCCGAGCGAGCAAGCCCAAGGGCTGCCCCCCAGGCGGCGGGAGCTGGATTCACGCTGAGGTGCCGACATGGCTACGCTAGGCGAGGACGTCCGAAGCATGGGCCTGAAGAAGGCACTGAAGCTGCACAGGAAGCCCGGCGGGGTTCTGTCGAGCACAGCGCGCAAGGTCGGCAACGAGGCTGACATGCTCGAGGTCGTCGAGGGCGTCTTGGCGGAAGACGGGGCCCACGGCCTGCACTCCGGGGCTCCCCTGGAGGACTATCTCCGGATCTCAGGTGGCAAGCCCGCCTACCGGATGGAGTTCTTCAAAGCCGGCTTCCAGATCGCATCCGTCCAGGGGGTTCTGACCCCGCAGCAGTTCAGCGGCATGGTCCGCTCGTCGCTGCTGTGGCACCTGCAGAACGTGCGCACCCGCCAGCCGGGCCAGTGGCGCATCGTCGGCGTCTCCGTGCATGAGGGCTTCAAGATGCGAAGCGGTCGGGTGAGCACCGGCATCACCGAGGACCAGTCCGCAGTGAGCCCCATGGAGGGCGGCATCCCCCAGCGGAACAAGCAGCAGACGCGGCCAGGGCAGGCATCCCGAGACCCGCGCCTGGAAGTCCGATGCGCCGTGGTCGACATCGCCCAGGGTGACCCTGTGGACCTGGTCTTCGAGCGGCACGGCAAGCGCACGTCTTCGATGCACAAGTACGCCGAAACCGGCCTGCTGCGCCACATCCCCGGGAAGCTGGCCCGACGTAGGGCCCAGGCCATCGAGGTGCTCAAGGAGTACGGCGACCTCGCGGACAACATCGAGGAAACGCTGTTCGAGCTGGACGACGGCGCGAAGGCGAAGATCCTGAAGCTCAAAGAGCATCTGGACATGGATGAGCTCTCTCGGGTGGTCAACGTCCCGGTCGAGTCCATCCGCGGCTTCCTTGACTCGGAGAAGAAGGATGTTCCGTCCGGACGTAAGTGATGTCCTGCTTGAGGGCGAATCCGAGATCCGCCTGCTGGAGCTGTACGAAGCGACCCTCCAGGGCCGGGTGTTCGAGACTCAGGTTCCCAACGTCATCGAGGAGACTCGGTGTTGGGAGCTGACCAAGATCGCCTGGCGGGTCAAGCGCCTGGGGTGCGACTCGGATGAGATCCGGGCTGCGCTTGTGTCTGGGCTGCACCACGAGAAGGCCCGGCTGACCTCCCGGTCGCAGGACTGGCGTGCTGCGCTGATCAAGGGCCACGTCGAGAACATGCGCGCCGTGGATGCCGCATTCGACCAGATCGCCCCACAGGCCCAGGCCTCCAAGCGGCTGAGGGTCGTGAAGTGACCCCGATGGAGATCATCAACCAAGCGCTCTCGGACCCGAAGCTCTCGATGGAGACGGCGGCCGTGGAGATGCTCCGGTTGACGATGCACCAGCACATCAGCCAGGACAAGGTGCTTTCCCCCGCTGCTACGGCGGCATGCCTGGAGGGTTTGGCCAAAGTCAAGCAGTCAGGCGGGACCGAGAGCCTGAAAGAGGTCATCTCGGCGTTCATGGAGGGCCCAGATGGCGAATAAGCCGGACCACCTGCTCACCGAGAGCCGCACCTGCTCTCTGACCGCCCAGTCCTGGACTCGGGTGGAGCACATCGCCCGCGAGCTCGGGCTTCACCGGGGCCAGGTCGTAGACGCGCTCATTCGGGCGCCGATGACGGTCAGCGAGGCAACCCGGCTGGTTGGGCTGGTCCTGGACGAGGATACGCGGCTTCTGGCTCGCTTCGATGACGCATAGGCTCGAGCCGAAGTTCTACGACGTCGAATGGTTCGTTAGCCGGCTGACCATCATCGATCGCGGCGGGAAACGGACGATGCTGGGCAAGGTGCTCTACCCAGAGCAGCGCCAGTTCCTCAAGGTCTTCAAGGCGTCGAAGAAAGACATCCTGGTCCTGAAGCCGAGGCAGATGGGCATGACAACCATCGTCATCGCCTGCCTGTTCTGGCGGATCTACACCTGCCCCGACCCCATCGGCGCCCTTTCCATCATGCACGAGCTTCGAGCGTGCAAGCGGGTCAACAAGATGATCCGCGAGTTCATTCGAGGGCTCCCAGCCCCCCTGAAGCCGCGCCTGAACCCCGACAACACCGAAGAAATCGGCATGTCGCACAACGACGCCGGGCTGATGCACCTGATGGCCGGGTCTCGAGGGGAGGGCAGGTCATTCACCTACCAGCTGCTGCACTGCTCCGAGATGGGACAGTGGCCACAGGGGTCAGCCGCCAAGGGGAACACATCCGACGGAGCCGACGAGGACACATGGGCATCCGTGAACTCGACGATGCACGAGGGCGAGTACACGCGCCGATTCTGCGAATTCACCGGGGATGGGGTCGGCGGCATCGGGCATGGCATGGTTCTGACCGCGAAGAAGTCCGATGACTGGGAGTTCATGTTCTTCGCGTGGTTCGAGTTCGAGCATTACGAGATTGACGTCCCGAAAGGCTGGGAACGCAACGAAAAAGCCTACCTGGAGGACGCCGAGGCCGACATAATCGCGGCTTTCTACAAGATCGAAGTCGATGATCCGCTGATCGACCGCAAATTGGCCTGGCGACGCAAGAAATTGACGTCCATGAAGTACTCGATGCGCCGTTTTCGGCGTGAGTACCCCAGCAAGTGGGACGATCCCTTCATGTTGGCCGAGAATGCGTGGTTCAACGGCGAGATCTTGGCCAAAATCCAGCGTCAGGTCCCGGAACACTGGAAGATCGAGCTATTCGAGGACGATCTGCGCGTATACGAGGAGTATGACGACGGCCACGAGTACTTCATCGGCCAAGACACGTCGGGTGGGGTACTCAAGGACGATGCGACGGTCGTGGTGGTCAAGGACGACTACACCGTGGTGGCTGTCTGGGGCAGCAACGAGGTTCCGCCCTACGAGCAGGCCGATATGGCCGCGAAACTCTCGGCCCGGTACGGTGAAGCGCTCGTGCTGTGCGAGCAGAACAAGTACGGCCTCGATGTCATCGAGCGGCTGGAGTTTTTGGGCGTGCCTACGTGGAAGGACCACAAGGGCAAGAACTTCTGGATGCAGGCTGGACGAGCCGGGGAGACCAAGCGCGAGGTCCTCGGGTTCGCCAGGGAGCTCGTCAACGAACAGCGCTGTTGCTCCTCGGACCCCGACGAGCCCAACCTCATCAACGATGAGCTGCTGCTGGAGCAGTTGCAGTCCATCCGGGAAGACGAGAAGGGCCACATCGAGGCGCCGACGGGCGAACACGACGACTACGTCATCGCCTACGTTCTTGCGTTGTGGTGCGGCAGGTGGCACTATCGGACAGCGGAAACTCGCGAAGACCCGGAAACGGTTAGACGCTTGTTTATCCAGAGAGCGAGGCAAGTGTGATCAAGCCTGAAGGCAGGGACCGCATCATCCTGGGGCACACGCTCTGGTCAAACGAAGCGTCGAAAGACGAGTGGAGACCCATCCGAGAGGCCCTGAAGGGCAACTACTGGATGGGAGGCAAGGCATCGAGCCGCAGCTGGGAGGTTCGCGGGGACGCGGTCACCGGCTTGAGCGGCGACGAGAGCCGAAACGGGGACGTCTACCCCACCCAGACGAACATGATCAGCCCGTTCGTGAACGGCTTCATTGCTTCGCTGTACTACAACGGCATCCGCGTCGTCGTGAAGGCGAGCGACTTCCCCGAGGGGACCAAGGACAAGGAGGCGAAGTCCAAGGAGGTCGTGGCCATCCGGAACACCCTGAACAGCTTCCTCCAGTCCTCGGCCATCGACGACGTGTCAGAGCGGCTGTTCGGCATGGGCCTAGTCTACCGGGGCGGCTGCGCGTACAAGCTGCGCCAGCTCGAGCCCCTGAAGGGCCAGACCGCTCGCGATCTCATGTGCGTCGAGGCCATCCCGCCTTGGGAATGCGTCTGGGACCGCAAGACCCGCTCGGCTGCAGACCAGCGCTTCCGGGGCCACCTGCGTCAGGTCCCGATGGACCGAGCCAAGGCCACATGGGCGAAGCTCACAGACGAGCACAAGCCGGAGCCACTGGTCGACGTGCCTGCGGACGGGTTCAACCTGCGAACCCACAGCGAGCATGAGCCGATCGTGCTGGACGAGGCGTACTTTTGGATCCTCACCTTCGACGACTGGACCGGCGTGAAGGACGTAGACGGCGTCGGGGTTCGCGGGGTCAGGCACGAGTTCCTGGTCACCGACATCAGCGCGGCCCCCAAGCTGACCGAGCTCAAGTCCGGCCCTACCCCGTACGCCTGGAAGGACGGCTCTCCGGCAAGCGAGCTGATCGAGTTCATTCCCGACCCGATCCTAGAGCGCCCAATGGACAGCCGAGCCGTGGCCAAGGACGTCTACGAGCTGAACGCCGAGTTCAACAACGCCCAGAGCATCCTGGCCGGCGCATTCCGCCGAGATGCTGGACGGGTCCTCCTGACCGAAGACGGAAGCGCGGAAGAGGGCGCGAAGGTCGCAAGGGCCAGAGACCTCGAGGTCATCAAGGTCAAGAAGGGCCGCACGCCCCTCGACAAGCGGTACGTCGCCGTGGAGTGGGGGCAGATCAGCGGAACCCTGCGCGAATACGTGGATATGGTCCGCGAGGGCATCGACCGGACCCAGCTCACGGCGGACTTCACCCGCGGCAAGGCCGGGAACTACCTCTCGGCGACCGAAGTGGCCAACCTGGTCGAGTACACCACGGCCACCATCGGCCGCTTCCGCAAGCGGTCCGACCTCTCCATCGTCAAGCTCTGCGAGTTCTACCTGCTCGCGCTGGCTACGGCCATGGAGGATATGGAGGAGAAGTCCTTCGATATCGAGGTAGAGGGCGAGATCGTCAAGGTCACCCCGGACATGCTGCGCCAGGGTTGGTCGATCAACGTCGTCGACACCGCATCGACCCCGGGAGCCACAGCGCAGAAGCTGGCAGACTTCCAGGCGGGCATGGGCCCGATGATGGAGCTGGCCGGGACGATTGACCCGCCAGCCGCGGAGGGTCAGCCCTCGAACATGCAGAAGAACCTGGCCATGACGTCGATGCGCTTGCTCGCCGAGCTGCTTCGCCTGCCAGCGGACTTCGACCCCAACACTTTGCTGAAGGCTCCGCCGCCTGAGGTCTCGACCCCCCAACCCGAGCCCGAGCCGGCTGTATCTCCTCTCCCAGCGGACGGCGCGGCGGAGCCTCTCCCTCCTGAAGCGATGGCGAACACCCCGGTGGCTCAGGCCATCCAGCAGCAGGCCGAAGAGGAGCAGATCGTAGGCTGATGCCCATCCGAGAGCGCCAATGCCGCAATGGTTGCCCCCCGTTCGAGGTTTTCTGCCGAGACCGGCGAGGGGAGTACATCAACCTGACAGACACGGTCCTGTCCAGCGAGCCCACCTGCATGTGTGGCAGCACGGACCTGATCAAGAAGGTCTCGACGGTTCACTTGATCGGCATGGGCGGAGAAGCGTCGTATAGCAAGATTTACCCCTATTACGACCGATCCCTCAAGATGCGCATCTCCAACGCCGCGATGCACAAGCGGATCATGAAGGAGCGGGGGCTCGAGCACTACGAGCCCGACGATCTTGAGAAGGCCCACGCCGAAGAGGAGAAAGAGTCCGAGCGCCTGGACGCTTGGGGCAAAGACTACGATGACCGCCTACAGAACTCCCCCGAGTTCCGGAGCTTCCGCGAACAGCGGGATAAGGGCGCGATGACCGACCACCTACCCAAGCACCTGCAGGACAAAGCCAAGAAGTCCCTCGGAGCCGCCTGATGCCTATCGAACAGCCAGAAGCCGAAGCCCAGATGGCAGCCCAGGACGCAGAGGCCCAAGCAGGGGCCCAAGAGTCCATCGGCGCCGCGATTCCCCCAGCCCAGGAGCCTCTGGCGTCTGACAAGCTGAATGCGCTGGGTCAGATGGTCCAGTCCGTGATCGAGAAGCTCTCGGGCGGTCAGGTCGGGGATATCGAGGTAGCCGAGGTGGCCCAGGACGCCGACGCCATCCCGCAGGACATCTTCGGCCCCGTCGCGGCTATCGCTGCGTTCGCCGCTGAGACCGGCGTGGATGACTTCGACCCCACCGAGCTCGTGCTGAACAACGCCGGGCTGGACGAATTGATCACGCGCATCTCTGCGATGGGCGAAAACCCGGACGTGCTGAAGGCCGCGAAGGCCCCGGCGTCCACACCCGACGAGCCTCCGGCGCCCGCTCCCGAGGAGGAGCAGGACTTGGACCGGTTCGTCTAGGAGCCCCCGATGGAAGGACCCGATGGAACCGCTGAAGCTGCTGCCCCCGAAGTTGTTGCGGATATCCCTGATGCTGCCGTGGCGTCGCCGAACGCGCCCACAGGTGAAGCGGCGGAAGCCCCAGCAGCGGAAGAGACTGCCGAAGACACCCAAAACGTCTTCCTCCAAGAGCTGTTCGGCGACAAGCCGGCGAGCTGGATAGAGACCCAGGACGCTCTGCTGGAGAAGGAGGGCGCGGACACCTGGAAGGGCATCAACGTCCAAGAGACGCTCGACGGCATCACCGACCCAGAGCAGCGCCTCTCCGTTCAGCGCCTGCTCCACAACGCCCGGAACCTGGGGCTCAAGGGCAGCGACCAGGCAGCCAGGAACGCGCAGCTACTCGACCAGCGCTCCCAGAAGCTCGACGAGGCCGAGCATGCCCTGACCCAGGAGCGCGCGAAGCTGTTTGCGATCTTCAAGGACGAGCAGTTCCAGGCTATGGCCAAGCCCCCAGAGGGCGTGGAGCCGGACTTCATGCGCGACCCTGAAGGGTATGTCCGCTGGCAGATCCAAAAGGGAAACGCGGAGTTCGCCAAGCAGTGGGGCGAAAGCATCGGGAAGGTGGGCGAAAAGCACCAGGCGCACGCCGACAAGCTCCTCGCCGAACAGCACAAGGAAGACGCCAAGGTTGAGCTGCGCACCTTCATTAAGGATGAGGCCCCGGACTTTCACGACCATGGTGACGAAATCGAAGCCGCCATGCAGAAGTTCGGAATGCGCGCCCAAGAGGCGTACCGCTGGGTCCTGATGGAGAAGGGGCTCTTGAACCAGAAGCGGGAGGACCCGGTCAAGGCAGCTCGGCGGCGTATGCGGACCAAGCGAGAGGCGGAGATCCCGGAGGTCCCCGAGGGGCTCGAGGGCGCCGAGCTGTGGGACTGGCACGAGGCGCACCCAGAGGCGAGGAAGCGTCCGCACAAATCGACGTCGCTGATTTGACACGCTGAATTCTCGCAGCTACTCTGCAGAAAAGACACGACGCGCAAGCGGCGACTTCCCCAGGCTGGACTCTACGTGACCCCCCAGCGACCGGGCTCAAGGCGATCGGCATCGTGATTCAGTTTCCACTTGGAGCTTTGAGTCATGTCCACAACCATCGTCTACCCTGATGAGATGTTCACAACTACTGGCATGGCGCGGCTCAAGAAGCTCCGCTCCCAGCAGTTCCGCCCTTACCGCATCACCGACGCCATTCTCTCGAACGCCGAGAAGGCCGACGGTGGCGAGCGCTTCCTGATCCCATGGGATGTCCAGGAGCACTCCATCACCACGCAGCATGTCACCGGCTACGAGACCGTGGACATGGACGTTCAGACCGTCCTGAAGCCGGGCACCGACACATGGTTCTTCTGCGTCTCTCCCGTTGTGTGGTCCTGGGTCGACCAGGCCAAGAACAGCGGCAAGAACAAGGTCATCGACATCTGGCAGACCCGGGTAGAGAACACCGAGAAGCGCATGCGCAAGGAGTTCGAGACCCAGCTGCTCCGTGGCTCGGTCACCGGCATGAGCGACCTGATCCCGCTCAACGGCGTGGACTTCTCCACCGGCATCATCGAGCAGGACGCGGTTGGCTCACAGGCTAACACTATCCACAACGTGGCCAAGTCCTCGTACTCCAGCCTCGTCGGCTTCCAGAACCAGGTGGCAGACATCGCAGGCGACTTCTCGGCCAACGGCCTTTCGGCCCTCCGGGACATGCACACCGAGCTCCAGGAAGTCACCGACGACCCGGTCAAGCTCGAGGGCTTCTGCTCCCTGGCCGGCGCCAAGAACTACGGCACGACCGTGCAGTCGAATGAGCGCTACATCGATAGCCGCGATGCAGTCCGGCTGGACGTGGTCATCGCCGGCATGCGCTACAAGATCTCCAGCCTGATGCCGAACGCTGGTACCGTCACCGGTTCCAACGACGATGAGTGGTCCTTCCTGGTCCTCGACCATGGCGCGATCAAGTTCCACGGCCTGCAGGGTCTCGTCATGGACATGACGGAAACCCGCGACGTGGGCGGCTCACATCAGGTCAAGGCAGCTTTCATGCGGCTCGCAGGACAGATGGGGGCCCACTCGTTTGGGTCGACCGGTCTGGCCTACGGCGGCGACACCATCTAGGAGTAGATCATGCTGAATCAGCCCCAACGCTCGCCTGCCTTCATCGGGTACACGCCCGACGACGGCTCCGCCCGCAAGGACGGCTACTGGTTAAACGTGGACGTCGCCGACGGAACCACGCACACCAACTCGCAGACCGAGACCGCCATCGCGTCGGCCACCATCGAAGGTGGCATGCTGTGGGACGGCGCCGTGATCGAGTTCGACGCCATCGTCGAGGTTCCCGACCAGAACACCACCGACACGCTCACGCTGGTGGTGTACTACGGCGGGACCACGCTCACCACGGCCATCGCGAGCTCGACGGCTCACGACGTGGCTGACGGTGACGTCTGGCACTGCAAGGGTCGCATCGTCGTCCGTGACGCGGACAGCAGCGGCACCTACATCGCCTGGGTCGAGGCGGGTGATACCCCCGTCGCCTCCGGCGCTGCGATTGCCAACGACATCCACGTCACCCAGACCGCGTCCGTGGACTTCACGGCCGACACCCTGCTGGAAATCGGCGCCGACTGGTCTGTTGCTCACGCCGACAACCAGGTCAACACCGTGACGTTCAACGTTCGCGTACACTGATTCCATCGGGGCCTCCCAGCCCTATTGAGCCGGGGTGGGAGACTGCCTCGGCTCTTTGTCTTTGGAGGAGCTGTGCCCACAACCATCGTCATCAGCGCCGGAAGCCCCATCGGGGAACTGGCGCACAAGAAGAAGAAGTCCGACAAGCTCGACCGCTTCCTGTCTGACACTGCCAAGCGCATGAAGAAGGGCGAGGGAGACGGAGGCCCTGGGTTCACCCCGCCGGTAGCGGAGAATGACCGGTGAGATCAGACCAGATCCGAACCCGAGTAGAACGCGAGGTCCGTCAGAACCCCGATATCAAGGGTTGGCGGGATGAGTTCTTCGATCGGCTGAACGATGCGATGGACGAGCTGCTCACGCTCGAGGACTGGCAGTTCCGGCAGCGGCTGAAGACCTTGCGGTTCAAGGCTGAGGTTGATCTCACCACGTCCTACACCACCAACGCGGGCAGCAACACCTACGCCATCTCGTTCACCGAGCCCTCCGACTGGGATGCGGTCGATACCGAGCTCCTGGCTGGCCACACGGCCAGTTTCACGGCTGGCACCGGAGCAGGTCTCACCGCGGACTACGTCATCGAGCGCGCTTCCATCAGCAGCTCCACCATCACCATCATCCTCGATCCGCGCTTCGGCGGGCACACGACGGTAGGCGCTGCAGACACGCTGAAGATCAAGTTCTTCCGCTACCGCCTGCCCCCTGACGTCGAGGAGGTCTACGGGATCCAGCGCCGGGACTCGAAAGAGGGGCACATGCGGGAGATCTCCCTTGCTCGGGAGAGCCGCCTCATCCTGAAGAACACCGACGGGCCCAACACGCCCCAGTTCTTCCTGCTCGACCCAAACGTGCGCACCGCGTACGACACCTTGTCCGGCGAGTACTACCCCCACGACTTCATTCCGGCCCCCATCAACCCTCCCACCCTGACGGAAGCGGCCACTGGCGCCCTGACGCTCTTGGGAACCTACGAGTACTGCTACGCCCACTACTACGCAGGGCTGGTCTCGGAGCCTTCACCCATCGAGACCGTCACGCTGACCGGGACGAACCAGACCGTGAGCGTGACCGCGATGGATTCGTTCGATGCGAACCGAGGGCGGGGGAAGTACTTGTTCCGGCGTGAGATCTTCTCCTCGCGCGAGGGGCCTTGGTACATGGTCTCCGACATCACCGCGTCGAACACAGCGACCGCAGCCGACGCAGGCGCCTTCACGCCGGTAGCCGACCCGACGACCATCACCCGGTTGAACCGGTACGACTCCCTGGGCTCGCTGCGCTTCGTGCGCACCTGGCCCCTGACGAACGCCGACCTGACCGCCGAGCTTCGGTACCTCGCCCGCATTCCGCGCTGTACGACGGACGCCGACGTGCCTGAGATGCCTGGGGCGTACCACATCATCCTGGTGCACCTCATCGCAGAGAAGCTCTCACGCTCGTTCAAGTCCCAGAGCTTGGCCGACTACCACAACAACAAGGTCTACGGCCCCCGAGGGCTGCTCGAGACCATGAAGCAGCGGCACATCGTGTCCTCGTCCCAACGGGTCCAGCGCAACAGCATGCTCAACGGCGGGGCTGGCGGGCTGGTGCTCCAGGAACCGAGCTACACCAGCGATGCCTGAGCGCCTCGAACGAATCGGCCGCCTGCGTGGGATGGACGACCGCTGGACGACCGAGCCGGATACGCCCGAGCTCCTGCAGAACGTCTACATCGATGAGCAGGGGACGGTCCGCACCTGTGGCGGGTATGCGCAGATCAGCAGCACAGCCTTCTCGCAGGTAGGCCATGTGCATTCCCTCGCCTGGTTCACCCAGCATCAGGGAGGCCGGCAGTTCCTGGTCTGGGAGCATCGAGCGTCTGGCGCGCTGAACCTCGTCTACATGAACTTCTCCACCGATACCGTGGTGAACATCCAGACCGGCCGAACCCTGGTCCAGGGCCCTCACGCGGGCACGACGTACCTGGAGCACGCCAACTGGCTCTACGTGTTCAACGGCTACGACAAGCCCGTCCGCTGGAACCGGAAGGAGCTGGTCGAGGTGGGCTTCTCCGTGAGGCCTCCTCCCCCTGTGGCAGTCACGGCGGGCATCGACCAGGCAGACGCGGTCTATCCCACCAGCTGGGATAAGAGCGGCTTCCAGCGCGGGGTTGGGCCTGTGGGCTCGTCGACCACGACAGCCACGTCAGCCGAGCGCTGGCGGTACGGGTGGGCCATCACCTGGGTGAACGATCTGGGGCATGAGTCTCCTCGGTCTGCTATCGCCTGGTTGACCGACACGTCCCCTGTCGCGGTGGCCGACGCCATCGGTACGCCGATCCCCCGAGGGAAGTACAGCGTGTTGCTGGAGATGGCAGAGGCCCCGACGAACGTGCGAGGGGTTCGCATCTGGCGCACCGTGAACATGCACGGGGTGCGCGCTACAGGCTCGGCCGTGGCTCCGCTCTACCTGGTAGACGAGCTGCCCGGTGCCGGGTTCATGCACTACGTGGAAGACCACGCCGACGGCGAGCTCGGGCGGTCCTACAACGAGGACGGCTCTGGCATCTTCCCGTCCCGGGTCCAGTTCGCGCACATCTTCAAGGGCACGATGTTCTGCGCCTCGAACGCCGACGCGTCCAGGCTCCGCTTCTCTGCCCCACTGCTCATCGAGCAGATGCCCGAGGTGAACTACCTCGCCATCGGGGATGCGACGTCTGGCCCGTTTATGGGGTTCAAGTCAACCAAGAACGCGTTGATCGTCTTCAAGCGGCGTGGGATCTACCTCGTCAAGGGAGACCCGGTCAACGGCTTCTACGCCGAGACGCTGGACGAGGACGTCGGCTGCGCAGCTCCGCGGTCCATCGTGGAGATCCCAAACGTGGGGACCATGTTCGTCAGCGACGACGGGCCCTACATCCTCGAGGGCGCTCTGGAGAACACGGGCACGCCGACCAAGGCCACGCCGATCATGGGGCCGATCTCCAAGGTCTGGCGCACCGAGGTCAACAAGAAGGCCCTGGCCTCCACCCGGGCTTCACGGAACATGCGGGACCGAGAGGTCTGGCTGCATGTGCCGACCGGAGGAGACGACCGGCCGAAGCTGGGTCTGATCTTCCACATGTCCACAGGCGGCTGGAGCGTGCGTAGGGATTACCCCTTCTCGTGCTTCGCAGAGACCAGGGACCACCGGGGTTATCTGCTGGCTGGGACTTGGGATACTTCGAGCGCCAAGCGCGGCGTGGTGGTCTACACCCGAGGCGTGGACGCAGCTGGGACGGCTGTGAGCAGTAAGATCGAATCCGCCTGGCTCTCCCCGGGACGGTCCATGATCCCGACGGAAGTGCATCTCAAGACCCTGAACACCGGGACGGACTTCGACTTCCAGTGGCACGCCGACCGAGACGTCCTCGTCTGGCTTGGCCCCTCCAGCACCCAGCGCGAGCTCAAGGACTCGGAGAACAAGCGCGCGACATGGGGCACAGCGCAGTGGGACACGGACTCCTGGCAGCCCCTGGTCCCGATATCGATGACCCTACACCCTGTGCCGGCTGGAGCCTTCGAGTTCCAGTGGCGGGTCACAGGTAACAAACTCGCAGTCACAGGCTATGACTTCGGATTCACCGTGAACGATGAGCGTGAGAAGCGGGGCATCGAATGAGCCGCGTCCACAAGGTCGAGTCCTGGGCGGACGACGACATTCTGGTACCCGACGACGTCAACCGGGAGCTGGAGGAGACCGTCGGCGAGATGAACGGCCACCTGGACAAGGACAACGTCCAGAGCGGGGAGCTGCTGACCGGGGCCAAGTTCGCCGAGGACTCGTTCAACACCATCGCCTGGAAGGGCGGGCTGACGTCCGGAAGCGTGACGACGGCTGACTCCTACTCCGACCTGGAGCGCTGGATCCAGCTCTCGAGCCAGGACGTCACAACCCAGGACGGGCGCCTCTCGGTCATTGCGACCTACAGCTACTACACCAACTCGACCATCACGGGCCATGAGGACCGCGGGGCCGAGCTTGGGATCCGAATCGATGGAACCATCGTGGCCAGGTCTGGGGCAGGTGGAGTCAAGGCGGATTGCGTAGCTACGCAGTGCGCTGCCCCTGTGGGCCCCGGAGCGCATACGGTAGAGATGGTCGTCCGGTACGGCCTGGAAGGGCAGCAGTTCGACCACATGGGCGGGGGCATGTTCGTCCGCTTCGTGAAGAGGTAGCCATGGGACGCGTCGAATACAGCCGGCTGGATCTCGGGACCACGTCATCGACGGACGCGGATGCCATCTTCACCGCCATCGCAACCGAGACCGCTTCAGTGGATGCGGCGAACATCGCGGAAGAGGGGCTTGACCACTCATCGGTCGAGGAGAAGATCGCGTCCACCCGCGCGTTCGACAAGGTCACCGAGACCACGCTGGGCACCCAGGCCATCACGACGTCCTACGCGGTCGTGAACTTCGGAACCGCGATGACCACGTCGACGGTCACCGTGGCAGCCAACGAGGTCCTGTTCGTCCAGTTCGGCATGGAGTTCCTGTCTGACTCGACCCAGGAGGGCGTCCCTGCTGCAGGCGACGTGTACGTCACGCTGTTCTACTTCCCGAACGGAGGCGCAGCTACCGAGTTCGCCGACGCTAGGCAGCGGATTATGCCCCCAGCCGCCGGAGGGAGGGACGGTCGGGTCCGCTGCCTCCTGAAGCTCGATGGCCCTCTCACCCTGGACTACGTCAGAGCGGAGATCAAAGACGACGCGAGCTCCATCACGGTCCAGCTCGATAGTGCGGTACTCTCGGGCCGAATCTACAAGAGGATGTCGTAATGGGGATCACACCCACAGCCCTCTCGGGGACCATCACGACGGCTCTCATGCAGGCCGAGCTGGACCGGGTGCGCGACTGGATCAATACCGGCATCGTCGCCAGCGACGTCGACGCGGCATCGCTGGACGAGGTCTCCATCTTCCGCCCGGACGTCTTCGGCTACCCCAAACAGAGCAGCGAGGGCGTGCTGCAGGAGCAGTACGAGCACCACGTCAACCCGCATGGGGTATTCGCATTCAACGGGCGGGCATCTGGCAGCACGACCCACTCGGTAGCCAGGAACTCCCAGCGCTTCTCGATCTTCACGAGCAACCTGGACAACGACGAGCTGTTCAATATCGCCCAGTCCTTCCGTCGGGTCGTGCTGGACCAAGCGTCCGACGTCGACGTCTGGTATTCGCTCTACGCCACCACGCGCACCGACGATACGGCAGGTAGCCCCCCGTCTCATCCTGCTACGGCAGGCAGGTTTGCGCTCAGGTACAAGAACCTGGCCACCGGTAGCATCACTGCGCTCCCGGAGACCCGGC
>Ga0255048_10001740_pt1 | contig 14641 bp, 13 predicted proteins | sample JV7_2_2_MG_FD_183619 | JGI IMG/M metagenome (GOLD analysis project Ga0255048, IMG submission 183619) | Seawater microbial communities from Jervis Inlet, British Columbia, Canada - JV7_2_2 | ecosystem: Environmental > Aquatic > Marine > Inlet | place: Canada: British Columbia | collected 2016-10-06
ACCGCAAACCAGAACACCGCCACGCCACCTTGTGCCTCGCCATCACCTGCCTCATCGTCCACCGACTCCAAGACAAACAAACCTCACCTATCCGCTGAACCCCCAGGCACAACTCCCAACTAGCTATCGGCATGCGCCTGCTCGTCAATATGGCCGAGGCGAGCGCCCGAACCACTGGGAGTTCAAGCCATGCGTCGCGACCGGTGGGTCGGCCTGCCACACTCAAGGTAATGCGATCGCTGATCACACGGGCGCCACGCGCTGCCGTCTTGGCAGCGGCGCTGATGCTGGCGACTGCGTGCGTCCCGAACAGCTCGAACGACGATCGCGCTCAGGTCATCCCTGGTGTCCCGAGCGGCACCGTGGCGATCCGTCCCGAGCGCCTCGAACCGTTCTGCCAGGCGATGATAGGGCTCTCCGAGACGCTGGAAACCGACCCTCCGGCCGACGTCAACGCGCTCGTGATCGAGATCTACACCGACATCGCCGACGACGTACCCCCCGAAATCTCCGGAGAGTTCACCGCCGTCCTTGCTCTCCTGCAGGGCAAACCGGTACCCGTGACTCAGCCCGAAGTCACCGAGCTGACCGCCACACAACAGGTGGCGACCGCCGAGACGTCGACTCCCGGCGACGGCACCGGCCCCGACGGCTCTGCCGTTCCCGTCGATGACGTCTTCTTCAACGAGGGATATCTGCCCGGCGACGACCCGACCGAGCGGCTGAACGCCTATGTCAACTTCGTCTGCCGCGACAGTCAGAACAATCCCGGACCCCCGGCGACGCAGCCACACGACGGCATCGCTCCCTCCACCGACGACTCGTGAGGACAGCGGTCGGTCCGGTCTGCCGACCAGGCTGACCACGCTGACCAGGCGGCCCCAAGGCAAGCAACGTCGATTGTGCCGACGCCATCGGACCGAGACCTCGAGCTCTCCGTCGGTGATCGCCTCGACAGCCGGCTTGACCTGCCGCCGTACCTCGCAACGATCAGTCGACTCCACCAATCGGCCCAGGCGTCGGCTACCGTCCGCAGCCATGTACCCCGGTTCACACGTCGGTCAACACGCCGACAAGCCGGCCGTCATCATGGCCGAGAGCGGTGTGGCGTTCACGTTCGGCGAGCTAGACGCAGGCGCCAATCGGCTCAGCCAACTGTTGCGGGCGACAGGACTGCAGCCCGGCGACCACGTTGCGCTGTGTCTCGAGAACCACCCCCGCTACTTCGAGATCCTATGGGGCTGCGAATACGCCGGCTTGATCTACACCGCTGCGTCGTCGCGGCTCACCACCGACGAATTGGCGTACGTCGTCAACGATTGCGGCGCCAAGGCCTTCATCACCTCGAAGTACAAGTCCGAGCAGGCCGCTGAGCTCGTCGGCCAAACAACGAACGTCGAGTTGCGCTTGATGCTCGACGCCACGATCGAGAGCTACGAGAGCTACGAGGCGGCCGTCGACACCCAATCGCCCGAGCCGCTGACGAACCGAGTCGCCGGCACCGACATGTTGTACTCATCGGGCACGACCGGCCGCCCCAAAGGCGTGCTGCCCGAATTCGTGCTGCAGCCGCTCGAAGAACGAGCGACCACGGTCTCGGAATTGTTGGGCGTGCTGTTCGAGATGGACTCTTCGAGCGTGTACCTCTCCCCCGCCCCGCTGTACCACGCCGCCCCCCTGCGGTTCTGCATGGGCACGCTGGCGATCGGCGCCACGCTGGTGGTGATGGAACACTTCGACGCCGAGTCATACCTGAAGTCGCTCGAGCGGTTCAAGGCCACCCACAGCCAAGTCGTTCCGACAATGCTCGTGCGGATGCTCAAGCTGCCACAAGAGACCCGCGCCAGATACGACGTGTCGAGCATCAAATGTGTGATTCACGCCGCCGCGCCATGCCCGATCCCGGTCAAGAAGCAGATGATCGAGTGGTGGGGTCCCGTCATCCACGAGTACTACGCCGGCACCGAGGGCAATGGCTTCGTGTACTGCAACACCGAGATGTGGCTGGCGCATGAAGGCACGGTCGGTACGCCGATCGACTGTGTCGTGCACATCACCGACGAAGACGACAATCAGGTGCCGGTAGGTGACGTCGGCGCCGTCTACTTCGAGGGCGGCGCCACGTTCGAATACCACAACGACGCCGAGAAGACCGCAGGCTCACGGCACCCACTCGGCTGGTCCACGCTCGGCGACGTCGGCTACCTCGACGAGGACAACTTCTTGTATCTGACCGACCGCAAGGCTTTCATGATCATCTCGGGCGGGGTGAACATTTACCCGCAGGAGGCTGAGAACGTGCTGACGATGCACCCCGAGGTCATCGATGTCGCCATCTTCGGTGTCCCAAACGACGACTTTGGCGAAGAGGTCAAGGCAGTCATCCAGCCCAAACAGATGCCCACCGACGACGCTGCGGCGGCGAGGCTGGCCGAAGACTTGATCCGGTACTGTCGGACCCACCTCGCAGACGTCAAGTGTCCGCGCTCTATCGATTTCCGCCGAGAACTCCCCCGGCACCCCACCGGCAAGCTGTACAAGCGTCTCCTCAAAGACGAGTACTGGCGGGCCGCGGGCCGAAGTATCTGATGGTGGTTCATCCGTTTCTTGATTGGCCGGGACCGCTGCCGTTTGCTCATCGAGGTGGGGCAAGCGACAACCCTGAGAACACGATGCCTGCGTTCCAGCATGCTGTCGATCTTGGCTACAAGTATCTCGAAACCGATGTGCATGCCACCAGCGACGGCGTGCTCGTCGCATTCCACGACCCAGACTTGTCACGCACATGCGACCGGGCCGGCACGATCAATCAGCTGACGTGGAGCGAGGTATCGCAGGCACGCGTCGACGGTCGCGAGCCGATCCCGTTGTTCGAAGATCTGATGGAGCAGTTCCCGGACACCCGCGTCAACATCGACTGCAAGGCCGACAGTGCGGTCGATGGGCTGATCGCTTCGCTCAAGCGGCTCGACTGTCTCGACCGAGTCCTGATCGGCAGCTTCAGCGATCGACGATTGCGTCGTCTGCGAGCCGAGTTCGGTGACGCCTTGTGCTCGAGCTACGGCCCGGCGCAGATCGTGTCGCTCAAGTACGCCGGTCGGGCGCCGTGGGGCGGTCAGGTTGCACAGGTGCCGGTGAAGCAGGGCCCGATCACGGTGGTCACAGAGCGATCGATACGCAATGCCCATCGGCGCGGCGTACAGATCCACGTCTGGACGATCGACGAGCCCGACGAGATGAACCGGTTGCTCGACCTCGGCGTCGACGGCTTGATGACCGATCGTCCGCAGGTGCTCAAGGATGTGCTGATCGCCCGAAACGAGTGGCACCAGTAGCCAGTTGGGAGTTGTGCCTGGCACAACTACCAACTCGGGTTAGGACCGTTTGGCGGGGCGGAGGAAGCGGAGCGACAACCCGGCGATCATCGTCGCTGCGCCGAGCAGCGTGACCCAGATTCCGAATCGCAGTCGCAGTAGTCCGCCTTCGGGGGCGAGCTTTACGGCTGCGGCTGTTCCTCCCACGTAGACGATTGCCAGCAGCGCGAGCACTAGCCGAGCCAGCTGAACTCTGCGATCCGGGCGGGGTAGGCCTTGCGCGACCGCGGCCAACACGAGCAGGAGCGGTGCCAGCGGCCACAGGCGTAGTGCCCAGCCGACGACTCCATCGGGTGAGAAACCGAGCCGCTCAACGAGTTCAAACAGTTCGTAGCTCGATCGCCGCACGGTGCCCGAGCTGAGCCAGGGCAGGAACGTACCGATCAGCGCTAGCGCGGCGCCACCTCCCACCAGCCAGCGAGGAAGTTGCGTGCGATCGACCACGCCGTAAGCGTACGGCCGCGCCTACCGTGGTGGCGATGACCGATCTCCCCAACAACAGCGTCCGCGGCACGCGTCACATGGTCGCCTCGGCCGATCAGGTCGCCAGCCGAGCGGGCGACCTGATCTTCGAGATCGGCGGCAATGCCGTCGATGCAGCGATCGCCACCAACGCCGCGATCGCCGTGACGGGGCCGCACCTGTGCGGCATCGGTGGCGACCTGTTTGCGCTGATCCACACGCCCGATGGCGTCGTTGCGCTGAACTCGAGTGGTCGATCGGGGTCCGGCACCGATGCTGCCCAGATGCGAGCCGAGGGTCACACGACGATGCCGTTCCGCCATGACGTCCGTTCGGTCACGGTGCCCGGTTGTGTCGATGGATGGTCGGAGTTGCACGCTCGTTTCGGTTCGCTGACCCTCGCTGAGATTCTGGCACCAGCGATCGACCTCGCCGAGAACGGATTCCCGGCCAGCCCTCTGCTGGCCGGTTCGGTGAGCCTGCTGGATGCGTCGGGGAAGGCGAATCTGCACGAGCTCTCCTCGCAAGCGCGTCGCACTGGTGCGCTGGTCGCAAGGCCGGGTGTCGCCAGGGCGTTGCGAGCGATCGTCGAGCGAGGTCGGGACGGTTTGTACGGCGGCGAGTTCGGTGAGGGATTGTTGACACTCGCGGCCGGTCACCTGGACCCCGCCGACCTGGCGACCTCGCAGGCCGACTGGGTCGACCCGCTCACGGCCCACTTCTTCGGCGTCGACGTCCACACGATCGGGCCAAACTCGCAGGGCTACCTCACGCTCGGGGGCGGGATCCTCGCCGACGATCTCGAACTTCCCGACGACCCGACCGACGAACGATGGGCACACCTTTTGATTGAAGCCGCCAAAGTCGCCGGGTTCGATCGACCGCGAGTGCTTCACGAGCATGCCGACGGCCAGGCTTTGCTCAATGCGATCAGCGGTCGCGCCGATCTGCTCGACACCGAACGAGCCTCGACCGTCGCGCATAACTCTGGGCCCGGCGACACGACCTATCTCTGCACGGCCCAGGTCGACGGTCTGGCGGTGTCGTTGATCCAATCGAACGCCGCCGGGTTCGGGTCGTGGTTGGCTGAGCCGAACACCGGCATCAACCTCCACAACCGCGGATTCGGATTCAGTCTCGAAGAGGGGCACCTAGCCGAGTTCGGCCCCGGCCGCCGACCGCCGCACACCTTGTCACCGACGCTGGCGACCCGTGACGACGATCTCGTCTCGGTATTCGGCACGATGGGCGGCGACGCCCAGCCACAGATCCTGCTGCAGATTGCTGCCCGCCTGTTCCACCACGGGCACTCTGCAGCGGAGGCGATCAACGCCCCCAGGTGGACGCTCTCGGGACCGACGACCGGGTTTGACACCTGGACAGCCGCCGGCGGTCCAACCGTCCAACTCGAAGGGCACGTGCCGACGGGCTGGATATCTGAGCTCGCGGACCGTGGCCACGAGGTCCGCACCGCTGCGGCATACGACAGCAGGTTCGGACACGTCCATGCGATCGTGCTGGACGATGACGGCGTGCTGGCCGGCGCCGCCGACCCACGCGCCCGTGTTTCATCGGTCGCAGCTCGATAGAAGCGAACCTTTCGGTCACTACCCTGGGAACCATGACCGACTGTTCGGGCCTGATTGACACGATCCGCTCGTCGGTGATCGGCGGATCGGAGATGGTCGACGGGCCATTTGGGCCACGTCCGGTCGTCTACGCCGATTACACCGCGTCCGGCCGCTCGCTGTCGTTCATCGAGGACTACATCACCGATGTCGTGCTGCCGCTGTACGCCAACACACACACCGAGTCGTCGGGCACGGGACTCCAGACCACGCGATTTCGCGAGGATGCCCGCCGGATCATCGCCGACTGCCTGGGTGCCACCGAAGAACACGCCGTGCTGTTCTGCGGCAGCGGCTCGACCGGAGCGATTGCGAAGATGGTGGGTGTACTCGGTCTGCGGATTCCCTCGACGTTGGAGGACCGATACGAGCTCTCGAATCAGATCCCTGCCGACCAACGGCCGGTTGTGTTCGTCGGCCCCTTCGAACACCACTCGAACGAGCTTCCGTGGCGTGAGTCGATCGCCGACGTCGTCACGATCGACGAAGACCGCGACGGCCACGTCGACGTGGTGCAGCTCGAGGCCGAGCTCGAGCGCTACAGCGATCGTCCACAACTGATCGGTTCGTTCTCGGCAGCGTCGAATGTGACCGGGATCGTGACCGACACCGTCGCCGTGTCATCTCTGCTCCATCGCTACGGGGCGATCGCCCTGTGGGACTACGCTGCCGCTGCCCCGTACGTCGAGATCGACATGGGTTCACCGATCGACGGCGACGGATATCTCGATGCGATCTTCATCTCGCCGCACAAACTGATCGGTGGACCTGGCACGCCGGGCTTGCTGGTCGCCCGTCGCGAGCTGTTCACCAATCGGGTCCCCGATGTTCCCGGGGGTGGAACTGTGGCTTTCGTGAATCCCAACGAGCACGACTATCTCACCGATGTCGAGCACCGCGAAGAGGGCGGCACTCCCGACATCGTGGGAGCGATTCGTGCCGGTCTGATCTTCCAACTCAAAGAAGCGGTCGGGTTCGAGGAAATCAACGCCAGGGAGCATCGGTTCGTGCACCGGGCGATCGATCTCTGGGACGCCCATCCGAACGTGATGATCCTTGGCAGCCGAGAGGCCGAGCGCCTCTCGATCGTGTCGTTCGTGGTCCGCGACTCGGCCGCCGGCGAGACACCGATCCCTGGCCGCTACCTACACCACAATTTCGTCGTCAGCGCGCTCAACGACCTGTTCGGCATCCAGTCACGCGGCGGCTGCTCGTGTGCGGGTCCGTACGGGCACCGGCTGTTGGGCATCGACCTCGACCGTTCTCACGAGTTCGAGCGCGAGATCACCCGCGGCTGCGAGGGGATCAAGCCCGGTTGGGTGCGGGTCAACTTCAACTATTTCATCGACGACGACACGTTCGACTACATCGTCGACGCAGTGGCGCTGCTGGCCGACGAGGGACGCAAGCTGCTCCCGTATTACCGATTCGAGTCCGACACTGGCCTGTGGAAGCACCGCGACGGCCTCACCGGCGCAACTTTGTCGCTCCACGATGTGTCCTACGCCGACGGGACGTTGTCGTATCACCGCCGTCCGCACCTATTGCCCGACGGTGGTCTGACCGAGTATCTCGACCGGGCCCGCGATCTGCTCGGCCACCTCGCCGACGCCCCCCCGTCGCCACTCGGCCTACCCGACACGACCGCTGATTTCGAACATCTCCGCTGGTTCCCCTACCCCGACGAGGCGTAACGGAAAGGTGTCTGACACCTTTCCGTTACGGTTAGCGGTGGATGGTGTTCGTGGTGCTCGATGACGCTACGAGTCGGCCGGCTTTGAAGACCATGCGATCGGCGGGGGCGTCGGCGATCGCTCCCCGGATGGACGGCGCATCGATGGCGACGAAGTCGGCTGGATCGCCGACCTTGAACGTGATCGCGGGAAGCCCCATCGCCCGACGCACGTTGTTGCTCACCATCTCATAAGCGTCGTCGGGGAGCACGTGGCCCGCCATCACCAGCAGGGCCGCAGTCTCCAAGGGGTCAGAGCGACCAACCAGGTTGAACGGATCCTGCACGTTGTCGGCGCCTGCCGCCACCAGCACACCGGCCTCACGTAGTGCAGAGATCGCTGTCAAGCCGCGAGGTGTGCCGGTCGGGTCGTCACGGCCCTGCAGGAACAGGTTCGTCTGTGGCAGCGGAATCACCGCAATGCCCGCTTCGGCCACCTCTCGGGCGATCGCTGACTGAACGTCGGGCGTCTGCATACCAAGGCTGACACAGTGGCTCGCAGCCACCCTGCCTTCGAACCCCGTGTCGATCACCATTCGTGCCAGGTCGCGCAGCGTCAGCATCGTGGGATCGAGCGTCTCATCGACGTGCAGATCGACCGACAGACCCGCCGAGCGCGCCGCAGACAAGTCGTAGGCGATCGAACCGGAACCATCATCTTCGAGATGCGGGCAACCGCCGACGAGATCGACCCCGAGTTCGATCGCATCCGCCAGCGCGGCGCGGTTCACCTCGTTGCCCGTCCCCATCATCGGCGAGTGCGTGAGGGCGACGAGCTCGATATCGACCAGTCCCTGATAGTCGGCGATCGCCTCCTGGGCGGCCACCAAGTGTGTGATGCCGCCCGCCGCTCCGCAGTTGATGTGGCTGCGGATCGCCGTGACACCGCTCAAAAGCAGCTTGTCGACCGCCGCCCGAATCCGAACGACCATCGTGTCGTGTGTGAACACCCCGGCCAGCGCAGCCGCGTTCCAGGCTTCGATCGCTCCGAGTAGGTCGCCGCGTGGGTTGGCCACCCTCTCAGCGGTGAGCGCCTTGTCTAGGTGAGCGTGCGGTTCTGCCATCGCAGGCAACAGCAACCAACCGCCGACGTCGATCGGTGGCGACCCGTCCGTGTTCTCAAATCCGGCGGCGGAGGAGGGCGACAATGCCTCGATCAGGCCGTCCTCGACGGCGATCTCGACGAGCCGGCCGTCGGCCAGGCGAGCGTTGGTGATTTCGGTACGCATCGCTCGCATCGTAGGTGTCATCAACCTCGCGCGGGTGGGTCCTCACGACTAGGAACTAACAAGACCAGAGATTTTCGATCGGATCTGCGCCTAGTTGAAAGGGCACCGATCGGGCGAACTGCTAACGTCCCGGCGATGCTGATCGCCCAGATTACGGACTTCCACATCGTCGATCCGGGTGGTCTTATGGCCGATCGAGTAGACCCCGCTGAGGGCCTGAGTCAGGCGATCGAACTGATCAACGCACTCGACCCGCAGCCAGACCTGGTACTCGCAACCGGAGACCTCGTCAACGGCGGCAGCCCGACGCAATACGACCATCTGATCTCGATACTCGACGATCTCGCAGCACCGCTGCTGCCAATCCCCGGCAACCACGACGACCGCACCGAGATGCGCCGCCGCTTCGGGCGACTCCCAACGGGAGCCGCCGACGATCGCATCGATTTCGTCGTGGACGACTACGAGCTCAGATTGGTCTGCCTCGACACCTCGATCCCTGGCCGTATCAATGGACAGGTCACGGCCGACCAGATGGCCTGGCTCGACCACCAGCTCGCTGCCCAGCCCGACCGGCCGACGCTCGTCGTCCAGCATCACCCCCCGTTTCCGTCGGGGATCCCGTGGATGGACCGCGATAACGGAATCGCCGGCGCCGACTTGGAGGAGAGCGTGTTGCGCCGCCACAGCCACGTCGAGGCTGTCTTGTGCGGCCATCTGCATCGTTGCGTCCATCGCCGTTTCGGAGGCACCGTGGCGAGCGCGTGGCCGAGCACAGCCGCCCAGCTGACGCTCGATTTCAGAGACAGCCCACCCTCGTACACGAACGAACCGCGAGCGGTAGCCCTCCACAAGTTCAGCGATGGTGCCCTCGCCTCGCATCTCGTGCCAATCGTCGATGCAGACCGCTGGGTTCCCAGCTGGTCCCGCTAGGCGTGCCGGACCGGCCCGACCGCGTCGGGCCGGCGACATAACGAGGCCGGTCGAGTAGCACCCTCGGGTTACGGGCGTGCGATTGCGGCGAAGGTGATCGCCGCCGCGTGGCCGACGTTCAACGAGTCGACATCGCTGCTGATCGGGATACCGATACGCCGGGTCGCGGCGGACAGCGCTGAGTCGGTCAGCCCAGGGCCCTCGGCGCCGAGCATGATCGCAAGTCGCTCAGGCACCTCGGCGCCCCACAGATCATTCGCATCGTCCCCGGGCGTCATCGCCCACGATTCGAAGCCTGCGGCGTGCAGGATCTCGAGTGCCGCAGGCCATTGCTCTGGCATCACCCTGGCGATCTGCATGTGCAGGATCTCGCCCATGCTGACGCGCACCGTGCGCCGGTAGTACGGATCGGTGCAGGTCGGACTCAAGATGATGCCGTCGATGCCGAACGCCCTGGCAGCGCGTGCGATCGCGCCCACGTTCTCATTGTCGTTCAGCGCCTCGAGCACGATCACCCGCGTCGATGTCCGAGCGAGATGTTGCACCGTCGTCAGCGGCTGCCGAAACGCCGAAACGAGCACTCCACGCGGAAGGCTGAACCCGACGATCCGATCCATCACCTCCGCTTCCGCCACGAATACCGGGATACCCCGAAGTTGGGGCAGCACAAGGTACGGCAGAAATCGACTCGCCCGAGAGGGCGACAACAGTGCAGACCGAAACTCGTGACCCGAGTCGATCACCCGGTCGATCGTGACCCACCCCTCGGCCAGGAAGTACTCGTCGCCCTCCATCGCTCGCCGCGCGGCCTGATCGTTGAGCTGCCGGTAGTCGGCGACCCGCGGATCGTCGGAATCGGAGATCGTGATCGTCGCCGCCATCAGCACCGATCGTCGCCCGGCTCGCCGCAGTTGCTTCGATGATCGTAGGAGTCCGACCTGCTCACCACGACCGCATGTTAGAAGAACACGACCGTCAACACCGGCCGTCGCGATCGCCGCAAGCTGACGGTTGCCCTATTTCTGACGGTCGCCCAAGTTCTGACGGCGCGAACACGACACGTGATGTCGTCTTCGCGCCAGCTGGCCAGTCGATTGGTCAAGGTCAGCTGGTCAAGGTCAGCTGGCCAGTCGATTGGTCAAGGTCAGCTGGTCAGGGCACGGTCGAGCAGCACATGCAGCAGCACATTGGCGCCCGCCTCGAGGTCGGCGGATTCGGTGAATTCGGCGATGTTGTGGCTGAGCCCGTTGACGCTGGGGGTGAAGATCATCGAGGTCGGGCACACCCGAGACAGCATTTGAGCGTCGTGACCGGCCCCGCTCGGCATCCGATTCGTGCTGTGCCCGAGGCGCGCCGCGGTCGCCTCGACGAGATCGACCATCTGTGGATCGAACTCGACAGGCTCGAAACGAGCCAACGTTCTGCTCTCGATGCTGACACCCTCGGCGTCGGCGACTTCGGCCAAGAAGGCCTCGAATCGCTGCTCGGCCTGGCGTAGGACCTGCTCGTCGGTGTTGCGGAGATCGACCGTCATCGTGACCGAGGCCGGCACGACATTCACGAGGTTCGGGTGAACCTCGGTGCGGCCGACCGTCGCCACCTGGTCACCACCGAGCTGCTCGGAGATCTCTCGCACGGCCGTGGTGATCCGGGCGGCGGCGTACAGCGGGTCGTGACGCAGGCGCATCGGTGTCGTTCCGGCGTGTGCCGACTGGCCGGTGATCGTGAGCTCGGTCCACGAGATGCCCTGGACTCCCTCGACGACACCGATCGCCACGCCCAGGTCCTCGAGGATCGGGCCCTGCTCGATGTGCAACTCGACAAACGAGTGCGGGAACGCCGCTGCCGGCACTGGCCGCGAGCCGGCATAGCCGATGCGCATCAACTCGTCACCGATGCGGGCGTCGTCGTCGACGGCCCTGACATCCAGCGCAGATTCGATCGCCATTCCGCCGACGAACACCAGGCTGCCGAGCATGTCGGGTGGAAACCTGGCCCCTTCCTCGTCGGTGAAGAAGGCGACCGTGAGGCTGCGCGGCGTGGCAATCTCATGGCTGATCAGGGTCTCGATCGCCTCGATCCCGGCGAGCACGCCGAGATTTCCGTCGAACCGGCCGCCGGTGCCCACCGTATCGATGTGCGATCCGGTCATCACCGCCGCCAATGACGGATCGGTGCCCTCACGGGTGGCGAACACATTGCCGATCTGGTCGATCTCGACCACCAGTCCAAGATCGCGCATCCACGTAACGACGAGATCACGCCCGTCCCTGTCCGCCTCGGTCAGCGCAAGCCGGGCGCACCCCCGTTCGCCGTTTGGTCCTTCGATCGCACCGACCTCTCCGAGCGCCTCGAGCCGCCCGATCAGACGTTGACCGTCGACTCGCAGATGGTCGTAGGATCCGCTGTGCGTCGGTTGTTTCACGCCGCGACGTTATCGACCGACGGACCAGGCAGGAATACCAACCGAGTGGGCCAGGTTTTCATAACCATCGGCAGCGCCGCAGGCGACGCCCAAAGGACACCCCACCATGATGCAAAACGGTTCGTTGAAGCTCGGCAAGCTGTTCGGAATTGCCGTCAGGATCCATTGGAGTGTGGCGTTGATCGCGATGCTGCTCGGCGCCAGTCTCGGCAACGCGATCGGATGGGTTGCCGGCGCAACCGGTGTCGTCGGATTCTTGGCATCGATCTTGGTCCACGAGTTCGCACATGCCCTCACCGCTCGCAGGTTCGATGTCGGAACCGAATCTATCCAGTTGTGGGCGCTGGGCGGGGTCGCTCGGCTCAGTCGTGAATCTCCCACCGCTAGGGCCGAGGGCTGGATTGCCATCGCAGGCCCGGCCGCAAGTGTCGCGTTGGGAGTTCTCGGGATCGGAAGCTGGTTGGCGCTCGGTGCCGGCGGCACCGAGAATCAGTTCATCGGCCTGCTGGGATGGCTGGGCCTCATCAACATCTTCCTGGCGGTGTTCAATTTGCTCCCCGGCGCCCCACTCGATGGTGGGCGGATCCTCAAAGCTGTTCGGTGGGGCATTCACGGCGACCGCCACCGGGCGACTCAAGAAGCCGGGCGGGCCGGGATCGTGCTTGGCTGGCTGATTTCCGGACTCGGGTTTGGGCTGATCCTGATGGCCGAGAGCGGCGTATGGCTGATGGTCACCGGGCTGTTCATCATGATCAACGCCCAGGTCGAGGTTTCGGCCGCCCGTATCGCAGGAAGCCTGGCCGGCGTCAAGGTGCGCGATCTCACCTGGTTCGGCGTCGCCGAGGCGGGCGTCGACATGGACGCCGATTCGATGCTTTGGCAGCGCCGGCGGCTCGGTGCGGCCGGCGGCGTCGCAGTGACGGACGAACTGGGCACACCGCGCGGGCTCGTGCTAGAAGACGAGTTGTGGGCGATCCCGGCCGATCAACGGCCGTGGGTGATGCTCACCCAGCTGATGGTGCCGTTCGACGGCATGGCAAAGGCGGATCCCGACGAAGACCTGTCGGCTGTACTTCCGCGCCTGAACCCGCAGCGTCCCGTCGTTACGGTGTGGCAGAACGGACACCTGGTAGGCATGGTGTCGCCCAAGCGACTTCACGATCGACTCGCCTCCGCCGGTCTACGAAGTTGATTGCCGGCGCCGATCAGGCGTCCGGGACGCTCCATTCGCGCTCGACGACCGGCGGCTGATCGCTCCACGGGAAGTTGATCCACAAATCGGTGCGCTTCCACACGTAGTCACACTTGACGACCGAGTGCGACTTTTGGTAGATCACCGCAGTGCGCACCTCGCCGACCTTGCCGGCGCAGAAATCGTCGACCGACTTGAGTGTGTGGCCGGTATCAGCGACGTCATCGACGATCAGGATCTTGGCGTTGTGGAGGTCGATGAAGTCAGGCGCGGGCGGGAGGATCCGAGGCACCTCCAGTCGCTCATCGACACCCGTATAGAACTCGACGTTCATCGTGTAGGTATTCTTGACCGACATCGCGTATCCCATCGCCCCGCCGATCAGCAGGCCGCCTCGGGCGATCGACAAGATCATGTCGGGCTCGTAGCCGTCGTCTGCAACCATCCGCGCCAGCTGGCGCGACGCGACACCGAACTTCTCCCAGGTCAAGATCTCACGCTCTTGCGGCATGCCGGGCACGCTACCGGGTCGATCGTGGGCGCGCGGAAAGATGGCGATTCGGGGCGTTCACTCGACAATCACGCCCTCGATGCCCTCGGTCGCGGGTGGGTATTGAGGGTCGATTTGCTCGAGGTGATGCCTCAAGATCTTGGCGACCACCAGGTTGCGGACCCATTTCCGGTCGGCCGGTACGACGTACCACGGAGCGCGATCGGTGGTGGTCTTACGGATTGCATCACGGTATGCGCGTTGGTAGTCGTCCCACAGCTTGCGGTCGTCGAGGTCACCTAGCCGGAACTTCCACCGCTCGTCAGGATCGTCGACGCGGTCCTGGAGCCGCAGGCGCTGTTCCTGCTTGGACACGTTGAGAAAGATCTTGATGACTTGTGTGCCCTCGTCGTCCAGCATCTTCTCGAAATCGTTGATGTGGCGATAGCGGTTCGACCACACCGACTCGGTCGCAAATCCCTTTACCCGTACGACCAGCACGTCTTCGTAATGGCTACGGTTGAAGACCCCGATCTGCCCCTTGGCCGGAGCGTGGGCGTGCACGCGCCAGAGATAATCGTGGCCTCGTTCCTCGTCTGTCGGGACGCCGAAAGAATTGACGTCGACCCCGGCCGGGTTGACGCCGCTGAGTACCGACCGGATCGTGCCGTCCTTGCCGCCGGCATCCATAGCCTGCAGCACCAGCAGCAGCGCTGTGTCCTGGGCAGCGAAGAACTTACGCTGCAGTTCGGACACGACGGCCATCTCGTCGATGAAAGAGGCCTGAGCTTGCTCCTTGTCCCATCCGAACTTGCGTTGGGGATCATGATCATGGAGGTCGATCCGGTCGTCTGCACGGCACCTTTTCACAACCTCTTCAGCCATCGAATGACCGTAACATCGAAGTCGAGGAGATTCGATAACAAGGGGTCATCGTGTTAACTGGCGCGGGGGTGGGCATCATGTAACATCCGTCACACCTGGCAGGGCAACGGCCCGTGCCACGTCCCGGGGGGAAGCATCCAAAACATGACTGCACAACGTCGATCAAGCAATCACCGTCGGCTCCGAGGTCTCGCACTTCCGCTCGTTGCGGCGCTGCTGGCCGCCTCATGCGGAGGTGGCGACGACGACGCCGCGCCCGACGATCAAGTAGCCGACGACGACTCCGACGCC
>Ga0255048_10001742_pt1 | contig 14626 bp, 14 predicted proteins | sample JV7_2_2_MG_FD_183619 | JGI IMG/M metagenome (GOLD analysis project Ga0255048, IMG submission 183619) | Seawater microbial communities from Jervis Inlet, British Columbia, Canada - JV7_2_2 | ecosystem: Environmental > Aquatic > Marine > Inlet | place: Canada: British Columbia | collected 2016-10-06
TGGACTCAGGGACTGAGGACTGAGGACTGAGGACTGAGGACTGAGGACTGGCGGCTTCTTCAGGCGCTTCGCTCCTCGGTGGTGCCCTTGCCGATGTCGGACATCGGGATCAGTGTCGGGTTGACGCGGTCACGTACGACTTCTTCATCGACGACGACCCTGGCGACATCCTCTCGGCCGGGGAGCTCGTACATCGTGTCGAGCAGGACCTCTTCGAGAATGGCGCGCAGTCCACGTGCGCCTGTGGTGCGTAACAATGCCTGGTCGGCAATCGCCTCGAGCGCGTCATCGCTGAACACGAGCTCTACGCCGTCCATCTCGAAGAACTTGGCGTACTGCTTGATGAGCGCGTTCTTCGGCTCGAGCAGGACCCTGATGAGTTGTTCTCTGTCGAGATCGTGCACGGTGGTCGTCACCGGAAGACGTCCGACGAACTCAGGGATGAGGCCATAGGCCATGAGGTCTTCCGGGAGCACCTCGGCCAGGGTGTCACCATCGCGCTCGCGATCGCTGTGCACGTGCGCGTCGAAACCTATCGCCCGCTTGCCTACTCGCCGCTCGATGATGTGCTCGAGTCCGGAGAACGCTCCTCCGCAAATGAACAGCATGTTCGTGGTGTCGATCTGCAAGAACTCTTGATGCGGGTGCTTGCGACCGCCCTGCGGAGGAACCGACGCCACCGTTCCTTCGAGGATCTTGAGCAACGCCTGCTGAACGCCTTCTCCCGACACATCCCTTGTAATCGAGGGGTTCTCGGCCTTGCGGGCTACTTTGTCGATCTCATCGATATAGATGATCCCGGCCTCGGCCCGCTTGATGTCGTAATCGGCGGCTTGGATGATCTTGAGCAGGATGTTCTCGACATCCTCACCGACATACCCGGCCTCAGTCAGAGCTGTCGCATCCGCGATCGCAAACGGGACATTCAGCACCCTTGCCAATGTTTGGGCGAGGAGCGTCTTTCCCGAGCCGGTTGGGCCCACGAGAAGGATGTTGGACTTCTGGAGCTCGATGTCGTCTTTGGCGCGTTGACCCGCTCGAACCCTCTTGTAGTGGTTGTAGACAGCAACCGAAAGTACCTTCTTGGCACGATCCTGTCCGACCACGTAGTCCTCTAGGAAACCGAAGATCTCCGCCGGCTTGGGCAGTTCGCTGAACGGCGTTTCGTCGGTGGTGGCGAGTTCCTCTTCGATGATCTCGTTACAGAGATCAATGCACTCGTCACAGATGTAGACGCCTGGTCCGGCGATCAGCTTCTTTACCTGCTTCTGCGACTTGCCGCAGAAGGAGCACTTCAGAAGATCGCCGCCACCGGGCGTGGTCTCACCGAATTTCGACATCAGAGTCTCCCTTCGGCCTCAACCCTTGACTGCCTTGAGCGATCTTCCTTCGAGCACAACATCGACGACGCCATATTCCTTTGCCTCACCCGCCGTCATCCAGAAGTCGCGATCGGTGTCCGTCTTGACCTTGTCGAGATCCTGACCTGTGTGGTCGGCCAACATCACGTTCATCTCTTCCCGCACCCTCATGATCTCCCTGGCATGGATTTCGATGTCCGTCGCCTGTCCTTCGAGGCCACCGATGTGGGGCTGGTGGATCATCACCCGGGCGTGCGGTAGTGCAAATCGCTTTCCCGGCGTCCCCGAGGCGAGCAAGACGGCTGCAGCCGAAGCGGCCTGCCCCATGCAATAGGTGGCGACATCGGGCTTGATGAAGTGCATCGTGTCGTAGATGGCCATCAGCGAAGTCATGACGCCACCCGGCGAGTTGATGTAGAGCGATACATCCTTTTCTGGATCGTCGCCCTCGAGATGCAACAACTGTGCCATGACGAGATTCGCCACGTTGTCGTCAATCGGGGTGCCCAGAAAGATGATCCGTTCGCCGAGCAGTCGGCTGTAGATATCAAAAGCGCGCTCGCCGCGACTCGTCTGCTCGACGACCGTGGGAACCAGGTAACTGTTTTCGATCATTCGTCGACCTCCGCGGGCTCCTGCCCGTCGTCCGTGGGGCGGTCCTTTTCGGCTTGTCTCGATTCTGCACTCACGTCCGGATCTTCTTTTTCGCCCGCCGGCTCCGGCACCCCGTGCCTACCAGCATCCGCCTCGTCAGTCTTCAGATCGATCTCGTTGCCGTTGCCATCGACCGGAACCGCCAGCTCGAGGAGGCGGTCGACAGCCTTACGGCGCAGAATATCACCGGATAGTGCATTCTCCTGGCCTCCTTCGACCAGGGCCGTCTTGTACTCGTCGAGTTCCATCTCCGACGCTGTAGCCAACTGCGCCAACGTCTCATCCATTTCGGATTCCTCTACCACTATCTCTTCGGCCTTGGCGACCGACTCGAGTACCACGCGGGTCTTTACGTTTACCTCGGCCTGGGAGCGTAGATCGGCAAGAAACGCCGATTGATCTTGACCGGTGAGAGCGAGGTATTGGGCAAACTCGACGCCCTGCTGCTCGAGGCGGTGGGCAAAACGGTGGAACACAGAGTCCATCTCCGCCTGGGCAAGTGCGTCCGGCAGCTCCAGGTCGAGCGCCTCGATCAGGTCCTGAAGAAGTATCCGCTCGAATTCGGCCCGCATCCCGGTTCGGCGGATCTCGGTCAGCTGCTCTTCCAACGATTCGCGCATCTCGGCGACGGTGTCGAATTCGGTCATGTCGTCGACCCACTCGTCGGTGAGTTCGGGCAACCGCTTTGCCTTTACCTGCTTGATCAACACCCGGACGCTGACATCGGTTCCCCCGTCGTCGCCAAATGATTGCGGCAAGGTCGACTCGAACTCCTCAATGCTGCCTGCGGCCCGCCCTCGCAGGGCGTCATCCATCCCCTCCAGGAACATCCCCGCGCCGACCTCGAACAGCATGTCGGTCGCAGACCCCGCGGCGAACTCTTCGCCCTCTTTCGAGGTCGTGACATCGACGACGACAAAATCGCCGTCGAACGCCTCCCTCTCCACATCGTCGAGATCGGCAAACTGATCGCGCATCCGCTCGATCTGCTGTTCGACCGCAGCCTCATCGACTTCGGGAGCGTCCAGCTCGATCTTGCGGCCCTTGTATTTGGGAAGCTTCTTCACTGTCGGCCATAAGGTGACCAGTACGTCCACCTCGACGCCGTTGTCGATGTCGCGGATGTCGGACAGGCGGGGCATGACGGCAGGTTCGAGCTCGGTTTCCTCCAGGGCGACCGTGAGCACCGCAGGAAGTGCTTCATCAATCGCTTCTCGACGAAAGGCTTCAACGCCGACCGCCGACTCGACGACCTGCATCGGTGCCTTGCCGGGACGAAATCCCTTGATCTTGACCTCTCCGGCCAAGCGTCGCGCCGCCGTCTTCTTGGCCGGCTCTATCGCATCCTCGCCAATGGTCAGCGTGAGCATTCGCTCGAACGGACCGATGTCCTTGACCTTGCTCACGCGGGCTCCTTCGCTCAATAACAGAGCGAGACGATGCGGCGCTGGTCGCAGCCCGTCTCGCAGCTTGATGATGAATTCCTGACGGCCTCACCGCCAGGTGACTGGCGGCTCATGGCCGTCCGATCCGCGCCCCGAGGCACGTCTCTTTCGGGGTGACCGAGGGGATTTGAACCCCCGACATCCGGGATCACAACCCGGCGCTCTAACCAGACTGAGCTACGGCCACCATGTCAGAGTCCCGGCGCCCCCGGAAGGATTCGAACCTCCGGCCAAGAGCTTAGAAGGCTCCTGCTCTGTCCTCTGAGCTACGGGGGCAATCTTCCGACCATGCCGGTCTCTGCGAGCGGGTGAGGGGAATCGAACCCCTGTGGCCAGCTTGGAAGGCTGGAGCTCTACCATTGAGCTACACCCGCGGCGGCCAGCAGGTTAGTTGTCCTGCGGCCAGAGACCAGTCCTTGAGAAGTACTCAGAACTCAGTATTCGGTACTGACGGCCGAGTACTCCTTTTCCGTCGGGCTGGCCGGATTTGAACCGGCGACCCCCTGCTCCCAAAGCAGGTGCGCTGCCAAGCTGCGCCACAGCCCGTTGGCGGCATTGTTGCAGCACCGGTGGGGTTGACATGTCCTTGAGACGTGCGGGCGGTGGGATTCGAACCCACAGCGGGATGAAATCCCACCGGATCCTAAGTCCGGCGCCTATGCCAGTTCGGCTACGCCCGCGCTCGATGCCACAGGGTATCGGGCGGAGGCGTTGGGCTTCAATCTGGCTCGATAGAGAGCGGCTAACCTCGCTCCGGGTCGCTAGCTCAACCTGGCAGAGCAACGGACTCTTAATCCGCAGGTTCGGGGTTCGAATCCCCGGCGACCCACGCAAGCAGTCCTCGGTCCAGAGCCGAGACTCCCAACTCCCGGCTTCCTAAGGAACAATCATCAGCGCGCATGGGGCGTGGTGCGCCAACCGGTCAGCGACGCTGCCGAGTACAAGTCTCTCGACCATCCCCGCACCGCGCCGACCCACGACCAGCAGGCCGGCTGCCACCTGCTCGCAGTACGCCGACAACGCCGAAGCCGGGTCGCCGATCTCTTCCGTGACCACGACATCGATTCCCTCGGCGTCGATACCCGCCAGGGTCTTGTCCAGCACCGATCGCTGCGCACGCTCCATCGATGCCGATAACGCATCCGCAGGCGGCGGTGAGCCGACTACGCCCCACCATCCTTCGGGGGGGCGCACCACGGTCACCACATGAAGCTTGGAACCGTGGGACTTTGCCATTCCGGCCGCAACCCGAGCGGCACGCATGCTCTGATCCGAGCCGTCCACGCCGACGACGATCTGAACCGGATCCCATACCGTCATAGGGGACCTCCTGTCCGCACCTTCACCGTACGCCACAACTGCGTCGTCTACTAGAGGAGTTCGTCCCGGCTCATCGCCGCGACCAGCGCTGTCAACGCTCGAGACCTGTGGCTTATTGCGGTCTTGGCTTCCGCACCCATCTCGGCCATCGTCAGCCCGTCGCCGGCCTCGAAGATGCAGTCGTATCCGAATCCACAGTCGCCGCGCTCGCGGCGAGTGATAGTCCCGGCTACTTCGCCGGCGGCAACGACAATGGACCCATCCGGCGATACGAAGGCAACCGCGGTGCGGAACCGAGCCGAACGGTCATCGCTCTCGCCCAGTGCTTCCAGCAGCGCAGTCCGGTTGTCTTCGTACGAGGCGTCGGGACCGGCAAAGCGGGCTGTAAGGATCCCTGGTGCACCGTCGAGAGCATCCACTTCTAGACCGGTGTCGTCTCCGATTGCTGGATACCCGGTGGCCTCCATGGCGGCACGGGCCTTCAACAGCGCGTTCTCCTCCAGCGTCTCCCCGGTCTCATCGACCTCGGGCCAGTCCAACCCCCGGACAATGACCGCCTCGGGGAGCAATTGGGAGAGAACGGCTTCGATCTCGGGGATCTTGTCCGGATTCTTGGTGGCCAGGACCACCTCGATCACGCGAATGCTGCCTTCTGAAACCCCACCAGGTCGGTGATTCCCCCAGCCGCCAAATCGAGCAACGCCGTGAGGTCGGCGCGAGAAAACGGCTTGCCTTCTGCAGTCCCCTGCACCTCGACGAGGCCACCGGAACCGGTCATCACGACGTTCATATCCACCTCGGCGCCGGCATCCTGCTCATACGCCAGATCCAACTGGTGCTCGCCTTCGACGATTCCAACGCTCACGGCGGCGAGGTGGTCGAGCATCGGGTCGCGTGAAACGATTCCAGAAGTGATCCCATGGTCGAATGTGTCCTTGAGAGCGATCCAAGCGCCGGTGATCGCGGCAGTACGCGTCCCCCCATCGGCCTGGATCACGTCGCAGTCGAGTCGGACGGTCGTTTCCCCCATGGCCTCGAAGTCGACAACCGCACGCAGTGAGCGGCCAATGAGTCGCTGGATCTCCTTGGTGCGTCCACCGCTGATCGAACCGCGATGCACCCGCTCCGGGCTCGAGCCCGGCAGCATCGAGTACTCGGCAGTAACCCACCCTCGCCCTTGGTCCTTCAACCAGCGCGGCACATCGGCAGATATCGACGCCGTACACAGCACTCTGGTCCGACCCAGCTCTATCAGGACCGACCCTGGGGTCATCTCGGTGTAGGCACGCGTGATTCGCACAGTTCGCAGTTCGTCGTGACCTCGATCACTCACAATCTCACCTCCGTACCTGGGGCGGCGTGGCCCACCCGACCTGCAAACACTGCTCCGGCTTCCGCAACCGAGGTCGCCGGATCCAGGGTAGGGCCGACATGAGTCACGAACAGCGCGGCCGCACCGGCACTCGCGGCGATCTCGCCGGCTTCGACGGCATACAAGTGGTAGGGGTACCTGTCTGACGGCGGGGTGCCCTGGTGAGTTGCTTCGCACAACAGAAGATCGGCGTTTGTAGCGAGGTCGAGGAGGTCGCCACCCGGACCGGTGTCGCCGCTGTACACAAGCGCAGAACCTGCTGTGGCAACTCTGACGCAAAGTGCAGGAACCGGATGAACAGCCGCACCGAAATCGAGCGTTGCCCCAGCGATTCGGACGGTGGCACCCGGAGCGACGAGTTCGGGGACGAACACCTCGAAGAACATATGGGTTGGGCCGGCTCCAACGAAAGCAGCCAATCGGTCAACGACACCGTCGGGTGCCAGCAACGGAATCTCCCGCAGATCGGTTCGGTCGAACCGGAGGTAATTGAACAGCGACAAGAGATCAAGGCAATGATCCCCATGCCCGTGGCTCAGCACAATCGCATCCGGCATGATCTCTCGTTCGAGCATCGCCGCGAATACGCCCGGACCGCAGTCGAGCAATATCCGGCCCGAACCCGTATCGACCATGTAGCCCGACGACGGCCGACCCGGGGTCGGGTAGGTGCCATTGGAACCGAGCACAGTGAGCTGCATTAGTCGTCCTTGGTGAGGTCCGCACGGGTCAGCGGATCGTCGAACACCATTATTGCCGGGACGCCAGAGCGCTCCGATCCCGGGGCGACGCCTGCTGGGAGCATCACGGCCAGAATGGGAATGGCACCAACGCAACCAAGGTTCGACTGAGTCACAGCCCGATACTGGGAAGTAGATGCAGCAAGACCCGACAAGACCAGGCCAGAACATCGAGCGATTCGAGTGGTACCGCATCGATCCCGGAGAGTTGGCACTCGGGGCGGTCACGACGGTGGTTGCCGCCGATCGCGCCGTCGCCATCACCCGCACCGATGATGGGTACGGGGCTCTCGACAACCACTGCCCCCATCAGGGTGGACCACTCGGCGACGGTCAGATAGAAGCGGGATGCCTGATCTGTCCCTGGCACGGGTACGAATACGACCCACTCACCGGCACGCCTCCTGCGGGCTACACCGACTCCGCTACTCCATATGAGGTCGAGGAACGTGCCGACGGCTTGTACGTGAAGCTCCCGGTGGTCACTCGCCTGGCGACCGTGATGGATCAGATGGTCGACACGATGACGGAATGGGGCGTCGACTCGGTGTTCGGGATGGTGGGACACAGCAACCTCGGGCTGGCCGACGCACTCCGCCGCGCCGAAGAGGACGGACGACTCCGCTACTACGGAATCCGCCACGAAGGCGCCGCCGCTTTTGCAGCGAGCGCCTACGGCAAGCTCACTGGTTCGCCGGCAGCGTGCTTTTCGATCGCAGGACCGGGCGCCACCAATCTGCTCACCGGTCTCTGGGATGCCAAGGTCGACCGGGCTCCAGTCCTGGCGCTCACCGGCCAGGTGAATACCCAAGTCCTGGGGCCGGGAGCGTTCCAGGAGTTGCCTCTGACCGAAGCGTTTGCTGCGGTCGCCGAATGGAGCCAGACCGTGCTCGGCGCGACCAATGCGACCGACCTCATGGCGCTGGCGCTGAAGCACGCAATCGTCAATCGCGATGTGGCTCACCTGATCTTCCCCGACGAGATTCAGGAGCTCGCTGGCCTACCTGATCCCCCTCCTCGCCCGATGGCAGGGAGGGTTGCACCCGACCAGATCACTCCCCCACGGGATCAGCTGGACGAGGCAGTAGCCCTCCTGAGGAATGCGGAGCGACCTGCGATCATCGCCGGGCACGGGGCACGGGAAGATCGCTCACAAATCGTTGCCCTCGCCGAGCACCTCGACGCACCAATAATCACGACGTTCAAAGCAAAGGGGCTCATCGCCGACAGCCACCCGCTGGCAGCAGGGGTGTTGGGCCGGTCGGGCACTCCCGTTGGTTCGGCGGTCATGGGAAGAAGCGACGCCCTGCTGGTGCTCGGTGCCTCATTCTCGAACCACACCGGCATCTCTGAAAGGAAGCCGACAATCCAGGTCGATTACGACCGGATGACTCTCGGCAAATTCCATCCCGTCGATGTTCCGCTGTGGGGAGAGATTGCGACCACCGTGGAGCTACTCCGCCACGCTTTGCCACCCAACAATCGGCCCGAGGTCCGCGCCGATATCGCAGCGAGATGGGAACGATGGCGCACTGAGAAGGCACGACGCGCGCTCCTCACCGACGGCATGGGCCGAATGCACCCGGCCGCGGTTTTTGCGGTCATGAACGATCTTATCGCCGACGACGCGGTGCTCCCCGTGGACGTCGGCAACAACACCTACGCGTTTGGCCACTACTTCGAGAGCGGTTCGGCTCAGGATGTCCTCATGTCCGGCTACCTCGGCTCGATCGGGTTTGCGCTACCGGCCGCAATTGGAGCGTGGGCGGCGACCATGGGGACTCGACCGATTGTCTCGATTTCCGGCGACGGAGGACTGGGGCAGTACCTCGCCGAGGTGACCACCCTCGTCAAATACGAGATGGACGTCACCCACGTCGTTCTCAACAACTCCGAACTCGGCAAGATCAGCCGGGAGCAGGTGTCCGCGATCCGCCCCATTTGGCAGACTGATCTGGTTAACCCCGACTTCGCAGAATATGCCAGGTCATGCGGGGCCATGGGACTGAGGGCGGAGACCCCCGACGACTTCCGCGCTGCTCTCGAAGAGGCCCTCGCCCACCCCGGTCCTGCCCTTGTGGAAGTCGTCTCATCCTCACTGGAGGTATGAGGCCTCTCGACCTTCGACGGTCGGTCATCGTCCGAATTCGGGGTTGCGGCGGGGAACATGCGATGACGCGCGAGAATGCCCGCCGTGTTGCGTCGTATCTTCCGAGCCTCAGTACGCCGATGCCCCAACTGTGGGCACCGCGGCGTCTTTCGATCCTGGGGCACGATGGTCGACCGATGCCCGACCTGTCACCTCCAGTACGAGCGCGAGGAGGGTTACTGGCTGGGAGCCGTGCTCATCAACACGGTCGCCACAATCGGGCTCTTTGCTGTGACGATGATCTCTTGGGCAGTCACAACGTGGCCGGACCCACCGTGGACGACGATGACAGCAACCGGCATCGTCATAAACCTGATCACGCCCTTGCTGTTCTATCCCGTTTCGAAGACTCTCTGGGTCGCCATCGACATTTCGGCCCATCCGCCTGCGGACCCGAGGATCTAGACCGCCGATCTTTCGCTAAACGCGCCTCACATGGGTTCGAAGAGTGTCGAGGCCGACCGCGCCAACCTCGAGCAGGCGTGCGTGGAATTCCTTCTGGTCGAAACCGGCGCCGAGCCGAGAGCGCTCCTCGCTGCGAAGGTCGCGGATTGCCTGCTGCCCAACCTTGTATGAAATCGCCTGACCGGGCCACCCGAGATAGCGGTTCATCTCCGAAACTGAGTTGGCGTGCTCTTGCGCCGCGTAGTCGACAAGCATCTCCACGCCCGCCTCGAATGTCCAAGCTTCGCCGGGATGGAACGGTTGATCGGCAGGGATTTCAAGCTCCAGGTGGGACCCGATATCGATAACCACCCGACAAGCCCGCAGCATCTCCGAAGCGAGCTTGCCCATCACGTAGTCGGGCTTCTCCAGGTAGCCGAGTTCCTCCATTAGGTCCTCGGCGTACAGTGCCCAACCTTCCCCGGAACCCGCGTACCACACCATCACCTTCTGCATCCGTGAGAATCGATCTCCAGCTGTCAACTGCAGGCCCACCTGGAGGTGGTGACCCGGGAAGCCCTCGTGGTAAGCGGTGCTGACCTCGTCGAACAGCGGAATCTGTTGCTGATCCCCCTTTGACCAGAACACTGTCCCCGGGCGTGAGAAATCCTCACTCGGCTGGTTGTAATAGGCGCCCAGGGACCCCCCCGGAGGAGTCATCTTCACGTCGATCGATCTGATCGGTTCGGGGACGGCAAAGTGGGTCCCATCGAGCTCGCGCAAGGCGATCTCCTGGCGTTCGAGCATGGATTCGACAAACTCGTCCTGAGTCTTCGTGGCGCGGGCCGGATCCGTAAGGAGAAGCTCGAGCGTCTCCGCCAGGCCTGCGCCGGGAAGTATCTCGTCGGCAACGTCGGCCATTCTCGAGCGAAGCCGCTCTACCTCACTCCAACCCCACTCGTAGGTCGAGATCGGATCTATCTCGGTGCCGAGGAATCGAGCCGAGTGCAGAACATAACGATCGCGGCCCACCCCATCCCCAGCGACGGCATCGGGGAGAAACTCGCTCTCCAGAAAGCCGCTGAACTCAGAGAATGCTGCTTGCGCTGCTACCACTCCATCCGTAATCCGGGCGACCATCGCGTCGTCCACGATCTCCGACGCCGACGCCGGAAACGCCTTGAACTGAGATTCGTCGCCGGCGAGGTTGCGGGCTTGGCGAATGACCTCGATGATTTGGCGACGAGCGACCGGGAGTCCTCTCTCGATGGCGAGCGAGAGAGTCGCCGTGTATTGCTGCAGTGCCACCGGAAGGTTCTCAAGCCGGGCTGCTACGTCGGACCATCCGCTGGCGGTGCCGGTGTCCATTTGCTCAAACGTGTCGCGCAGATCCTGAAGAGGCGATGCGATGCTGTTCAGTTGCTGAAGGTCCTCCCCGGCATCGTGAAAGAGGATGTCTCGCTCGAGTTCAGCTCTCGCCACGCTTGCGGCGAGCTGCGACCACTCATCGTCGGTCTCCGGCAAGGCGTCGATTCTGGCTACCTGCTCCCGCCGCAGATCGGCGAGTGCCTCCAGCCCTGATGGGGAGAGATCCGGCCATTCGCCGTCATGGCCTGCAATTCCGAGGTAGGTGGCGAGCGTCGGCAGGGCCGCCGCCGTTTCGTCGACGATTGCACTGCTGAGGGTGTAGATGTCCTGGTCCATGATCTCCAGAAGGGGTTCGGCCGAAGCTCGACGTTAGCGAAGGTCACCTTCCCGGTCGCCGGTATCGTGCCTGCCCCAATGGATTACTCCCCCACCGGGCGCAGACCGTTTATCGCCGGGTTCCTCGATCTCGCTCCGATCCTGGTCGGCGTCTTTCCGTTTGGGCTCATCGCCGGTATCGCCGCAGTAGACGCGGGCCTCGGCTCCATCCAGGCGTTTGCAGCCTCACCCATCGTGTTCGCCGGTGCCGCTCAGCTCGCAATGATGGATCTGATCGGTAGAGATGCAGCGCCGATAGTGATCGTGGCCACTGCTCTCGTGATAAACGCCCGCTTTCTCATGTACAGCGCTGCACTAGCCCCGACTTTCCGTGATTTGGGGTCGATCCGCAAGGCATACGGGGCCTTCGTAATCACCGACCAATCCTTCGCCGCAAGCGTGCTGCGGTTTGACCAGGTCGACGAATCGCTGACGGATCGTTTTGCCTACTTCATGGGTGCATCCCTTGGCCTGTGGGGGACCTGGCTGATCTCTTCGCTGATCGGCGTCGTCTTGGGGGCAGAACTCCCGGCGGAATGGTCGCTCGATTTCGCCATACCACTGGTGTTCATGGCATTGCTCTTCCCGGCCATCAAAGACCGGGGAACAACGATCTCCGCCGTGACCGCCGCCGTCGCCTCCGTTGCGCTTGTGTCACTCCCGTTGAACCTGGGGCTCTTGGTCGCGGCGGCGATCGGTCTGGCGGTCGGGGCGATCTGGAGTCGGGGATGACCACCCACTCCCCCGCCCTCATCTGGCTGCTGCTGGGACTGACTGCGAGCGGCACCTGGCTCTTCAGGTTGTCGTTCATCGCACTCTTCGGCAGGGTGGCCGAAATACCGGATCTGGCCATGCGGCTGCTTCGCCTTATCCCTGCCGCCGTACTGGCTGCGATAGTCGCCCCATCGCTCACCCATGCGACTGGGTCATTCAATCTCGGAACGGAGCGATTCGCCGCCGGAATGATCGCTGCGTTCGTCGCCTGGCGCACCAAGAACGTCCTCGCCACGATCGGTGTGGGGATGGGTGTGTTGTGGGCTCTACAGGCCCTGAGCTAGCAGCCAGTGCCGGCCGCTGCGGCCAGTGCATTGACTCGGTTCGTGACGGTGGTGGTGGTCCCGATTGTCTGGAAATTGCCGAGTCCGGGAACCCACAGCAGAGCGATCTCTTCGACCTGCCACACATCCTCGTCTGCACCGGGTTGGGTCGCATTCACCAGGGTGATTCCATCCAAAGTGCAGCGGAAGCCCTCGCTGTGGAATACGCCAATCCCACCGTAGGGTTCGAACATCGCGGTCCCGTCGAGGGTGGCCTGCTGCAGATTGCAGCCGGAATCGAGATACCACACACCAAAGATCGGCCCCACGAGGGTGAAGCCGGTATTGACGAGAATCACCTCTGCGGCGACACCCACGTTCATCACCGAAGTCGCTTGTGGGGAGGAGAAGGGGTCATACGGCGTGATCGCGGCGTGAGTCGCATATCCATAACTGAGCTCAACGAACACGAACCAAGCTCCTCCATCTTGGAACACGGTGACCGCGTCGAGATCGCCGTCGCCGTCGACGTCACCTATCACCGACGTCCGGTCGGTGGCGAACGTTGGTATCGAGTCCGGGATCCCAGCGCAGACAGCAGCGGCCGGCGGCAACGCGGCGGTGGTCGTGGGTGCGGCAGTTGTGGGTGCAGCAGCTGTTGTCGCCGGGGCCGCCGTCGGGGGGGTAGTGGGGACGCCCGTGGTGGTGACACCGGAGGTGCTCGGCGCCGTCGTACTCGAGTCCGCGGACAATGTCGTAGCTGCCGGAGCGTCATCGCCGTCGCCAGCCACTACGACGATCAGCACCACCAACAGTGCAGCGATCAGGCCGCCGAGGAAAGCCAACAGGGCGGTGTACCGATTACCCACTTGAACTACCTCCTGTGAGGAATCCTACGCAATCCCGACCAGCGAGAGACCCGCCACTCGCACTCAACGACCTTCCTACGGAGCCAGCACCGGACAATCGAATTCGGCCGAGCTAAAGATCGTGGCGTCGTTTGTCGGGCTGGTCAGCAACGCGACCGATGACGCCACCGGCTCGAATTCGAGCAATCCCGGCACCCAGAAGTAATCCGTAGTCGTGTACTCCCAGTTGATCCCGTCACCAGTTGTGGCCGACGTGGTCGTAAAACCGTCGAAAGTGCAGAACATCCCGTCGAGATGAGTGACCCCTCCGCCGATCGGGAACCGAGCGACCGAACCGCTCCCGGCGATGGTTGCCTCGAAGATGTCACAGCCTGGGGCGAAGAAGAACCCGACGAGCTGAGTCGATGCACCGCTGTCGACAAAGGCAAAACCGACGTCTTGACCTCCACCGCCGAAGTCCTGGGCTCCCAGAGCCGTCACCGGGCCGAACACAGCCGTCTGGGTTGCATACCCATAGCTGAACGCCATCTGAACCCACCAGGTCCCCCCGGCGTCTCGGTAGCCGATCATTTGATCGAGGTTTCCATCCCCGTCGAAGTCACCACTCACGGAGCTGACATCGGGTCCGGGTCCGGGCAGGAGCGGACTCGGGAGTCCTGCGCAGGCGCCGGCCGGAGGAGGAGGTGGAGCCGCCGTCGTGGCTGTGGTTGGCGACGCAATTGTGGGCGCAGGGGCGGAAGTCGCAACCGTGGTCGCCGCGGCCGTCGTCGCTGCGGCATCGATCAAAGTCGTTACAGATTCACTCGGGGCCGTCGAATCCGACGCCACCGAGACCCCATCGTCCTCGCTGATAAGTACAAGGATCAGCACGACCAAGAGAATCGCGATGATCGACCCCAGGAAGATGAGCGCCCGCTGTTGCTTGGGATCCATTGCGTGGAAGGGTAGAGCGCTTGCGGCTACCCGAGCGGTATCCTGCGCACGTCCCACCGGAGTCTCGATGCTGATTGCATCTCTTGATCCTGAGATCTACCTCAAGTCGCAACGCACCCAACGCCGAATGGTCGGCGCGGTCGAAGCAGCGATCAGCGACGCCCTTGATGGACCGGTTGAGACCAATCTGATCTCCGGTCATCGCCTCATCGTGACTACCGCCACCGCAGGGGCGGTGGACCGTCTGTCCAGGGTCTTCGGCGTGCGCGCCGTCGAAACTGTCGCCGCTCTTGAGTTCTCCGGTGTCGACGAGCTGAGCCAGTTGGTGGCCACCCGTTTCTCCGCTGCGGTGACCGGGCACACCTTTGCGGTTCGCCCAACGAGGATCGGATCACACGAGTGGTCATCGCAGGATCTCGCCGTGGCGGCAGGCTCACTATTGGTGGAGGCCGGCGGTACCGTCGATCTCACCAGTCCTGAGGTGATGGTCCGGGTCAGAGTGGTCAACGACGTCGCTTATCTCACGCTTGCGGTCGAGAAAGGCGTCGGTGGCCTGCCGGCCGGCACCCAAGGTCGCGCACTCGCCATGTTCTCGGGGGGAATCGACTCGCCTGTCGCT
>Ga0255048_10001743_pt1 | contig 14615 bp, 21 predicted proteins | sample JV7_2_2_MG_FD_183619 | JGI IMG/M metagenome (GOLD analysis project Ga0255048, IMG submission 183619) | Seawater microbial communities from Jervis Inlet, British Columbia, Canada - JV7_2_2 | ecosystem: Environmental > Aquatic > Marine > Inlet | place: Canada: British Columbia | collected 2016-10-06
TCGGCACCCGCCGATCTGGACACGTTCACCTTCCTCCCTGCACCTTCGCCGCTGGCGATGTGGGCAAGGCGACAGGCTCACGAAACAGCAGTGCATCGATTCGACGCCGAGAATGCTGCAGGGATTGCCACAACGTTCGATCCGATCTTCGCCGCAGATGGCGTTGACGAAGTGCTCGCTGCCTTTGGACCGCGCGGCAACGAGTTCCCGATAGGGGACTCAAAGACAATGGCGGTCCACGCGACCGATACGGACGACCGTTGGCATGTCACGATGGCACCGGACGGGATCACGACGTTCCGCGGAGTCGGACCTGCAGATGTGACTGTTGAGGGAACCGCGTTGGATGTCTACCTCTCCATGTGGAATCGCGGGGACAGTTCGGATCTCACCATCACTGGTGATGATGAAGTTCTCGCGGCATGGCACAACGGCCACAGAATTCGATGGTCGTAGATCTGTTGGCCAGTGGCTCTGAGTTCAAGAAGCGGAGACCCATCGCCCGCGCTGTGCGCCCGGTGCCGGTGTCACTCCTGTTGATCGATGGTGTGCGGATCCGTGGGGGGAAGCCGATCACGTCCTTCCTTCACCCCAACGACAGATAGCCCGGCCAGCGTTGCGCCGGTTGCTGACGTCAAAGCTAGGGCTACCAACGCTCCCGCGTCGACGTAGGCGCCGCCGAGCGCTGGGCCCGCTGCACGTCCGAGAGCCAGAACGCCCTGTCCGTCGCCAGCCCTTTCGCTCGGCTCGAGGGAGCGGTCGACGAGCATCTGGAGGACGCCAGGAATACCCATCCAGAAGGCGAATCCCCACCACATCATGCCTACATAGAACAACCAGGCCGGTCCAACCACGGTAACGATCGCCGCAGGCCCGATCGACGCGAGGAACCACCCGGGATACCGGTGCCGAGTCGAGAGTCGAGCGCCGAGGAGGGCACCAGCGGCGTTGAAGCTGAAGGCGAGCGAGGACGCGAATGATGACAGTCCATGGATATCGCGCGCAACGATGGTCTGATTGATGAACATCGCGGAACCGAAGAACGTCAGCGCAAAGAGTGCCAGAAGCAGGATCCGGTTCGATCGAGACCCCGAGATCACACCTCTAGCGCGTCTCCGCCCTGCCACGGGAGCCCATAGCACCGCTGCTGGAACGGCAGCGATGGCTAGAAACACATACACGGTCTGGTCGCCCCTTCCGGCGAGCACAGACATGAGCGGGGCCGCGACCAGCGCGGTCATCGGGCCGGTTGCTGCGATTGAAGACATCGAACGCTTGTGCCGCATGGCGTTCGACCATGTCAGCCAGGTCATAGTTCCTGCCGCCGCACCGGCCATCACCCGGAGGATCAACAAGACGGCGTAGACACCGGCGAAAGCGCTGAGAAGGTTCACGACAACGAGCGAGATGGCTGAGATACGGAGCAGCTTCCCTGATGGCCGCATAAGTCGTGGGAACACAAAGTTCACGGCCGCGAATGCCCCAACCTGGGCCACGGAAATCGAGCCGGCGAAGCCCTCTGAGATTCCGTAGTGATCTGAGAGGGGCGTGATCAGAAAGGGAGTAGAAGCAAAGAGCATCGTCACCGATGCCGTTGCCGCAATGAGTGCGAGTGGGGCTCCCTGACGGCCGCCATAGAGGATCCTGGATGGAATCTGCATCAGCCGATTATCGCCGTGCCGCACTGTTAGCGCGGACCCGTGTACCACGGGCGAAGAATCGATCGGGAGGGCAGTGCCATTGCCCTCCCGATCGCTCTCTCCCTGCTGCGCAGTCGACCAGGTGCTCGACTGCCTCTGCCGGTTCGGGCGTTCGGGACGGGTCCGTCGCTTTCAGCGCCCAGATGGTTGCTAGCGACTGCGGTGGGAGTTCGATGGACGTCGGGTCGTCCAAGGGCCACAGGACAGGCGGCTACGCGAGAGCCCGAGGAGAGGAATCCAAGAGAAGCCGTATACTCCACCGAATCCACCATGCGCCCGTAGCTCAATTTGGATAGAGCGTCTGACTACGGATCAGAAGGTTGGGGGTTCGAGTCCCTCCGGGCGTGCCACCGGAATCCCTTGTGCCGCAAGGGATTCCGCCTATTGGCCGGTTAGCTCGATGACCTCTGGTCCGCGGTTGGTCCGCATTTGGTCCGCGAGAGCTTGACGGCGTAGTCCGTCGAGGGCCACCGCGAGAGCCTCCATATCGGACGGGAACAGGTGCCCGTAGCGGTCCATCGTCACGGAAATCGATGAGTGACCAAGGTGCACCTGGATCGCTTTGGGATGCGCCCCTTCGGCAATGAGCAGGGCCGCGCAGGTGTGCCGCAAGTCGTGAATCCGGAGCCCCTCGGGCAACCCAGCGTCAGCTACGGCCTTGTACCAAACCTGACGCCGGAAGTTCGAGTTCCGGAGAGGCTTTCCCAAGGGCGAGGTGAAGACCAGCGCATTGGGACCGTCGTCCACCTCTCGGGCGATGTGCTCGGCCAGTAGCTCGCTGAGGAAGCCAGGCAAGATCACCGTTCGATTGCGATAGGTCTTCGTGGCACCGAAGTGAAGCATCCCCCGAGCCTCTGAGAGCGACTCTGTGACCTCGATACGGGACCGCAGGAGGTCGCATCGCTTGCGACGAACTGCGACGGCCTCGCCCCAGCGAAGACCTCCATAGGCGAGCAGATAGACGAGCGATCCATAGGGTTCCCGGATCGCCGCGGCGAGACGCTCGACCTCTTCTGCGGACAGGAAGAGCATCTCGGGGTCAGGCTGACGGGCGACTTTCACACCAGTGACCGGATTCGCGACGAGGTAGCCAGCCTCGACAGCCAGCATCATCATGCTGTTGAGCACCTGTCGCGCCTGGCGGACACCGGAGGGACCGAGCCCTGCTGCTTGCAGGTCGGCGACCCACTCCTCGACGGCCATGCGGTCGATGTGGCGAAGCTGTTGGCCACCGAAAGCAGGGAGGACGTGAGCGTGGAGATTGGACTCGTAGCCAGCCAATGTCTTGGGTTTGAGATGGGACTTCGTGCGCAGCCACCGATCGGACCAATCGGCAACGGTGGTCTTCGAGAGCCGAGGGTCCGTCCACTCCCCTCGGATTCTGTCCGCTTCCACTGTGACAGCAAAACGGCTTGCGTCAGACTTTCGGACGAAGCTCCTGGCTCGCTCTCGTCCTGATGGATCTCGGTACCGGACCTGCCAGGGTCGCCGCCTTCCGGATCGGTGTTGGATGTGTGCCACGGTCGGATGCCTCCTCGTTCACCTGTGGCAATCAAAGCACGTCTGTCTTGATCCTGTCGCTGATCCACTCCTCGATGTCGGCCCATCGGTAGCGAACATGCCTGCCGACGCGGAATCCTGGCGGACCTTGGCGGTGATATCGCCACGCGTAGAGCGTGGCTACAGGCACGCCGAGGTACTCGGCGAGATCTTCGACACTGAGCAGCCTATCGGGGGACTCCATGGCCTGATCTTCCGCCGGAACCCTCTCATCAGAATGTCATCAGAGTGTCAGTAACCCTGTCAACGCGAATCCGGGCTACGCCTTCGGCTGCCGTCAGGCAACGATCGGCCGGGTTGGCGGCGCTCACCGCCGAAGCGACGAAAGTCCTTGTGGCGCATGGCCTCTCGCGGTGTCAGCGTTGCCGATGACACTGTGATGACATTCTGATGAGAGGGTTGATGACACTCTGGTGAGAGGGTTGGGGTGTCTATTGCACGGTCATGGAGCAAAGAACGCCCAGTCGCCGAAGTGGAGATCCTGTTGTCGAAAGCGACTTGGTTCATCCAGTTGGCCGCTCGGGGCCACACAAGCAGTCCGGACTCTCTCTGGATCGCTCGCGGCCCAGCCACAGGGCGAGGTTCCGCACCCAGCAGACGCCAGCAGGCCAATGCAGTCCCACGATCAAGAAGCCCCAGAACAGGATCTGACCCGCATGACCACGACGCACGACAGCCGCTATCTGAAGATCGACCATGACACCGGCCTTCGCGTCGCGATTGCGCACAGACACCCCCAAATCACACACGCACGTGCAACAAGTTGTCTGAGGTGCACATGTGCACATCACAGGTGGCGCTGATGGATATGGACAGGGGCGTCTTGGCGAGGATCGACCGCAAGCTCCACGCCGGACTCTGTGACGGTGAGGCTCTTCGGACGCTGCGGGTGCCGGCGACTGCAGCGAAGTGGTCGACGTGGAAGCGGTACTGCGACTCTGTTGGGGTCTCGATGGGTCGAGCCGTGGCGACGCTCATCGACGGAGAGCTCAGCACTGTGGTCGGTGAACACACTGCTGGAGAGTGGCCGGCGTTCGCTCAGCAGGCCGTTGAAGAACTCGAGAGCCGAGAGGCCAGGATCGAAGCGCGAGAACACAAGGTCGATACTGACGAGGCCCGGATGCGCGAAAGGAGTGTGCGACTGCGACGCTGGGAAGATGAACTCGAGGCACGAGATCAACAGGCAGAGTTTGTGTCAAAGATCGCAACACTTCAGTCGACGGACCACTCCAAGATCGGGCGAAACGAGCGATGCCCCTGCGAATCAGGCCTCAAGTACAAGCGATGTCACGGCTTGGTCGGCGGCACACCCACCCGGACATGAGTGGGCGGATAGCCGTCAGTCGATCGCCCGGCGGAAGAGCACCAGAACCCAGCCGCGACTTTCCGTTCTCTCTGGACACAGACAGCGTAAGAGACAGCAACACGCTGTTCCTTGAGGAGGATTGGAGAAATACGATGCGATGGTCATTCCCCTACATCGAGAGGGTTGGTTTGAGTCTCGTCTTGGTGGCGACGGTGCTGCTTCTGCTCATGCTGGTAATTGCGAGTTGCGGTGACGGTTCGGCACAGTCCTCGGTAGCGGGCGGCGTCCGGGACGGCGTCGACGTCGGATATGAATCGGTTGTCTGGGTTTCAACAGTCGGGCTCGCGCAGGTGGACCCCGACGTTTGGGGCCCACGGTTCGAGGAGATCTGCGTGGCTAACCGGGCGGGAGATGGTGACTCGGAGCTTGAATCCCTCGCGAGAAGGTACATCGCCGAGGACGCCAGCCTTTCGGTGCGGTCGTCTGACGATCTTCCAACTCTGAGCGACGCCGTTGACTCACTACTGCTCATCGCTGGGAGTATCTGTGAGCGGTAGGAGAGTGATGAACCGCCGACTATTCGTTGTGTGATTCGCGGAGAGAGTGCTCTGGCAAGGTGAACGACCGATGGCGCGGGTGTGTCCGTCAGGTTCGTCCGACGTAGTCCGCGGTTGGTTCTCGCAGTTGACCATTGCACTGTCGGCGCTCACCGTCCATAACCGAGGATGTCAGGTCTCGGTCATGATCGCGAATGGATCCTCCACCGCGATGCCTGCATCGCGTACCCACGACACCGTCGCATCGGGCACCTGGTCGTACTCGCCGCAGGAGGTTCTCCGTCTTCGAGCATCGTCCGCCGAAACTGTGGTCCGTCCTGCATACCAAGCAGAGCAATCTGAGATCGCCTCTCAGCAAGCTGATGTGGCCTGTCTTCTCGCCACCAACTCCGTGGCCAGCCTGACGTGAACCTCGCGCAGTCTGGTCCTTGACATGCCGAGGCGCCGGTTTGATCATAGCGATTCGCCACTACGCATTCGAAGATCGACACAACCTCTCCAATTCGAACGGTTCAGCCATCCGTGGGCGAGGGAATGCTCAACGTACGGAGGCATCGCTTGGGCATGCACACGTTCGGTCTGATGTTCGCCGATCTCTTCGCGGCCCGACAGCACCGGGATGAACGATCACATGGACCGAAGCCCGCAACGATGGGCTAGGGCGGAGGTGGGTTAGGTACGAGAACGACGACCTGATGCTCAGTGTCATATGCGACGCTGGCGCACGGTCGATCCGGGTGGTCGGGTTGACGTGTCACCGTCCAGTCGGCGAGACCGTGCGCGTCGAGTATGCCGTTGATCACGGTTTCGGCTTCGTCAAGTGGTTGGCAGGTTGTCGCAAGGATGTAGTCGGTGATTTCCTGTTCGGCAGCTGCCAGCTTCTCGAGATTGTCGCTGGGTTGGTTCGGGTTCTGGTGCGCAAGTCCGAGCAACTCACAGACATCGGGATCTTCGGTCGGGAAGACAGCAACAGCTCCGACGTTGGTGACACAGGCAGTGAGCGGTGGGACATCTCCAAGGGGCACGTCTGGGTTTGCTAGCAGTCCGTCTGCCCAGGCTGAGGCACAATCGCTGGCTGCTGGGGTGCCGTCTGCGCTGACCGCTACGATGTCGCTGCTCATTGTCACGGCAGCGTGGCACGAGATACCAAGCTGAGTTACCTCTCTGGTGAGGATGTACCAAGTCATTCCGGCTGCTGCTACCGCAGCGATGATCGCGACAGCAAGTACAACGCGTGGCCGGACAGCGCGTCGAGGACGACCGGATTGAGTGATCTGCTGCAGCAGCGCGCGTCCTCGAGGCGAGTCAGCGTCCGGGATGGATGTGCGATCGACGGGGTCATAGTCGCTGAGAATGTCGAACGGGTCTCGGCTGTTGATCACATCGCACCTCCCTTGCGGATTGCAGGCTTCATCTGTTGGGTAGCAGCTCCCTTTGGATGCTGCACATCATGAGTGTCCGGCAACCCAGGGAGGGCGCGACAGGCCGAGGAGATCAGTGTTGCCATCACGTAGCCCCAAGCTGTGTCTCGGACGCGATTCTGAGGCGCTTTCGTGCTCGATAAAGTTTCGATCGCGCCGATGCATTCGTGCCCCCGACGGCTTGAGCAATCTCCGAAACAGTCAGTCCTTCGAACGCTGCGAGCCGGATGATCTCTTGATCTCCTGCTGAGAGGGTTGATAGTGCCCGGAGAACGCGCTCCACGTCGTCGCCGAGCTCGACCGAACTCTCCACGGATACAAGCCGCACGGGTGGCTGTCTGAGGACCTTTGCCTTCAGTTCGCTGAACCTGTTTCGACTGCGAATCTGATTCCCGATTGTCCGATACGCGACCCCGTACAGCCACGCAAGACCAGAATCTGCAGCGAGTACCTGGTCAAGCCTGCGCCACGCAACGAGGAAGGTCGCCGCCACGACATCATCAACGAGATTCGGATCGAGACGCCGGCGGCAGTAGGCAACGATGTCCGGATAGGTGGAGCGGTACAACTCCTCGAAGCGTTGCTCATTGCTCCACCTATCGGACACTCAGAAACCCCCGCTGTGCGCGGCCTTTCGGTCGCTAGTAGATATACACCGAGGTTACGTCATTGTTCCAGCCAGTAAGCATCGACGAAGCCTGGTCATAGGCCTGCGTCAGATAGGTCGGGTATCGGTCACCGCCGCCGTTGTTGTAGTCAGCAAAGATCGAGGAACAGGGGCCGACTTTGTACGACGACGTTTTCTGGTTGAACCCATAGGTGGACAGGTTGATCCACTGTGCTCGGTCTCTCAAGTAGAGAACTTGACCTGTGTAGCTGGTGCCCTCATATAGCCGAAGGTATCCCGAACACGTAACGGCGAGCGGAGTGACGCCACCAGAGTCAACGAACTCTACTGAATCGTCCAGCGCCGCTATCCAAGCATCCATCTCGGATTCGCTCGCGAAGCACTCCACGATTCCCTGCTGCTCCCACACGAAACAAGCCTCAGCGCCGCCCCAGTCCTGGGACAAATCGAGTACCTGACCGTCGAAGGTCACCGTCGCGGTGTCCGACGGCTCATCGGCACTTGCAGTACCGATAGATACAACGACCGCCGAGACCACGAGCAACCCAACGACCACATTCCTTCGGACCCATGACTTGAGTTCTCCTGACATCTCGAACCTCCTACACGCGTGAATCCCTGCCTCTCGCAGGCTGTTCACGAGATGTGTCCGGAAACGGACGCGTGTCGCGACTCGAACATGCTGGCGGAGACAAAGACTCACGAAGAGGGTCATCCGGTTCGACACAGGGACTCCGAGACTTTCTGGTCGTCACAACCTCTGTTCGGCCAAAGCCGCAGGGAGATACATGGGAACACCCCGAGACCTCACACGGCGAGACCTGGACCTCCTCGACGCACTCGCCACCGAGCGCACCATGACCGATGTTGCCGATGCCATGTTCCTGTCTCAGCGACAAACCCGCCGACTCGTGCGCGACCTCGTCAAACGCATGGGCGTCACCAGCAGCCGAGCAGCCGTCGCCGTCGCGGGTGCCCGTGGCTGGATCAGCGAACCCGAATCAAATCTGGCAGCAAACCCGGACGCAACTTCTCTCGGTCCCGTCGCACCTAGGAGAGACCAAGAACGCGAGCGATGACTGGTCTCGTACGGAAACACGTCGAAGAGCGGGAGGAATGCAGGTCGCTTCAACCCAATTGGATCACCGTTCGGTCGTCGAGAAGCTAGGTCCGAATGCTGAGACGGATCGGGGTATCCGTTCGGGTCCAACAACTGAGCAGAACGCGGAGTTGAAACAGTTGAAGCGTGAGAACGCCGCGCTTCGTAGTGCCAACGACATCTTGAAGGCGGCAGCACATCTCTTCGGGGCGGAGCTCTACCGCCAACCAAAGAGTTGGTCGCGTTCATCGACGAATAGAAGAACCGGACCAGTCGCTGTCTTCGGTGGGGTATCAAGCCGATCTGTGACCAGTTACCGATCGCCGTGGCAACCTATTATGCGGCTCGGAACCGGGCCCCGTCGACTCGGACGGTCCGTGACTGTAGCCGTTCAAAAGGCTCCATAAGTGAGAGCTGATCTTTCCGAAGGGGCGTTGGAGAGGCCTTGCCGACGTCGAGTTCGCCACACTCACCTACGTCGACTGGTTCAACAACCGGCGCCTCCACGGTGAGGTCATCCCCGGACCCGGATACACGACACCAGCGAACTTCAAAGCGGACTACCACCGTCAATACGTCCCACCGAACCGGTGAGGACCTAGACCCGAGGGGCGCTTCAGCCCCGGTTCCAATCCATGTAGGACAGAGATCTCGCGACGGTTGGCGATTGGCAGACACATGATACATGAGGGTAAGCGCACCCCAGGAGTGTGACCCCGAGACGATGGGAAGAGAGAGTGATGTCGTGATGATGCGCATGGGTTTGGGTAGATGGAGTCGACTGCTGTTCGCGGTCGCTCTCGTGACGATGGCGGCGGCGTACGTTGGTGTCTCCGCAGCGGAGGGGGTCGTGCCAGGGGATCCCATGGTCCTTGGCGAAGCCGCGGAGTCGCTGGACTCCGTGAGCCACGTGCCTGTTGACAGGCCCATCGAGGTATGCGACGGCAAGTACTGTGCGGGCTTCATTCCAGCGAAAGAGAACGTGCAGACCCGGTCCGCCTATGGCTGCAACGGAGACGTTTGTATCTCCTTGACGGGTTCGGGGTTGACCGTGGACAAGTGGAGGACCACCGCTTGGAGGAGCAGCAGCGATCCGACGATTTGCAACGCGACCGCATACTTCAAGGCAAAACATCCATCGCAGGGTTTCTACACCACGGTTGATCTGGTAACGGTACCGGGCTGCTACTACATCTCCGGGTACTTCTACGCGTATTTTGAGGGTGGCGGTTCGTCGACATGGGTCGATGGAACAAGGCTCGGCAACAGCTGGGATCCAAATGCGTATCTGACGGGCTTCCCGACCAAGGAAGTGCACGACTGATCCGTCACGCGACGGGTCGGAATCCACCCACTTGGTTCGGCGATTGCCCAGTGAGCCAGGCTTCGATCGGCCTTCTCAAGTCGAGGAATCGAAGTTGCCAGTCGTCGTCATGCGTAATCGTGCCCGCAGAGGCACGATTACGCACATGTGCCGCGAGTGCTAGCGCCAAGCTCCGATTCTTCGGGGACTCTTGGAGCCAAGACGTGAGTGCGGAGCGCAGGCAGCCGAATCCAGGTGGTGTATCGAACGTCCGTCCGGTCAATCCGAGAGCCTGCTCAATCTCTCCAGCTAGTTCGTAATCGGTCACATTCGAGAGTTTACGCCGGGAGGCGAAGTAGCCAACTCACCTCGCAGTGGCGGGACACAAATGGGGACGAGAGACGAAACGGAGCAATGGATGCCCATAGCCACTCGACGAATACCACTCCTGGCGATGAGCGTTCGAGCGATGGGACGAGGTCGCGAGATATGGGAATCCAGCAGGCTGGGTGTTCCGCGTCGGCCTGAACTGGGCCGATCATGGAGCCTGTAACCGTGGGCATGGCGCCGTTCAGTACCGACACCGATTACCCCGGACATTGGCCTCGTCTTCGTCGATACCGCCGTGGGTTCACGTTCGGCCGGCATGTGTGTGTCAGGAAAGATCAGCTCGAGGCAGTAGATCTGCTTGAGTCCATGTAGACGAGCTTGTTACGCAGGGAGAGCATCACAGCGGCGATATCCTCGAGGGCGGGCGAGCAGCCATGGTGTTCCAACCACGTCGATACGAAACCGTCTGAGCGTGATCCGCAGGCGAATAGCCGACCGAACGACAGTCTCGTTTGGTCCGCGTTTGGTCCGCGGGAGGTTGAGAGACGACCAGAAACGGCGCGAACCAGTCAGAGGCGAAAACCCAAGGGGCACAAGGGGTTTCGCCGAAATGCCAGTGTCGCCAAGACCCCTTGACTCTGACTACGGATCAGAAGGTTGGGGGTTCGAGTCCCTCCGGGCGTGCCCTGAAGTCCTTGCCGTGCAGGGGTTTCTCAAGTCGAGACGTGCGACGGCTCTGGCACTTCTGTTCGGGTTTACCCCATTCATTACCCCACAGCGGCACGCTGGCGTACCGTTTGCGAGGCCGAGCATGTTGCCGGTTATGGGCGGGCAGACATAGCAGAACGTGGCCGCGTTCCATAGTTCGCGACTCAACATTCGGGTACGCTGGGGACACAGTGATTGGAGTTGGGATTGAGGGCGATCGTCCAAGACAAGTTCGGTTCACCTGGTGAGGTGTTGGAGTTCAAAGAAGTTCACAAGCCAGTGGTCAAGGATGACCAGGTGCTGGTCCAGGTGCGCGCTGCTTCTGTCCATATAGGTGACAGTCACATGACCAAAGGTGTGCCATATGTGTTGCGCCCGATCTTCTCGATGAGCAGAGCAAAGAACGGTGTTCCAGGGTCGGATATCGCAGGGACGGTCGAGGCGGTCGGCAAGAGCGTGACGGAGTTCCAACCAGGTGATGAGGTCTTCGGCTGGTGCAAGGGTGCCTTCGCCGAGTATGTGTCCGTCTCGGAAGACGCGCTGGCGCTGAAATCCGCCGACCTCACGTTCGAGCAAGCCTCCGCTGTAGGGACATCCGCATTCACTGCCCTCCAGGCTCTTCGCGATCAAGGGAACGTCCAGCCAGGGCAGAAGATCTTGATCACCGGTGCGTCGGGCGGCGTGGGAACATTCGCGATCCAGATCGCCAAGGTGTTCGGTGCCGAAGTGACCGGTGTCTGCAGCACGAGGAATGTGGACATGGTCCGATCGATCGGCGCAGACCATGTCATTGACTACACCCAAGAGGACTTCACGCGTAGCGGGCAGCATTACGACTTCATTCTCGACAACGTCGGGAGCCATTCGCTGTCAGACACCAGAACAGCGCTCACCCCCGAGGGGACGCTGTCGGCCAACGGTGCACCCATGAGTGGTTGGTTCGGTGGCCTGGGCTACTTCATGACGGCGTTCGTGTCGTCACTGTTCGTGCGCCAGCAGGAGCGCCCGTTCGTTTGTATGCCGAACAAAGAGGACTTGGCCACTTTGAAGGAACTCGCCGAGGCCGGTGCGGTCGCACCGGTCATCGATAGAACGTATCCGCTAGGCGAGACGGCCGAGGCTATCGGTCATGTCGGAGAAGGACACTCCCAAGGAAAGACCATCATCACCGTGGAGCAGCCGAGAATACAGGAGTGAGGTGATCGACTCGTGGTAGATGTCAGAGTCATTCTTTCAGGGCTGTGGGTGGCCCTGATGCTCACCTATCTCCTGGGTGATGTGCTGCGGATATTCGCAGGCGATGCGGTGCCAGGTGAGATGGCTGGCGTGAAGGCAACACAGGGAATGTTCCTGGGAGCCGCTGTGATCATGTTGGTGCCAATCGCAATGGTTGTCTTATCCATGGACACTGCCGTATCCCGCGATCCGCTGGGTCAGCATCATCGTCGCCGCAGTCGCCGTCGTGTTCAATCTTCTCGGCTTGCCTTACGACGGTGTGTACGACAACTTTCTGATCGTTGCGGGTTTCGTATTCAACGGATTGATCATCTGGTATGCCTGGACGTGGACCTCGACCATCGCCTGAAGCACCGCACATACAGCGGTCGCTAACACCCGCCCATAGCGGCACATATGCGCCCCTAGCAGACCGAACATATTGAATCTCGTATGTCAAGGAGCGTGTGGTTTGGTGGACAGGACTGGGTGGGGCCACACCGTGTGGTGGGCAAGCTCGTATTAGGTCACACCGAACCGAAAGCTGGTGTGGGTGGGAGCCGACAGGTCATTATTAGGACAGCACCGTGAGGGTGCGTCAGCCGGTTATTGGGTCAGGCTCCCACCCGAGTCTCATGCTGTTCGCGGGAGGTGTTTGAACGTCTCTCTCGCGACGTAGCGTTTGAGGCAGCGCATGATCTCAGCGGTGTTCTTCCCTTCTGCACGTCGCCGGGCCACATATGCCTTGGTGGTGGGGTCGCCACTCATGCGAGTGAGGACGATGCGGTAGAGGGCTGCGTTGGCTTGCCGGTCGCCGCCACGGTTCAGCCTGTGCCGTCCATCCGTTTTACCTGAGCCCGCCGGTATCGGGCAGACACCACACAGATGCGCCCACGAACGTTCACTGTGGAGCCGGTCTGGGTTATCGCCTGCAGCCACCAGCAGCGACGCTGCCGTATCGGTCCCGACACCGTAGAGCCCGGCAAGGGACGGTGCTGTGCTGGTGACGAGTTCGGTGAGCATGCCGTCGAGGCCTTTGATCTCGGCATTAAGCGACTGGACACGACGCGCTAGGCCACGCATCGTGCATTGGGTTGTATACAGGACCGGGTCAGAGCCCATACGCGGTCTGAGTTTCGCCACCTCCGATACGAGGCTGGTCTTGGGACGGTCCTTGAACCTGGAACGAACCGTATCTGGGGCGGTGAATGTGAGATGCCGCAACTGGTTCAACGTTTCAATGCGTTGAGAACGCGCCGAACGGCGTGCCACCAACAAGATCCGCACCTGCTCAACCGGACCATTCCGCGTCTTGGGAACCACCTTTGCCGATCCTGACAGGGCAGCCCTCGCTGCAGCGATCGCATCCGTTGTATCAGACTTCCCGACCCGGCGACGGTTCTGACGGTTCTGACGATCAACCTCGATGACGGCGACCTCATGGTCGTGAAGGAAACGGGCAAGACCGACACCCCACGAACCGGTGCCCTCAACACCCACCACCTGAATCTCACCATAAGCCGCGAGCCAGCCGAGTAACGCCTCGTACCCTGACTCGTCGGCTGGGAACGACTCGACCCCGAGTATCCCGCCGTTGGCATCGACCGCTGCCGCTACATGGGAATCCACACCACCAACAATCATCCGTACCATTGACATAGTCGCCCCTTTCTGCTCGCTAAAGGCGAAGGGGTGGCACACGCCACCGTGAAGGCGGAAGAAGGGCCCGACAGAGCTGGTATCAACAGCTCGACAGGAATCCCACCGCCCGACCGGGGCGTGCAACACCACCACAATCATGCCACCCAGCCGGTGATGCGCTCCCAAGCGAGGGCGCCTATACCCAAACCGAGGTGTTGGTAGAGCAAATCTAGGTGGTGGTTAAGCAAATCTAGGTATGTCACACTCATGACACGCCTATTCCCTTCTGACAGTGTCGTTTCAGTGACCTGAGGCGATCAATAGGGAGGCACGAATGGCACTGTTCATGGACGTTCACAACATCGAAGGCGGAGTTTCCGTTGAAGATGTCGCTGGGGCGCATATGGCAGATCTTGAAACCCAGAAGAAGTATGGCGTGAGCTACTTGCGGTACTGGGTGAACGAGGAGGAGGGGAAGATCTTCTGCCTCGTAGAAGCAGACGACGCCGAATCCGCCAACACCGTCCACAGAGAAGCACATGGTCTCGTCGCCGACGAGATCTACCCGGTCAGCGAACACAGCTGATCTGCTCAGAAACGAGGAGAAGACCAATGAGACGATATCTACTAGTCATAGCGCTTGCAGCAACGATGGTGATTGCAAGTGCCGGCGCAGCATTCGCCGGAGAGGTGAAAGGACCTCCCGGGAGTGATCCGACTAACTACACGGCCGCAAGGACCCACGCGAATTCCATCTGCGCCTATTCGGGGTTGAATGACTACCCAGACGGCTCTCAGAGCGGCCCTCCGGGGCGGGTGCAGTCATTTGGGCAGGATGTGAAGAACGGTCACTCCCCTCAGGCCTTTAATCCTGGAGACGCTTGCGGACCTGGTTCGAACCATAACCGCTCCTGACTCGGGGTTCGGCAACTAGTAAACGACGACCTTCGTCACGCCCAGACCGAACCCGGATTCGACGTATGGCACGTCAAAGTACCCCGCCCATAACGGCACATATGCGCTCCCTGTGAGCCGAACATATTGCCGGTGGTTTCGAGGGATCGTTGCAACACCTTGAGCGAGACTTGTCTCGATGGAGGTGTGTCATGGCACGGTTGTCTGGTGTTGAGCGTGAGGAGTTGTGGGA
>Ga0255048_10001744_pt1 | contig 14599 bp, 10 predicted proteins | sample JV7_2_2_MG_FD_183619 | JGI IMG/M metagenome (GOLD analysis project Ga0255048, IMG submission 183619) | Seawater microbial communities from Jervis Inlet, British Columbia, Canada - JV7_2_2 | ecosystem: Environmental > Aquatic > Marine > Inlet | place: Canada: British Columbia | collected 2016-10-06
TATCGGCCGGGCGACGGGTGGGACTTGCTTGCGGCCAGATTCCATGAGGCGCATGTCGAGCGAAACGGGTTTGCTCGACCCGGCGACCCGATAGAGGTGGTGGCGGTACGCGCCGCTGCCACCGGGTGCCCCGCGCTCACGATCGATGACTTGCCCGAGCATCGCGAGAGCGGGGAATCGCGCCGAGGCGAGCGACCTGTGGTCCTTCGCGATGGTGCCGTCGAAGCGACGGTGTGGTGGCGGCCAGGCCTGGCGGTGGGTGACGAGGTGGTTGGCCCGGCGGTGATAGAAGAGCCTGAAGCGACGACATTCCTTGGCCCGAACGAGGTGGCCCGCGTACACGAGTCAGGGTCGTTGGAGGTGTCGTGGTGAATCGAGTCGATCCGATCACCCTGGAGGTCTTCCGCAACCGTCTGGCCTCGGTCGCCGAGGAGATGGGCGGTGTGCTTCGGAGGACTGCGTACTCGCCGAATATCAAGGAGCGTGCCGACTGCTCGGCAGCTGTGTTTGTGGCCAACGGCGAGATGCTGGCGCAGGCCGAGCACATCCCGGTCCACCTGGGATCGATGCCGGCATCTGTGGCGGCTGTAATCGACGTCTTTGGTCCAAACGTCGACCCGGGGGTCCAGTTCGCCGTGAACGATCCGTACGCCGGCGGCACCCACCTAAACGACCTGACCCTCGTCCGGCCGGTCCACATCGATCGCAAGCTGATCGGGTGGGTCGCCAATCGGGCTCACCACGCCGATGTCGGTGGTGAAGCGCCTGGGTCGATGCCGGCACACGCCACCCGGCTGGTTCAGGAGGGTCACATCGTCCCTCCGACGATCGCAGTCGTGGGCGGGGAGTGGGATCCTGATTTCTTCAACGGGTTTGTCGATGCCACCCGGACACCAGATGAACGGGTAGGTGACCTGTCGGCACAGCTCGGAGCGAACGAATCCGGGGCGCAACGTCTCGTCGAGGTAGTGCGGTCGCACGGTGTGAGGAGTTTTGCTGCGACCGCCGCTGGATTGCTCGATTACGGCGAGGCGCGTATGCGATCCGCTCTGGGCGCCCTCCCGGATGGCGAGTACGGATTCTCCGATGCGATGGAGTTTGGGGAGCGCGACGTCCCGATCGAGGTCTCAGTCGGGATAGACGGTGATCATCTGATTGCAGATTTCAGCGGAACGTCGCCGCAGATAGAGGCCAACTTCAATGCCGTCGATGCGGTCACCCGGTCATGTCTCTATTACGCCGTGCGAGTTGCCACCGACCCGACCATTCCGGCAAATGGGGGTTGCTACCGCCCGCTCGAATTGGTCACGGAACCGGGCTCGGTCGTTTCTGCACGAGATGGAGTCGCAGTGGCAGCAGGCAACGTCGAGACCAGCCAACGGATCGCCGATGTGCTTTTGGGTGCTCTCGCCGGCGCCGCTCCGGATCGGGTGCCTGCTGCTTCACAGGGCACCATGAACAACATCCTCATCGGGTCGGAGAACTCGGTCTACTACGAGACGATTGCCGGTGGCGAGGGTGCGACACCACACCGTGCCGGTCAGTCCGGGATTCACACCGGTATGACCAACACGAAGAACACGCCAATCGAGTCGCTCGAGACCCACTATCCCTTCCGTGTGCTCGAGACCAGCTTGCGGTCCCGAAGCGGAGGGGACGGGAGACATCGCGGAGGCGAGGGCATGATTCGCGAGATCGAGTTTCTGGAGCCGGCGACGGTATCGCTGATGGGGGAACGGAGACGGCTGCGTCCTTGGGGTCTGATGGGTGGTGCATCCGGTGCCTGCGGCGAGGATTGGGTCCACCGCATCGGTCAACCCGCTGAACGGGTCCCGGGCAAGGCAACCTTCGAGGTGGAGTTGGGCGATCGTTTGCGAGTGTTGACACCCGGCGGGGGTGGCTGGGGATCCAAAAATGAGTGATCCCCGGCGAACCGGGGACCACTCGGGTGGGGTGACCGGTAAGCCCCAGGGCGTACGTCAACCGGTCTATGTTGTGTTCACGACGGTCAAGGCGAACCTTCACCGCCGGATCTAGCCGTTTCCCGGGAGAACCCGGGAAACGGAAGTCTTTAGAAGCTGTGGCCCGGGCGCCAGATGGCGAGGGCAGGCTGTACCCACAGGGCAAAGAGGGTGGCGATGGTGAACGCCAGAACGATGAGCCGCTTCCGCATTTGTCTCTCCTTCACGAAGTCGCGTGACCTATGGAGAATGCAATCGGCTTATCTCGCGGATATCTAAAGCTATAGAAGAATCTGTGCGCTCACGCGCGCTAAGTGAGTTAGCGACTACCCCGAGTAGTAATGGAGTGTCCCATCGCCCTAAGGGCAGCAAGATCTCGCCGAATGGTTGCGTCGCTCGACCCCAACGCGCTGGCGAGATGACCGACGTTCGGACTTGCCCCTGCCTCGGTGGCCTCGGATAGGAGCCGGAGAATCTGGTGTCGGCGCCGTTCAACAGGATTCTCGATCTGCTCGTCGTCGGGTTGGTGCACTGCCCACGAGAGTTCAACCCATTCCTCCTGGCGAGGGGCTCTCCCAAGTGGCGCGTCGACTGAAGGGAGCCTGACCGGCTCACGTCTTGGTTGGAGAGCCGACCAGCGAGTCTTGATGTCGCGATGATTCGGTATATGTGCCCATGAGCGGGCGCGGATGTTGGCATCAAGGCCGCTGAGTACCTCAGTCAACTGGTCGTGGGCGATCGTGATGTAGTGCGCGGCCTCGGTCTCATCACCGAGGGCACCATGGACTTCGCTCAGAGCGAGGGGCACCAAGTGGGCAAGTTCCACTCCGGGCCGGATCTCCTTCATCGCCCTAGTCGCCCAGTCGAGTGCCTCGTTCGGCCTTCCGGCCCGGAGGGTTAGGCGGCCTGCCAGGGCCCGGACTCCGACCAGAAGATCGTTCATTCCGAACTCGCGGCAGATCGATTCAGCTTCGAGAATGTGGGCCACCCCGTCGTCGATCGAATCGTTTTCGAGTTCGATGGCTGACAGTTCTCTGAGTGTTTGTGCCGTGAGCCAGGCATCCTCGGAGTCCCGGGTTAGCGCGAGCGCTTCCGCGAATCGCGCTTGGCTGGTCGTGAGATCCCCAGTGCGGCCAGCGAGACTGCCAAGTAGACCGAGACACTGAGCGATACCCCGTGAATCACCAATGTGTGTGTAGATCGCGAGGGCTTCCTCAATCTGCTCTAGAGCGGCGTCGTCGTCGCCGACCATGCCGTGCCACAACCAGGCCTCGTTCGACAGCACCAGTGCCCTTCCTCGACTATTGCCGAGGGTCGCATAGGCCTTCTCAGCGGTCGCGAACGAAGTGAGCGCGGAATCGAGACGGTTCGTGATGACTTGGAGGATCGCCAGGTTCATGCGGTAGACGGCTTCGCCGTGGCGATACCCAACTCGTTGAGATATCTCGATGGCGCGATCGAGATCTGCCTCCGCACCGACCGGTTCACCTCGTTCCATACGGAGCGTCCCGAGGGTACCGAGCGCCTCAGCCTGTCCCCTGGGATCACCGATCTCCCCGTAGATCCGGAGTGCAGCGATGAGTTGTGATTCGGCCTCTCCGAATCGCTGCAGGTCTATCAGGTTCTGTCCAAGGGCGTTACGTGCGTTGGCTTCCTGCCGTGAGTCTGTGTCCCGGTAGTCGGCGGCCTCCTCAAGATGAAGAACGCCTTCGGCGGCGCGACCACCGAAGCAGGCGATCATGCCTAGGGCTGTGAGTGCCGAGACGATCTGTCCCGCATCCTCGGAATCGCGGGCATGGCTGAGAGCTGTTCTCGCCTCCCGTTCGGCATCGTCAAACCGATCCTGATGGGCCAGCCACCAGGCTTGACGTCTCAGGACCTCGCCCTTTTCTCCTGTTGTCGCGAATCTCGCAAGACGTGTCAGTACGTGCTGTTGGTCCTCCCGGCGACCCAGAACGTCGAGTACTTCTTCGTGCAAGGCGGCGGTCGCGTATCGGCGATCGTTGGATGCTCCGATTTCGTCCAACGCTTGTGAAGCTTGCGAAAGGTGCTGGGCTGCGGTGTCATACGCATGAACCGAAACGGCCTTCTCGGCGGAGAGCTCCAAGAAGTTTGCGGCGCGATCGGGGAGCCGTGCTGTTGTGAAGTGATGAGCGAGCAGTTCGACTTCCTCCGGTCTGTGTGTCTCCACTGCATTGGCAATACGCCGATGTAGATCCAACCGTCTTGAGAGTGCGAGGTCGTCGTAGACGACTCGACGGACGAGTTCGTGCTCCAGCGCGAATCCGGTCTCTCCTCCTTCCACGAATCTTCGCTTCTGAAGGTCGTCCAGGGCCTCCAGGGCTGTAGCGTCCGCGAGCTCGGAGGCATCCACGAGCTCGGTAACGAGAAGTTCGCCGTCGTGTGTCGCGACTATCTCGAGCGTCTTGCGAGATGACGGTTCGAGAGCCTCCAATCGGTGCCGGATGAGGGAGTGAACGGTTGGAGTCACGGGCAGCTGGTCGCGGCTGCTGGGAAGATCCTCAGCCGAAGCTTCGGCCTCGTCCAGCGAATCCCGCTCGTAGAGCGCTCGGAGGGTTTCCACGATGAAGAGCGGGACTCCACCCGTCTCTCGATGGAGTCGCTCAGAAAAACCACCGCTGACTTCGGTGCGACCAAGGCTCTTGCTGATGAGTTCCTCGGCTTGGGCGGGGGTCAATGCTGCGAGCGAAATCCGCTCGCAGTGTTCGAGACGATCGAGGCTTCGCAGGAGATCCCAGACTTCCGAGCGTTCCCTCGCTTCGCCGTGGCGGTAGGTGACGGCGAACAGGATCCGATCGTTTTCAATCCGATAGGCCAGCTGAGCCAGGGCCTGAATCGTGTCTTCGTCTGCCCAGTGGACGTCCTCGAGGACGACCAGGGTTGGATTCGTCGCCGCCAAGCCTTGGAATGCGGCACCGATGGCTTCCTGCATCCGGGCTTGCTCGTCCGCCATTCCCATCGCAGCTTCCGGTGCGGCATCCGGGGCGAGCTGGGGGATGAGGGGAGCCAGCGTGGCCAGCCGGGTGTCGTCCAGACGGTTCTGGAGTTGCCGGATTCGGAGGTCGCTCAACCCGGTCTGTAGTGCGTCGCCGATCGGACCGAATGGGCGTCCACCGCTAGGTGCAGACCTTCCCCAGATCACATCCATGCCGCGCCATTGAGCATCGTCTGCGACCTCGCGCAACAGGCGGGTCTTGCCGACGCCTGATTCGCCTTCCACGAGAACGATCCCGCCCCTTCCCTCCAGGACTTCGTCAAGGCGCTGCGCGAATTCGGCCCGTTCGGTTTCCCTGCCGACGAAGGGAGCGGTTCCCGCATCCCCGAACAACAGCGACTCCTCGTGGGAAGGGAGGGCTCTGCTGCCCGCGTCGCGGTCCGCGAGCATGGCCTCATAGAGCTCGAGTGTTTCTGTCGAAGGGCTGGTTCCCATCTCTTCGGCCAAGATCCGTCGGCACTCCTCGAATTGCCGAAGAGCCTCGTTGTGTCGGCCGAGCAGGACTGCGATACGCATCACTCGGCGGTGGGCTTCCTCGTCGAATTCGTTCTCCTGCGCCAAGCGGCGAGCCAGTGCCAGGGCCGTTTCGTAATCACTGCGTGCCATAGCGAGGTCCGCCAAACGCTCGAGCGCAGCGAGAAACCGCGTCCGTAGCCCTTCCTGATCCGGAAACAACCAGTCGTCGTAGAAGCCGGCGAGGAGATCGCCTCGGTATAGATCAACGGCCCTCGTGAGGGCCTCTGTTTCACCCGATCGGTCAGCCTCAGCTGCCTCCTCGAGCGCTGCGTTGAACTCATCGACATCGAGCCAGAAGTCGGCGTCGGCGTTGAACCGGATCGTGTCCGGGGTGCCGATGAGAAAACGTTGCTCATCTTCTTCGCCGAGGGTTGCTTGGGTTTGCCAGAGTGCTTGGCTCAGCCGACGCCGGGCCCTGCTCTCGTCGAAGTCGGGCCAGAAGGTCCCCGCCAGCAGATCGCGCGTGTGGGGTCGCTCCCGATTGAGGACAAGGAAGGCGAACAGAGATCGTGCTGCGCGCAGCGGCAGCTGTTCCAGAATCCGCCCATCCCGCCCGAGTTGAAACCCCCCGAGCAGGCGAATTTCGAGTCTTTCCATCTGAACGAGACGGTAGTCCGGGCTACTTCGACTGGCCGGTAGGGTGCGCTGGCCAAATGAGCCGAACAGTCACCAATCCCCGCCGGCTGCTTCCGCTCATCATGACAGTCACCGGCATGGGTGTTTTGGCATTTGCGATAATCGCCCCGGCTCTTCCTGACCTCGCTGACGAGTTGGGCGTTTCGCGTGGTGCGATCGGACTCGTGCAGGGTGCCGTCGCCATTCCAGGCATCTTTCTCGCGGCCTACATCGGCTACCTGGCAGATCGTTTTGGTCGGCGCAGAGTTATCCGAATCTCGCTAGTGATCTTCGGTACTTTCGGTCTTGCCTGCTTTTTTGCCCGTGACTACCGGGTTCTCATCACCTTCAGGATTCTGCAGGGTCTCGGCACCAGCGGTCTGCTGAGTCTCCCTGCCGTGTTGATCGGCGATCTGTTCACAGGTATCGAACGCCGGTGGGCGATGGGAATCAGTATGGCGGGTCTCACGCTGACGACGACACTGGCCCCGATTCTCGGTGGATTTCTCGCAGAAGGCGGCGCGTTCCGTCCGTTCCTCGTCTACGTGCTGGCCTTCCCGTTGTTCTTGATGGTTCGAAGGCTGCCCGACCCGGCGGGTGCCTCCAAGCCGGCTCCGCCGTTCGCCCATTTTCGAGGGGCCATGGACTTGCTCAAGGAACGTGGTCGTCGCAGCGACTTCCTGGGGGTCCTACCGATGTCGTTTCTCACCCTCGGGATCTACCTCGGTTTGGGGCTGACCGTCCTTCCCATATTCTTGGAGGACGAATTCGGATTGAGCGTTAGCCAACGCGGATTGGTTGCCGCGGTCCTTTCTGGAGCGAGCAGCACAGCCTCCGCTCTGAGTGGCCGTGTGGGGGCGCGCTTCCTGCCCCGACAGGTGCTCACCGGTGCGTTTTCGATGATGGTGATCGGGTTCGTGATCGTTGGACTGTCTCCGACGCTATGGGTGCTTCCGATCGGGCTTGTCGTTTTGGGGTTGGCCTCTGGATCGATCTTTCCGCTGCTGTCGGATTACTCGGCGAGTGCCGGTCCAGCGCACTACCGGGGCATGTTGGTGGGCACCTGGGTGTCGGCCAACCGCGTCGGTCAATTCGTCGGTCCGTCGAGCGGCACTGCCATTGCCCAATCAATCGGATACCGCGAGTCGTACTTCGCCGGAGCGGCCGTCATGGGGCTGGTTGCAATCACCTGGATGCCAGTGCGCAGGTTGGGCAGGGCGATCAGCCAGCGCGGTGGCCAATAGCGGCCCACCGGTAGGCTCGACACATGGTGGGATCGTTCGATGCTCTCGTCGCGGAGATGACCTCGATTGTCGGCGTCGATGCCGTTCGAGCCAGTGACCTTGATCGACACCTCTTTGGCAAGGACGCCGGAGTCACCAGAGGTGAGGTGTCGGTGGTGGTGCTGCCAAAAACCGCTCGTCAGGTAGCTGCAGTTGTGCGCGCCGCGGTGTCTCATGGTGTTGCTGTGGTTCCCCGGGGTGCCGGTACCGGCTTGGCGGGAGGAGCGGTGCCCGAGTCCCCGGCTGTTCTGATCGTTACGACCCGGATGGACCAGATCGACCTAGACGCGGGCAATCACCAAGCATGGGTGGGTCCCGGGGTCATCAATCTCGGCCTTTCCGATCACACGGATCCGTTCGGACTCTATTTCGCTCCGGACCCGTCTTCACAGGCAGCGTGCACGATCGGTGGCAACGTCGCCAACAACAGCGGAGGGCCGCACTGCCTTGCCGAAGGTTCCACGGTCAATCATGTCCTTGCGGTCGAGTTTGTCACCGCTGACGGCGAGATCGTCGTCACCGGATCCGGTTCTCCTGACCCCGCCGGATTCGACCTCCGTGGGGTGATGGTTGGATCCGAAGGCACCCTCGGGATAGTCACCCGTGTTCTGGTGAAGCTGCTGCCTAAACCCCCTGCTATCCGAACGCTGCTCATGGCGTTTCCCGAGGTAGCTGGAGCTGCGGCAACGGTCTCCGGAGTCATTGCTGCCGGCGTGGTCCCGGCCGCATTGGAGATGATGGACCGACCACTCATCCGCGCTGTAGAGAACTTCGTTCACGCCGACCTTCCCGTGGATGCGGCCGCGGTTCTGCTCGCTGAGGTCGTCGGCCACGAGGCCGGCGTTGATGCCGAGGCCGAATTGATCGCCCGGACCGCTACGGAGAACGGAGCGTTTCAGGTGAGACTGGCGGCCGATGCTGAGGAGCGCGAGTTGCTGTGGAAGGCCCGAAAGTCTGCGTTCGGGGCGATCGCTCAGATCGCGCCCGACTACTACCTCCACGACACCGTCATACCACGGACCAAGCTCGTGGAGGTACTCGAGCAGATATACGAGATCGCGACGCGGCGGAATCTGCTCGTGCTCAACACCATCCACGCCGGAGACGGCAATCTTCATCCCAAGTTCGCTTTCGACGGCAGCGATCCGGAGGCGGTGGCGCAGGTGAAGGCCGCAGCGGATGAGATCGTCGAGATCTCTATCGCTGCGGGCGGAATGCTCTCTGGAGAACATGGGATCGGGCTGGAGAAGCGCGGGTTGATGCACCTTGTGTTCTCGCCCGTGGATCTCGATGCCCAGGCTCGGCTGCGGGAGGCCTTCGATCCCGTCGGAGTGATGAATCCCGCCAAGGTTCTCCCGGCAGGCTCACGGTGTTTCGACTTCGGCCGGCCCGTCCCCGAAGGCACCTGGGTATGACCGGCTTGCGCTCGACCCTCGGCAAGATGTTCGGTGGATCGAAGACCGAGATCGAGGGGGCACCGCCCGCCGAGCTCGTGGTGGCGCCAGATTCGGCCGACCAGATCGCCCAACTACTCGACTTCGCTTCCGAGCATCGTCTGACCGTCCTCCCGTGGGGCGCTGGTACTCACCAAGGCTTTGGGGGGCGCATCGAACCGGATGTCATCGTCTCCAGCAGAAAGCTCGAAGGGATAGTCGAATGGAACCCCGACGACCTGACCGTGGTAGTCGGCAGCGGGACCACGCTTGGCGGTCTCGACGAGGTGATCGGGTCCCGCCGGCAATCAGCCGTCCTCCCGGAGTCGACCCCCGGTGCGACGGTTGGTGGGGTAGTTGCCGCCGGCGTATCTGGGTGGCGGCGTCTTCGCTACGGGCCAACCCGGGATCGCCTGCTCCAGGTGGAGTTCGTGACCGGCGACGGCCGGACGGTGACTGGTGGGGCGAGAGTGGTGAAGAACGTGACCGGATACGACCTTCCCCGCCTTCTCGCCGGATCGTTTGGTTCGCTCGGGATTATCACGTCGGTGTGTCTGAAGCTGTGGCCCGAGCCTGAAACGGCGGCGACGGTCACGACGGATGATCCGGAAAGAGCGGGGGCAATGACCTATCGCCCACAGGCGGTTCTTGAAACTCGAGACGGCGTGTCTGTCTTTCTCGCTGGTACCGCCGCTGAGGTGGAGGCTCAGGCAGCCGCGCTTGCAGGGGAGGCAACCGCAGGGTTCGTCTGGCCGGAGCCTCCTGTGGCGAACTGTGCGGTTCGCATTCGCGTTTCGCCTGTCGATGTGTCGGCGCTGATAGCCCAACTCGGCGTCGGAGAGTTCGTTGCCGCCCATGGAGTAGGCGAGATCATGGCGAGTGTCGAACCCGATGAGATGGAACCGTTGCGCGAATGGGCCTCGGCGAGAGGCGGCACCCTCGTGGTCGAACACGCTCCAGCTGAGGTTTATGAGACGATCGATCCGTGGGGAGTTGCCCCATCGACGCTCGGGTTGCAGCGCCGGGTAAAGGCTGCATTTGATCCACTAGGGGTGCTCGTCCCAGGCCGACTCCCCGGCGGAATCTGATGGGTTGGTCGACCAGGTGGGCTCCGACCACCGCTGAGTTGAGCTCATGCGTCGAGTGTGGCTTGTGCCTCCCGCACTGCCCCACGTTTCGGCTTACCGGAGACGAGACCGCATCACCCCGGGGCCGGCTCAATGCGATGTCTGCCGTGGCCGCGGGCCTGATGGAGGTCGATGAAGCGTTCGACGAGGTCATGTCGTTTTGCTTGCAGTGCCGTGCCTGTGAGGCAGCCTGTCCCTCGCTGGTCCCGTTCGGGAGGGCGATGGAGGGTGCCCGCGCCGAGGTGCGAGCCGCTCGCCCGCGGGGTCGCCGCTTCCGCACTCGGGCTTTGGGTCGTTGGGTAGGTAGGCGCCGCGTTGTTGGTGTTGCTTCGTTTGGTGCCGCAGTGGCTCAGCGTGTCGGTGGATGGGTCATTCCTCGTCGGCTGCGCAGCGGCTTTGCCGGCTTGCGAAGTCTTCCTCTGCGTCGATCCCGAATCGTTGGATACGAATCGACCGGCGGAGGCGAGACGGTCGGACTCTTGGCCGGTTGTGTAATGGACCCGTGGTTTGGGGGAGTGCACGACGCCACAATCACGCTTCTGGAAGCCGCCGGCTATCGGGTGGTTGTGCCGAATTCGCAGACTTGCTGTGGAGCGCTCGCCGCCCACGAGGGCGCAGCCGACGACGCCGCGCGGATGGCGGCAATCAATGCTCGAGTATTTGCTGCGGTCGACCACGTCGTGGCCAATGCGGCTGGGTGCAGTGCTCATCTCGCCGGGTATGCACATTGGGGCGCGCCGGAGGTCGCCGATCGAGCAGTAGACGCTCTTCAGTTGGTTGCCGCTGCGATTTCAGATGGCAGGTTGCCGACTCTCGAACCGACGGCCGAGCGTGTCGGGGTCCAAGACCCATGCCACCACCGTCATGGTCTTCGGGTGACGGACGAGCCGCGGGCGGTCCTGTTCGCCGCCGGGTATCGGCCTGTCGACGTGGATCCGGCCGGGATGTGTTGCGGTGCGGCCGGGGTGTACTCGGTGCTTCGCCCCGAGACGTCCGCCGAGTTGGGGAAGGCGAAGGCTTCCGAGGTCGAAGCGATCGACTGCTCGATCGTTGCGTCGGCGAACCCAGGATGTGAGATGCAGCTGAGGAGTCATGTGGACGTCTCCATCCGAGTCGCACATCCTCTCGAGCTCTATGCAGAAGCTGTGGCCCTGGCCGGAGCCAACCAGGGCACGTTCGACGAGTAGCTGGCCGCCGTTCTCAGTCCGTGGCCTCGACGAGGATTCCTCCCGGCCGGGTGATCGCCTCGATGGTGAGCCGAGGTGCGTCGTCACTCAAGGAGGCGGGATCGGGCGTTCGCACCTCGACTCCACCGACCCCGGAATCTTCTTCCAAGTAGACCTTCCACTCCTTGGGAACCACGAGTCGAATACCGCCCATGTACGCCCTGAGCGCTATGTGGGCACCTCCCGAATCCAGCGTGGCTGCGGTGAGATCGAGGTCGATGCCGCCCATCGCAGCGAAGGCGGTACCGGTCCGAAGCGAAGTCGCTTCACTGACCAACTGGCGCCCGTCCATGAGTGCCATCAGCTTGAAGTCGTCGTCGGACGCGGTGCGCTCACCCTCGTAGGCGCGAGAGACCGCTGATCCGACGATCTTGAGGACCGCCGAGATGACGAAGAACTTGACGGCTGCCTTGACGATCTTGCGCATGCCGCGAAAGCTAGCGCAGCCCGTGTGGCCCGTCCGTCGAGATTGCGCGTCCGACGCGGTGAAGGGCGCCCGGTTGGACGCCCTCCACGAAGTTGCTGATTGTTGTTTGGCTAGAAGCTGGACCAACCAGTGGATGCCATCGAGAAGATGGTGTCTTGCTGGATCCCGGCGGCGTCGTCGGTGGTCGCGACGAATCCACCATCGTCCCAAGCCCCCGCCTCAACGGCGGTGGAGCTCCGACCGTGACCGCTGTTGCCCCATTCGACATATGACACGATGGCGTCGGCTGAGCCGAACGTGTTGCTCGAATAGAGCCCGATCTCACCGCTGGAAGCCGCGATAGATCCGATATTGAGCTGGCCTTCGATGGTGAGTGTTCCCGGCGGGGGAAGGAAGACGCTGCCTCCCAGGCTTATCGCCACCGATTCGCCGGGTGCGACCTCAATGGACGGGAGCTCCTGATAACTCGGTCGCTGGCAGATCCAGTGACCCTGGAGGTTCCCGGACTCGGTCCCGACGTTGGTGATCACCACCATTGGAGCACCGAACGTCACCGTCGTGATCTCGAAGATCGGTCCTTCGGCGGTCATGTCGTCATCGGTCATGTCCTCTTCGGTCATGTCCTCTTCGGTCATGTCCTCTTCGGTCATGTCGTCATCGGTCATGTCCTCTTCGGTCATGTCCTCTTCGGTCATGTCCTCTTCGGTCATGTCCTCTTCGGTCATGTCCTCTTCGGTCATGTCGTCATCTGTCATGGACTCGGTCGTGGCAGTGGAGGCTTCGGTTGGCGTCGTGTCACCTGCGTCGTCATCGCCACAGGCGGCCACTACGAGCACAAACGCGAAGAGCAAGGCAATACGTTTCATGATTCCCCTCTAAGGCAAGTCGGCTGGTGCGTATTCAACGATCAAGTCGAAGAATCGGTTCCGGGTTTCGGTAGTTGGGAAAGCATCGGTCGGCCCGACGGACAGGCGGCGCCCGTTGACCCCGTGGTTACGATCCTGCGATGTCGCGGCAAGGTTCTCTCATGGTCTTCGGGGCCGCCAGTCTGTGGGGAACCACCGGCACCGCTCAGGCTCTTGGTCCCGATGGAATCACGCCCGAAACCGTCGCTCTCATGAGGATGCTCGGTGGCTCGCTGCTGCTGATCTACGCGGCGCGGACCGGGGCGACGTCGCCGATCCGATCGTTGCCCCGAGTTCCGCTGCTTCTGGCGATTGCGGCGATGGCTTCATCTCAACCGCTCTTCTTTGGTGGGGTGCAGCGAACCGGAGTCGCCATCGGGACAATTGTCACGATCGGAAGCGGTCCATTGATCGCCGGGTTGTTGAGTTGGGTGGTTCGGCGAGAACCAATTTCTCGCCCCTGGTACCCGGCGACTGCCTTGTCGATCATCGGCGCCGTATTCCTTGCCAGCGGTGGCGACGCCGCCGGAGTCGATGGCGTGGGTCTGATGCTGGCGATAGGTGCCGGGATGGCGTGGGCGGTCTACCTCGTGTGGGCCAAGGCTGTCTTCGAGGTGGCCGACCCGGTATTCGCAGCGGCGGTGATCTTCGCCGGTGCCGCCATCGTCCTGGCACCTGTGGCCGTGTTGGCCGACGCCTCTTGGATAGCCACGGCTCGCGGCCTTGGTGTCGTTGTATGGCTGGCGCCAACTACTGCCTTGTCGTACGTGTTCTTCTCACGTGGGTTGCGTCTGACCAGGGTCGCGGTCGCCGCGACCATGACGTTGGCCGAGCCACTCACCGCCGGGGTGTTGGGGATATTGGTGCTGGACGAACCGGCTCGCTTCAGCACGATCGCCGGAATCCTCCTCATCTTGACCGGGCTGGTGGTGTTGGCCCGATCGGAGTAACCGCCTGATTCCCGTCTCCGACTCCCGATTCCGTTCTTTAAGACCGAAGACTGACGACTGGAGACTGAAGACTCAATAGGGCCATGTGTCCCCGGGAGGGGCCTCCTTCCCCTACTCTCGCGATCGGTCACACGGGACACTGTCGGCACGCGATTACTGGAGGGGTGCTCATGTCCACCGAGCGTCCTGTCGTCATAGTCGACGGCAATGAAGCAGCTGCGCATGTCGCTCATCGTCTGAGCGAAGTCGTCTCGATCTATCCGATCACGCCTGCCTCTCCGATGGGTGAACTCGCTGATGCTTGGTCCGCCGACGGGTCTCCCAATCTGTGGGGTGTTGTCCCTGCGGTGATCGAGATGCAGAGCGAAGCCGGGGCTGCGGGGACAGTCCACGGTGCGATTCAGGGTGGTGCCCTGACGACGACGTTTACCGCGTCGCAGGGGTTGTTGCTGATGCTCCCGAACATGTTCAAGATCGCAGGTGAGCTCTCGGCCGGTGTGATCCACGTAGCGGCTCGCACCGTTGCCACCCATGCCCTCTCAATCTTTGGCGACCACAGCGACGTCATGGCGGCCCGCATGACCGGCTTTGCAATGCTGGCATCTGCCTCTGTCCAGGAGGCTCAAGACATGGCCGCCGTCGCTCACGCCGCCACACTTACATCGCGGATTCCTTTCCTCCACTTCTTCGATGGCTTCCGCACATCGCATGAGATAGGCAAGATCGAGCGTCTCACCGACGACGACCTCCTGCAGTTGGTCAGCGCTGAGGACATTGCTGCGCATCGAGATCGCGCCCTCGATCCTGAGAATCCGGTCGTGCGCGGCACTGCTCAGAATCCGGACGTGTTTTTCCAGGCGCGCGAGGCGAGCAACCCCTACTACGACGCCGTATCAGGGCTCGTGACTCAGGCGATGGAGCAATTGGCCGAATTGACCGGCCGCCGATACCGAGTGTTCGACTACGTCGGCGACCCGGAGGCCGAGCGAGTGGTGGTGCTGATGGGATCGGGTGTCGGCGCGGCTACAGAGGCAGTGGAAAAGCTGGTGGGTTCGGGCGAGAAGGTCGGAGCATTGATTGTGCGTCTCTATCGCCCTTTCGACGTCGCCGCGTTCCTCGATGCTAATGCGAAGGCGACCA
>Ga0255048_10001745_pt1 | contig 14598 bp, 11 predicted proteins | sample JV7_2_2_MG_FD_183619 | JGI IMG/M metagenome (GOLD analysis project Ga0255048, IMG submission 183619) | Seawater microbial communities from Jervis Inlet, British Columbia, Canada - JV7_2_2 | ecosystem: Environmental > Aquatic > Marine > Inlet | place: Canada: British Columbia | collected 2016-10-06
GCTGATCGCCCGCGAATACAACGAAGACCCGGTCTTGGAGACCATGCTTCCGGCTACCTGGCTGGGCACTGCACGACGAAGAACGATCCTCGTGTTCACCGAAGGCGGGCGTCGTCGGGCAGCCATTTCCCGCTACCCGATAGGACCCTTTCCTTCGATCTGGGACCCGACAGCACAACCCGATCAGTGGGCGGTGTTGACAGACCATCTCAGCGCGGTCGAAGGCCGGATCGGGATCAACGTCTCCTCCGTGTTCGCTCTCGCCGACGGTCTCACTCTCTCCGAATACGACGGGTTGGTGTCGGCGCTTCCCGACGAGACGGCCGCTCATCTGACCGGTGCCGAGAATCTCGCCATCGGCTGGCTCGAAACACGACTGCCCGAAGAAGTCGTCGATTACAGGTCGGCCTGTGCCCTTGCTCACGGGTTCCTCCGTCGAGCTCTTTCCAGCGAAGTGGTGACACCGGGAACGACGACGACCGATGACATTGCCTGGTGGCTGAGTGACGCCGTGAGCAACGCCGGGTTTGGGAGTTGGTTCCATCCGGGGGTGACCCTGCAACGCCGCGGGGACGACACCCTCGGCACTCCGGCCGACGGCCATCAGGATCGCACCGTCACACGGGGAGATCTCCTCCACATCGACTTCGGAATAGTCACCGACGGTTATCACACCGACCAACAGCAGCATGCCTATGTGCTCGGTGAAGACGAGACCGCCGCTCCGGAGAGTCTCCAGCGGGGCCTCGTCCAGGGCAACCGCCTCCAGGACATCCTGATGTCGGAAATGAGGGTGGCCCGAACCGGGAACGACGTTCTCTCCTCCGCATTGGCGCAGGCGCAAGACGAAGACATCCGTCCGATCATCTATACCCATCCCCTCGGCCTGCACGGCCATGCCGCGGGAACGACCATCGGGCTCTGGGACAATCAGCAAAGCGTCGAGGGCGCCGGCGACTATCCGGTGTCGCTGAACACGGGGTGGTCCGTCGAATTGGCCGTCGAGATCGGCGTTTCAGAGTGGGATGGTCAAACAGTCAAGATCATGCTCGAAGAGGATGCGTTTCTGAGCGAAGAGGGAATCGGCTTTCTCGACGGGCGACAGACGGAGCTGTGGCTGATCTAGTAGTGCCAGTCGAGACCCGTATGACCATCGGCCTAAAGTCCGAATGATGACCCTCCTGGTGGGAACCGCTGCCGGGGCCTTTCGCCTCAACGGAACGCCCGAGTCACTGATTGAAGGCACCCGGATCAACAACCTTGCGGTCGACGCCGACGGCTGGTGGGCCGTCGACGGCAAAGGTCGTATCCACCGCAATGGCGAAGTGGTGGAGACCATGCCGGAAGGCGCTACTGCACTGTGCATCCAGCCGACTCCCGACACAACCTGGATCGGGGCGGACGAGGCGCGGCTGTTCGCCCTCGAGTCGTCGGGCATCGCCGAGGACGAGTTTTTCGCGGACGCGCCAAAGAGGGACAAGTGGTACACACCTTGGGGTGCTCCCGCCGATGTGCGCTCGATGGCTCTCGACGCCGATCACACCCTCTATGTCAACGTCCACGTCGGTGGTGTCCTCCGCTACGACAACACCGGGCTCGTGCCCACCCTCGACATCGATGCAGACGTCCACCAGGTGGCGGCGCACCCGACAGAGAAAGGCGCCGTGTTCGCCGCGACTGCTTACGGGCTCGCCCAATCTCACAATGGACACGACTTCGAGTTCAGGACAGAGGGGCTCCACGCCAATTACTGCCGGGCAGTGGCAGTTCTCGAGGATCGGATTCTCATCTCTGCCTCGACCGGACCGGGCACCAAGCAAGGAAGGCTCTACATCGGGGACTTGTGGGATGGCTCGTTCGAGCCGGTCACAAGTGGTCTGCCGGAATGGTTCGGGGAGAACCTCAATACGTATTGCATCGTGGCGAAACAGGACTCGGTCTTCGCCGGTCTCGGCGACACCGTGTGGCAGTCGGACGACTCCGGGGAAACCTGGACCGTCGCCGCCGACGGTCTCCCCAAGATCACCTGTCTCGCCTAGACCTTCGTACCGAGCACCGACCACATGAACGGCATGCGCTCTCGCCCATCGGGCAGACGCCACAGACCGTCATCACATTCGATCATCTGGGGCAGAAGCTGCCACTCGACCGAGTCGTACTCTTCAACCCTGTCGATACGTATCCCGGCGTCGATAAGCGCCTGGAGGGTCTCGGCGACGCCATGGTTCCATTCGTAGGTGTCGGGACTGGCCAGCACCCCCTCCCCGGCGTACGTCGTGTCCAACGACCAGCCGAAGGGCTCCGAAGTCTCGAAGTACGGGTACCGCAGAACCAGACGTGACTCCTCTTCGAAATCCAATGCCCACGCGATCGGGTGGCCCTCCCGGATGTAGAAGTGGCCACCCGGTTCGAGGAACGAGGAGACGACCTCGGCCCAGCCCCTGATGTCGGGCAGCCAGCAGATGGCACCGACGCCGGTGTAGACGATGTCGAAGGTCTCCGCGACGACCTCGGGAGATTCGTACAGCTCGGAAACAACGAACCGGGCCGGCGTGGCCGAATCAGAACTCAACCGCCGGGCCGCCTCGATCGCCTTCTCTGAGAAGTCGACACCGGTCACCTCGGCTCCGAGACGGGCCCATGAGATGGTGTCGGTCCCGATATGGCATTGAAGATGGAGAAGGCGTTTGCCCGATACGTCAGGAATCTTCCGCTGATCGAAGCCGACAACCCCGCTGAGATGGCCAGGATCAGAGACAAAACGCTCTACCCCATAGTCGTCAGACCCATAGTGGATCTCTACACGGGCATCCCAGTTGGCCCTGATCGTCTCCCGGTGGTGGTCGAGTGGCATAGGCGACGAAGATCATAAGCTGCCCGACTTGAACCCTTTTCTCTCCCATCTCGAATGTGGCAACTGTGGTCATCACCACCCGGCCGATCGACTGCAAACGGTCTGTGAGGTTTGCCGTGGCCCCCTTTTGGTGAGGTATCACCTCGACCATGGGGACATGCCCGGCCTCGGTGAGGTGCTCGATCGAGCACCCGGTCAGTTCCGGTTTCATGAGGTACTCCCGACCGACGCCGGACAGTCCACCCTGACTCTGGGCGAAGGAGCCACACCCATGATCCGTGCCACACGATTCGGCGATGAGGTCTGGGTCAAAGACGAGGCCCAGAACCCGACGGGGTCGTTCAAAGCCCGGGGTATGGCAGTGGCGATAGCCCGCAACGTCGAGCTTGGGGCCACGGAGTTCTGCCTGCCGTCTGCGGGAAACGCCGGAGGCGCTGCCGCCGCCTACGGGGCTCTCCACCAGGTACTGGTCGACGTCGCCATCCCCGAAAACACGCCACGACCCCTGATCGAGGAGACCCGGGCACTGGGGGCGACGGTCACCCTGGTCGAAGGGACCATCGCCGACGCCGGGCGTCTTCAAGCGGAGAAGGCGCAGGCCAACGGCTGGTTCTCGGTGGCAACCCTGCACGAGCCTTATCGGGTCGAAGGCAAGAAGATGATGGGCTATGAGATCTTCTGGGACCTCCGCTCGCTTCCCGATGTCATCCTCTACCCCACCGGTGGCGGGACTGGCCTGGTGGGAATGGTCAAGGCGTTCGACGAGATGCAAGGGCTGGGTTGGATTGGATCCGAGCGGCCGAGGATGGTGGCAGTCCAGGTGGCCGGATGTGCCCCGATTGTGAGAGCGTTCGAGCGAGGTGATGAGTTTGCCGCTCCCTGGGAAGATCCCGAGGAGACGACCGCCTACGGGCTGCGGGTGCCTTCGGCGCTCGGTGACAAGCTGATGCTCGAGGGCCTGCGGCGGACGAAGGGCACGGCCGTCGCGGTCACCGAGGACGACATGGCAACCGCTACAGAGCGACTGGCCACCGAGACCGGGATCTGGGGCTCGCCCGAAGGAGGCGCCTGTGTTGCCGCTTTCGGCCAGTTGCTTGCCTCGGATTGGATCAAGCCCGAGGACACGGTCGTGCTGTACAACACCGGAGCGGCGGCCAAGTATCTCTAGATCGCCCGCTCCCTGACCACTTCGCCGACGTTGATTCGCTTCACTGCGCGAACGGCCGGAATCAATGAGACGCCGGCAACCACCATGAGTCCGAGTGCGGTCAGAACGTAGGTCCAGGGCCTCACCTCGGCCACGATTGGGAACTGATCACTCGAGAACGAGTTCATGAAGGCGACGGCCGCCCAGTATCCGGCGACGAGTCCGGGCACGATGCCGATGGCGGTGAGAAGGAAGGTCTCACCGGTGATCATCGCCGCCACCCTGCGGTGGGTGAGGCCGTTGGCGCGCATCGAGGCGAACTCGCTGACTCTCTCTGCGACGTTGACCGAAATGATGTTGAAGATCAGAGCAAACGCCATGGCACCGCCAAACGCGAGGCCCATCCCGATGAAGACATAGAAGAAGGCCTGAAACTGCTCCAGTAGATCTCGAAGCTCGGTCGTGTCGGTAACTGCAGCCACACCTTCGACATCTCGAATTGCGCTGACTGCCAACGATCCAGATGCACCCGGCTCATAACGCGCCTTGACTGTTGTGAACGACGGGAGCGCCAGCACGTCGCCGGTTATCGCGTCATCGACCTCATTGATCGAGGTCACCAGTGCGCTCGCCTCCATGTAGGCGAGGGTCGCCATGGGCTCGTCGACGAACCCCTGGACAGGAACGCTGATCTCCATCCCCAAGTCGGGGAATTCGACCGTGACTCGCTGGCCGATTTCCACGCTGAGCAGGTCTTGCATGGCCAGACCCAGCAGGACACCTGACTGGGGCAACCCGGACGCAAACCCATGAACCTGAGTGCCGCGCTCATACCCCTCGAGAAGGGTTGTGTACGAAGCGCTGCCGCTTCGGATGGTTGCCCTCAGCCCGATCACCGGCTCGGCGAGCATTATCCCGGCGACAGAGGCGACATCATCGACCTGGCTATCGCCCACGGGTACCGAGAAAAAGACATGGGCATCCTCGATGGCGACCTCGTTGAACTGCCGATCGAAGGCAGTCAACATCGTGTCCATCGATCCGGCAGTGGCCAGAATCATCACCGCCGACAGGATCACGCCGAGGACCATCGCAAGGCTCCTCCGCTTGTTCCTGCCGAGACCGCGCAGGGTCATCCGCCAGCGAACGGGGGCGCGGCGCAGAGGGGGAATCAGTGTTTCGAAGATCGATCGTTTACCCCCTTGGGCTGGGGTCTCGCCCCGCATCGCCTCAGCCGGTGGCGTTGCCGCGACGATCCGCGCCGGTGGTACCGCTGCGATGGCGCCGGCCCCTGCACCAAACAGAAGTGCCAGAAGCACGGTCGGCGGATGGAGCGGGGCGACGAGGTCAGGAATTCCGAACACGTTGGTGTAGATCGCGGTCATTCCCCATCCCATGAGACCACCGAGAACAGCACCGACGGCGGCTCCGACGAGTCCGACACCGACTCCATACGACAGGTAGTGCCGACTCAACGTCTTGGCCCCGAACCCGGTCGCTCGAAGGGTGCCGATGACACCACGCTGGGAGTAGACAAGCCTTGTGATGACAACGTAAATGGCCATCCCGGCCGCAGCCAGGAAGAGCAGCGGAAGAGCCACGGCCATGGTCTGCAGCCCACCGATTTCCAGGTTGATGGTCGCGTTGGACGGCTGATCGGCCAGAGTCTGGATATCGGCGGCATTGGCAGCTTTGGCTGCCGACTCAACAGCGCTGTCAACGTCCTCGACGATGACAGCTTCCTCATAAGTGACCAGGACTTGACCTTCGATGGCCTGCCCTTGCAGATCCTCGAGAACCGACTGATTGGCAAAGACGACAGCGAAAGTGCGGGGTGGGGTGAAAACAGTCTGACGGTCCTTGGCAGGCCAGAGATACTCGGGAGAGACGGCGATGCCACGCACTGTGACTTCCTGACCGACAATCTCGAACGTGTCGCCCACTGCGAGTTCGAAGTCGCCGGCAGCGTGCTCCTCGACCAGAACGCCAGACTCGTCGTCAGCATCCAGATAGTCGCCTTCAACGATGTCGACCCTGTTGATCGCGGGCTGGCTGTCACCTGGCATCCCGATCACACGCCCGATGAGGCTGTGGTCACCTATGTCGAATGGGACATCTGCTTGTCGACGCTCGATGGCTTCGGCCACTCCCGAGATACCTCTCGCCGTGTCCACAAAGCCGTCATCCGGATTGGTGACGGTGATGTCCGCCATTCCCAGACGGGCGTAAGAGCTTTCGAGAGACGACCCGAGATTGAGGTAGGCGTTGAACATTCCTGCGAACAGGGCAACGCCAAGAACCACAGTGACCAGCACGGCAACGAACTGCCACTTCTGGCGAGCGATGTCGCGGCGGCGCTTGAGCCTGAGTGTGTTCACCAGGCGACGTCGTCGGGGCTCTTCGGGTCGTCGTTGTGATGGGTGCCGACGATCTCCCCGTCTCTGAGCTCGATCACCCGATTGGCTATTTTGGAGATCTGGGTGTTGTGGGTGACGACGACAATGGTCCGATCGCCGGTGTCGGTGATATCGCGCAGGAGGCTCAACACCTGGGTCCCCGTCTCGGTGTCGAGCGCGCCGGTGGGTTCATCACAAAGCATCAGGGGCGGGTTCTTCACCAGACCGCGGGCGATCGACACTCGTTGCTGTTCCCCACCTGACAGTTGACCGGGAAAGTGGTTCATCCTGTCCCCGAGGCCGACGCTGTGGAGGACTTGTTCAGTCCGCTCTTCGACATCGCCGCCGGTGAGCTCGGCGATGAGGGCCACATTCTCGTAGGCGGTCAGTGAAGGGACGAGGTTGTAGAACTGGAAAATGAATCCGACTGACTTGAGTCGGTATTCGGTTCGACCGTCATCGTCGAGACCGTTCAGTCTGAATCCGTTCGACTCCACCTCTCCCGATGTGGGCGGCTCCAACGCGCCGATCTGGTTCAGCAGAGTCGTCTTGCCACTTCCCGACGCGCCCTGGAGCACAACGAACTCACCCCGCGGGATCTCAAACGACACGTCGTTTAGTGCCTGGACCTCAGTGTCATCCTCGCCGTAGGTCTTCGTCAGCTGTTTCGCCTTCACTGCCAGATTCATCGCTACCTCCTGAGCGTCACGAAGATAGCGCTGTGAAACGGGTCTAGATTCATCCGCCATGCAATTCACCGAAGCACCAGTACTCGTCACCGGCGCCACCGGATTTGTGGCCGCCGAAATCGTCAAACAACTTCTCGAAGCCGGCTACACCGTTCGGGGCACCACCCGTGATGTGGCCAAGTCGGAGACGGACGGGTACCTGACGGCACTATCCGGAGCCAGTGAACGTCTCGAGCTGGTCCAAGCCGACCTTGGAGACCCCGGCGCCTTCGACGCGGCAGTGAGCGGCTGCGAATACGTCATGCACACCGCATCGCCGTTTGTCCTCGACGTCGAAGACCCCCAGCGCGATCTGGTCGATCCGGCGGTGAACGGGACCAGATCCGTGTTGGAGTCGGTCTCGCGGGCCGGAGGTGTGCGGCGTGTGGTGTTGACATCGTCTTTCGCCGCCATGTCCGGGGCACCCAAGGACGGTGTCTGGTCCGAGGCGGACTGGAACGAAGACTCCTCACTCGACTTCGGCGCATATGCCTACTCGAAAACCATGGCCGAAAGAGCGGCCTGGGACTTCATGGACGAACACGACGTTGGTTTCGACCTGGTCGTTATCAACCCCACCGGTGTGATCGGGCCTTCGATCGTGCCCCGTCTGAACCAAAGTCACTCGTTTTACGTCTCCGCTACCAACGGAGAGATCCCTGGGATCATCGATCTGAGCTATCCGATCGTCGATGTCCGGGACGTGGCGATAGCCCACATCCTGGCGATGGAGAATCCCAGCGCGGCCGGACGCTATCTGTGCTCGGCCCAGACCCGGAGCATGCGGCAGAACTACGACCTGCTCAAGGAGGCTGGCTTCGGAAATCGGCACAAGCTGCCCTCCCTTCCACTCGACAATGCTTTTGGCAACGTGATGGTGCGACTGATAAGTCGTTTCCAACCAAAGGGCACCCGTGACTTCATCAGTCGCTCACTGGGACGAGCCTTCGAGCTCGACACATCGAAGATCAGGACCGAACTGGGCTTGGAGTTCCGCGACGTCGACCAGACCGTCATAGACACGATGACCAGCCTGGAAAGCTGGGGACACCTCGGCAAGAAGATTGCGGTTGGTGAAGAGCCCAGCCGGCGGTAACATCCGCCGCTCCACCACCACGAAGTCTTCCACCCCCACATGCGTCAACCCCACATCTATGCGCTGACCGCAGGTCTCGCTCTCACAACAGTCCTGGTCCTGGTGGTCGGTGGTGACCCGGCGCCACAGCCAGAAGCGGGCTTCACGGCACAAGTCCTCGCAGGACACACCGAATCGACGACAACCACGATGGATATTGAGTTCTCCGATGACGGTTCGGAGTTGCTGGAGTTGTCGGAAGTCGAGATCGAGCTGACCGAGGATGCCGCTGCCAGATCGACCACTACCACGACCACAGCGCCGGCCACTTCAGGCACGCACAACGATGCGCCCGAGAGCTCGAGCAATCCCGAGACCGTGACCACCGCTCCCACCGCCACCACCCAGCCTCCCTCCCCTCCCACGACAGTCACCGCCGAGTTTCGGTCGGACTACGAGGCCGAGTTTCACGGTCGCATCAACTCGCTTCGGGCATCGAGCGGGCTCCCCGCGTTGTCTCGAAACGGCTCTCTGAACGCCCGAGCCAGGGACTGGGCCAAGACGATGGCCGCATCCGGTGGGCTCAAGCACTCCAATATCGGCTCGTTAGTGCCACCGTGGATGGCGGCAGCGGAGAACGTTGGCAAGGGCGGATCAGTCTCTTCGATCTTCAGCCTTCTCAAGGGAAGCGGCAGTCACGTTTCCAACATGGTTGGCACCTACACCGACGTCGGAATCGGCGTCTGGCGGGACGCCGGTGGGACTCTGTGGACGGTCCACGTCTTCGCCCGCTGAACCTGACTATCCGCGCATGATCGGGCGCAGATAACGCACTGACGACACCGGCTCGGCGGCGGCTACCGCCAGGGCCCCACCGCCGAGGGCTCCGGCGATGCCCGGAGCCATCACATCGACCCCTCCCATGTAGAGCCCCTTCACCTGGGTCTTCGGCGTGAGTCCCTCGTTGAGGAAACGATCCGGTTCCGACGCCAGACCGTAGATCGAGCCCCGGTGGGATCGAGCGAAGTGATGGGTCGATAGCGGTGTCGACAGCTCGGTGAACTTGACCATCGGCGCCAGCTCCGGATAGTTCTCCAGGTACTGGGCCAGCAAAACCTGAGACAGGCTTTCCTTGAACTCGTCGTACTCCTCGCCGCGCTTCTTCCACCTGGTACCGAGCCACGGCATGAAGGGCTCCCAAGCAACAAAAGTGATTACTTCGCCTGTCTGACGTAGGTGAGGTCCGGGGTCGTGCAACGGATCTTTGAGGGATGGGAAGCTGCAATAGAGAACATCGGCTCTGCCCGGTTCCGCGTCATGCGCGATGTCCCAGAGGTCTCGTTCGGTGTCCCAGGTCTCGTAGAACCATTGGCTGTATCGGGCACCGCCATGACGGGCGACGTCCCCTTCGAATCCGATGTAGAGGCTGAGGTGGGCCGGCCCCATCACGGCATCGTCGGAGGAGACAGCGAACGCCTCGTCATCGAGCATCCGGGCGGTCAACGCGGCGCCGACAGCACTGATAACACGATCGGTGAGGATCTCCCTCCCGTCGGCCAGCCTGACCCCCTGAACCTTCCCGCCACGGACGACGATCTCGCTGACTTCGGTTCGGACCGCGGTCCACCCACCGGCGTCGGCGACCGTCCGAAGCATCTCGGTGGCAATCGAAGATGCTCCGCCAACCGGATAGAAGGCACCCCACAAGAAGTGGGCAACCATCAAGGCATGCATGGCGAAAGACGACTTCTTCGGCGTCGATCCGTAGTAACCCCATTGGGCGGCAAGAACTGAGCGAAGGTGTGGGTCGGTCGTCAACGACTCCAACACTTCAGCCGTTGTGGCCGACATGTGAGGCAGAGCGGCCTTTGCGGCTTTCCGCTTGGCGCCCGGTGCGAGCATCGGAGGAGCGACACGAGCCTGCAGATAGCCGGACGAGGACCGTGACGCGGCCTTGATCAGATCGAGGTATTGATCGACGGCCTGACGTTCCTCGGGGAAATACTCGTGGAGCGTCTCCCGAAACGCAGGCTTCGAATTCGGGAACTGAATGGTGAACCCGCCGGGAAAGTTGAACTCGTCGTATACCTCCCCAACCGACTCCCACCGAAGACGCCCGTCGGTCAGATGGCCGAGCAGACGACCGACATAGCTGCGGTCGGTCATCTCCCCCACCACGTGGACGCCGACATCCCAGTGGTATCCGGGACGTTTGAAAGTCTGGGTGAACCCGCCGGGGATGATGTGCTGCTCGATCACGAGCACCCTTCGACCCATCTTGGAGAGCAAGGCAGCAGCCGTCATCCCACCCATCCCGGAGCCGATGACTATGTAGTCCCAGGGACCGTCAGGTATCTCTCGGGACCAATACTTGACCTTCTCAGAAACTGTCATTGCGGTGATTGATCGGCACGGAGCTGAAATCTAACCGTTGGAGGGCACTTACCATCGAGCCATGGCCGAACTGAAGACAAAGCGCAACGAAGGAGATGTGAACGCCTTCATCGCTTCAGTCGAAAACGAAATACGACGTCGCGACGCAGCCGCCATCAAGGAGACGATGACCCGCCTGACCGGTGAGCAGCCGCAGATGTGGGGTGGTTCGATCGTTGGGTACGGGACCTACACCTACACCTCGGGAGCAGGCAAGGAGAGCACATGGTTCAAGATCGGGTTCTCCCCACGCAAACAGGCGTTGACTCTCTACATCATGAACGGGTTCAAGGACTACGAAGGCCTTCTGTCCAGCTTGGGCAATCACAGCCTGGGCAAGTCCTGTCTCTACATCAAGAACCTCGAAGATGTCGACGCCAAAGTGCTCGAGCAATTGATCACGAACTCGCTCGCCCACATCGACGCCGCCATCGAAAAGGGCTTCGAAGGGACCATGCCGATCTGAGCCGGCAGTCAGCTCGATAGGCTCAACTGATGGATCTCAGCGAATACAGAGCGCTCTTCGACCTCACCGGCAAGACCGCGGTTGTCATAGGGGCAGGAAGTGGTATCGGTCGGGCCGGAGCCGAGGCGCTGGCCGCCCACGGAGCCGACGTGGTCTGTGGCGACCTGTCTGGGGATGCGGCCGCTTCGGTCGCCGACGGAATCAATGCCCAGGGCGGCAAGGCTCGTAGCGCTGTTGTCGACCTCGGAGATGGTGCCTCGATCGAGAGCCTCTACGACAGCGTGGACCGGCTCGACATCATGGTGACGACACCGGCGATCAACGTGCGCAAACGTCTTCTCGAAGTCACCGAGGAGGAGTTCGAGAGAGTCGTCGCCCTCAACTTGTTAGGCAATTTCCGTGCGGTGAAAGGGGCCGGCGCACGCATGGCCGACCAGGGTGGAGGCTCGATAATCGTGGTGTCGTCGATCCGCTCCCAGGTGGTGGAGCCGGGTCAAGGCGTATACGCCGCGACCAAAGCCGGTGTTCTTCAGATGATCAGGGCTCTTGCCGCCGAGTTGGGCGAACAAGGTGTCAGGGCCAACGCCCTCGCCCCCGGGGTCGTCGAAACTCCACTGACCCAACAGATCAAGGACATCCCAGACTGGTACGAGGCGTACGCCACCAAAGGCGCCCTGGGACGGTGGGCCCAGCCCGAGGAGATGGCGGGCCCGATCGTCTATCTCGCCTCGGACGCGGCATCGTTCGTCACCGGCTCACTGCTGGTCGTCGACGGCGGCTGGCTGGCCATCGACGGTCGATACACGCCGCCGCTGTAGAAATCAGGGTCAGTTGGAACCGAGAAAGTTGAGGGCCGCGGCCACGTAGACATCAGCGTGACGGGTCATGTCCTCGACTTCGACGAACTCGTCGGCCTGATGGGCGATCCACTTGCCACCAGGGCCATAGACCACCACCGGAATCCCCGCGTCTCGCCAGAGAATGGTGCCGTCGGTGGTCCCCGGCACTCCCCCAAACGGCGGTGTCTCCCCCAGCACCTCCTCGTGTGCGGCCACAATTGATTGGACGACAGCGTGGTCTTCGGATGTCGAAGTTGGTGGCCGGTCGTCAATGGTCTCCACAGTGAACCTCACTCCCGTGTCGCCCATGACCGATGCCGCCAGTCCGGTGATGTCCTCCCGTATCTGGCCGTGGTCAATTCCGGGCAGGGTCCTGATATCGAGGGTCATCAGAGCCTCGCGTGGGATCACGTTCATCTGAACCACCGATCCTGCTTGAAAGACGGTGGGCGTCACATAGGGGAGACCGAGATGTGGATGCTCGCCATGGGTGGCCTGCAACTGGCTCTCGAAGACCGAGAGGCCTGCCTGAAGACGACCGAGGGCGACGATCGGGTTGAGACCCTGATGAGGCATCGCACCGTGGGCCATCTTGCCGGTCGCCTCGATCCGGAGACGCAGAGCCCCCTTCTGGGTGGTGCAGACCTCCCCGGCCTCGGGCTCGCAGATGAAGGCGCCATCGACATCTCCAGCAAGATCGGATGCAGCAAACGCCTTGGCGCCGATCATCAGACCCTCCTCGTCGCACAGGACGCCAACCACGATCCTGCCGGGAAAGGGCCCGGCGTCGACTATCGCCCGGGCGGCGAACAACATGGCGGCGACCCCCGATTTCATGTCAGCCGACCCCCGGCCAAGCAGTCTCCCTTCGACGATGTCGCCTCCGTAGGGGTCGAAGGACCACTCGTCGCGGTCCCCCTCGGTCACAACGTCGGCATGGCCTTCGAACATAAGGGTCTTTCCAGGCAAACCTCCGTCGAGGATGGCCACGACGTTGAATCGGCCGGGTTCTATCTCCTCGACCATCGGATCCCAGCCGAAGGATCGCATTTTGTCGGCAACGAACATCGACGCTTCAGCCTCGGTCGTCCCCGTGGTGCTGTCATTGACCGAGCGAATCCGCACCAGCTCCTGGGCAAAAGCGATCAGCCCGGAATGGTCAACTCTCGGTGGTGTCATGACTCAGTGGAGCACTAGCTCACAGCGGTCTCCCGGCGAACCGGGAGACCGTGCGAATTGTTCTACTCGTTGAGAGCGAGACTGGTCAGGTCAAGCCCGAGACCAGGCTGGTTCGGGTTGTACCCGGTGATGCCTGCCTTGGTCACACTCAACGCCGGTAGCAGGAATAGCCAGACGTTGGCAGCATCTGCCGTGATCTGGGTTTGCACCTGCCCGAGAAGGGCAAAACGGGCGGCATCATCCGGTGTGGCGTCTGCCTCAGCCAGAAGGGCGGCGACATCGGGGTTGTCGTATGCCCAGTAGTACTCGGCATTCCCGTACTGACCGAGGTCACGTGGCTCGACGTGGGCGACGATCGAGATGTCGTAGGCGCCGTTGGCAAATACGTCCTCGAGCCAGACACCCCACTCCACTTCTTCGATCTCGACGGTGATCCCGACCTCTGCGAGTTGGGCCTGGACGATTTGACCGCCACGACGGGCGTAGGAGACCGGTGGCAGGAGCATCCTCAACGGGCGGTCGTCGGTGTAACCGGCTTCCGCCAGAAGGTCAATGGCCTTCTGCTGGTCGAAGGGATAGACGTCGTTCAGATCCACGTAGTAGGGGTCGAGCGGAGAGGCGCCGGTACCGATCATCTCGCCATAACCGAAGTAGGCGAGATCAACCACATCCTGGCTGTTGATGGCGTGGGTGATCGCCTGGCGGACCAGGACATTGTCCAGTGGCGCCACGTAGCCGTTGAGAGACATCGTCACCTCGCCGTTGGTCTGACCTGTCAAGACCTTGAACCGGTCATCACCCTCGAACTCCTCGAGCAACTCGGGTGCCGACACCCCAACGAGGACGTCGATGTCGCCGGCGAGCATGGCGTTGTTGAGAGCGTTCGGGTCGTTGATGTAGCGGTAGGTGATCGTCTCGACAAGGGCGTCGTCACCCCAGTACTCGGCGCTCTTCTTGATCACGATCGAGTCGCCGGGTGTCCAGGAGTCGAAGACGAACGGACCGGTGCCGACCGGCGAGTTCTCGATGTTGGCGACCTCGGATTCCTTGAGGATCACACCCTGGCCTTGTGTCATGAAGAAGAGGAAGTTCGCGGAGAACTGGCTCAGCGTGACCTTGACGGTGGAGTCATCGATGGCTTCCACGCTGGCAACCGACGACAGTGTGGTGGCAAACGGGTGTTCCGGGTCCTTGGTGAGAACGTTGTTGATCGAGAAGACCACATCATCGGCGGTGAAGGCCTCCCCATTGTGGAATGCAACGCCGCTCCTCAGGGTGAATGTCCACTCCAGACCGTCATCGGAAACGTCCCAGGACTCCGCCAAAAGCGGGCTGATCGAGCCATCGGTCTCCAGCTTGACCAAACCCTCGTAGACGTTGTAGAGCAACACCTGTGGGATCGCCGCAGCCGGCGAGGAGGTGAGGTCGAGCGTGGGCGGCTCCAACTGAAGTCCGAGGATGACATCGGCCTGGGCCGACAC